>Ga0265780_10012058_pt1 | contig 10161 bp, 11 predicted proteins | sample P1T30metagenome_FD_192432 | JGI IMG/M metagenome (GOLD analysis project Ga0265780, IMG submission 192432) | Plant litter microbial communities from East Loma Ridge, Irvine, California - P1 T30 | ecosystem: Environmental > Terrestrial > Plant litter > Unclassified | place: USA: California... | reverse complement strand
ATCCAAAAAGACAGTCTCACGCCTCATCATCTTCCAAAGCATACACCTCCACCTCAGCAATCATCGTCCTCGCCGGAATCGTCACACTGATAGGGAACCCGCCATAGTCCGGATCCTCGCTAGGCATGATGCAAAACGCACCACTCCTGGTCTCGTCGCCATTCAGCATCCTCAGCGTCTTAAGCGACCCGTCCTCCTGCGCCTCCTTCTCATCAAACCGTAGGATTCCCGTAAATGGTGCCGACTCGTGCTTGAACGTGACCTGAAAACCGGCTCCGATGAGCATAAACTTCGCGTCGCATTGGTGGATGACCATGCCGAAGCCTGGACTAGGATGGCCAAAGACGAATGAGCGCTCGATGGTGACATGCCATGATCCGAACTTGACTTTCTGCGCTGGTGAAGGGTCTTTGGCGTCTGGACCTGTGGGAAGTTCGTCGAAGTAGAATCCTACGCTGCTGAGATCGCGTTGTGCTTGCAGGATTTGTTTGGAGACTTGCTTCATGAGACCGTAGTGTTTTTTGAACGGGTTGTCATACGGTTCGAGTGTCTCGATGCCGAACGGAGAACAGCCCAGGCACTGATAGCTTCCTATGGCGACCCACACGCGTCTTGCGCCGTACTCATCACGACGCTGCTCAGGGATGAACAGCGGTTGCTCTCGGTGGCGATACTTGGCGCACGAGCTGCTGTACTCGTTGAGATACACATCCGGTGATATCATGTCCAGCGAAGGCGCGAAAATCTTCCAGACGTCGAGGACGTTGATCACACCGCCGCCTGACGGGTAGTCTCCTGGGTTGTCTCCGCCGCCGACGACCACAGGGAAGTTGTTGTCTGCGTCGTCGTCGTTATAGTTCTGCCATACGTTGGTGTACAACGGGATTGGGTATGCCTGCTTGCCGGCGCTGGCGACTTGCTCGAGGTACAACGCGTAGTGATACGCCATGAACAGTTCATCCGTTCGTCGACTCCGACCAAAGACTTCCGGCCACGTCCCAGTCGAGTTCTTGCCCACACTCTCAACAGCCCACTTCAACTCCGACCTAAAAACATCTCTGTCGGCCGTCAACGCTGTAACCAAGTCGGACGGCACAGCAGAGTTGAAACGCTTCTCAGCAGCAGCGCCGCCATCGCGAGAGTCACCTAGCAGGCCCGTCTCGTTCTCAACCTGCACCATAATGACCGTCGAGTGCTTCTCATCAACTTCTTTGAGATGGTCCATGAGCCGAGCAAACGCTTTGGCATCGGCTTTCTGCGCCTCGCCGTGGAAAATCGATAGCACGTCGCCTATGGCTAACTCGCCGCCTGCTTTACGCAGTCGTGCGCGAGGGAACCGTTTCGTATTGGTCTTCACCCAGTGAGGTGCGTAAGTCGAGATCCCTGCGCATATATCGTGAGTACAAGACCTCTCCACGGCTGGCCCTTCCGAGTCCAGGACCAAAGCACATCACTGACCATTCTTAAAACTCCCAAACCAAAGAAGCACAAGCTTAATATCATGCTGTCTTGCTCCGCGCAAACACTCGTCCAACTCCGTGAAGTCAAACTTGCCCTCTTCGGGCTCGATCTGCTCCCACGAGACACTTCCTAGAACTGTGTTGATGTTTGCTTCGGCGAGCTTGGACCATGCTTCGGCCATGTATTTGGACGAAGAGAAGGACGAGTTCTGCAGCTCGCCGGCGCGCATCAGGAAAGGTTCGCCATTGACGATGAGTTGTTTGGAGGTTGACGTTGGGCGCAGGTGGGGGATTTGGAGTTGCATTATAGTGGAACGTGAAGAAGGGTAAGGGGGTTGATAGTGTGGTTGTTGGAAGGTGAAGGCGTTTCGACGGTCACTGTGGCATGTATGCTGAAGAGGTAGTTTTAAGAAGGTTCACGACGCCAATGTCACGGTGCAACCATGAGGCATCAGGTCCCGCAATTGGCGTAACATTGGGGCCCAACGGATGAACATCGTACCAACACATCAGCCGATTCACCCGGCATGTTCGTGATGTTAGGTGTCTGACAGCGAACAAGGTATCGATCCCCGCAGTGAGGTCCTGGAGAAGGCGGAGAATCGCGGTATAGCAGTGTTGTGATTCGTTCAAATGCCGGGGGTCCGACATTCGGATGCCGCTGATCGAACTCTTGCGCCACGTTTTGTTCCTGGGCGACGAACTCGCGTGGACAGGACTCATGCAAAGTCGCGGTAAATCACCATGGTTATTGGTTGGAACGCCGTCTGGGGTTTCCCACGGGGTAGGTCCACATCGAAGTGAATGGATGTAACGCAGCATTGCCGAACGAAAGCATAAGGTATTGAGGTATATATCCCTCCATCGCCCTGACATCTCTGGGTGTCTCTAGTACTACAGATCAAATCGGCATCCATTTCCCTCAAGAGCTTCGACATGCCTCGCACCACAATGAACGAGAAAGCAGTCGACATCGAAATAGTCCACAGCGAGCCTCTTGAAGCAAAATTAGACATACCACCAGTAACATGGTGGAAAGACCCCGGACTCCGACACCTCTACCTGATGATGCCAATTCTTTTCCTTGGGTCCACGATCAACGGCTACGATGGCTCATTGCTGAATGGCCTGCAGACGATGGAGCAGTGGAGGAGCTACTTCGGCTACCCATCCGGCGCGCAGCTCGGGCTCTTCACAGCGATCCAGAACGTCGGTGCTGTATGCGCTCTGCCTTTCTCTTCGTACCTGGCGGATCTGTTCGGGCGTCGCATAGGCGTTGAGGTCGGGATTATCATGGTTTTTGTTGGCGTAGTCGTACAGTCCGTACCCAGTGTGAACGACGGCATGTTCATCGGTGGTCGGTTCTTGGTCGGTTTCGGTTCAAATCTTTCGCAGGGCTCGGCGCCGTTGCTCATCATGGAGGCAAGCACGCTTTTCACTCATTCTTTGTTTGTGAATCGATATGTTGACTACGATTTTAGCTCGCACACCCTCAGCACCGAGGCAAGATCACGACCATGTACAACACCCTGTGGTACGTTGGCTCCATCGTAGCGGCCTGGACAGTATTCGGCACGATCGGACACCAAGGCGACGCAGCTTGGAGGGTCCCCGTTGCACTGCAGGCTCTCATGCCGCTGATACAGTTCGTTGGTATTTGGCTGTTGCCTGAGAGCCCGAGATGGCTGTGTTCGAAAGACAGAGAGGAGGACGCACTGAAGGTGTTAATCAAGGTGTGCATAGCGCCCTGATCCCTTCCCGGAAGATTGAGCTAATACAGCACTCGCAGTTCCACGCCAGCGGCAACGCCCAAGACGACTTTGTCAAAGCCGAATTCGCTGAGATCCGCGAGACTATCCACTTAGAGAAGCTGAACAAGCAGAATGGCTGGAGTGTCTTCGTCAAGACCCCAGGCAACCGAAAGCGCCTTCTTCTGATCGTCTTGACCTCTTTCTTTTCGCAATGCTCTGGGAACGGCATCGCGTCCTACTACCTCCACGACATCCTGCAGAGCGTCGGAGTCACCCGGTCCTACGACCAGTCCCTCGTAAACGGTGGCCTCCAGATCTGGTCTTTCCTTGTCGCAGTCGGATTTTCACAGCTCGTGGACAAAGTCGGGCGGCGGAAGCTCTTCCTTATTGCAGCTGTCGGTATGCTGCTATCGTTCAGTGTGTGGACAGGTTGTTCCGCCGTGTATGCACAGAGCGGGAATGAGGGAGCGGGCTCAGCTGTCATCGCTATGGTCTTCTTGTTCTACTTCGCCGCCGGGTTCGCTTGGCCTGGTCTAACAGTGGCATACGTCGCGGAAATCTTGCCATTCAGCATTCGTGCCAAGGGCATGGCGATTGGTTTCGCGTGCACTTCTGCGGCTTCCGTGCTAAATCAGGTAAGGCTCTTCCAAAAACACACGAATCGTAATGCCCAGGCTGACCATTGTTCCAGTACGTCAACCCAATTGGTCTCGAGAAGCTCGAATGGCGCTTCTACTTCGTCTACATCGCCATCCTTGTCATCGAAGTTCTGTGCGTCTACTTCTTATTCGTTGAGACCAAGGGTCCTACTTTGGAGGAGATCGCTATCCTGTTCGACGGGCCAAATGCTTCGGTGGCGGATGAGCCAAGATCGAAATCTGTGATGAAGGAGAAAGCCGACTCCGACGAAGCGACCTCGCATGTCGAGCGGTTGAGACGGTAGAATAGTGAACATAAGAACAATGTTTGTCTTACGCGCCTATCAAACACATTGGATGTAACTCATGCTCACAAGCCCGAGAGAGCGTTCTCTGTGAATCATCTCCGCTCGATAGAACGGGAAACACAAGGTTGACGTTTATCCCATCCGCTTTTGTCTGACACGTTGGATGTCACTCATGCTCGCAAGCCGGAGAGAGCGTTCTTTGTAAATCGCCCCCGCTCCGACAAGCGATGCAGTTCCGGTACATCGGAAGAAGCAAAGTCTTGTGGAGAAGTACTCTCCAATCGGCTGATATCGGATTTGTCTTCCAGCAATATCGCATGCTCGAGCAGGAACTTCACCATCCAGTGGTCAATCTTGTGGGTATGGTTATCCACAGTGCGCAAGCAGATCCGCTGGAACAAGAAGAGCCGATCCGTCATTTGTGCGACACTGGGCCACCAGGCTTTCAACCGTACTAGAATGTTGAAGTTGGATTCGAGCTGGCGTTTCGCCGAGTCCAGTTCTTCTTCGGCTCCGAAGAGGAGAGTGTGCAGGAGGACTGAGGAAGACACGACTGTCATGTGTCCGACAATGTTGTGCATGCCTTCGCACTCCCCGAGCTCGTATGATGTCTTGAGAAGATCGCTGTAAGCGGATGCATGCTGACGGCATCTCTCGGCATAGATTGCGGAAAAGGGTATCGAAGCTGAAGACTGGTCCAAGAAGTGGAAAGAGAGGAGCGTAGCATAATGGAAGTAGCCTAAATGCAGCGCAACGAATGTCCTGCCGTGTCCTCGACCTTTGTGGAAGGTCAGATTTTCGATGTTCAGCTGCAGTAGCTGAGGAAGGTCTTCTTGCCACTTCTGCAAACTTGCGAACAGATGTGCCACTTGCGACGACACGTGCTCCTGGCTCGCTTTGCCAGAAGCAATCGAATGGTTCAAGTCCGTGATGGGGCCGAACAGCTCGGCTAGGAAGATCATGTAAGCCCACATGCCTAGCTTAGTCGGGCCATCCCAATTCTTCTGGCCAACATCCAGGCTGTGGAAGTCGTGTTCATCCAGCGGCAACTGCTGCGATTCCTGTCTTTCCAACTGGCGTGGCGTGCCTAGTCCAGCAGACGACCACCGATCTATCATGTACAGAGTCCACCACATGCGAGATTTTGTTTCTCGAAGGACCACGCCATCTCCGGGGCTGTGCTGTGCCAATCCAAGGAGGTGCGCGCTTCTGATAGCGATGCCAAAGAAGAGACTTTCTGACGTAGAATTCGAATCAGCTCCAGCAACGTTGCCAGCAATGACCCATGCTTGAACTTGTGACAACGACAGAGTCTCCAGATCTTGCTGGAGAAGTCGTTTAGCTTGAACGAAGAATTTCGGACCCAAGCTGCGCATGTTTTCTGTTTCTGCGAACCTCGCGGACAAAGCCAGTATACTGCAAAGCAGGGCTTTGTCGATGGTCCGCGAGGCAACGTCTGCTCTCAAAGTCGGGACATGGAACAGCGAATGTGGTTTGTCGTGTATGCACTCAATGTACAGCTCGACGAGCCTGACGATGGTCTCCTGGTCGGTTGAGGCGAGTGTGTCTTCCTGACAGCCCACGCTTGTACTAGACGTGCACTGAACATTTCTGGCATTTGATGATGGTCTGACAGAAGATCTTGCGGGCTTCAAAGTGGTAGCAGCTGTGATACGGCTGGCAGATGAGCAGCTCAGCCCCCTCTTGTTGCACGGTGTGCAAGTAGTCCCGAGAGAGCTATCACATCTGCGTTTACCTTGTCGGCACTGAAGGCATGCTTTTGTAGTAGTCTTCATCCACACGCTTGGCTAGGGATGGACCGCTATTGAACGAAGAAAACGGTCTCTGCCACGCCTGGATATGGAGTCTTCCAAAGATCCCAAGACAACAGCTAAACCAGCATACAGTGTATGCCGTTGGGTAGAAACAGGCGTAAGGCCACCTGCCGGAACTTTTCGAACTACCGTGCTTGGTAGATCGACGGGAGTAGTCTTAAAGTAGATGGTATTGCATGAGATAGTGGCGTTAGCACCTCATGCACGCACTGTGACCGTTGTTGCCGTTACCAAAGCCGATGGTCCCGCATGTACGCCACGTTTCGCAGGCATGCATGACCCGGGGATTCGGATAGATAGTTACAGTGTCCAGTAGCAGAAGGGTTGCTTTTTGTTTCGAGTATGAAGAGAGATTAGATTGCCGTCCACACAACACACACTGGCGAGTGTAACATGCCCTCTCGAGTTTAACTCGAAGGAGACTTGACCGAGGCTAAGCGCGCGGCAGTAGCTGGTTACAGTATTCACTAGCAGGATGGAGGATGGACATCCCGATTCCTATCACACCCACAGCCTGTGCAACATGGAGCACCTACCCGTCTAGACCTGATCACACCCAGCACCGAACAATACCTTTCCAGCCTAAGTATTTCCTTCTTGTCTCGTTACCTCCTCCACTTCCATCTCCACCTCCTCCTCCTCCCCCTCTCCCTCTCGCATGCACGATGATGATGCGCAGCCTCGAGCACCGCACATGTACATGTACCACCACCACCACAACCGCCGCCTCGCCCGCCGTCAGCAATCCTCATCCCGCGCAAGCCTAGTAGCCTAGCGAGACAGCAAGCGAGAGCGCGAAGCAACCAGAGAGTCTAGCCTAGCAAGAGCAGCAGCAGCAGGCCGCAAATCCCCATGCGCGCCACGAACGCATGCCTCACCACCCACCAGCCCGCACCCGTCCTCCTCCACCACAGCAACAGCAGTACCGCCAACAACAGCCCTCTCAATACCCCGCTCAAGCCCGCCAGCAACAGCAGCCACAACAACAGCAACCCGCATCCTCCCCACCAACCTCAATCCCCGACACCAACCTCGGTCTCAGCGCCCAAGATGTCGCCGCCCTCCGCCAACACCAACAACTCGCCCACACCTCCGCGCGCTCCAGCGCCGGCAGTCAAGCCTCCTCGCAAGGCCGCCTGCTGCTCGACCCCGGCAGCCTAACGCTCCTGGGTCGGCACCTCGAGCGCGTCATGGGTGCCATCAGCACGCGGCTCGAGCAGCTCAACCGCGCGACGGAACTGGCGACGCAAGCGCAGCAGCGCCGTGGGGAAGATGCTCTGGCGGCGGCCGACGCGGAGATTGCGCGGTTTAGAGCGCTGTTAAGGCAGATTGATGAGTTGGAGAATGAGTTTGAGAAGATTCAGCGGATTAGGGATATTGTGAGGAGTTTTAGGGCGAGGGTTGAGGCGATGGATCGGAGGATTGGTAGGTGAAATGCACTGGTGAGGGAATTGGGGATGGTTCACGTAGTGTGTTCTGGGGAGGGAAGGTTTGCATTTTGAGATGTCGGTGTTGCAACAGGAAGGTGTTTTTTCACTTTATGGGACAATGTCACTCGCAGCGACTGAACTGCGCTGGCAACGATCAGACAGACCTTATTCTCTAAGAGACAAGGGCTAGGGACCCTCTTATCATTACAACACACGATGTTTGGCTCAGTTTTCGAGCATTGGCGTACAGGCGAAACAATCACAAGGGTGGGCAAAGCAAAGCAAAGGAAACCAGAAGACCGAGAGCCTCACGGCTAAAAACAACTTTCTCTTTTCAAATAGGTTCTTTACCAATGATCAGGCGTTTCTGTTTTTCGATCTCGCTGAGATCTATGACCAAATTCCTCTCAGACGCTCAGTCGGCCCCCACAGTAGCCATCTCGAGTCGATAGTACCTCCATCACTGCACCGATATGGATGGAGAACCGGGTGATGTTGGCCTTTTTCCTTCAGGGCAAAAGCAGAAGGCACCTATTAGAGTCATCGACGTGCAACATAAATTCGACAACAACAACCTCGAGGACCGAATATTGACATTCGAAGACGTGCATTCATTTCACCCTCCCACTTCGAGAGGTTGTAAGCCAATCAGCATTGAGGCAAATTCTATAGATACTGTAGTTACATCAGATCCACTGCCGAGCCATGTAGTTATCCTCGACTCAACTCTGCTCTATAGCTTGCTACCTCCGATAGGCGTCTATCACATCTTACACATGTACCTCCCATTCATGCTCTGCTTCATGTTCGAAGAGTATATACTATCTCGCTCACAGCGACCTGTTGTGACGTGGCGCTCGACTTTATGGCGAGAGCATGCGTGGCGCAGTGGCTGCATATCTAGCGAGACGGGATGTTAATATTAGCTCAAGAGGCGCACAAAGACCCGTCAATCGAGTTCTAGGGCGCCCATTGTCAGTAGACATATCCGAGCGAGTCGCCCAGCTGATACTCTGAAGTTTGGTGCAGCCTGATCTCTCCCCATCATGTCTCTCCCTGCCAGCGTTTGGTCATCTCCAAAACGTCACGCCCAAAGCGAGGAAGCTACCGATAAGGCTAAAGTGTCTCACAGATTCGACAATTCAAGTGTAAGCGAAAACGCTAGAGCACATTTCGGAGACTCATACAGTGGCGATCACCGCTCATACGGCCACGAGCTCAACAACAACAAAGGCAGTATAGAGATCAACTATGCAGCGGATGCGGGCACCACCGGTCCTGAAAGAAACCGACGACTCCTTGAAGCGGCTGCCGAGCAACAGACACCAAGAGTGATCGCGCTTCTGAAGCTCAAAGCCGACGTCGAGTTTCGCGACGAGCAAGGTCTGACAGCGCTTCACCATGCGGTGCTCAGTGGTCACGGCGATGTTGTTCATGTCCTTCTGCGGCATGGGGCTGACATCAACGCACGAACGACCAAGATGGGTTCGCCTCTTTCTTTGGCAGCACTGAAAGGCGATTTGTGCATGATCAACGTCTTACTCGAAGCTCGAGCAAAAGTCGATCTGCCCGACGGACCTTTCGGGACCGCTTTACATTGCGCCTGCTACAATGGCAACCCGGCAGTCGCCCGAGTTTTGGTGGAGCGTGGAGCATTGATTGACAGCAAGTGTCTGCTGGACTTGCAGCAACTACAACGCTTTTGTTGTCCGCTGCAGGATGCTAGCTTGGGAAACTCTGGAGGTGCTGATGCTAGCACAGCATCGGGAGAAGTTGGCTCACCACTCACTGAGACGTGGTCGCCGCTCCTTCTAGCCACTTGGCGAGGCTTCTCCGACATCCTTCAACTTCTTCTCGAAGCTGGATGCCAGGTGAACAATCCATGTGGTCAAGAGAAGGTCACTGCACTCATGGTCGCAGCGAAATGTGGCAATGTGACTGCAGGCAGGATGTTGATGCAGAACAATGCCAATGTCAACGCGCATGACCGTGAGCAGCGCACAGCGCTCCACCACGCCTCTGAACATGGCCAAGAGGCATTTATAAAGTTGTTACTGGGCGGGCGTGCGCAATTGGAAGCGCTTGATAATGCCAACCGGACGCCCATATTGGTAGCAGCTGCATGGGACCAAACAGCGATCATCCGGCTACTGGCAAACAACGGTGCAAACTTGTCCTCAACTGATCGTGATGGCAACACTCTCCTAAGCTTCGCGATGCAGAAGACAAACACCGAGCTGGCACAGATTCTGGCGGACGAAGCCACAAAGCGTAGAGGCTCATGGCGTTCACGGCTATTTCTCTCGACCTTCGATGCCACGGCTAAAAATGTTTACGAATGCATTGTGTCTGCAAGCGAGGCTGATAGCCCTCAACGCCTAGACCCGATTCTGATTGCAGCGAAAAGAGGCCTCGCCCACGCTATACCGGTGTTGCATTCACTTGGAGCACTTGCGACATGTACTGACGCACAGGCTTGGACGGCGACTCATCATGCCGCACAAAGCGGTAGTCTGTATGCTTTCAAAAGTGTGCTTGAGCTCGGTGCTAGTCTAGACGCTCCCACGAATCAGCGCGAGACAGCTTTAGCCATCGCATCACGTGCAGGTCACACAAAGATTGTTCTCGATGCACTGGCACGTGGCGCCGACCCCGATGTCAGGAACTCATTAGGCCTCACGCCCCTTCACCTCTCTGCTGGAGCAGGTCATGCGGAAACGGTCCGAATCCTTGCCTCGC
>Ga0265780_10012057_pt1 | contig 10161 bp, 5 predicted proteins | sample P1T30metagenome_FD_192432 | JGI IMG/M metagenome (GOLD analysis project Ga0265780, IMG submission 192432) | Plant litter microbial communities from East Loma Ridge, Irvine, California - P1 T30 | ecosystem: Environmental > Terrestrial > Plant litter > Unclassified | place: USA: California... | reverse complement strand
GTGGCGCGCGAGTAGGCGGCGCGGACGTTGTACCCGGCCGTGACCTTGTTACTCCAGCGATTATACTCGTTCCCCATCGCGCCTTCCGACGTGAGGAAATTAGGATAGGTCCGTTCGAGCCCGCGTGGCACGAAGGACGCGTGCAGATCGACCAGCAGATGACGCTTCGCCGCGCCCGTCAGCACCGTGTGATAGAAACCGACGACCGCCTGATCCTGCCGGTAAATGAAGTCGGCCTTTATGCCCGCGACACCCCACTCAGCCCATCGGTCGAGGACCGCATCCATTCGACCGTCGAGCGACTTCCAGTCCGTCCACAACCATATCCGAACGTTACGCGCACGGGCGTAGCGTACGAGTTCCGGAATATCGATTCCCGGAGCGCCGCGCATCACATCGGCCGGCGTGTCGCGGACTTTCGGCGCCCAGCCCTCGTCGATGACATAATAAGGCAGGCCGAACCGCGCGGCGAAGTCAATGTAGCGGCGATAGGTCGCCATATTGTGCCCGGCGTTCGGAACATCGGGAGCGAGCAGCCCCGACCACCACCCCCAGGCGGCCTTTCCCGGAACGACCCAGCTGGCGTTGCCGATCCGGGATGGCGCGGCAAGGTCCTGAACGAGGTGGCTCTCGGGCAGTTTTTCCTCACGATCCGCGATCATGATGACCCGCCACGGGGTCGCGATTCCGGCTGCGGGTATCTTCGGATAGAGCGCGGCGAAGCGGTCGTTATCCGGGCGCGGTGCCAGTCGGATGGCGACCTGTGCCGGGATCGACGTGCCGGACAGATAGGCCGCAGGGTAATCCTCAATCCCGCTTTCGGTGACGGCGAAGGCCTCGTTCCCGCGCCCACTGAGACAGGTCAGCGGCAGATCGTAAACCAGCTTGGCTTTCAGCGCGGTGGCCGGGGTCTGCGCGTAATCGCCTTCGTGGCTGTTGAAGAAGCGTTTGTGCCCGACCGCCAGACACTGTGCCCCAACCGGCAGGTTCAGCCGCGTGGACTCCCCGGTGATGCGGACTCGGGTGATCGCCGCCTGTTGCGGGATCACGAGGCGAAACGCAGCGCCCGCGTCGCAGGCGCGCGACTCCAGCCGGATCGTCCGATGCGGCGCATCGCGCTCACGCGCGACGATCGTGCTGGCTGAACACGGCCGGGTCGAGGATCCTGGTGCGATCAGCGCGGTGTCGCGTCGCACTTCGACCAGCGGACCCAGCGGTTTGTCGGCAAGGTCCACCGCCGCAAGCGAGCGCTTGACGAGAATGCGACCGTGGTGGCCGACCGCGACGTACAGGCGGCCATCGGGCCGGACCGCAGCAGCGATCGCTATGCTGTGATCGGGCGACTGGATCACCCGATTCAGACGAGAGTCGGATTGGTGAGTACAGTTTCCCAAGGCAAGCGCGCCCAGGACGCCACCGGCTCGCAGGCCGCCTCGAATCATCTTCTTCATGCGACCTCACTTCGCGCCACACGCCGCGATGTGCGCCCACTGGCTATCAAGATCGGCAAAACGATTCGCCGCCTATAGTCCTCGATCGTTTGACCACCAACCGATGCTGTTACCCTCGCCGCAGGAGACTTCACGCGTTCAGTAGAGCCCGTACTGAACCACGAGGATGGCCGACAGGGTCACGATCATGATCGCCCCGAGCGGCAGTCCGGTTCGGGTGTAGTCGGCGAACCGATAATCGCCGGCGGACATGATCAGCATGTTGGTCTGGTAGGCGACCGGCGTCGCATAGCACAGATTGCACCCGAACAGGACGGCGAGCACCAACGGCTCGACCGGGATACCCAGTTGCTGTCCCAGGCTGAACGCAATTGGCGTTCCGACGGCCGCGGCCGTCGTGTTCGATGCGAAATTGGTCAGCACCGTCACGAACAGCATCACCGCAGCAAGCACGCCGGCGGGCGGGAGGAACTGAAGTCCCAGCGCCATGAACTGGCTAAGCCACGTCGCCGCACCGCTTTCCAGCACGATACGACCGATTGCGATACTCGCCGCGACGAGCACGATGACCTTCGCGGACAACGCGCGACCGATCCGGTCGAAGCGCACGCACCCGGTCACCAGCATGGCGATCGCGCCGCCGAGCGCCGAAATCGCGATCGGAACGACGCCGATGCTGGCCGGCACGACCGCGGCCGCCATGATCGCTAGCGCCAGCGGTGCCTTGATCGTCCGGGGGAGTTCCTTGGCACCTTCCAGCACCAGCGTGTTCTCCGCCAGCGACATGCGCTGGATATTGTGCAACGCACCCGCCACCAGCAGGATGTCGCCCTCGTGGAAAGGACTTTCGACCGCTGTTTCCGCGGACATCTGGGCCACCCACGGCCGACGTGCGCGATGCGCGCCAAGGATCGCGACATTGTACAGTTCAGCAACGTTCGCGGACGCCACGCCCTTGCCGACCAGACCAGAGTCCTTGGTGATCGCTAGTTCGGCGACCGTAAGATCGTCGCCGGTCCTGGCATAGCTGCTGCGGAGCCGATCCATCAGCCAGACGGGTGCAGCGGTGGCCCCGAGAATCCGCATCGCTTCCTCGAGCGCCGCGTGCGTCGCCCGCACCAGCATCCGCCCCCCCGGTGCGGCATCTCCAAGGATTTCGACGTCCGTGGGCAATCGGGCGGCTATGGTTTCGCGCGGCAGGCCATGCGCAAAGGAGGTGTCCGACAACCGCAACATCGCGGCGAAGCGACGAGGCTCATGACCCGCTGCTACCGAATTATCAGGCAACAGGCGCGGCATGATCAGCCAGATGAACGGCAACGCCACGAGCGCCGCCAACAGAACAATCGGCGTGAAGTGGAACACGGACATGGGCGGCAGACCAAGGTCACCCGCGATCGATACAACTAGCAAATTGGTCGATGTCCCGATGGTGGTCGACATCCCGCCGATCAGCACGGCGCTGTTGACCGGGATCAGCGTCTGCGATGCCGGCATGCCCCCGTTGGCTGCGATCGCGGCCATGACCGGCAGCATCAGCACCAGCACCGGCGTGTCGTTGACCATCATGCTCATGCCGAAGGCAAACATCAGCGTGACCAGCAGGCCGACTTGGCGATTGAAGCGCCATACTCTCGACAGCAGCCGGGAAACAGGTTCGAGTGCGCCGGTCGTAACTAATCCCCGGCCCAACACCATCAAGGCGCAAATGGTGATCAGCGCGTAATGACCGAACCCCTCGAACGCGAGCTTGAGACCATCAGTCGGTGATCGTCCCGCCAACGGGAACCAGTAAAGGCCAAGGGCAATTGCGCTGATGGTCAGCAGCGAGATGATCTCGACGCGCACACGGCCCGATACGAAGCCATAGAACATGGCGACCGTTAGCAGCAGCGCACCGATGGCGTGGGGTTCCGGTGCGGCAAGCATATGGACGGACGAACACCTTATCGTTGTGGATTGCCTTGGTAGCGCAACGATCGCCCGCGACCAACAAAGCCAAAGGCTTGCCGTCAGCGCGGCGGAAGTTCCGGCCTCGAGGTACCATCGTGCTGCTGTGGTGCCTCAGGCGGCACAAAGGCTTGGGAGAGCACATGGTAAAGTCGCTCTTTCGATACGGCTTGGGCAACGACATCTGCGATCAACGCCGAGCCCAGTAGGGGCAGCATCAGGCCGCGGCTGCCCGTCGTTTCGGAAATGATGATGACCGCGGTCAGCGGCGCGCGGACGACCCCGGTAAAATAGGCGACCATCCCGAGCAGCACGATCGCGCCGCCCGGATACGTCGGAAAGATCCAGCGCAGCATGTCGCCGACACCGGCGCCGACCGCGAGCGACGGCGCGAAGATGCCGCCGGGCATGCCGGATACCGCCGTGGCCAACGTCGTCACCAGCTTGGCAAGGCCGAACCAGTGCGGGACGTCGGCTCCCGTAATGATGCCGCGCGCTGCACTGTACCCGGTGCCCCAGGTAAGTCCGCTGGTGACGCCAATGACCGCGACGATAGCACCGAGCGCTCCGGCAAATACCATCGGTCGCGCGCGAAGCCAGACGAGCCGAGACCAGCGCGTCCGGCCCGTGGCGATGACGACCCGCGAAAAGAACGCGCCCATTAAACCGCCAAGTACGCCAGCCACGGGGGCCGCGAGCAACGTCTCGCGTGCCGAGAGCGTCTGCCGCATGATGCCGAAATAGACATAGTCGCCGGACACGCCGAGGCTCACCATGCCCGCGATCAGGACTGCGGTCATCACGAGCAGCGTGATGCGCTGTTCATAGGTAGCCGCCAGTTCCTCGATCGCGAAGGCGACCCCGGCCAGCGGAGTGTTGAAGGCCGCCGCTACGCCGGCAGCCCCCCCGGCGATGAACACCGAAGCGCGCAGCGGAATGGCCATCAGGCGGTGCGCATAGCCCATGATCGATGCGGCGACCTGCACGGTCGGGCCCTCACGTCCGGTAGACGCGCCGACCAGCAACGTGCCGATGGTCAGCGCCAGTTTGACGATGACAGTCTTTGCCGAGACCAGCGCGCCCATTGCATGATCGGGATCGCCGGTCGCCGCCATAACTTGCGGGATGCCCGATCCGCGTGCCGCGGGCGCGAACCGCGCGGTTAGCCCCGCAATCGTAGCATAGCCGAGCGGAGTCAGGATCAGCGGTGCCCACCACCACCGTGCCGCCAGAACGACGAACCGTTCGCCGGCCCAGTCCGCCAGATGCGCGAACACCAGGGCGACCAGTCCGATCATCACCGCACCGCCGAGGATGGCGACGCGGCGACGCCAGACTGGCGCCGTCGGCCCGTGTTCGCGCAGGATATCGCGTGCCTGGTCCGGGATCTTCATCATGACTCCGCTGGTGCCCCAACCACTGCGGCCACCAGACAGACAAGCCCTATCGCGACGAAGCCGATCCGTTGCCACAGCGTCCCCTGCCCGGTCTTGAACGACACGATCAATGCCAGGGCGCATTGAAGCCCGTAGAACAGTGCAAATGCACGAGACGACAGGGCCACGACCTGAAACGGGTCCGTCAACCACACGATCACGATAGCGAGCGCCCCCGCCAGCGCGAACGCGAGCGGCACACTGATCTTGCGGCGCGACACCTCATTGATGAGACCGCCGGAGCCGATCGAATCGGCTACTGCCGCGCTCAACTGGCTCGACACTGCCCCCACCAGCACGAAAACGCCAAGCGCGGGTGCGATCAATTCCATGATGTCGAGAATACCGGCGACCCCCTCCGTCGCAGCGGCGCGCGTCAGGAAGGGCGTGAGCAGCGCAATGAAGGCGAGATAGATCGCCGACGAGAACCACTGTGCGTGACGCATCGTTTTAATCCGCAACTCCGGTGAATAGGAGTGACCGAGGTACCGCGATGTCTCGAAGCCCTGGACCGTGATGAGCAGTCCCAACAGCATTGGCAGGCTGGCGAACGACAGCTTGACCGGAGGCAGGGGATCGCCCGGGCCGCTCGTCACCCAGGAAATGGCCAGCGCCGCCAACAGTCCGGCGATGATGCCGATTTTCACGGAAACCGTGCCGTGCGCGAGATGCTCGACCTTTCGCAGGCTTCCACCGAGCGCGAGCAACGTCATCAAGACGATCAGGACGGTGACGATGACGTTGGCGGCCAGCGGTTGGGTGGCCGGAGCGATCGTTAAGGGCTTGAGCGAAAATTCAGCGAGCAGCTTCAGGTAATAGGCGACAGAAACGGCGTAGGCGAGCGCCAGAACGCCCTGCGTGATCCGCGCGAGCCAGGCGACCGGATCATTGAAGGGCGCATCGGCAAGATAGTTTTCGACGTGAACGATGTTGAACCGGATTACCGCGCCCGCGGCATAAGCGATGGCGAGCAGCACCGCCATTGCACCGAGGGCAGCGCTGCCGAACTCTCGCGCCAACAAGGGTCCACAGATCAGGAACCCGGACCCGATGATCGACGCCAGCGGCGTAACGGTCGCCCGCCAACCCCCGGACCGGGCGAATTTGCCGAACGTCAACGCGATCGTGACGATGACGGCGACGATCAGGGCGACGATGACGATCATGCGGTTCCTCCAAGCCAGGCGGCGCCATCGCGCAGCCGGCGTTTGTAGTCAGGTTCGTCGAGTGCTCGCAGCAATTCATCGGCGCGCGCCAGAACGGAGTCGCGACAGGCTCCGTTCAACGCCCCTTCCGCCAGCAGGCGAAACGCATGGACTTGCCGCTTCAAGGTTTCGATGCGCTCAGGATCGTCGCAGCTGAGCGCGACGTCCCCCAGGACATTCAGGAAGCGCTGCCCGGCGATCATATCGGCGCTCGCATATTGGGCGAGCGCACCAAACGCCCGATCGATGAAGCCGTCGAATGTTACGGGGTGCGCGATGACGCGCAACGCTTTGTCCTCATCCGCACGCAACCGCGACGGCAGGTCACGGCGCGCGACATCCGCCATCGCCGCGCCCAACCAGTCGAGACAGCTATTGGCCGTGAACGGATCGTTGACGCCAGGCGACAGCGCGCGCGCCGCGATCTCGACCAATTCGTCAATCAGGAACCGCAGATCCTGCAGCGCCGTGCGTCGTGACCCAACCGCAAAGGCTTCGCGTAGCGCACTTGCCGCCTCTTCATCGCAACGATCGATGGGCCACGCCTCGAGCAGCACACTGCCTTTGTGAATGAAGTCGCCGGACTGGTAGTGCAGTCGGATCACGAGGTCGTGATCCCGCGCCACCGCTATCAATGCGCTATCGTCGATCAACTGGATGTAGCCGGTGTCCTCCGATCGAACCGGCGCGCGTTGGTCATAGTCGGTGCGATCGGCATCGATCCGCAAAGCTGCGGGAATACGCGGATCGTCTGCGCGCTCTTTCAGCGGCGTACCGACAAAGACCGGGAACCGTTCATCGATCTCCTTGATCAGTCTTTCGCCGATCCGCTCGATCACGTTGTTGATGTGGATCCGCATCGGCACGTGGTGGATGAAGAAGATCAGGACCGCGATCGAACACAGGACGAGAATGAGCGCGACCAGCAAGGCAAGCTGCGGAACGAAGGCGGGGGTCGCCGACCCGCCCTCCCCCGCCGACCGGATCGTGCGCAGGACGACCAGCGAATAGACGAAGGTCGCGATGAAGGTGCCGAGCGTGACCTGATTGCCACGATCCGACATGAAGTTGCTCAGCAACCGCGGACCATATTGGCCGGAGGCATAGACGACGGCGGCAATCGTCACCGAAAAGGTCGTGCCAGCGACCCCGATCATCGATCCCCCGATCGACGACAGCAGACTGCGCGCACCAGCGGGCCGTGCGGCGTAGAGCCAGGGTAAGCCGTCCATCCAGTCGGTACCGGAATGGCTATCGACATAGACCATCGCGAGCGCCAGCAGCAGCGCACCCGACGCCATCACCGTCGGCAGAAACCAGTAACTCTCGCGCAGGTCATTCGACAGGCGCAGCAGGTAAGCTTTCAAACTTCTTTCTCCGCATCGGCCCGGGTAAGGTGCTCGAGGACACGCTTGATCGTCCCGCCCTGCACGATCACCGAGAACAGCACGACGACATAAGTCGACGCGAGGATGATCGAACGCGCGGGGCCGTCCGGCAACCCGAGCGCGAGCGCGATCGAGATACCGCCGCGGAGGCCACCCCAGATCAACGTCACGGGAGCGACCAGGCCGTAACGATGCGTCGGTCGGATCGCGCGCAGAGGCAGCAAGACCGAAACCATCCGCGCGGCGAGCGCCAGTGGAATTGCCGTCAGCCCCAGGATCACCAGCCGCAGATCGGCCTCGATCGTGACGACTTCGAGTCCGATCAGCAGGAACAATACGGTGTTGAGGATGTCGTCGATCAGATCCCAGAACTTATGCAGGTAATCGCGGGTCGTCTCGCTCATCGCATGGGCGACGCCGGCATTCCCGATGATCAGGCCAGCGACCGCCATCGCAACCGGTCCGCTGGCGTGCAGCGGTCGCGCGATCGCATAGCCCCCCATCACCACGGCCAGACTGATGAGGACTTCCACTTTATAGTCGTCGATCGAGCGCATCATGCGGAACGCGACCCAGCCCACTGCCAGGCCAAGCAGTACACCGCCCCCCGCCTCGACCGCGAAAAGCTCTGCCGCATGGGCGACCGAGAAGGCCTCGCCCGACAGTGCGGATGCAAGCAGGATCGTGAAGATGACGACGCCTACACCGTCGTTGAACCGGCTTTCACCCGCCACCGTCGCTTCAAGCGTCGGCGACACGCTCGCGCGCTTGAGCACGCCCATGACCGACACCGGATCGGTCGGGCTGATGAGCGCGCCGAACACGAAGCACCAGATCGGCGGAACGTCCAGTCCAAGGAGGCCTGCGAGCAACAAGAAACCGCCACCCACCAAGGCCGTCGATAACGCGACCCCGATCGTGCTCAGGACAAGGATCGGCCATCGCCCCCGTCGCATTTCCCCCCAGTCGACATGCAGGGCGCCCGCGAACAACAGGAACGACAGCATCCCGTCCATCAATGTGGTGTGGAAATCGATTCCCGCGATGAAGCGCACGACGTCGCGCGCGAAATCGGCCCCCGGCAAAATGCGGTCAAGCGCGACCACCAGCAGCGACGCCACAGCGCCCATCACGGTCAAGCCGATCGAGGACGGGAGCTTCAAAAACCGGTAGTTGAGATAGCCAAGGACGGCTGCGAGAACGATGAGGATGGCGGCCGCATCGAAGGTCGTAAGAGCAAGGCCACCGATCATTGGGATGCTCCGACAGAAAGCCGGAATCTTTGTCCGGCAGCAGGTGCTGCACTCGAACGCATGCCGTGGGACTTCAGGACTGCCGCGATTGCCAATGCTCGCCGCTGGGACAGGTTAGGATGCGCAGGTGGCTCCCCGTTCGGTAGGCCGGGAACGGCTAAGGCTGCGACGTTCCAGCGCCGGGCTGCCCACGCCGAAGTCAGGACCGCAGCCCGGCCCGGCTCGTCCAGAGTATCAATGTTGTCGGCAAAGGTCAGTTCAGGAAATGGTCCTTGGGGTGGAACGATGGCGACACTCCATCCCTCCGTCTCGGCCGTCGCGCGCGCTTCCAGCGTCCGATAAGCCCCTAGGGTTGCGCCCGGGAGTGGCACCGCCGAAGCTGTCGCCCGACGATGATCGCGATCAATCGTGACATCGTCAGGAGATACGCCGGTTATAAGGGCGACCATACGTGCCAGCGCGGCCATACGCTGTGTTTCAAGGCTCCCTTGGTCCCCTGCCTGACGCAATTCCTCGCGCTGCGCATCAAGGGCGCCGGCGCCCGCCTCAAGCAATATCTGATCGATAGCGAGCCTGACCGGGCGATGAAGCGCCTCTTCGATCGACCGTTGCAGCTCGAACGTTCTCTGGGTCTTGCCGCGCGGCGTAATAATGACCGAACGAATGACGATCGGCTTGCGATCGAACGCTATCTCGAGCTGGGTCACGCGTGCCTTGCTGCCGAACCGTTCATTGAGCAGCGAGCGCACCTGCGACACCGTAAGGGCTTCACGCGCGATACGATTGAGCGAAAATCCAAGCGGCACCGCCATGACCGCAAAGACTAGCAAGAGAACACCGGTCTGGGTCCAGCTTTGGCGGCTGGAGAGATGATGCCCGAAGCCGTAATATCTGGCCATTGCCGTCGCGGAGAGAGCGATGGTGATGAAGTTGGTGACGAACAGCGCAAGCGCTCCACCCAACACGGGCAGGTTCATCGTTGCCAATCCGTATCCGACGACGGCCAACGGGGGCATCAATGCCGTGGCGATCGCAACCCCGACGATCGTATCCCCCCGACCACGGATAATTGCGAAGCTTCCCGCCAAGGCGGCGAAAAGCGCGACGCCAAGGTCAAACAGGTTCGGTCTGGTCCGGGCAACGATCTCGGCGGTCGGAGCCTGCAACGGGGACACAGTCACGATCAATGCCGTAAAGCCGATGGCAGCAAGCGATCCGAGTGCAAGCGCAAATATCGATCGTCGCATTTCGACAAAGTCGAACAATGCCAAGCTGAAACCGAAGCCGAGAATGGGATTCATCAGCGGTGAGATCAGCATGGCGCCAATCACCACCGCAGGCGACGAAAGCAGGAGACCTAGGACGGCGATCCCGGCGGACATCATCGTCATGAAGGCATAGCGCGGCGACCAACCACTTTCCTCGACGATCCGCGCAATGACCGCCTCGTGATCGACCGGTCCGACCACACGGCGTCG
>Ga0265780_10012056_pt1 | contig 10161 bp, 9 predicted proteins | sample P1T30metagenome_FD_192432 | JGI IMG/M metagenome (GOLD analysis project Ga0265780, IMG submission 192432) | Plant litter microbial communities from East Loma Ridge, Irvine, California - P1 T30 | ecosystem: Environmental > Terrestrial > Plant litter > Unclassified | place: USA: California... | reverse complement strand
TCCTGATCGATGTTGTTTTGGAGCTTCGTCATTTCCTCCGCAAGCTTGTCGGCAACCGTGTCATCTCCCTGGGCTTGCTGAGCCTGAAGCTTGATAACAGTGGCCATGAGCTTCAAGACCTTGTTCTTGATCTTTCCGGCCTGCAGTAGTGTTAGGTCTGCAGCGCAGTCTATGTAAAAGAACACGTACCTGGATCTGATCGGCTTCATCGCCGGTAGCAGCCTCGACTGCTGGGTTGAAAGCCTCCTTCTCCGCATCGTTGGCGACTTGGTTTACTTCATTAAGGAAAGTGAGGTCCGCCGGATCGATGTTTCCTGGGTTCTGCAAGTCGAGTGCCGAGAAGGCTGCCATAGCTTCTGCCTGCGCGTTTCCAGCCTGTCCGCCAGAGATGGAAATATCGTTGTAAGTCGTGTCAGCGAGGACTGGGCCGGCCTGGCGGGCAACCACTGCGCGCTTGTTGGAAGTAGGTGCGGCGACAGAGAACGCAGCGAGCGAAAGGATGGCGAAAGATTGGAAGTACATGGTGAATATGTATGTATAGATTATTCGGGAGAGTAAAAGTGATGGTAGGTACAGCGCAGCTGTTACGGTAGTACAAAAGAGGGTATGAGAATGGAATCTACAGCGTCAAGCTGGATATGTTTAAAGTACTCGAAGAAGATGATTGAAAACGCTTGATGATAGTAGGAAACTTAAGACGGCGGGTTTGCAATGCGTTCTTATACAAGTTGCTCGACGAAGCGCAGTTGTAGGCCAGACACACCCAAAGCAGCATCTCCGATCCTGAGGTTTCGTTCATGCCGAGCTGTTCCGCCTGAGCGCCTCTCCAGGCGCCGTCTGGTACACGATCTCGGGCGTGGGGCTCTATGCGCCGACCACCAAAACACATCGACTCAGCGCCTGGTGGAATCTTCCCACGAGTAGGAGAAATCGGCCTGGAAGTTACAAACGTTGCGCGTCGCCAAACGATGGATCGCGCAACCCTGCAAGGCCTGAGCGAAATGTTCGTTCCTGAACGGCGAGGCTGTGAAACCCTTTGGACGTCAGAACCTGCGACTGAGGCACCGCCGCGCATGAGCTTGGCAAAAGCTTAGCATGTACAGTACCTGTCACATTGCCAGAGGGAGTTTGGCGTCCGCGGTTTGACAGCAAAGAACGGCGCGCACAGAAGCGATGATTACTTATGTTGGTGTTTGAGCGTGGTCCGTGTTTGAGGCAGGAACGGTTGGTGTGGGGCATTGCTCCCAGCTCCATGGCTTCCGCCATCAGCGTTATTTATTGATTACTTAACAACGGCCAGAGGAACGCGAGCTTCATGCTCCGCCGTCACGTCCGCTGAGCATCGCTCCCCTCTTGCGCATACGCTCCTCGATCATCCTCTTGCTGTAGCCCGTCTCATTCACACTTGAACTAGCACTGAACAAGCTCTCAGCCTTGCTATAAACCGCCTCTGTGTACTCAATGCTCGGCGCTGAGAAGTCCATGGTGAACACGCTCACACTAACACCGCCGCCAGCCACGACCCAAGTCTCGCCCGGCAGGCTTGTATCGCCATTGTACGCGGCGTTGATTCCAGCAGCCAAGGGATCGACGTTGTCCCACGTGAAGAGGCCGCTTGTCTCGTTGTAGACCGCCACGTCCGTGTTGGCCTCGCCTGTGAGCCTCGTCTTGACCACTGGGGGCATGGTGCTGTTGACAAGATCCGGAATGTTAACGTTGACGCCATAACCCAGAGGCAGCACTTTCTGTCCTTCTGGTGTATTCTTGATGAACTCGTTTACTACCTCGAAAGAGACCTTGGCAGCCAACGCGGCGGGGTCCGAGGCGCTTGTTACGTTGAAATAAGGCACCGCCTTGTTACTTGCGCTGGTGGCGATTCCGGGGATGGACCGCGATACAGCAGCGAAAGTTGCGCCTGCGGTGCCACTCAGGAGCATCACGAAGGGACCGAGGTTTGTGCCGTAGTTCGGTCCGGCAACGAAGAGATCGGCTGTCTGATGCCAGTCGGGGTAGTAACGCGGAAGCACATAGTCGAGCGCCACGAACGTACACGCCGCGGGTGTTCCGTCGTAGTACCAGATGTTCTCGTCACTTGGATCTCTGCCGACTGCTGGTGCGCCTGCAGGGATGATGTCGTACTGAGATGCAATCGTGAGGTTTGCTGACTCTGCCCAGATGACGGTGCTGCCCTTGCCGGATTGTTGCTGCGCTGGCGCGACGACGAGCACTTGATGACGGATTAGCATTGAGTACTTCATGCCAAAGAGGATGGAAATCCTTACCCTCATGGCCGGCATCAACAAGCAACTTGTACAGTTCCCTCAGATTTCCACTGCCAAATCCATCATCGTTACCCATGAGGATCTTGAGCGCATCCGAGGATGAGGCGAAGCCCAGTGCTACCGCAAGGGCGGCATTCAGAGAAAAGCGCATGTCGACGATTGGCTGTAGAATTGATGTGCAGGTTATGAAGGACGTAGAAGCAGCGTAACAAGCTTCCTGGCGTCACATCAACTATTGAGAACCCACAGCTTATATACACCCTTTCAGAACTAATCCGGTTGAACCGGTACCAAAATCCAGCTACGCCGCATACCCAGAAACTGTACCGCATCTAGCAAGCATCTGGGCACCTTGATGATAGTCGCTGCAGGAACAGGAACCGAATCCATGAGCGTGGAATCTCCGATATCGTGTCGAATTCTCACCTGAGTTGGGCGCGCGCTCTGATTCGGTGTTGATAAAGATACGCGGAACGCCTCACAGTCGGCTAGGACGCGTTGGGAAGGAGGTATGCACGTGTCGGGATAAGATACCAGGATGCATCGGAGTACGGCGATCGCGAAGTACGCTTCGCATACCCATGGCGAAGCAATGTTGGGGAAATACTTTGCGAGACTTCCCCAGTGTTGAATGGAAAGGATCAGCGATGCTGTCTGGGTGGGGCGGAACCGAGGCTTGTACACTAACGCGTCACCATAACCAACTTCGGAAGCAATACTTTGCATAACTCACTCGCGACGTCTATATCTTTAAGACACCACTCCGGCACTGTAAACTTGGCGGTGCCATTTCGCACTGTTGCATTCAGGGAAGAAAGCCTCTACATAAATAGATTGATGACGCCCGATCGGTCAGCTGAAATAACCATGCCGTATGGCTGCTCAATCAAGGCCACGTCCATTATACGATCAACATGGCCCTTGAGCAAGTACTGCTGCTGCAACGCGATGGCACCTGACCTTGATGATTTGGCTGGTGGCTTCTTTGCTGAGGTGCTTGCCCGGCTGTCCCTTGCATTACCCACCTGACCGGCCGGCTGCTGTAATCTCTCCGTAATGACGATGGTATCCGGACTCGGCTGCGATGCGGTATATGCTGGTTTACCTTCGTCGGGCTCTAGGCCACTCACCACTGTCGATGATTCTGGCCGATTGGTGTCCCAATACCGAACTTTCCAGTCGGGGCCTGCTGTGAGAAGAAATGTGTGTTTCGACTCGCCTTTCTCGTCCGTTGCCTGTGTGCATATGGCTAGTGCACGAACGCCGCGGTCCGCTGTCGAGCTAGCAGTCGGTTCGACGCTGGTTGAAAAGCGGCCGAGCATGCCACCAGCTTTCTCCTCGTCCAGGTCGATGAGGGTGGTGCTCTTGGTTCCAGTATCTTTGCACAGTCCCGTACGATAGACTTCTTTGCAGATGTGTTTCTCAAAGTCCCACACAGTGACCTCGCCCTGATCGCTGCCACCGCTGATATACAATCGGGTCTTCTTCAACTTGGGGAGGAAGACCTGACAGAGGCGGTGTATCGGCGATGCACCGTGGAATACCCAAGCCTTGAGGCGAAGCTTGAACCGAAGGTCCCAGAGATCGAGGACACCATGGGAGGTTCCTAATAGTAGCCAATGCGCCCTCTTATCAACGCAGAAGCACGTAGGGGTGCCGTGGTCCAAAGGATTATTGAGAGTGTACAGCAGCTCCATGGTCCTCAAATCCAGCGCAATGACCTTAGAGGTATCAGTAGCTAACAAAAGGACCGATCTGTTGTCTCCATTGTAGTGTTCCGACCACACTGCACAGTCGCCCTTAGGAAGTTGATATTCGCGAAGAAGTCGAGGACGCCCGAACTTGGCACTTCCATCATGACTCTGGATGTAGTCCACGCGGACCACATGTACACTACCATCATCACCCGTTGCGACAAACGAGTAAGTCTGTTCCACAAAAACCAGACTCGTGACCTTGACATCCTCACCCAGTCTGTAAGTCTGTCGTGATCTCCGGGTAATGTTGCGCTCGAGACGTGACGTATCCCAAATCTTCACAGTCCCGTCGTCTGACCCACTGATGAAGAAAGCTTGGTCAGGCGAGACCAAGATGCGCGTCACTGCAGCAGTATGCTCGCCAAAGCTCGCCACCAAAGTGCCTTCCGGTCTCCACGGTATGCCGGCTGGCGACTGATGAGCGTCTTTGTACCTGATGGGCTGCCGCCTAATTGGAGATTGTATGCGAGGGCCAAACTCGATCTCATCCGTAGGGAAGCGCTCAAGAAGCATGGAGTCTAATAGCTTGAGAATCGCCGGATCGTTACCTGTATAGTTATGTGCATTCCTGAATCGAACTCTCATTGGACTACGGTCGTACCGTTCTGTAGCGAGAGGGGAGTTGGGAGGTCGCGATCGAGAGGAGTCTCGAACATGAGTACCGTCGACCTTCCCGAACGCGTTGGCAGATGTGGTACCAATCTCAGCCAAGGCTTTGTTTTCTCCTTTGCCGAGCAGTCCCAAAGCACTACTACGATGGCGAAGGCTGCTGGATAAATCTGTTGAGCCGACGGAATTGGATGGAGAAAGAGATGGCCGCGTGATCTGCAATGACCTTCTCCGCATGTCTGTCTCGGAAGGTGGTGAGCCAATGTTGGAATGTACCTCGTTGGAAGAAGACATTTTCGATCGCAATGGGATCGTGATACCCCTCTCTTCGCGTATCAGTCGCCCAGCTTGACTTTCAAAATGCTCGGCTAGCCCATTAGCCTCCGTAGTTGATGCATCCAGCAGAGCGTCCTTGATCGTTCGAGGTTGAATGTGCTCCTCTGGAGCGCTGGGTTTCCTAGTTTGTTCCATGACCTGACGGACGTCTTCATCAAAGAGCACTGTCTGAGCCTTAATACCAAGGTCATTCAGTACGACAACGCTGTTGAACTTGGTGGTCGGAGCGGCGAGACCATCAGAGCGTCGGCGATTGCTCACTCTCCAAATGAACTCCCGTAGAGCAACAAGCTTGAAATCGTCTTCTGCTGTCATACCGGCGTTGCGGAGTTTTCGTAACCATAGGTCGTCCTCTTCGTTTTTTGGTAGCCGCTGTAGTATCTTTTGGTCTAGTTCGCGCCCAGAGATTGTAGGTAAGCTATCCTCTGATGACCCAAAGGTGAAGGTCTGCTGCTGCCTGGCTGCAACCCAAAATTGACCCTTCTGAGCCTGCAGCGCCCAGTTCGAGGTCATATCTAAAAGCAACCGTGACATGGGTGGCTTTAACGACTCCAAAATCCGTACTTCAGAGAACTCAGAGGGTATGACTTTAAGGTAAGGTCGAATGAGATTGACCAGAATGCTGTGCGTATCGGCGACCGAAAGATATCGGGAAGCAGCTGAGATAAACTGTGCGGCTGCCTCTCGAATCCATAAGTTAGGATGCATTGTGAGGCGTGCAAGTATATCCACCAGTTCCCATGTCTTGGACCGCTGAAATAGACCAAGCTCTGCCATGGATGAAAGCGCTCTAATGGTCTTTTCCACCACAAACTCTTCCGGATCTGTTAGGGCCTGAACCATGAGCGGTAGAATGTAACCTTCCAAGCTAGCACCGCCAACAAAAACGGCAACGCCGACGATACCTTCAAAGAAGGCACACTTGAGCATCCAATCTGGGTCGTTCAGGTACGTGTTAAGATGACTAAGAACGACGTCGTTGGCCCGTGGGCTTCCAAAAAAAACACACAAGTCAGAGACAGAACGTAGCATGGCTCGACGGACAGAGGCATCGCCATCGGTAAGAAGGGCTTTCGTGTGTTTCTCAAAGGCTTCCACAAGGATGCGACGATCCGAATCGAACTGGTTCCGGTGGGCGGATGAAGACATGTCGTCTTCGGTTTCGGGATCTGCATTGGGTAACGACCCCTCTGCGCGCAGAGCCTGGATCATATCCAGATACCTAGCTGCAGTGGTTGCTAGAGTACCGATACAAAACGCATACTGCATTCGAACAAGGGGACCAACGTTGGTAGAAGAGTCAGGGAGGTATGCCTCTAGACGGGGTAAGACATATTCCGGGAAGATGTAGGCGTTGATAGGAGATACAACCTGAACCATGGCGAGTATCTGTGTCAAGGTGCGCAACGCAGCAATCTTGACCTGTTCAGACTTGTCGACTAGCAATTGAGCGACGTAGGGAATCACACGGTCCAGCTTTGCTTCATCCGTTAAGCGTTCGGAGAATGCCAGGAGCAACTCCAGGCCTCGGACACGAGCGGAGGATCTAGCTGTTCCTCGCAGACAAGATACGACGATGGTTAGAAAAACCAAATTACCGTCATCGATAGCCAGACTCCGCGCGGGAGAGGCTTGGTGCTGATAATTTGGTATGTTGACGAAGAGCGGGAAGAGCTTGGCATGCGGTCTTGGAGGGGTGAATTCGGGTTTGATGAGTTCCTTTCCTTCCTCGTTGGACAACAAGTGAGAAATCTTGTCGTAGTCGCTATATATCTGGTCTATGCGCTCATCAGGCTCGCCAAGGTGTTCTGATCCGGTGGTTACTGGCTTGCGCCCTGACGATGGGTCGGTAATGGAGTACATATACTGTTGTAGAAAGCCGTAAAAGTAAGTCGGGAACACCTTGCCTTTCCAATGTGTCAGGTAGTCTTCGGCAGTCATCCGAGAATTGGGATCCACTTGTATCATGTGTAATATCAACTCGCGTATGCTGCTATCCTGGATCTTGCTGAGATGAGAATGCTCGGGATTGTATTCGCCTTGTCGGTACTTGAACAGTTGACTGAGAGAGAAGATGGGGGCTTCCAGGAATAGTTCAGCGATGACGCAGCCGACACTGAAAACATCCATGGCCCAGTTGACATCGCCCTCGCCTTCGGGTTGCTGTCCAGCAGCTAGGAATCTCTCCGGTGCAAGGTAGCAAGTGCGGCGACCGGAAAGGTCGAAGTAGAAGGAGAAGTCGGCAGGGTTGTCTTCGGGTAGATGTGCTGGCTTGTATGATGATGAGAAGTCTGCAAGATACAGCCAGTTCCAGGACGTGACAAGAACGTTTTCGGTCTTGATGTCACCATGATAGATGTTCCGCGCGTGGCAGTCTCGCACGGCGCAAAGGAGCTGAAAAGAAAGCCATTTCTTCTCAATCTCTTCCAAGAATGGACGTGTGCTGTAAGACGTTAGTGTATTGGTGTAGGTAGTGAAGTGTCAGATTATACCTCAAACGATCGTACAAAGAACTGTGAATATACTGGCGCACGAGATAACCGCAAGCTGCCGTCTCGATCACGCGGTGGTATGCAACGGCGTTGGGCACATCAGCGAGCACTTTGCGTTCATCTTGGAACAGTCAGTCAGTCCTACGTGTGGAGAATAGTGACTTTGTTAAACTCACGGAGTAGCCGTTTGACGTGTTCTTGGAAGTCGAACTGAGCGTAAGGCTTCATCACCACTCGGGCTACAACAAGACCGTCCTTGTGGCGGGCGCGCACGGCTTTCATAAAACGCGCCGCTCCGAGTGATTTCTCATATTGCAGATCAGCCAGCTCGGGCACGTCGATGTTGGCCGAGCCAGCCGAAAGCGTAGTGAGGGAGAAGCCCTGACCCATGATGGTGGTTGATGTGCGAGCGTGGTTGTGGTGCCAGGGTGTGGAGCTATATCAAGGCGCCGCGACGAACATGTTGGAAGGGGCGATGCAGATCTCACGCCGCAGCTGTTGAAGCTGTATTCACTGCTAGATGATGTTGTGTCAGACGAAACCGAACACGCACCTGGGTATTGTCGAGATGTACGTCGGGCGCGTCAGGTGCAGCATCCCAGGTCATCTTTCACCTGTCGCGCTCGCCTCGGCACTAGTTCCGAAGCGGAAAGGTGTCCCGCAGCCCACCCCATGCCGCGCCTGGCAACACGTAATTGTCGTCTCTCTGCGAACACACGACCTGCATGGCGGACACGAAAGAGCATGTCGTCTTCTTCCACCCCGACCTGGGCATCGGCGGGGCGGAGCGCTTGGTCATCGATGCCGCGGTTGGCCTGCAGAACCGCGGGCACAAGGTGACCATCTTCACATCGCACTGCGACCCGGCCCACTGCTTCGATGAGGCGCGCGATGGTAAGCCTCTACTCAGCACCCCGGAACCACGCATCGCTTCTGCCTGGCCTCGCAGCTGAGACCTGACGCGATCCAAAGGAACCCTCGACGTGCGCGTGCGCGGCAACTCCCTCGTCCCCGCCGCCTTCCTCGGCCGCTTCGCCATCCTCTGCGCCATCCTGCGCCAGGTGCACTTGATACTCCAGATCGCCCTGTTTACCGAAGAGCTCCCCAAGCTCGCGCCTTCCTCGTTCTTCGTCGACCAGCTCAGCGCCGGCATCCCGCTCCTGCGATTTCTCCAACCACGCCCGCGCGTCATCTTCTACTGCCACTTCCCCGACAAGCTACTTGCGAAGAAGGGTGGCCTACTAAAGACGTTGTACCGTGGACCCTTTGACTGGCTGGAGAGCTGGAGTACAGGGTGCAGCGACACCATTGTCGTCAACAGCAACTTCACCAAGAGCATCTTTAGCGAGGCTTTCCCCACCCTGAAACATCGTGAGCCGGGCGTTGTATATCCCTGTGTAGACATCAACCCAGGCGAGCCGGTCGAGGAAATCACGCCCCTATGGAAGAACAAGAAGGTGCTCCTCAGCATCAACCGCTTCGAGAAGAAGAAGGACGTAGCGCTTGCCATCAGAGCATTTGCGGGGTTGTCGGCCAAAGAACGCGAGGATGCGCGGCTTGTAATCGCAGGCGGCTATGATCCCAGGGTAGCCGAGAACGTCTCTACATACACCGAGCTATGTGAACTCGCAGACTCACTCAAACTGAAGCACGCGACTGCTAAGACTGTCATTACTGCCCAGGCCATCCCCGACGACATCTCGGTCCTCTTCCTCCACTCCGTCCCCAATGCCTTCAAGGCCACGCTGCTGTCTACCTCGCGCCTCCTCGTATACACCCCACTACATGAACACTTCGGCATTGTACCGCTAGAAGCAATGTTGGTAGGCACACCGGTTCTGGCTGCCAACGAGGGCGGGCCTACCGAGACAGTCATCAGCGGGCAGACGGGCTGGCTGCGAGACGTCACCAAAGTGCAGGACTGGACCGAAGTTATGCGCATTGCGCTCGAAGATGGCGAGGGCGAAGAACGGCTCAGAGAGATGGGCAAGTGGGGTAGGGAAAGAGTCATCGCTGAATTCTCGAAAGAGAAGCTGGCTGAACGACTAGAAACGGAAATCAAAAATATGAAGTCGAAGAGCATGCGCCCGCCGCTCATGCCGTTCGCTGCTGTCATACTGGCTGTAGGCCTGATGGGCGCTCTGGCTGCGGCGAGCATGGTACTAGCTCTGAAACAGTAGATACATGATCTTCAGAGGAAGAATATCATTACATGTCAACTACGTAAACTACTTCTTCGCGGCCTTGACACTGGGCACTTCGTCGTCCTTCTCAAAGATATCCGGCAAAGGCCCAATGGGCGTAATCTGGAACTTGTTGATCTGACCATGGCTCTTTGTGTAATGCTTCTTGATGTGCTCAAAGTCTGTGGTTTCTTTGAAAGCGGGGTAGTCCTGTTCCGTTCCTGTCAGTAAGAGTGGCCGACAATAATCCTCGAAGGAGGGACTGTGAGGCTTAAGGAAAACATACCCAGTACAGATGGCGCATCCACTTGTGAAGGTGCGGGTATCCCGATCTGATATCGCGGATATTGCACTTGAAGTGCTGAACGTACACGGGATCGAAGCGGATGATCGTGGTGAAAAGGCGGACATCGGCTTCCGTCACGTGCGGGCTTGACAGTAGATATGGTGTGGAAGACTGAGCCATGGATTCTTCCAACCGATCAAGAGACTTGAAAAGCTG
>Ga0265780_10012054_pt1 | contig 10162 bp, 7 predicted proteins | sample P1T30metagenome_FD_192432 | JGI IMG/M metagenome (GOLD analysis project Ga0265780, IMG submission 192432) | Plant litter microbial communities from East Loma Ridge, Irvine, California - P1 T30 | ecosystem: Environmental > Terrestrial > Plant litter > Unclassified | place: USA: California... | reverse complement strand
CGGAGGCGGCTCTATAAACGGCCAGTCGGACGATGCAACCCGGTTTGTCGCGAAAAACCAGAAAAAGGCTAGGCTGCGAACTGCTCCATCGTGATGCGGTCGTCGAGCGCGTGCTCGGGATCGAACAACAAGGTGAGCTCGCGCGCGCGGTCCATGCAGATATCGACCTGCGCGACGTCACGGATCTCGCGCTGGTCGGCGACGGCCGAGACGGGGCGCTTGCCGGGGTTGAGCACGCGGATGCGGATGCGTGCCTTGTCGGGCAGGATCGCCCCGCGCCAGCGACGTGGGCGGAACGGGCTGATCGGCGTCAGCGCGACCATCCCCGACCCCAAAGGGAGGATCGGCCCCTGCGCGGAGAAATTGTACGCGGTGGAGCCTGCGGGGGTGGCGACGAGGATCCCGTCGCAGGCGAGCTCCGGGAGCACGACGCGGTCGTTGACGGTAACCTCGAGCTTGGCGGTCTGGCGCGTCTCGCGAAGGAGCGACACTTCGTTAATCGCGGGCAGCGTGTGCGTGCGCCCGTCGATCCCGACCGCGGTCATGCTAAGCGGCGTGACCTTGAACGGCTTGGCGCGCGACAACCGGTCGTCGAGGCCGTGGTGGCGCCATTCGTTCATCAGGAACCCGACCGTGCCGAGATTCATCCCGAACACGGGGACCGCCGGCTTTCGGCGCTCGAGCATCGCGTGAAGCGTCTGGAGCATGAACCCGTCGCCGCCGAGCGCGATGACGACATCGGCCTCGTCCTCGCCGACCCAGTCGCCGAGATCGGTCAGTTGCGCCGCGGCTTCGCGCGCCTGGGGCGTCGGGGATACGACCAGCGCCCGGCGCGCATAATGCGTCATCCGCCGGTGACGCTCATGTGACGCGCGACCGCGGGACCCTCGCCCTGGCCGATACGGAAGTCGTGACGCTTGGGCTTTGCGTAGAGCCCGGCATCGATCGCGGTATCGAGACCGGCGATCCCGCCGTCGCGGAGTGCTGCCTTCAGATCGACCTGATCGTCATGGCCGAGGCACATGTAGAGCTTGCCCTCGGTCGTCAGTCGGACGCGGTTGCATCCGTCGCAGAAGTTCGCGGTCAATGGCGAGATGAGCCCAAGCCGCGTCTGCGAGCCGTCGACGTTCCAATAGCGGGCGGGGCCGCCCGTCTTGTGCGCGTCGCGTGCCAGCGTGAACTGCGTGCCGAGCTGTTCGAACACCGTCGTCAGCGGCAGGAAGCGGTCGGTGCGATCCTCATCGATGGCGCCGAGCGGCATTGTCTCGATCAGGGACAGGTCGAACCCCTCGTCGCGACACCAGGCGAGCATCGGAGCGATCTCGTCCTCGTTGAACCCCTTGAGCGCGACCATGTTGATCTTGATCGCGAGGCCCGCATCGCGCGCCGCCATGATCCCGCCAATCACCTGATCGACGTCGCCATGACGCGTGATGTAGCGGAACCGATCGCGGTCGCGGCTGTCCATGCTCACGTTCACGCGGCGGATACCGGCATCGACGATCGCCTCGGCGTGCTCGGCGAGCCGCGTCCCGTTGGTGGTCATCGTGAGCTCTTCGAGCCCGCGACCGATATTGCCGCCAAGCCGGGTGACGAGCTCGCCGACGTCGCGCCGGACGAGCGGCTCGCCGCCCGAGAGCCGGATCTTCGTCACGCCGCGCGCGATGAAGCGCTCGGCGATGATCGCGATCTCCTCGAGGCTCAGCAACTTGCTGCGCGGGAGGAAGGTCATCTTTTCCGACATGCAGTAGCGACAGCGCAGGTCACAGCGGTCGGTGACCGAGATCCGGAGATAGCGGATCGTCCGCTGGTGGCGGTCGATCAGCGGACGACCGAGCGCCGACGGATTTTCGAGATTGGTGTCGGTCGCCATCGACACAGAGCTAGGTGCTGCCGTCGCGGGCGACAAGTGCGTTCCAGGATTGGCGGCAGGCGATGCGAGGGCTAGGCTCTCGGGGATGAGACCTGCCGCACTTGAAAATACTGACATAGTGAACAGAACGATGCTGTTCGCCTGCGCGTTCCGTCACGGCGACGAGATCGCCGAGATAGCGACGGCCGGGGGCTGGAACGTGACGACTGCCGCTGCCGGGATCGGTGCGATCGTCTCGGGCTATGCCTCGAGCCGGGCGCGGGTCGCGATTCTCGACGCGCGCGATGCGATCGCGGATGCGCTCGCCGCGACGCGGGCGCTTGCACCCGGGGTCGCGGAGAAGGGCGGCGCGTTGCTGGTCCTGCTGGCGGAGACGGACGTGGCGTCGATCGCCGCGATCTACGACGCGGGCGCGACGCATTTCCTGACGATGCCGGCGGAGGACGAAGTGATCGTGCAGAGCGTCCGCTTCGCCGAGCGCCATGCCGCGCGGGCCGTCAGAAAGCCAGCCGATCGCCGGCTGGGGATACCTGCCGAGCGTATGGATCGCGGCGCGGACGCGGCCCGCGGATGGATCGCGCACCGGATCTCGGCCGCGCGCCCCGTCTCGCTCGTCCTCGTGTCGCTGTCACGGCTCGACATCGTCAATGCCGCGCATGGGCGTTCGGCCGTCGACGCGCTGATCGAGGAGGCCGTCGCGCGCGCCGAGGCGGTTGCGCGGGGCACCATCGAATCCCCCGCCTGCGTTGCGCGGACCGGCGGCGGCGAGTTCGTCGTCGCGGTCGAGGCGATGGACGCGGATCTTGCCGGGTTGATCGCGGCGCTCGACGCGGCGCTGGCGCGGCCGTTCGCGGTGGCATCGGCGCTCGCGGTGCTGGGCTGCCGGTTCGGCGTCGCGAGCCATCCGGCAGCGACCGGGCGCGCCGAGCCGATGCGCGATCCGGAAGACGGAGCCGCGTCGCTGTTGCGCCGTGCGAGCGATGCACTGGCGGATGCGAAAGCGAGCGACGGCGCAGTTTTGCAGGTCGCGTCGGCGCCGAACGGCGTCCCGCTCGATACGCTCGCGATCGACCTGCATCACGCGATCGAACTCAACGAGATCGACATCCGCTTCCAGCCGCAGGTCGAGATCGCGAGCGGCAGGATCGTCGGGGTCGAGGCGCTCGCGCGCTGGGACCACCGCAAGCTCGGGCCGCTCGGCGCGGACGCGCTGTTCGCCGCGGCGGATCGCGCCGACCTGGGGATCGCGCTGTCGGATCATATCCAGCGCCTCGTCCTCGCGCGGGCGGTCGCGTGGCCGGAGGCGTTGTCGGCGCTGCGCGTGTCGCTCAACCTGACCGCGGCGGATATCACGCGGCCGGGGTTCGCGGCGCTGTTCCTCGCGCGGGTCGACGCCAGCGGCTTTCCGCGCGGGCGTCTGACCGTCGAGATCACCGAGACGGGGCTGATCGAGGATCTCGCGATCGCATCGGTCCTGCTCGCCGAACTGCGCGGCGCGGGGTGTCGGGTGGCGATCGACGATTTCGGGACGGGCTATTCGAGCCTTGCCTATCTGAAGGACCTGCCGCTCGATTACGTGAAGATCGACAAGGCGCTGGTCCGCGACATCGGCGGCAGCCAGCGGGACCGGGTGGTCGTCGCCGGCGCGATCACGATGGCGCGCTCGCTGGGCCTGTCGGTGATCGCGGAAGGGGTCGAGACGCCCGACCAGCTCGAACTGCTCGCCGCGTGCGGGACGCGGCTGTACCAGGGGTTCCTGTTGTCCGAACCGGTCGGCGAGGCGGCGTTGCTCGAACTGATGGCGCGGACATGATGCGCGCGATCCTGATGCCGCTGGCTGGCCTCGCGTTCGCCACCGCGAGCGTGACACCGGCGACCAGCCGCGCGCAGGCGGCGGCGCAGACCCCTGCATCGGTGGCGATCCGGCACGCGATGGAGGCGAGCGCGGCGGGATGGAACGCCGGGGACCTTGCACGGTTCGTCGCGATCTATGCCGACGACGCTCTGTTCGTCTCGCCAAAGGGGGTGTTGCGCGGAAAGTCCGCGATATCAGCGCGGTATGCGCCGAGCTTCAGTGCGGGTGGCAACAGTCGCGGGCGGCTGGGCTTCGCGTTTCTCGAGATGCGCGGGATCGATCCGACACATGCGGTGCTGATCGCGCGGTGGACGCTGACGGGCGCAACGAGCAGCGAGACGGGGATGACGACGCTCGTCTTCGAACGGCGCGACGGCGCGAGGAAGATCATCACCGACCACAGCAGCTGACCGCGGCGGCGCTCAGCCCGCCGCCTTTGCCAGCCCCTTCGACAATTGCAGCGCGCCGTGCAGCCGCGCCTTCGGGTCGCCCCACGCGCGCTGGAGCACGAGCTTGCTGTCCGGGCGCAACCGCGCGACGCCGTTGAGCCGTTCGACATAGGCGAGCAGCTTGTCGACATTGGGCGGCGTATCGTTGTGGAACGACACGAGCACGCCGCGCGGGCCGACGTCGATCTTCGACACGCACGCGCGCTTCGCGTTCAGCTTGATCTCGATGACCTTGATCAGATTCTCCGTCGCGTCGGGCAGCGGGCCGAAGCGGTCGATCATCTCGGCGGCGAACGCCTCGATCTCCTGACCCTCCTCAAGCTCGTTCAGGCGGCGATACAGCCCCATCCGGAGGTCGAGATCGGGGACATAGTCCTCCGGGATGAGGATCGGCGCGTCGACCGTGATCTGCGGCGAGAAGTCCTTCGGGCGTGCGGACGCGAGGCCGCCCGACTTGGCGTCCATGATCGCCTCCTCGAGCATCGCCTGGTAGAGTTCGAACCCGACCTCCTTGATATGCCCGGTCTGCTCGTCGCCGAGCATGTTGCCGGCGCCGCGGATGTCGAGATCGTGGCTTGCGAGCTGGAACCCGGCGCCGAGCGAGTCGAGATCGGACAGCACCTTCAGCCGCTTCTCGGCGGTGACCGTCATCTGCCGCTCGGGCGGCGTCACCAGATAGGCGTACGCACGCGTCTTCGAGCGGCCGACGCGTCCGCGCAGCTGGTAGAGCTGAGCGAGACCGAAGCGGTCGGCGCGGTGGACGATCATCGTGTTGGCGGACGCGATGTCGATCCCGCTCTCGATGATGGTGGTCGAGACGAGCACCTCGAACTTCTTGTCGTAGAAGGCGGACATGCGCTCCTCGACCTCGGTCGGCGACATCTGGCCGTGCGCGACGACGAAGCGGATCTCGGGCACCTGTTCGCGCAGGAACTCCTCGATCTCGGGCAGGTCGGCGACGCGCGGGGTGACGACGAAGCTCTGGCCGCCGCGATAATGCTCGCGCAGCAGCGCCTCGCGCAGGACGACGGGGTCGAACGGCATGATGTAGGTCCGCACCGCGAGGCGATCGACCGGCGGGGTCTGGATCACCGACAGTTCGCGGATGCCCGACATCGCCATCTGCAACGTGCGCGGGATCGGCGTCGCGGTCAGCGTGAGCATGTGGACGTCGGCCCGGAGCGCCTTCAGCCGCTCCTTGTGGGTGACGCCGAACCGCTGCTCCTCGTCGACCACGACAAGGCCCAGCCGCTTGAAGTCGATATTTTTCGCCAGCAGCGCGTGCGTGCCGATGACGACGTCGATCGTGCCGTTCGCCAGCCCCTCCTTGGTCGCCTTCGCCTCGCTCGCGGTGACGAGCCGCGAGAGGCGGCCCATGTTCATCGGGAAGCCTTCGAAGCGGCTGACGAAGTTGTTGTAGTGCTGGCGGGCGAGCAGCGTCGTCGGGCAGACGATCGCGACCTGCTTGCCGCCCATCGCCGCAACGAACGCGGCGCGCAGCGCGACCTCGGTCTTGCCGAAGCCGACATCGCCGACGACGAGCCGGTCCATCGGCTTGCCCGCGGACAGATCGGCGAGAACCTCCTCGATCGCGCGGTCCTGGTCCTCGGTTTCCTCGTAAGGGAAGCGATCGACGAAGCTGGGGTAGCCGCTGGCGTCGGGTTCGAGCACGTCGCCGGGATGCAGCGCGCGTTCGGCGGCGGTCGCGATGAGTTCGCCCGCGATCTCGCGGATCCGCTCCTTCATCTTCGACTTGCGACGCTGCCAGCCTTCGCCGCCGAGCTTGTCGAGCGATGCGCCTTCCTCCGACGAGCCGTAGCGCGACAGGACGTCGATATTCTCGACCGGCACGTAGAGCTTGTCGCCGCCGGCATAGCTCAGCGCGACGCAGTCATGCGGGCTCTGGCCGACCGGGATCGAGGTGAGCCCCTCATAGCGACCGATGCCGTGCTCGGTATGGACGACCAGATCGCCGGGCGTCAGCGTCGCCAGTTCGGCGAGGAACGCGTCGGCGGATTTCTTGCGCTTCTTGCGGTGGACGAGGCGGTCGCCGAGCATGTCCTGCTCGGTGAGGACGGCGACGCCGGGCGCGGTGAAGCCGTGGTCGAGCGGCAGGACGACCAGTGCGACGCCGAAGCTCTTGGCGGTATCCGAGACGCCGAGCGCCTCCTGCCAGGTTTCGGCCTGCTTGCCGCCCTTCATCCCGTGATCGGCAAGCAGGCTCCCCAGACGTTCGCGCGCGCCGATGGAATAGCTGGCGAGGATCGGCTTGCGACCCTGTTTGCGCAGTTTCTCGACATGATCGGCGACGGCTTCGTAAATGTTCGCCTGCGCGGCGCGCTCGGGGCCGAAATCGCGCGGGCCGTCGACGTCGAAGTCGAGCACGGTGGCGCTGGTCGGCTCGTGGAAGGGCGTGACGACATGCGCGGTGGCGGCGTCGAGCGCGACGGACCAGTGCGGCGCGTCGAGATAGAGCGCGGTTGCACCCAGCGGGCGATAGCTGCCGGGCTGAGCGGCTTCGGCGCGCCGGCGGTTCGCGTAATAATCGGTGATCGATTCGAACCGGCTCTCCGCCGCGGCGCCGACCCCGCTGTCGCGGACGACGACGTCGTCGCCGCCGAGATGGTCGAACAAGGTCGCCATCTTGTCCTCGAACAGCGGCAGCCAATGCTCCATGCCGGCGATGCGGCGGCCGTCCGAGATCGCCTGATACATCGGATCGCCCGTCGCGGTCGCGCCGAACGCGTCGCGGTAGCGCGTGCGGAAGCGCTTGATCGACTCCTCGTCGAGCAGGGCTTCGGAGGCGGGGAGCAGGACGAAGCCGTCGATCCGGCCGGTGGTGCGCTGATCGGCGGCGTCGAAGGTGCGGACGCTCTCGATCTCGTCGCCGAAGAAATCGAGACGCAGCGCGTGATCCTCGCCCGACGGATAGAGATCGACGATGCCGCCGCGGACCGCATATTCGCCCTGGTCGTGGACGGTGTCGGTGCGGACATAGCCGTTCGCCTGGAGCAACGTGGCGAGCTTGTCGCGCCCGATCCGTTCGCCGGGCGCGAGGCGGGCGACGAGCTGGCGGACGCGGAACGGGGTCAGGACACGCTGGGTCGCCGCGTTGACCGTGGTGAGCAGGAACTGCGGGCCCTTGGGCTTGGCCTGCAGGCGGTGCAGCGCGGCGACGCGCTCGGCCATGATCCGCAGGGTCGGCGAGGCGCGGTCATAGGGAAGGCAATCCCAGGCGGGGAAGCTCAGCACCTCGAGATCGGGCGCGAAATAGGCCGCGGTCGAGGCGATCGCGCGCATCGCCGCATCATCGGGCGCGATGAACACCGCGCGCGTCTTCGCGGCGCGGGCGAGGTCGGCGAGCAGCGACGGCTGGAACCCCGATGGCACGCCCGACAAGGTCAGCGGGGTGGTCGCGGAGAGGATCGTGTTCAGATCTGGCATATTCGCTTCTCGTTCCCCGGCGAAGGCCGGGGCCCAGTTGGGAAGGCAATCGTAAATCAGGTTTTGACGTCAATCATCGACGTCCCCCAACTGGGCCCCGGCCTTCGCCGGGGAACAGTGTCTCGGCGTTACTTCACGACCGTGACGTAGTTGATGTCGCGCATCGCCTGCATCATCGGGCCGTCCCATTCGGGCGGGCAGGGAATCGAGCCGATCGCCCAGCCCATGATGTCCACGTCCTGCTGTTCGAGCAGCGCCTCGAACCAGTCGAGCTGCTCGGGCGTCCAGCTGCGGCCATAGGTTTCGAAGAAGCCGCCGATCATCATGTCGGCTTCGCGCGTGCCGCGGTGCGAGCTGCGGAAGCCGAGGCGCTTGAGGCGGGTTTCGTGGTCCATCATATCTCCAACGCCGATTGACCGGCGACCGCTGGCGGCGGGCGTCGGCTGGGCTATAGGGAGCAGATAGTCATGCGACCCGAAATCCTCAATCCGCTGTTCGCCGAAACCCTCGTCCTGAAAGGGGTGGGGCCTGCGCTCGCCAAGCCGCTCGACCGGCTCGGGCTCGCGCGCGTCGTCGACGTCGCCTTCCATCTGCCCACCGGCTATGTCGATCGGCTATCCCGCACCGAGCTGATGGCGAGCGATGCCGGGCGGATCATCGTGATCACGCTGACCGCGCGCGAGCACCGCGTGAGTGCGGGCCGAGGCCCGACGCGCGTGCAGGCGACCGACGAGCATGGCAACTATGTCAGCCTCGTCTTCTTCGGGGGTAGCTCAGGCTGGGCGAAGAAGCTGCTGCCGATCGGCGAGGCCAAGCGCGTCTCAGGGCGGCTCGATGAGTACGGCCAGGAACTCCAGATCGTCCATCCCGATATCGTCGAGCCGGACGAGGAGTTGCGCGAGCGCGAGCCGATCTATCCGCTGTCGGAGGGGCTGACGTCGCGGCGGCTGGCGGCGCTGACTTCGCAGGCGGTCGCGCGTGCGCCCGACCTCGCCGAGTGGATCGAGCCGGGGCTGAAGGCGAAGCGCGAGTGGCCGGGCTGGCATGATTCGCTCGCGCGCATCCATGCCGACCCGTCGGACGCCAAGGCGCGCGAGCGGCTGGCGTATGACGAGGTGTTCGCCAACCAGCTCGCGATGACGCTCGTCCGTGCCGACACGCGCAAGCGGCGGGGACGCGCGCTCCACGGCGACGGGCGGCTGCGCGGCATGCTCAAGCTGCCCTACACGCTGACCGGCGCGCAATCGCGGACGGTGGGGGAGATCGAGGGCGATCTGGCGCAGACCGCGCCGATGCTACGGCTGCTGCAGGGCGATGTCGGCTCGGGGAAGACGCTGGTTGCGGCAATGGCGATGCTGATCGCGGTCGAGGCGGGTGCGCAGGCGGCTATGCTCGCGCCGACCGAGATCCTCGCGCGCCAGCATTACGAGACGCTCAGGAAGACGCTCGCCGGGCTGCCGATCGAGGTCGGCGTGCTCACCGGGCGCGACAAGGGGCGAGTCCGCGAGGCGACGCTGATGGCGCTGGCGAGCGGCGAGATCGACATCCTCGTCGGTACGCACGCGATCTTCCAGGATGCGGTCGCCTATAAGGACCTCTCGCTGGTGGTGGTCGACGAGCAGCATCGGTTCGGCGTCGCGCAACGGATGACGCTGCAGGCCAAGGGGATCGCGCCGCCGCATCTGCTCGCGATGACCGCGACGCCGATCCCGCGCACGCTGACGCTCGCGCAGTATGGCGAGATGGACGTCAGTCGGCTGGACGAGATGCCGCCGGGCCGCCAGCCGATCGAGACGCGGGTGATCTCGGAGGACCGGCTCGACGATGTGGTCAACGCGCTCGGCCGGCATCTGGCGGACGGCGGCCAGGCCTATTGGGTGTGCCCGCTGGTCGAGGAGAGCGAGAAGAGCGACCTCGCCGCCGCCGAGATGCGCGCGGAGACGCTGCGCGCGCGGTTCGGCGACAAGGTGGCGCTGGTCCATGGCCGGATGAAGCCCGCCGAGAAGGACGCGGTGATGGCGGAGTTCTCCGCGGCGCGCACAGCCGTTCTGGTCGCGACGACGGTGATCGAGGTCGGCGTCGACGTGCCCAACGCGACGCTGATCGTTATCGAGCATGCCGACCGCTTCGGCCTCGCGCAGTTGCACCAGTTGCGCGGGCGCGTCGGGCGGGGGAGCGGGCGGTCGATCTGCCTGCTGATGCGTGGGAGCTCGCTCAGCGAGACGTCGCGCGCGCGTCTCGCGCTGATGCGCGAGACGAATGACGGGTTCCGGATCGCCGAGGAGGATCTGCGCCTCCGCGGTGCGGGCGAACTGCTCGGCACGAAGCAGTCGGGCGAGATGGCGTTCCGGCTCGCGACGCCCGACATGATGGCGGACCTGCTGCAATGCGCGCACGACGATGCGCGGCTGCTGATCGACCGCGACGGCGGGCTCGAAGGGCCGCGTGGTCAGGCGGCGCGCACCGCGCTGTACCTGTTCGACCGCGATGCGGGAGTCGCATTGCTCCGCTCGGGTTGACCGGGGCGGGTTGACCTGGGCG
>Ga0265780_10012052_pt1 | contig 10166 bp, 7 predicted proteins | sample P1T30metagenome_FD_192432 | JGI IMG/M metagenome (GOLD analysis project Ga0265780, IMG submission 192432) | Plant litter microbial communities from East Loma Ridge, Irvine, California - P1 T30 | ecosystem: Environmental > Terrestrial > Plant litter > Unclassified | place: USA: California... | reverse complement strand
GGCATCAGGCTTCAAAAGGCGCTTGCTGCCGTGGCGCGACACGCCGAGCCGTTCCGACCGCTCATCGAACAGGCGGCGTTCGATGCGGCAGAGCGCGCAAAGGCGGGACTGGCGAGCGAGCGGGATCGTAGCGTCATCGAGCATATGTATCACGGCCACTTCGCCGCTAGGAACCGGTAGCCGCGTCCGGACAGGTCGTCCGGTCCGGTTCCGGTTCGGGCGCGCGAAGCGGACGCTCGTTCGCCACGGCGACGCTCCGCTGCGAGGTTCGACACGAGAAGGGCAGCGATGCACGGTCGGCCACCTCGTCATGCCGATCGTCGTGTATCGCAAGCCCACGCGTGAACCGGCCAGCGGCGACACCCTGCAATTCTTTACACCAGCAGCCCGTAAGGCCCCGGTTATACGTGAATTTAATTATCCTCGTCGCATCGGAGGGTGAAAGCCGGGCGTCCGCCGGCGAGTGCGACAAGGGTGATGTAAGTGACGTCGATGCCATCCTTCTTCACTTTCGTGCGCAGGTTGCGGCACGATCGGCGGGGCAATGTCCTGCTGATCGGCGCCGCGAGCATGCTGCCGCTTCTCGGCATGGTCGGGGGCGCGTTCGACATGGCGCGCGCCTATCTCGTCCGGACGCGGCTGCAACAGGCGTGTGACGCAGCGGTGCTGGCCGGGCGTCTCAGCATGGGGGCGCAATCCTGGGGCACGGCGGCACAGCAAGACGCCGATCAGTATTTCCTCTCGAACTTCCGACCGGGACAATATGGCTCGAACGGTTCGCAGATCGTCTATGAGCCGCGCGGGACGTCGACGATCCACGCCATCGCGTCCGCCAATGTACCGTTGCTCATCATGAAGCTGTTCGGTTTCCGGGCGATGACCATGCAGGCGACGTGCGACGCGCAGATGGAATTGCCCAACGCCGACATCATGTTCGTTCTGGATACGACCTTGTCGATGGCGGAATCCAACCCCGGCGATTCCGTCAGCAGGATCGCGGCGCTGCGTTCGTCGGTCCAGAAATTCTATGACGTCATGCAAAAGTCGAAAGGGTCCGAGACACGGCTCCGCTACGGCTTCGTCCCCTATTCGTCGACGGTGAATGTCGGCACGCTGCTGAAGCCGGACTGGCTGGTCAGCCGCTGGACATATCAGTCGCGCGTGGCGCGGGAAATCGAACAGATGCCGAAGGAAGCGCCCGAGTTCGTCACCGTTGCCGATGGTGACTGGTACACGACCGGCGGCACCAGCACGACGACGCAGTCGGTCATCGCCTCGGAAAAATGCACGGCCACCACCGTGCTGAACTATACGACCCGCCAGGAGGATCTGGTAAAGAATGCGGATGGCACCGCCAGCTGGGTCATCGTTCATATCGTGAACAATATCGAGCGGAGCGCAAGGCTGAGCGGCGGGATCTGCACGGTGACGGAAACCACCTACAAGGACTATGTCAAAAAGCGCAAAGAGAAAAAGATCAAGAACCCCGACGCTGGCACGACGACCTACGAAAATCGCTATTGGTGGGATTACGCGCCGATCGAATATTCCGTCGCCGCCCTGAAAGGCGCGGATGGGATCGGCAACGTCGCGGGCGGCGAATTCACCGCACAGGTCGCCAACGATCACCAGTCGCGCACCATTCGATGGAAGCGCGACAATGCCTGTATCGAGGAGCGTCAGTCCTCGCTCAACCATGACGCGATGACCGCCGAACCCGGCTACGATCTCGACGTCGACACGATCCCCATCGCCGGTGATGCGCGCACGCAATGGCGCCCCGCGCTGCCGGGGCTGGTCTACTCGCGCAAACAGTGGAACATGAACGATATCCAGAGCGACCGCTGGGGGTCGCCGACCGAGGTTCTGCACACCTACGACAATTACATCACGCCGAGCAGCGACGCCGCCGTCCGCGCGGCCTGTCCGACCTACGCGCGCAAGCTTGCCACGATCGATGCGACGACGTTAAGCAACTACCTGGTTTCGCTGAAGCCGGCCGGCTTGACCTACCATGACGTGGGCTTCCTGTGGGGATTGCGCCTCCTGTCGCCGCAGGGACTGTTCGCCAGCGAAAACCAGCCGCCGCTCGGCAGCAAGCTGGCGCGGCACCTGATCTTCATGACCGACGGCCAGACCGAGACCCATGTGGCGGACTATGATGCCTATGGCCTCTCCGCGCTGGATCGCCGGCGCACGCCGTCGGGTCGTCTGCCGACCGCGGCCGAGCAGAATACGCTGGTGGAGAAGCGGCTTGCCAGTCTGTGCCTCGTCGCCAAGGCGAAGGGCATCACCGTGTGGGTCATTGCCTTCGGAACGTCGCTCACCCCGCTGCTCGACGGGTGCGCGGCGCAAGGTCATGCCTTCGAGGCAAAAAGCGCGCTCGAGCTGGAAACGGCATTCTCCGATATCGCCAAGCGTATCTCGCATTTGCGGCTGGTGCGCTGATGCGGCGCCTGCTTCTCGACCTGACCGGCGCGATCGCCGTCGAATTCGCGCTCGCTGCTCCGGTGTTGCTGATCCTCATCTGCAGCGGGCTCGAACTGGGCTATGCCGCCTATCTGCGCGCGGTCATCGAGGGCGAAATGCAACGCGCCAGCCGCAGCCGCACGCTGGAGACGGCCAGCGACCTGACGCAGCGCGCGCTGATCGAAAACCGCGTGCGTGACATGGTGCACCAACTGGCACCGGCCGCGACGGTGGATTTCACCCGACGTGCCTTCCGTGATTACGCCGAGGTGGAGGCGCCGTTCGAACCGTTCCACGACATCAACGCCAATGGGCGGTGCGACTTCCCCGAAACCTACGAAGATCTGAACAACAACGGCCACTGGGACGAACAGGGCGTCTCCGCCGACAGCGACGGCAACGCACGCGACGTGGTGGTGTACACCGCGATCGTCCACCATGCGCGCCTGCTGCCGATCGCCATCAATCCGCTCCGGCAGGAGCGTCCGATCACCGCGAAGACGGCGTTTCGCAACCAGCCCTTCGACCAGCAGGCGTCGGTGATCGAACGGACGTGCCCGTGACGGGTCTCCGGACGAACCCCCGGCAGCTGCTCGCCGACCGCACCGCCATCGCGATGATCGAGCTGGCGCTGGCGTTGCCGCTGTTCCTGCTGATGGTCCTCGGACTGGCCGAGCTTTGCGACTATGCCTTGCAGAAGCAGCGCCTGAGCCAGATCGCGCTTCAGGTCGCCGACAATGCCGGGCGGCTGGGCAGCGTCAATCTGTCAGGGCCGCAACGTCTGACCGAGGCGCAGATCAATGACGTGTTGCTCGGGGGCACGGTGATGAGCAACGGTCTCGATTTCACCCGCCGCGGCCGCATCATCCTGTCCAGCCTGGAACAGAATGCCAAGAAGGGCCAGTGGATCCACTGGCAGCGCTGTCGCGGTGGGCTCGAGCATGGGTCGTCATACGGGCTCGAAGGAGCTGGTGCCGAGGATACCTTCTGCCCCGGCATGGGTCCGGCGGGTGCTCCGGTCCAGGCCGCCGCCAACCGGCCCGCGATGTTTGTGGAGGTCGCGTACCGGAGAGAGCCGCTCACCTTCCTGCGCGTGATCTCCGCGCCGCTGATCATCGAGATCGCCGCCATGCCGGCGCGGGTAGAGCGCGACCTGACCAAGGTCGACAACGGGGCGGATGTCGACGTCTCCACCTGCTAGGATTTGCAGAACTGCGGTGGCGCTTACCAGCCGACGCTCGACACCGCCGGCGCGCCGTTGATCGTCAGGGCGTGCGGATCGGCACCCCGGCGTTGCGGGGTGGCGGCAAGCGCCGCCACCGAGGCCCGGCTCAGAAGCGGAAGCGCACGCCGAGCGAGTAGGTACGCTCGATGTACCGGACCTGGAACGGATAGCTGTCCCCGGCGGAATTATAAGCCCGCTCGTTGCGAACGGGTGTGCCCAGCACGTTCAGCAGGTCGAAGGCGATCGTCACGTTAGGGACCGGCGTGACGGTGGTCGAGAAGTCCATGACGCCCAGCGACTTCTGGTACAGCGGGGAGAGGAAGCCGGCTTGCAGGTCCTGATATTCGGTCGCGAAGCGCGAGCGCCAGTTATACGCCAGCCGTGCCGAGAACACCGGGCGCTCGTACAGCCCGACCAGGTTGAAGGAGTGTTTCGACACGCCGGGGAACGGCTGTTGGCCCGGCAGCCGGTCGCGGAACTCCGGTGCCAGTTCCGTCGCGGCGTCGAGATAGGTGTAATTGGCCTGCATGCCGAAACCGCGCGCCCATTCGGGCAGGCTGCCGATGTCGAGAAAGCCGGTGAACGCTACCTCCGCGCCCTGCACCCGCCCCTTGCCGCCGTTGCTCGGCGAGTTGACGCGGCGGTCCGGCGCGTCGGCGATCTCGATATTGGTGGTGCTGCGAAAGATGAAGTTGTTGACGTCGCGACGGAACACGCCCGCGGTCAGTGATCCCGTGGTAGCGTAATAATATTCCAGCGACAGATCGTAGTTGTTGGAACGCAGCGGACTCAGGTTCGGGTTGCCCGACGTCACCGGCACGAAGCAATTGACCGTATCGACGCCCTCGGTCGAACAGGCGGTCGGCACCGTCCCGACGTTGCTGGACGGGTTCAGATCGATGAAGTTCGGCCGCGTGCGGGTCTGCGTGAAGGCAAGCCGCAGTTGAAGGTTGTTGGCAAGCGTCGCCCGCAGGTTCGCGTTGGGCAGATAGTCGGTGTAGCGGTTCGTCTGCGCGACCGGCGTGAACGTGTCGCTGGTCGCGTCGTAGGAATTGCCTTGTACCTGCGTGCGCGTGTTGATGACGCGCAGGCCCAGATTGCCTTCGATCGGAAGGCCGATGTCGAAGGCGTATTTCGCCTGCGCATAGCCCGCCCACGAGCGTTCGGACGCGGTAAACGTCTCCTGATCGTTGAACGCCGGGTTGCCCGCCCCGAAACCGGCGATCGCGCGCAGCGCGTCGCGATTGTCGTACACGCTGTCGAAGGTCGCACCCGGAAAGACGGTGACCGGCTGGTCGTTGTCGAACCGGAAGCCGCGTGTGATCGGACCGATCTGGACCGGCAGGTCGGGATAGGTCAGCCCGGTCTGGATCAACCCGGCATAGCGCTGCCCGTTGTAGCGAGCCGCGTCGCGCGTGTTGAAACGGACGCCGGCCTGCAGCTTGGGCAGGAAATCGAGACCCATGTCGTATTCGGCGTCGAGCCGCGCCTGCCAGTCCTTGCCGGTGGCGCGGAAATTGGCATCGAACAGCCCGCGGAGCGCATAATTGTTGGGATCGGACGCGTCGAAATCCACGAAGTCGAACACGCCGCCGCCCTGCCCGCGCGCGATGTCGAAATCGACGTTGCGCGTCGGCGATCTGGTGAAGGCGTAATCGATGTTCGCGCTCTGCTGCGTATACGTGCTGTCGGTATAGGCGACATCGCCGGTCAGCTTCAGCCGGCCCGCCGTCCAGATCGCACCGCCGGCGAGTTGATAGGTATCGGTACGCGCCTTCGTGAAGGCGTCATAGCCGTCCGGCGTCGAGGCGCCGGTGACGGTCATGCTCTGCACCGAATTGCTGCCGTTGCGCAGCACCACGTTGCTGTATTGCGCACCGTCGCCGAACGTGGGCACGAACAGCCAGTGGTTGCGATCCTCGGCGCGATAGCCCTGAAACAGACCATCCACATAGAATTCGAGATTGCTCGCGGGACGCCACTGCACCGCCGCATTGACCGACGGGCGCCAGCGGTTGCCGCTGCCATAGAAGATGCCTTGGCCGTTCGGCCGGGTGAACCCTGCCGCGTCGGCGGGCGCGCCGGGCTCCGGAGTGACGAAGCGGTCGACCTCGCGCGTGGCGTCGAGATAGTCGATGTTCGAGATCGCGGCGTTGACGAGCACGCCGATCTCGCCGATGCCGGTGTCCCAGCGGTCGGTGACGAGAAGGTTGCCGTTATAGTCGAGCCGCTGGCTCTGCTCCCAATGCACGCCGTTCAGCGAACCGGAAAGCTGGAACCCGTCGAAGTCGAACGGTCGCCGCGACCGGACATTCACCTGCCCGCCGATCCCGCCCTCGATCAGATTGGCCGTCGACGATTTGTAGACCTCAAGCGCCTGGACGGCGCCAGCCGGAAAATCCTGGATCGCGACAAAGCGGTTCTCGGCGGTGAAGATCTCCCGCCCGTTGTAGGTCGTGGAGATATCCGGGAGCCCGCGGATCTGCACGCCGGCCGCTTCACCGGCGGCGCGGGTCACCTGTACGCCGGTCACCCGCGCCAGTGCGGCGGACGCCGTGACGTCGGGCAGCTTGCCGATGTCCTCCGCGACGATCGAGTCGACGATCCCCTCGGCATTGCGCTTGATGTTCTGCGCCGATTGCAGACTACGACGCAAGCCCGTGACCACGATGTCGTCGGTGGGCGCGTCGTCTTGGATCGCGTCGCCGGGCGTGGCGGGGTTGGCAGCGGTGTCCGCCGCCGTCTCGGGCTTCGGTGCCTCGCTCTGCGCCGCCGCGTTCGTCGCGGCGAAGAACGCGCCCGCCGACACGGTCGCAATAAGCCACTGCCTCACGTCACTCTCCCTGGAAACCAGTCGATCTTTGAGACGTGCCTCTACAAGCTAGGTGCTGCCCCGCCACTTTCCTGTGTTAATAACGATTTGAAAGATATTATAATTTCTGGGGGCACCACGTTCGGCAACCGAGGCGGAAGTGATGAACCCGGCGCTGCCGCCAATCTGTCTGCGCGGTCGGCGGAGCCAAGCGCTGCTCCACCGATCACCCCTTCATGGTGGAGATACGCACCGCTTGCATCGCGCCTTCGCGCCGTCGGGCCGGCTGATCGCAAGCGCGAGACGGCGCGGATGCGCGCCCGTCATGGACAGCGCAGCTCGCGATGTGACCGCTGCGCCGCGCCGCAGCGCCGCCGGCGACACGCTCACCTGATGAGCTCACCGCCGCGCAATGGGCGGCGGCATCCACCAACCGGTGCTGATGCACGTCGCGCATTCGGCGGGCATGCAGATGGCCTTCCATCCGGGCTGAGTGGCAGCTGCGGCGCGGAGCGCGCCCAGACGCCCGGCGCCACGATCGACCGACCGCGCGCGGAACGGCAAGGCGCGCCGGTCTTTTCATACGCGGCCGCTACGGGTTAAAGGCGTAGCGACGACGGACCTGGGCGAATGATGACGATACGCACGAAACTGGGCTGGGGCTTGTTAGGAGGTTTGGCGCTCACGCTGCCCGGCTGCGCCACGCCACCCGCGCCGCCCCCGCCTCCGCCCCCGGTCGTGCCGGTCGCGCCGCCGCCTCCGGCGATGCCGGCGGGTGGCTATGTCGGCATGAAGATCCCGGCGAAGCTCGAGGACGGCAATTATTTCACGCCCAATCTCAACAACACCGATGCCGCCGCGGTCTGGCATTTGCGCAACGCGCTGAACGTGGCGGCGCTCGGCTGCGATCTGGAGGGCGGCGGGATCGTCGATGGCTATAACGCGTGGATCAAGACTCACGCCGCCGCGATCGACCGCTATTATCAGACCTACCTCGTGGAATGGCAGGCGCCCGGCTGGATCGACTGGCAGCGCGTGTATGACGACGATCAGACGCGTATCTACAATTTCTACGCGCAGCCGGCGATGCGCGCAGGCTTTTGCGCGGCCGCGCGCGCGGAGATCGCGCAGGTCGGTCAGGTCGCCGACGACGCGCTGCCGGCCTTCGCGCGCGCGGCGCTGCTTCGGCTCGACCGGCCGTTCGTCGACTTCTACGCGGCGTTCGAAACCTGGCGGGCGCATTATCACCCCGCCCCGACAGCGGCCGCGCCGGCCATCCCCGTCGTGGCGGTCCCGCCCCCTGCGGTCGCGCCGCCCGCGATCGAACCCCCTGCGATCACACCCCCCGTGAGCACCGTGCCCGGGGAGAATGCCGCGCCCGAGCCCGTGCCGACGCCGGTTTCCGGGTCGTAACCGCGGCGCGGGTCGGGCGTTCTCCGGCGCGAGCCCGCGGCGGTCGGCAGCGGATGGCGCAGCGTCAGCCCGGCAAGCTGAGTGGCGGTGACTTGGTTGCCCGGACCCATTGCGAGACATCTGCGGTCGCCGCGGCGGGCCGTGCCGCGGGACCACCTCGCCCGGGCCTTTCCGCTTCCCGCACGCTTAACCTGCTTCATGCGCAAGAAAATCGCACGACCGGGACTGTGTCTTTCGGCCGCTCGCCCGTCTACGCAGGGTGGGAATGGAGCAACACCAACCGAATGCCTTGTCCGGCGACCTGCTGGCGCTGTCCGGCCGGCTGCGCCCGGCATTGCTCGCATTCTTCCAGCGGCGGCTGCGCGATCCGTCCCAGGCCGAGGATCTGACGCAGGACCTGTTCTGCCGGCTCGCCGCCGGACCGCCGCATGTCGTCGACAATCCCGAAGCCTATATCTTCCGCATCGCCGCCAATCTGGTCAACGACCATTACCGTCGCGAGACGGTCCGCTCGCGCTTCCACCGCCACGACGATCCGGCGCGCGAGGCCGACGTCGACCAGCTCGACGCCGCGCGGCTGCTTGAGGCGCGCGAGAGCGTCGGCCGCGTCGCCGCCGTGCTCAACACCCTTCCCGAACGGACCCGCCACATCTTCATCCTGTATCGCCTCGAAGGAATGCCGCGGAAGGGGATCGCCGAGACGTTCGGCATCTCCGTCAGCGCGGTGGAGAAGCATATCGCCACCGCGATGCGAACCTTGCTGCGCGATGCGGGAGGCGAACGATGAGCACCGAGCGCAAACAGGAGATCGAGGATCGGGCCATCGCCTGGTGCCTGCGGCTCCACGAGGGCGAGCCGACCCCCGCCGAGCAGCAGGCACTCGACGCGTGGCTGGCACAGGACCCGGTGCATCGCGAACGCTTCGCCCGCGTGCGGCGGCTGTGGGACGGGATCGCGCTCGACGCGCACGCGCCCGAGCTGCTGCCGCTGCGCCAACAGGCGCTTGCAGCGGTGCAGGCGGCGGGCCGGCGGCGCTGGGCCCCGCCGCGCGGGCGCATCGCGCCATGGCTGGCCGTTGCGGCGGCGGTATTGCTGGCGATCGGCGTCACGCTGCTGCTGCGCGAGCGCGCGACGCTGTACGAGACCCGCGTCGGCGAACAGCGCGCGGTGGTGCTCGCCGACGGATCGACGATGGTGCTGGATGCCGACAGCGCGGTGCGCGTGCGGTTCGGCGACGACCGGCGCGACCTGACGCTCGAACGCGGACGCGCCAGTTTCAAGGTCGCGAGGAACCCGCTGCGCCCGTTCGCGGTGACCAGCGGCAGCAGCGTGGTGGTGGCGGTCGGCACCGCTTTCTCGGTCGAGCGGCTGTCGGGCGAGGTGCGGGTGGCTTTGTACGAGGGGCATGTCGCGGTGCTGCGCGATCGCGGCGGCGGTCCGTCGGCGCAGCTCGCGCGGGTCGCGGGCGCGCGCCAGCCTGCCGAACAGGCGCTGACCCCGGGACGCGAGCTGATCCTGTCCGACGACGCCCCGGATGCGGTGCTGCGCGCCGCGTCGATCGGCGATCGACCGGGCGGCGGGCAATTATCGTTCGCCAGCGAGCCGCTGAGCGTCGCGGTCCAGCGCGTCAACCGCTACAATGTCGGCAAGCCGATCGCCGTCGCGCCAGAGGCTGCCGACATGCGGGTCAGCGGCGTGTTCAACACCGGCGATACCGATGCGTTCGTGCAGGGCGTGGTCGCGGCCTTTCCGGTAAAAGCAGTCGTCTCGGAGCGCGACATCCTGCTGACGCCGCGCCGTGACGACCATACCAATTTCGCTCGAAACGCCGCGATCACGACAGGGTCGCAAAAAAGTTCCGCCCTGCGCTGAGGGTTTTGCATCGTCACACGTCATATTCCGGTAACCAGATAAAATGGGGGCGGTATGACCGGCAGGAGTGGATTTGGTATCATCGGCGCGCGGTCGAGCACGCTGGCGCTGGCAGCGGCGCTGCTGATCGCGGCGTCCCCGGCGCAGGCGCAACAGGCCGCGGTGCCGATCGACGTTCGCCCGCAGCCGCTCGCGCAGGCGCTGCGCACGCTCGCGCAGCAGGCGCATATCCAGATCGTCTTCGACGAGGCACGGCTCGCGTCGCGCCGCGCCCCGGCCGTGTCCGGCACCATGCCGGCCGGCGCCGCGCTCACCCAGATGCTCCGCAACAGCGGCTTCGCCGCGTCGCGCACCCAGCAGGGCGTATTCGTGGTC
>Ga0265780_10012050_pt1 | contig 10169 bp, 10 predicted proteins | sample P1T30metagenome_FD_192432 | JGI IMG/M metagenome (GOLD analysis project Ga0265780, IMG submission 192432) | Plant litter microbial communities from East Loma Ridge, Irvine, California - P1 T30 | ecosystem: Environmental > Terrestrial > Plant litter > Unclassified | place: USA: California... | reverse complement strand
CAGGCGCACGCGCAGGGTTTCCTTCGGCGCGTTCATGGTCAGCTTTTCCATGCAATTGACGTAGATAAGGCCATCGCCTTTCTTCGCTTCCATGGTCGAGCCGACGTGGCGACGGGTCGCCTCGGCCAGGTGGTCCAGATCGAACTGGACCACGGCCTTGTTCATATTATTGATGTTGAACTTGTAGGTCTTCGTCTTGTCTTTGACGAAGGTGGTGTCGAACTTGCGGTCGGACACGTCCTGGGACATGGCGTCGGAGATATGACCGATGCCACCGAGACGGGCCGCTTCGAGGGCCAGTTCAGAGGTCGAAATGTCCACACCCATTCCGCCGATCATGATGGGCACGTATTCCTTGTTGCCCATACGCAGGCGGAAATCATCTACACGTTTCATTGCTATCCTTAGACTACCTAATCTGCTCGGGGTTGCGCACGGCGCCATTTTACTCCAAGCGTTACCAGGCGCAGCGGACCGTAGATCCGCGTCGCACCCTGGCTTCCAAGGCCGCCTTCAGCGGCCACGACGCGAGCTGGAATCAGTCGCGGAAGTTATTGAATGCCAGCGGCAGGTCTTGCACGTCCTTGCGCAGCATGGCCATCGCGGTTTGCAAATCGTCGCGCTTGGCGCCGGTAATGCGCACCGATTCGCCCTGGATGCTGGCCTGCACCTTCATTTTGCTCTCTTTGACCAATTTGGTGATTTTCTTGGCGTCGTCGGTTTCGATCCCGTTGCGCACCTTGATCACTTGCTTGACCTTGTCGCCGCCGATCTTCTCGACCTTGCCTTCGTCGAGGAATCGCACGTCGACCTTCCGCTTGGACATCTTGTTGATCAGGACGTCCTTGACCTGGGTGAGCTGGAAGTCGGAATCGGCCAGCAGGGTCAATTCGCGCTCTTTTTGCTCGACATTGGCCGAGCTGCCCTTGAAGTCGAAACGGGTGGTGATTTCTTTATTCGATTGCTCGACCGCGTTCTTCACTTCGACCATGTCTGCTTCGCAGACGACATCAAACGATGGCATGGATTGTCCTTTTTCGATATTGCATATAGATGAATCCTTCTATTTTAGCGGACCACGGCCCGAATCGCGACCGTTTTGCCAGTCTGGAAAGCCGCGAATGCATGAACCACTATAATGAAACGACATTTTTTACCTGCCACGCCATGCCTCCAGACCTGTCCATCGTCCACGACCAGCCGCTCGCCGGCTTCAATACCTTCCGCATTCCCGCGCATGCACGCCGTTATCTGCGTGTGACGTCCGGCGACCAACTGGCCGCCGTGCGCGCCGATCCCGTCCTGGCCGCCTTGCCGCGCCTGGTGCTGGGTGGCGGCAGTAACCTGTTGTTGACACGCGACTTCGATGGCCTGGTGCTGCACATGGCCGGGCAGGGGCGCGAGATCCTGGGCGAAGCCGACGGCAAGGTGCTGGTGCGGGCCCAGGCGGGCGAGAACTGGCACGCGTTCGTCGGGTACACGCTCGAGCAGGGCCTGGGCGGGCTGGAAAACCTTTCCTTGATTCCGGGCACGGTTGGCGCCGCGCCTATCCAGAATGTGGGGGCGTATGGCGTGGAAACCAAGGATGTGTTCCATAGCTTGCGCGCGTTCGACATGGCCAGCGGCGAGGTACGTACGCTCGACGCCGCCGCCTGCCGCTTCGGCTACCGCGACAGCATCTTCAAACACGCCGAGGGGCGCGACCTGGTGGTGCTGGATGTTATCTTCGCCCTGCCGGCGCAGTGGCAGCCGAACCTGCGCTACGCCGAGTTGGCCAATGCGGTGCAGGAGGCCGGCCTGGCCTCGCCCACGCCGCGCGATATCGGCCAACTGGTTGAAGCGATCCGGCGCCGCAAGCTGCCCGACCCGGCCGAGATCGGCAACGCCGGCAGCTTCTTCAAGAACCCGGTGGTCTCGCGCGAAGAATGCGCGCGCCTGCTCGAGATGTATCCGAACCTGGTGCATCACGCGCAAGCCGACGGGACCGAAAAGCTGGCGGCCGGCTGGTTGATCGACCAGTGCGGCTGGAAAGGCCGCAACATCGGCCCGGCCGGGGTCTATCACAAGCAGGCGCTGGTGCTGGTGAATCTGGGCGATGCCCAGGGAACCGATGTCGTGCGGCTGGCCCAGGCGATCCAGGCCGACGTGGCGGCGCGCTATGGGGTGGCGCTGGAACCGGAACCCGTCTTCATTTAAGGAATACGCCATGAAAAAAGCCATTGTTACCGGCCACACCCGTGGCCTCGGGGCCGCCATCGCGGCCGAACTGCAGGCGCGCGGCATCGCCGTGCTCGGCCTGGCGCGCGGACGCTCGCAGCTGGACGGCATCGAACAGGTCGAGGTCGATATGGGCGATACCGCTGCCTTGCAGGCGTGGCTGGCGGGACCGGCGCTACGCGACTTTCTGGCGGATGCCGACGAGGCGCTCTTAGTCAACAACGCCGGCGTGGTTACACCGGTCGGGCCACTGGCCGCGCAAGACCCGGCGGACGTGCTGCGCGCGGTGGCGCTGAACGTCGGCGCACCGTTGGCCCTGGCGGCGGCCTTCGTGCAGGCCGCGCCGCGGGCAGAACGCCGCATCCTGGACGTATCGAGCGGGGCGGGGCGCAATGCCTATCCCGGCTGGGCCGTGTACTGTGCGACCAAGGCGGCGCTCGACCAGCATGCGCGCGCGGTGCAACTCGACGGTGATCCGCGTGTGCGCATATGCAGCCTGGCGCCGGGCGTGATCGACACCGATATGCAGGCCGCGATCCGCGCCACGCCGGATGCCAACTTCCCGCTGCGCGCGCGTTTTGTCGAGCTCAAGGAAAGCGGTTCACTCGATTCGCCTGAGGATTGCGCGCGCAAGCTGGCCGACTACCTGCTGGCGCCGCGCTTCGGCAGCGAGCCGGTGGACGACCTGCGCGCTTGACGGCCCCACATCGGTGTTGACAGATGTGCGACATGTGTCGCATCATTGCGTCAATCGTCGCATAGTGAGGTGTAACTCGTGTCCGTTCCGTCGACTTCCGAACTGAGTCTGCTCAAGGCCCTATGGCGCCAGCAACCGTTGAGCGCCCGTGAGATCCACGACCAGGTGGTCGAGGAACTGGGCTGGTCATATTCGTCGACCCGCAAGACGCTCGAGCGCATGCTCGAGAAGGACATGGTGCGCCAGGAGCTGCGCCATGGCGTGCAGGTGTATCAGGCGGTGTGCGACAAGGTCGATACGCTGGCGGCGTTTGCCCATGATTTCGGCCGGCGCGTGATGGAAATCGACACGCCACTGCCGGTCAATATGTTCACTGGCAGCAAGCTGGTCGACGACCAGGAACTTGCGCGCCTCGAACAGCTCTTGAATGACTGGCCGGCGGACAAGGACGCCGCGCCATGACAGCGCTCGACCAGCTGGCAATCCGCTTCCTGTTCGCCAGCCTTGGCTGCCTGGCGGCGGGACTGGCGGTGTGGGGCGCGGTCCTGCTGGGCCGACGCTGGATGCCGGCGCTGAACATGCAGCGTTCGACCTGGCTGCTGGCGCAGGTGGCCATCGCCGCGACCTTTGTGCTGATGCTACTGCCGCAAGCGCGGCAGGCCCCCATGCTGCCGGTGTTCGAGGTCGATGTCAGCGCTGCCGTCATGGGCGCGCTGGCCGCGCCGGCGCCTTCCGCCGCCGCTGGCCTGCCTGATATCGTCGCCGGCCACCGCAGCTGGCTGGCCTGGCTGGGCTGGGCCTGGATGCTGGCCTATACGGTTGGACTCGTATGCATGCTCGGCCGCCTGTGGCATGGACAGCGAGCGCTGGGACGGCTGATGGCAGCCGGCGCACGCGTGCCTGCCGCCGGTGCTTCGACGCCCGCCATCATCGAAGTCGACGCCCCGATCCCGCCCATGCTGGTCGGTCCGTTCAAGCCACGCCTGCTGCTGCCGCTGTCGCTGCGCGACATCGATCCGCTGCAGCGCGAGCTGATCGTCGCGCATGAATTGACGCACTGGCGCCGCCGCGACCTGTGGTGGCTGACGCTCGGGGCCCTGCTGCAAGCCCTGTGCTGGTTCAATCCGGCGATGCGCATCTTGCGCGACAAGCTCGCCTGGGCCCAGGAACTGGGCTGCGACCGCGATGTATTGCGCGGCCGGCCGCAGGCCGAGCGCAAGGCGTATGCGGCCGCCCTGGTGGCGCAGCTGCGCCTGCAGCACCGCGCCGCGCACAGCGCACTGGCCTTCGGCGGCGTCACGCCCGACACGCTGGCGGCGCGCGTCGCACTGATTCGCGCGCCCGGCGCCGCACGGCATGCGGCCATGGCGCGTGGTGTCGGCTGCGCGATTCTGTTGATCGCCTTCGGCGCCAACCTGGCCTTGCAGCCCGCACTGGCCTGGAGCCGCCATCCGGCCAGGCTCGATTGCACCATCATGCTCGATGCCGTTAGCGGTGCGCGCCTGGCGGAACAGGGCAGCTGCGATGCACGCGCGACGCCGGCGTCCACCTTCAATATCGTCGTCAGCCTGATGGGCTTCGACGCTGGCATCCTGAAGGATGCCCATTCTCCGGCGCTGCCGTTCAAGGAAGGGTATGCCGACTGGCAGCCTTCGTGGCGCGCGACGACCGATCCTGCCAGCTGGATCCACAACTCGACGGTCTGGTACGCGCAGCAGGTCACCAGCCGTCTGGGCGCGACCGGCATGCAGGACTATGTGCGGCGCTTTGACTACGGCAACCAGGACCTGTCGGGCGGCGTGACCGACGCCTGGATCGGATCGTCGCTGCAGATTTCACCAATTGAGCAGGCGGCCTTCCTGCGCAAGATCGTCAACCGCGAACTGCCCGTCAGCGGCCACGCCTATGACATGACGTCAACGTTGCTGCGCTTGCCGGCGCTATCCAATGGCTGGGACGTGTATGCCAAGACCGGCACGGCGCTGGTGACCGCACCTGTCGGCGCGCAGGATCCGGACCTGGCCTACGGCTGGTTCGTCGGCTGGGCCGTCAAGAATGGCCGCAAGATCGTCTTTGCGCGCATGACGCTCGACCGGCGCGATCCGGATCGATCGGCCGGACCGATGTTGAAAGAAGCATTCCTGCGCGAGCTGCCTGCAAGGCTGGACGCGCTCTAAACCTCCGACAAGGAATTCACCATGAAATTCACAAGCCTGGCTTGCGCCGCGGCTGGCGTGCTCGCGTGCGTACCCAATGCATCCGCCAGCGACTGGAACACGCCGCAGGAACCGTTCGCGTTGTACGGCAACAGCTACTACGTCGGCACCCACGGGCTCAGTTCAGTGCTGATCACTTCACCACAGGGCCACATCCTGATCGATGGCGGCAGCCCTGAATCGCCGGCCCAGATCGTGCGCAATATCCGCCAGCTGGGCTTCAAGGTCGAGGACATCCGCATCATCCTGAATTCGCACGAGCACTTCGATCATGCGGGCGGGATCGCCGAGCTGCAGCGCTTGTCGGGTGCCGAGGTGAAGGTGACTGCTGCTGCCGCACCGGTGCTGCGCACAGGGCGGCCTGCGAAGGGCGATCCGCAATACGACAATCTGGACGACATGCAGCCGGTTGCCAGGGTAAGTACCGTGCGCGATGGCGAGACGGTGACGCTGGGGCCCTTGCGCGTTACGATGCACGCAACCCCTGGCCACACCCAGGGCGGCTCGAGCTGGACCTGGACCTCCAGCGAGGGCGGCAAGCGCGCGAACATGGTCTACGCCGACAGCCTGACCGCACTCGGCGCCGGGAGCTTCCGCTACAGCGGCGACCCGGCGTATCCGACCGCGCGCACTGACATCGAGCGCTCGATCGACAGAGTGGCCGCCTTGCCCTGCGACGTGCTGGTGTCGGCGCATCCCGAAGCGGCCGATGTGTGGACGCGCCATGCGCAGCGCGCGAAGCTCGGCAACGGGGCCTTCATCGACCGGAATGCCTGCCGCGCCTATGCCGAGAAGGGCCGCGCGCGGCTGGAGAAAACGCTGGCAGCAGAAGCCAGCCCGCAGGCGATCGTGTGGAAGGACAACGCGCAGATCGCGCAGCTGTTCGCGCAGGCTGGAGTGACCGGCACCTTCGTCGTCTACGACCCTGCCAAGAATATCTATACGGGCCACGACCGCCAGCGCGCAGCAACACGCTACGTGCCCGCATCGACCTTCAAGATTCCGAACTCGCTGATCGGCCTGGCGACCGGCGCGGTAGCGAGCGTCGACGCGGTGCTGCCTTACGGTGGCGGCCCGACGTTCTTGCCGCAGTGGGCCAGGGACATGGGATTGCGCGAGGCGATCGCGATGTCGAACGTCCCGATCTACAAGGAGCTCGCGCGTCGCATCGGCATGCCGCGCATGCGCGACGGCTTGCGCCAGCTCGGCTACGGCAATATGGATGCAGGCGCGACGATCGATACCTTCTGGCTTGAAGGGCCGTTGACCATCAGCGCGATCGAGCAGACGCGCTTCCTGGAACGGCTGGCGCAGGACCGCCTGCCGTTTCCGCAGCCAGCAATGGCAGCGGTGCGCGAGATCATCCGGCAGGAGGGCGACGCGGGCCTGTATGCCAAGACCGGCTGGTATGTGCCGGACGACCGCAAGAACCAGATTGGTTGGTGGGTAGGCTGGGTTGAGAAAGAGGGCAAGGTGTATCCGTTTGCCTTGAACCTCGACATCACCGACGACACTGCGGGGGCCAAACGGGTGCCGTTAGGGAAGGCTGCGTTGAAGTCACTTGGCTTGCTGTAGCCGACGCTAGCAGCAAATGCTGGGGTACAGGTCGTTCCAGGCTGGATTGATCGACTGGATCAGGTTGATTTTCCAGTTGCGATTCCACTGTTTGAGTTGTTTTTCGTGGGTGATGGCTTGGGTGACGTTGGTATGAATTTCGTACCAGACAAGGCGTTTGATATTGTATTTCTTCGTAAAGCTGGCGACCGGAGCTTCGCGGTGTTGCCAGATTCGTTCGATCAGGTTGGAGGTAACGCCGATGTAGAGTGTTCCGTAAGGGCGGCTGGCCAGAATGTAGACATAAGAGGGCTTATCCATTCGGCCAGTTTGCGTGCGCGGCTTCAGGTGGTGCTTGTGGCGACTCAAATGAACTTGGGTTCCCGCCTTCGCGGGAACGACGTGCTGAGGATGTGACAGAAATCGCGCTATCAATATTTCGCAATCAGCATTTACGTCGTTCCCGCGCAGGCGGGAACCCAAGTTTGCAAGCACCCCACCGCGCCGGGCGCTGACCGTCAGCGCTGTCACACATGAACTTGATTATCATTACCCGGCCAGTAAAGCCGCATCGGATTATCGACCAGCAGCTTGCGTTGCAATTCCGGCGTTGGCGCGATCTGCGGGATGAAGTCGACTAGCAGGCCGTCATCCGGCATGTGGTCCTTCAAGTTCGGATGCGGCCAGTCCGTCCCCCACAACACGCGGTCAGGAAATTCTTCCACGATGCGGCGCGCAAACGGCACCACGTCGCGATAGGGATGCGCTTCGCCGTCCAGCGCCGCCGGCCCCGTGACCGATAGCCGCTCCGGGCAACTCACCTTCGACCAGACGTTCGGATGCTGGCGCATGAAGTCGAGGAACAACGCAAACTCGGGGCCGTCGATTGGCTTGCTCACATCCGGCCTGCCCATATGATCCACCACGACCACCGTGGGTAATGCGGTGAAGAAGTCCCACAGCTCGGGCAAGTCCTGCGCTTCGAAATAAATGACCACGTGCCAGCCCAGCTTCGCGATGCGGCTGGCGATGTCGAGCAGGTCTTCCTTCGGCGTGAAATCGACCAGGCGCTTGACGAAGTTGAAGCGCACACCGCGCACACCGCTTGCGTGCAGTCGATCGAGCGCGTCGTCCGTGATGTCGCGCCGCACGGTCGCCACGCCACGCGCGTGGCCGTTCGAAGCCAGGCAGGCGTCGACCAAAGCGTCGTTGTTGGCACCATGGCAGGTGGCCTGCACGATCACATTGCGCGCAAAACCCAGGTGATCGCGCAGGGCGAACAGTTCGCGCTTGCCAGCGTCGCACGGCGTGTACTTGCGCTCGGGCGCGAAGGGAAATTCAGCCGCCGGGCCAAACACATGGCAGTGGGCGTCCACCGCGCCCGCAGGCAGCGTGAAACGCGGCGTCGATGGGTGCTCGTACCAGTCGAGCCATCCGGGAGTTTTTTCGGTCTGCATAGCGGCGGCCTAGTCGATATACACGAGTCCGGCCTGTTCGAGCGGGCCGCGCATATTGTACATATCCAGGCCGAGCACACCGGCGGCGAGCTTGGCGCGCTTTTCCGCCTCCAGCGCCTCGCGCTTTGCAGCGGCGTCGCGCACGCGCTCCACGTCCGCGGCCGGCACCACCACCACGCCGTCGTCGTCGGCCACGATCGCATCGCCCGGATGCACCAGCGCCCCGGCGCACACCACCGGGATATTGACCGAACCGAGCGTCGCCTTGATCGTCCCCTTGGCGCTGATTGCCTTGCTCCATACCGGGAAGCCCATGGCGCCCAACTCGCGCACGTCGCGCACGCCGGCATCGATCACCAGGGCCCGGGCGCCGCGCGCCATGAAGCTGGTCGCAAGCAGGTCGCCGAAATAGCCATCGCTGCAGGGGGCTGTAATGGCGGCAACCACGATGTCGCCGGGCTGGAGCTGCTCGGCCGCGACGTGCATCATCCAGTTGTCGCCCGGGTGCAGCAGCACCGTCACGGCAGTCCCGGAGACCTGGGCCGAGTGGATCGGCCGCATATAGGGCTGCATCAGGCCCATGCGGCCCATGGCTTCATGCACGGTGGCGCTGCCGAAGCGGCCCAGTTGCTCGACCGCGGCGGCGTCGGCGCGTGCGATATGGCGCTTGACGACGCCCAGCCGGGTGTGGGAAATCGGGGTGGTCATGTCAACGTCCTTTGGCAGAGAGGGCGGCATCGAGGCGCGGATAGACGCGGCGTGCATTGCCCTCGTAGATCTGGTGGCGCTGCGCCGGCGTCAGGTTGGCTGCGTCGATATAGCGCCGGGTGTCGTCGTAGTGGTGGCCCGTCTCGGGATCGATGCCGCGCACGGCGCCGATCATCTCGGAGGCGAACAGCACGTTGTCCACCGGGATCACCTTGGTGAGCAGATCGATGCCAGGCTGGTGATACACGCAGGTATCGAAGAAGACGTTGTTCAGCAGGTGGTCCTGCAGCAAGGGCTTCTTCATCTCCTGCGCCAGCCCGCGATAACGACCCCAGTGATAGGGGGCGGCGCCGCCGCCGTGCGGGATCACGAACTTCAGGGTCGGGAAGTCGCGGAACAGGTCGCCGCTGAGCAGCTGCATGAAGGCCGTCGTATCGGCATTGATGTAATGCGCGCCGGTGGTGTGGAAGCAGGCATTGCACGACGTTGAGACATGGATCATCGCCGGGATGTCGTACTCCACCATCTTTTCGTAGACCGGATACCAGTGGCGGTCGGTCAGCGGTGGACTGGTCCAGTGGCCGCCCGACGGATCGGGATTGAGGTTGATGGCCACAAAACCATAGTCCTTCACGCAGCGTTCGAGCTCCGGGATGCAGCTGGCGGGATCGACACCCGGCGACTGCGGCAACATGGCTGCGCCGATGAACTGGTCCGGAAAGAGTTGGCTGACACGATGGCACAATTCATTGTTGATCGCAGCCCAGGTGGCGCTGGCCTGAAAGTCGCCGACGTGGTGGGCCATGAAGCTGGCGCGCGGCGAGAAGATCGTCAGGTCGATGCCGCGTTCGCGCATCTTGCCCAACTGGTTGCTGGCGATGCTCTCGCGCAGTTCGTCGTCGCCGATGTGCAGTTCGGATGCCAGCGGCGCCGTTGCGCCGTCGGCATGGGCGGCAATCTGCCGCTTGCGCCATGCTTCGAGCGCCGGCGGGGCGGTGGTGTAGTGGCCGTGGATATCGATGATCAAGCTGTACTTCCTTTCTTCCATACCGAATGGGGCACCATGACTTCTCCGCGCATGATGAGGCGTGCGGTGCGCAGTAGCGCGGCCCGCGTGATGTTCTGTGGATTCGCGGGATCGGTCTCGAGGTCGACCGAGAATTCGCCGCTTGGGTGCTCGACCGAGATCCTGCTGCCGCCTGTGGGCGCTACTGCCACGCCGTCGGTTACCGCGCCCTGGAGCATGCAGGCGGTGGCAACGGTGACGGCGGCCAGCACGCCGATCGCGTCGTGGCAGACGTGGGGGATGAAGCTGCGCGT
>Ga0265780_10012046_pt1 | contig 10171 bp, 7 predicted proteins | sample P1T30metagenome_FD_192432 | JGI IMG/M metagenome (GOLD analysis project Ga0265780, IMG submission 192432) | Plant litter microbial communities from East Loma Ridge, Irvine, California - P1 T30 | ecosystem: Environmental > Terrestrial > Plant litter > Unclassified | place: USA: California... | reverse complement strand
GGCACCGTTGTGGCCACGCACCTGAACCACCTGATTACCAGCCACGCATCGGAATTGCTGGGCCGCCTGGAAGTGCAGGCGCTGCTCGACCACCTGGCCAAGGAAACGCCAAAGCTGGTCGAAGACCTGGTGCCGAAAGTGGTGACGCTGTCGACGCTGCAGAAAGTATTGCAGAACCTGCTCGTCGAAGGCGTGCACATCCGCGACATGCGCACCATCATCGAGGCGCTGTCGGAGCATGCCAACCAGAGCGCCGATCCGGCCGACCTGACTGCCGTCGTGCGTGTGGCACTGGGCCGGGCGATCGTCCAGCAGCTGTTCCCGGGCACCAATGAATTGTCGGTGATGACGCTGGATAACCGCCTCGAGCGCTTGCTGCTGCAGGCGATGGGCAATGGCGGCGATGGCGCCGGCATCGAGCCGGGGCTGGCCGACACCATCGCGCAGTCGGCCAGCAACGCGGCGCAGCAGCAGGAAGCACTGGGCCTGACGCCGGTGCTGCTGGTGCCGGCCGCGCTGCGCACCTTGCTGTCGCGTTTCCTGCGCCGCGCACTGCCGCAGCTGAAGGTGCTGTCGCATGCCGAGGTGCCGGAGTCGAAGACGATTCGTGTGACGAGCCTGGTGGGGGCGCCGTAAGCGGTCCTGAAAACCATACGGCACGCAAACCATGATGGCAGCCTTCGCGCTGCCATTTGCTTTTCAGGAGCGCCGAGGCCTGTGCGGGAAATACACCCCTTTTCCCCGCTTCCTCCTCCGATGGTTTCCACGCGGCATCGTTAATAATGTGTCCTATACCTCAACGGCGGTAACAGGACCTACAAATGAACGTCAAGAAATTTACAGCGGCAACCTCACGTGATGCACTGCGCAAAGTACGGGAGGCACTCGGCCCCGATGCGGTGATCCTGTCGAACCGTCCGGTCGACGGCATCGTGGAGATCCTGGCGCTGGCCAATGACGATGTGGCGTCGATGGCGTCGCCGTCAGCCGAGTCGGGCATGGACGCACCGCGTCCTTCGTTGCAGCACCTCGAGCCGGTGCATGCGGCGCCTGTCGCCCCGGCCATGGCGCCCGCCCCGCAATCGTATGCCAACCGCCGCGCGCCGCAGCCGCAGCAGTCCCAGACCGAACCTGCGTTCGACATGGCTGCCATGACGTCGATGATGACGGCCGCGATCGCCCAGGCCAAGGATTCGGCTGCGTCCGAAATGTCCGGCATGATGAGCGAAATTCGCGCCATGCGCGGCCAGATGGAAACGCAGCTGGCCGAGCTGTCGTGGGGCGCCACCCAGCAGCGCGAGCCGCAGAAAGCCACCATGCTGCGCGATTTGCTCGCGGCTGGTTTCTCGATCACGCTGGCCCGTTACCTGGTCGACAAAATGCCTGCGGGTAAAGACAGCGCCGAAGCGATGCGCTGGGTGAAAACCGTCCTGGCGCGCAACCTGACCACGATGGCCGACGAAGACGAAATGCTCAACAAGGGCGGCGTGTTCGCACTGGTCGGCCCGACCGGCGTCGGCAAGACCACCACCACCGCCAAGCTCGCGGCCCGCTGCGTGATGCGCCACGGCCCGGAAAAGCTGGCGCTGATCACCACCGATGCCTATCGTATCGGCGGCCACGAACAACTGCGCATCTACGGCAAGATCCTCGGCGTAATGGTGCACTCGGTCAAGGATGAAGCCGACCTGCGCATCGCCCTGAAAGAGCTGCGCAACAAGCACACCGTGCTGATCGACACGGTTGGTGTGTCGCAGCGCGACCAGATGGTCACGCAGCAAGTGGCCATGCTGAGCGAAACCGGCGCCGACGTGAAACGTCTGCTGTGCCTGAACGCGACGTCGACCAACGAAACGCTGAACGAAGTCGTGCGCGCCTACCAGGGCAGTGGCCTGGCCGGCTGCATCATGACCAAGCTGGATGAAGCGGCATCGATCGGCAACGTGCTGGACGTGGTGATCCGCCAGAAACTGAACCTGTACTACATCTCGACCGGCCAGCGCGTGCCGGAAGACCTGCACCTGGCCGACCGCGCCATGCTGGTCGACCGCGCGTTCCGCAGCGGCCGCGCCGCCGGCTCCGAACTGACCGACGCCGACCTGCCGCTGCTGATGGCCGGCATGAACCGCAACAAACAAGGCGAGGTGTCGCTTGGCTAATTTCGATTTCGACCAGGCAGAAGGCCTGCGCCGGATGCTGGCTGGCCCCAAGCCACGCATCGTCACGTTCCTCTCCGCCACGCCTGAAGACGACAAGGGCGCCATGCTGGTCAACCTCGGCGCCTCGCTGGCGCGCGCTGGCAACGATGTCATGATCGTCGATGCTTGCGAGCATGAGTACGGCGTGGCCCAGCGCCTCGGCGTGGACCGCGGCAATTCATTGCTGCAAGTAGCGCGCCAGGAATGCGCGCTGAACCAGGCGATCCACCAGGCGCCGCAAGGTTTCCAGGTGACCAGCATGGTACGGAGCGCTGGTGGAAAAGTCGGCCAGGAGGACACGCGCCGGCTGGCCAAGGCGTTTGATGTCCTGGTCAAGCAGTCCGGCATCGTGATTGTCGACGGCGAATTCAGCCGGGACGACAGCTTTCCGCTGCCGGTCATGGACAATTCCGAGATCGTGGTGCAAGTGTCGGCCAGCGCGGTGTCGATCACGTCGGCGTACGCGCTGGTGAAGCGGCTGTCGCAGCAACTGGGCCGCCGCCCGTTCGGCATCCTGGTCACAGGCGCTTCCGAAGCCGAAGCCAAGGTGGTATACGATAATATGGCTACCGCGGCAACACGCTACCTGGCGGTTCCGCTCAGTTCGATGGGGTCGGTCCCCGCCGACGAATACCTGCACCGCGCCGCGCGCCTGGGCCGGGCCGTGGTCGACGCCTTCCCGCTCGCGGGCGCATCGGTCGCGTTTCGCCAGCTGGCGGGCCGGTTTGCCATGCCGGGCGGTCCGGCGGCAGGCCGCGGAAGCAGTGCACATTTTGGTTTGTAAGCAAAACAGAAGAATAGAAAAACAGCTAACGCATGTACACGGCTAAAGGGAAGAAGACGGACAAGGAACTCTTGCTGACGCAGCATATGCCGTTGGTCAAGCGTCTTGCCCACCACATGAAGGCAAAGCTTCCCCCAAGCGTGGAGGTCGACGACCTCATCCAGGCAGGCATGATTGGCCTGTTCGACGCGATCTCGCGCTACGAGGAAACCCATGGCGCCCAGTTCGAGACGTATGCCGTGCTGCGCATCCGCGGCGCCATGCTCGACGAATTGCGCAACAGTGACTGGCTGCCGCGCAGCACGCGCCAAAATATGCGCAAGATCGAATCGGCCATGACGGCGCTGCAGCAAAAGCTCGGCCGTCCGCCCACTGAAACCGAAGTGGCCAAGTCGATGAAGATGTCGCTCGGCGACTACCAGGATCTGCTGGGCGACAGCGGCGGCCACCAGCTGGTCTATTACGAAGATTTCAAGGGTGAAGACGACGACGGCAGCTTCCTCGACCGCTATTCGGTCGACGATGAAGATCCATTGCGCGCGCTGCTCGACACCGACTTCCGCCAGGCTGTCATCAACGCCATCGACAACCTGCCGCCGCGGGAAAAAATCCTGATGGGCCTGTACTACGAGGAAGAGTTGAACCTGAAGGAAATCGGCGCCGTCATGGGCGTCTCCGAATCAAGGGTATCGCAACTGCACACCCAGGCTGTCGCCAGGCTGCGCGCCGCACTCAAGGAGCAGCTGTGGACTGGGCGAGCATAATTGGATTGGCGCTGGCGCTGGCCGGCCTGTTTGTCGGCCACACCCTCGATGGCGGTAAATTCGCGTCGCTGATCCAGCCGGCCGCGTTTGCCATTGTTGTCGTGGGTACCGCCGGCGCCGTGTTGCTGCAAACGGAGGCCGCCACGTTCGTGCGCGGCCTGCGCATGCTGCGCTGGGTGTTCCGCCCGCCCGCCAGCCAGCGCGAACAATACTCGCGCCAGATCGCGCTGTGGTCGCTCACCGCCCGCCGCGACGGCTTGCTGCAGCTCGAGCAATACCTGAAAGCCAACCCCGACCTGTTCGTCCAGAAAGGCTTGCGGCTGGTAGTGGACGGCATCACGCCGGCGCGCCTGCGCAGCCTGCTGGAAACCGAGATCACCGCATATGAATTCAGCCAGCGCCAGGCCGCGCGCATCTGGGAGTCGGCGGCCGGCTACGCGCCCACCATCGGCATCCTGGGCGCCGTCCTGGGCCTGATCCACGTGATGGAAAATTTAAGCGACCCGTCGCGGCTGGGCGCCGGCATCGCGGTCGCGTTTGTCTCCACCATCTACGGCGTGGGCCTGGCCAACCTGTTCTTTTTCCCGGTCGGGAACAAGCTCAAAACGATCGTGTCCGAACAGGTGGCGCAGTACGACATCCTGGCCGATGTCTTCCACGACCTGGCCACCGGCGACCATACCCGCGTCGTCGACGAGCGCGTTGCCAGCTTGCTGGCGCGCGCCTGAGGCACGGAAGACCCCTCGCCATGGCGCGCAAACGCTACCAGGAAGACACGGAAAACCACGAGCGCTGGCTGATCTCGTACGCCGATTTCATGACCCTGCTGTTCGCATTCTTTGTCGTCATGTACGCGATTTCCGTGGTCAACGTGGGCAAGTACAAGGTGCTGTCCGATGCGCTGGGCGATGCGTTCGGCGGACGCGGCGCGGCCACCGTGCCAAACACTGCACTACAGCCGGCGTTTGCGCTGCCGAACATCATCGCGCGCAAACGCGCCGAGGCGATGCGCCGCGAAAAAGACCGCCTGACGCTGCTCGCTCGCGACCTGACCGCCACGCTTGGCCCCCTGGTCAAGGAAGGCAAGGTGCGCATTACGCAGAACAGTCGCGGCGTCAGCGTCGAGATCAACGCCAGCGTGCTGTTCGCGCCGGGCGACGCGGCGCTGACCGACGCATCGCGCGAAGCCCTGAGTGCGGTGGCGGTGCTGCTCAAAGACGATCCGCACGCGGTGCAGGTCGAAGGCCACACCGACGATGTGCCAATTAAAAATCCGCTGTTTCCGTCCAACTGGGAACTGTCGTCCGTGCGGGCCAGCAGTGTGGTGCGGCTGTTCATCGACAGCGGCGTGGCCGCGGCGCGCCTGACCGCCGTCGGCCATGGCGCCAACTTGCCGGTGGCGCCCAACGACACCTTGGCAGGCCGCGCGCGCAACCGCCGCGTGGCGGTGACGATCATCTCGGCGCTGCCGGACGTGACGACGGAAATTCCGCCGCGCTGACCGCAGCGCCGCCAGCTTCCTGCTGGCGCGGCTACCTGACCTGAGAGCGCCCAGCCGTATTCTCCCTCCCATTGATATAAACAGTATGCACTGTATTTACGCGCGTTCGCCTCGTGCGCAACCGTGTGTCATGCCTTGAAAAGCATGTGCTATAAAAGCATCAGGCTTCAAGTTTTTATTTCTAAACAACATTGCATGCTCCGCGCGGCGCCGCCCGCGCGCCACGCTATTTTTCTCAAGGTGCGGCGTGCCGCCCTGGAAAGTCATCATGCCTGATCTCTCTCTCGTTCCCGTCCGGCGCTCGCTGCGCATCACGGGCGGGTTGTTCGTGCTCGCCGGCTTATTCCTGTTTGTCGCGGGCGGGTACCTCGCGGTGCTGGGCGGCTCGTGGTATTACCTGCTGGCCGGCGCTGGCGTCATCCTGACCGGTGCTGGCCTCTTCATGAGCCGGCGCTGGGCGCTGCACCTGTATGCGGTAGTGTTGGCCGGTACTGTCATCTGGGCGCTGGCCGAAGTGGGCCTGCGCGGCTGGGAACTGGAGCCGCGCCTGCTGGTACCGACCCTGCTGGGTATTTACCTGCTATTTCCATGGGTGGCGCCGCGGCTGTCCGCCAATGATGCAGGCACCAGAAAATACGGCCGTACCGCGTTGCCGCTGCTTGCATCGGTGGTCCTCGCGGTTGTCGTCGGCGCCGCGTCGCTGATGCATGCGCCAGGCGTAGCGGGGCAGCTGGCGATTGACGATCACGCCGTTGATGGCCATGACCGCTCGGTGCCGGATACGGACTGGCAGTTTTACGGCCGCACCGCGAAGGGCGACCGCTACTCGCCACTGGACCAGATCAACGCCGGCAACGTCAAGGGCCTGAAGGTCGCATGGCAGGCACAGACTGGCGACACGATGCGCAAGGGTGAAGACATTGGCGGCACCGACGCCGGCCACGAATTCAATTTCGAGGACACGCCCAGCAAGATCGGCGACACGGTGTACGTATGCACGGGGCACAGCTGGGTGGTGGCGTTCGACGCCAGGACCGGCCAGAAAAAATGGACGTTCGATCCGCATGCGGACACCGACGCCGACGTCTACCTGGCCTGCCGCGGCGTGGCGTTCTACCAGGCGCCGGCCGGGACCAAAACCGATTGCCCGGCGCGGATCATCGCCCCGGTCCTGGACGCCCGCGTAATGGCGCTGAACGCCGAAACCGGCAAGCCCTGCGAGGATTTCGGCACGCACGGTTTCATCTCGCTGGCCAAGTACCTGGGCCACGTGCAGAAGGGTTTTCACTTCGTGACATCGCCACCGCTGGTGCTGCACGACCGGCTGATCCTGGGCGGCTGGATCTGGGACAGCCAGGCCGAAAACGAACCGTCGGGCGCGGTGCGCAGCTTCAATCCGCTCACGGGTGACCTGGTCTGGGCCTGGGACGTCGGCCACACGCCGCACACGTTCAAACCGACTGAGAACGAAGAACTGACGCGCGGCACGCCCAACGCGTGGGGCGTCTACACGGCCGATCCCGACCTGAATCTGGTGTATCTGCCGATGGGCAATGCGACACCCGACTATTTCGGCGGCCACCGCCGCCCGTTCGATGAGCAGTATTCCAGCGCCGTCGTGGCGCTCGACATCACCACCGGTGAAGAGAAATGGCACTTCCAGACCACGCACCACGATTTGTGGGACATGGACTTGCCAATCGGTCCGTCGCTGGTCGATGTCCCCGATCCGGCCAGGTCCGGTCAGACGATTCCTGCGCTGGTGCAGACCAACAAGCGCGGCGAATTCTTCATGCTGGACCGCCGCACCGGCGCGCCGATTGCGAAGGTGGAAGAAAAGCCGGTACCGCAAGGCGCCGCGCCTGGCGACTATGTCAGCAAGACGCAGCCATTTTCGACCGGCCTGCCATCGGTGACGCCGGCCGACCTGCAGGAAACCCGGCTGTGGGGCGCCACGCCGTTCGACCAGCTGATGTGCCGCATCGCGTTCAAATCGTTCAACTATCGGGGCCAGTTCACGCCGCCGGGCCTGCAAAAGACCATTGTCTATCCGGCCTTTGACGGCGTCATTGACTGGATGGGCGCGTCGATCGACCCGAACCAGAAAGTCGTCTTCGCCAACGCCAATTACATTCCGTTCACCGTGCAGCTGATCCCGCGCTCGCCGTCGGAACAGAAGGGCACCATCAAGGCGTGGAATGGCAAGGGCGACCAGCCGATCAATACCGCGCCGTTTTCGCCGCAGTACGGCACGCCGTATATCGGCAGCGTGCATCCATGGCTGAACCAGCTTGGCGTGCCATGCAACCCACCGCCCTGGGGCACGCTGACGGCAATCGACCTCAAATCGCGCAAGATCGTCTGGCAGCATCCGATCGGCACCACGCGTGACACCGGCCCGTTCGGCACCCACGTCAACCTGCCGTTGAAAACCGGCATCTTCAATATCGGCGGCAATATCGTCACCAAGGGCGGCCTGGTCTTCATGGGCGCTACGGCTGACAATTACCTGCGTGCGTACGACGAGCGCAACGGTGACATGCTGTGGCAATCGCGCCTCCCGGCCGGCGGCCAGGCCACGCCGATGTCGTATGCGGTCGATGGCAGGCAGTATGTCGTGATCGCGGCTGGCGGCCACGGCGGCCTCGGCACCAAAACCGGCGACTACGTTGTCGCCTACGCCCTGGACAGCGCCGCAAAGTAAGCCGCCACCATCGCGCCGTGTCGCGCAAGCATCAGCCGCGCGACACGGTTCCTTACCAGCATTCACGTCCAAACTGCGACGAGATTTGATGATCTCGAACAAGCAATCACCGTTGAAAAATCGATACTCCGCAGAAATTTTTTCGTAAATCCATTGAACTAAGGAATTTTCGAGCGCTCCAAGCTACTCATTCATTGATTAGTCAGGATCGTTTCGCATGAAAAAATTTGTCACTTTTGTCCCTACCATCCGTGTATCCATGCTCGCATGCTGCAGCGCCGCTGTGTTATTGACCGCCTGTGGCGGTTCGGGCGACACCGTTTCCACCGCACAGGCGCAAACCGCCGCTCTTAGCTACAACAGTGACGCAACGGATGCCGGAGCATCTGTTGCCGGCGCCGATGATTCGTCGGTTGCAACCTCGAATGTGTCTGAAGCAGCGCCATCGGACGCAGCCGCAGCAGCAGACGGCAACGCGCCCCGCCTGCTGGCAATGTCGACCGCAGTGTCCGTCGACGCCAACGCCAACGCCACCGCTGCCGCAAAAAACCTGTATGTCGCCACGACCGGTTCCGATTCGAATCCAGGCACCCAGGCCGCACCGCTCAAGACAATCGCCCGCGCCGACGCGTTGGCCGGCCCTGGCTACACCATTCACGTTGCTGCCGGCACCTACAAAGTATCGGCGCCGGCGCTTGGCAGTGCCGGCATCAAGACCACCAAGAACGGTACTGCGGCGGCGCGCATCAAGTTTGTCTCGGATGTGAAGTGGGGCGCAAAACTTGTTGTCTCCGGCACCGGCATCACCTGGGATTCGCGCGGCAACTACGTCGATATCGATGGCTTTGACATCACCGGCACCGGTCGCCACGGCATCCTGGCTGGCGGCGCGAACCTGACGATCACCAACAACTCGATCCACGACCTGACCATCAGCGGCGGCTGCAACGGCAGCGGCGGCGCGGCAATCGATACCTACGGCCCGGTAGGCAATATCCTCGTCGACCGCAATGTGGTCAAAAATATCGGCTACGCGATGATTGGCAAATGCAATACCGTGCAGGGTATTTATATCGCCAACGCAAACGTTGTCGTAACTAACAATATTGTCTCGGGTGTGGCTGCGGTCGCCATTCAGCAATGGCACGCCGCCACGGCGTCGACGATTGTCAACAACACCGTGTTCCACAGCAAAGACGGTATCTTGCTGGCGCAAGGCGACGCGGGCGCCACGGCAGCCGGGTCGGCAAACAACTATGTTGCCAACAATATCGTTTACGACAACACCACCTATGGGATCCTCGAAGGCACCAAGATTGGCGGCAACAACCGGTATGCGAACAACCTGGTGGCCTCCAGCGGCACGGCGTGGAAAGTCAAAGGCGCCGTCAGCGGCAGCATTTCTTCGAATCCGTTGTTTGTGAATTACAAGGCAGATGGTTCCGGCGATTACCGCGTGATCAGCAGCTCCCCGGCGATCGACCGTGGCACGTCGGTGTCGGCACCGAAGATCGACGTTTTGATGGTGGCCCGTCCGCGCGGCGCGGCAGTCGATGTGGGCGCCTACGAGTACTGATCTGTTGATATTGCACTCGCTGGCAGTGTCAAACGGCAGGTGAAAGTCGGCGGCGCTGTCGTCGGCAACCACGCCGGTATGCAACCCGTGTCGCTCGCAGCGATGCGGGTTTTTTTTCGATCTTTGGTCAGATGCAGCCGCTACGTGCTCGAGGCGATTATCCACAGCAGCGCCCCCTGGATCGGCAGGCGCGGCGGGGACAGGTAATCGGAAGATTAGTTCAAAAATCGACGTTTGCCAGACCTGACCCTCGTAGAAACCGATCCCCCTGTTGAACGCGGCAGGCTCGCGGATGCAAAAACTGCATGCTGTATCCCGCCAAATGACGTGCCGTCGGTGCGGCAACCCTGTCGCGGCGCGTTAGTCTGATGATCTCGAACAACAAACATCTCTTTGCAATTTGATACTCCACATAAATTATTCTGTAAATCCATTGAACTAAGGAATGTTCAGACGCTCCAAGCTATTCATTCATTAAATAGTCAGGATCGTTTCGCATGAAAAAATTTGTCACTTTTGTCCCTACCATCCGTGTATCCATGCTCGCATGCTGCAGCGCCGCCGTGCTACTGACCGCCTGTGGCGGTTCGGGCGACACCGTTTCCACCGCACAGGCGCAACCCGCCGCTCTTAGCTACAACAGT
>Ga0265780_10012043_pt1 | contig 10172 bp, 5 predicted proteins | sample P1T30metagenome_FD_192432 | JGI IMG/M metagenome (GOLD analysis project Ga0265780, IMG submission 192432) | Plant litter microbial communities from East Loma Ridge, Irvine, California - P1 T30 | ecosystem: Environmental > Terrestrial > Plant litter > Unclassified | place: USA: California... | reverse complement strand
GCCCGACACATTACTCTCCGCATCGCTTATGGCGTCTTCGTCGAAAACATTTACTTGGCGTCCGTACCGACCCGTCTGGTCGGCTTTGCGGCGTGCCATACTAGGCATACGCGAAGGCTTTGAACTGATGGTAGCCTGCACGATTGCAGACTTCTCCTTGGGATGGCTCATCTTGTGGAGAGCCTCTTGACCGAAGAGCTGTGCGATGAACGGCGCCTGAGCAGACTTGAGAAGGTTGATCATATCGCCCGAGATCAGCTCCGCGTTCTCCTCCAGAATGCCTTCCACACTGTAGTCTACATCTCCGCAGTAGTGGCGAACTGTGAACATGGGCGACGTGTTTGGAGTTGGGAAGTTGCTACCGGGCTGAACAACGGTGGTGCTGCCAGGCTGAATCGAAGGATTCTTGCCATCGAAGCGCTTACGGAGGACATCCAGGTACTGCATGTCTGTCTTGCCGCGACGCATTTGGTCGTCGAGGATGGCGAGGAGTCCGTTTCCAGACTTGAGCAGACCGCTCTTCGCCTCAGAGTTATCGTAGAACTCTGTGCCGGGAAGAGCCACCTCTTCAGCTTCGAGTTCTTGAATCTGACGCTTGAAGAAGCTATCTTGCGTGAAAGCGATGAGATTCTCGTTGGCAGCATTGTTGAGCAGCTGGTCAAGTGATGATCCGGTCTGAGCCGAGTGTTGGAAACCGGGGAAGTCAACAAGTGAGATAGTGTTGGAGATTTCCTCGGGGAGGACTGAAATTCGGGAGTTCATTTGTTCCATGATCCAGGTGACGAGTAATGAGTAGAGTGCACGAGCAAGTTCGTCGGCGTTTGCTCGAGCGCCCTTGGGGTCCAGCATGACTGTTACGCGCTCCCTGTAAAGTGTCTTGGACTTGTAGCGCAGACTTTGCTCCAAGTCGGGAACCGCGACGCCCAAGAATTGGGCAATGGGAGCGAGACACTCCTTGTTCTTGACGACCGTAAGGGACTCGCCACCTTCATGAGAGTAGCCTCCGCTGTCGTCAGCGCCAGGTGTGGTAGATTGACCGGTTTCAAACTCGAGCTGGCCGATGTGGAGGATCGTGGCCATGATCTCGCAGATGCCGGCAATGCTTTCCTTGCCAAACTCGAGCTTTCGGAGTGCCGTCTTGAAGTCCTGGAAGCCCTTTGGGTCGTCGATGCCGACCTTGAGCTGAGTGGGGTGCCCCAGGTATCGCCATCTTTTGTTTGATCCCAGCGATGTTCGGTTTCCCGCAGAGCCATCACCAACAATGTCCAAGTGCAGATGCTTCTTCTCAGCGATGCTGGTGCCAGCAAGCAGGTAGTAGAGGACATGGTAGTTTCGCTCGCCAGTGGGTACTGAGGCGATACGGCTGCGCTCGAGACGATGGGCGAGGAATTGGGCACCCAATAATGTGGCGTGATTGGAGGTTGAGGTGTTGTATTGAAGCTCGAGGAGGAGGCCAGATTTCGAAGCGAGCGGGGTCGTCAGAGACTTTGTGGTTGTGAAAGCCTCAAAGACGAAGTTGGCGTGCTCTATCTTCTTGGAGAGAGGTGTGGCCGAGTATGAGAGCAGTGACCTCAGCATGTGACCTCGAATGGTGGTTTTACCCGACCCTGAGTCGCCCCTGCCAGGTTGTTAGAAAGGGTTCCTGTTCAATGAGGTTGTGCCAACTTACAAGAATACTACTACTTGATCCTCGGAGCGTTGTCCAAGTCGCATATAGGCCCTCTGTGCGAGGTCCTCGGCTGCCTGGTGTGCGCTTCCATCTTTTCCGCCATCAACACCTCGGCTGGCGTCGGTATATGTATTGATGGAGACAAATCCATGCGACGAGATCAAAGCAACGGGCAGATGTGCATGATAACGACTGGCAAGGGCGCCGGTAACGCCAGTGTCATTCTGTTGGTGCGTGGGCAGGGCGGGCAGCGACGGCTGCTGCAGTACGTTGGCAGCCATTGTGGTGGGTGAAACGCGTCCCCGTGGGGGCGTTGTGATGGATTTCTCGTCAGGCAGAAGCAGGCGGGCGTCGACGATGAAAGTGGCAGGTTTTAAAACAGGTGTCTTGGGAGGTTGAGGCGCGTGCTATTAGGGCTGGCTGTGGAAGTGCTGGAATGCGGAGAATGCAGGATTAACGACAGGCGAATAGGTACAAGGCGAAGGGGGCAATCCTCGAGCGAGTGAGTAATTACAGCGGCAGCGAACGTGGTGAAAATGGTACAAACGAAGGAATGGGTCTTGAAGGCGGTTGACATTCGCGTCAAAGGGGTCGAGTGCTCTCGTCAAAACGATGGGGCTTTCCGGGATGTTTAGCCCGCGCCGCGGTGGTGGTCTGTGGTGCTTGGAGGCCGGACTAGACGAGGCTTGAAGTGAAAAGGGGTCGCAAAAATAGACTTTTGTTACGCCAATGGGGGGTATTGGGGGTGTGGGCAATACTTGGTGCTCCACAGCTCGTAATGGGAGAGGAGACCAAGAACATTCTGGGTGCCGACGAAACGCCGCCGGGACCTCGTCGTGACGTTTATGACCGCCACCGCCGCGCACGACAACGACGAGTGCGACTGCTGCTGCTGTGAGGGATTTCACTTGTCGCCATTGTCCTCTCTCACGCTGGCTCGACCCGCTGTTGTGGTGGCAGTCGACCCAAGGGTGGTTTCTAGCGGGTCGCGCATCTGGGGCTGGCGATCATACTGCATCCTTCATGCACGCTAAGGCCCGTATCGATTGCGCGTCTCTGGTCATCCAATGCAAAGCCGCCCGCGTGTGCAGGCTTAGTGCTGACTTGACGACTGTCCGCATCTGCACCACGACGTCTTTTCGTGTGTCTCGGGTGCAAAAGCAGTCAGTCGACGCAATCGTGCTACTGGCGGGAGGAGGCTCGGGCGCTGCGCTCCACCTGACAAGTGTAACGTCTGCGAAGTGGTATCCCTAGGAAGAAGTCAAAATACTAGCCAGTCTAGGCGGAGTAGCAGGGACCGGGGTTCTTGACGTCAGCATGTTTTGAAAATACTGAGGCATGGCATGATGGACCGCTAGCATGCAGTTGTCGTGGTGAAGGCAATTTACTTAAGATGGCAAAGCAGATTGCAGGGGAAGACGCGATTGGCGATGCTGGTTTCATTACGGTCCACGGGTAGCTCCTTCCTTCCGCAAGCCCTACCTGTCGTCTATCGTCTTATCGATAACACGACAGACCAGACACGGCCACCTACTACTATTCTTGTCGTGACACGCAAGAGAGCCCACTCTGGTTTTGATGCCGTTGCTACCTCCCCAACATGCCGCCATCATCCTCGCACCATGTAAACAATAAATTCTGGCTAAAAATAGGGGCGCGCCACCCCGCCGCAGCAGGCCCGGATTGGCCATCGGACGAGTTCCCAGCGCGTCGTGGCGATGAAAATCCGAGACTGGCTATCCTCGTTCCGTCATTTGTTAGTCCAAGCATTGAGCTGCATGCGCATCGCCCGACCATGCTGCTGCTAATCCCCCCTAACGTGACACTGACGCCAACCCGCAACGGGCCCTAACCTGCAGAGCCCCCGGCCGCTGAGGAATGGCGACTCGCCCTGAGCGAGCACACTTCAATCGCTCCTCCTTCACCGTCCGAAGAGCTTCCCGTGCTGTGTGTGTTTCTTTCTTGACCTCTATACAATCGTTTAATACCATCCGCTCATACCATCCGCTCGCTAGCTCACTTCTTGCAACGGGCGTGAAAGCCAACCCGACGTTGCACCCGCTACACGTTCCACGTTAACTTTCACTCGCACACATTCGCTACACGTCTACACGCACTCTTGACCTCCACTGCCACCGGGCATCGACACCAACTTCAACCACGGAAGGGGCGACCCGCCTCAGCCCGCAACCATGAGTTTCGTCAACAACTCTCGCATGTCTGTGTACTCGACCGCGTCCGCACAGGCACCGCGTCCCGGTCAATCACCGTCGCACGTGTCCACCACATCGCTGCTCAACTACCTCAATTCGGCATACAAGCAAAGCCAGGCATACAGTCTCGAGGCCAGCACCAGTCTCGTTGTAAACACATGGGTCAACTCCAAGTCGGTCATCAACGACCGCATCGGCGGCACTGTTGACCTTGAGTTGGGACGAAAGGCCTGGGAACACGCCCGCCGACGAGCCGAAGATGGATGCATTATCCTCGCCTCGCAGCACGAATCTACGCCTTCTCTATTCGCCCCCTTCGTCTCCAGTCTGCCATTGTCTCTGCCAGGCAATTTCTACACTGCACTAGAGGTCCTCAAAGCCTTCACCCACTGCGTCACTCCGCAAAATCCCTTCGCTCCTCGCTACTCTGCCCTTGCCGCCGTCTTCACCATCAACCTGACCGGTAGCTTAGTCGGCGCTGAGATCAAGCTCTCCACTTCTGGCCTCGATGTTCACCAAGGCCTCCTCCAGGTGCCCGCTCATAGCGGCTTCCGGGCCTTTGATGTCTTCTACTATCTTAATTCCACCTCAGCATCAAAGCAGGAGCGCGAGTTCCTCGACATCCAACCCCTCGACCGTTACACTCTCCTCAACCGATCTGGCACCTACAACCCCCCTAATTTCCTTCCCGACGCTGACGATGCTGCTGCCGCCGAAGACTTCCGCGCAAACCTCAAGGCCATTGGTATCAAGGGACAACAGCTACGTGATCTGATCAGCTGCTTGACCGGACTGTTGAAGCTCGGAAACACACTCGACTACTTTATGGACGAAGAAGCCTTGCAGTCTACTTGCCACGAGGTTGCTGACCTGCTAGACGTCTCCCCAGAAGTTTTGCAAGAAAAACTCAGCTCAAACGAGCGCCAGCTCGTAATCGGTGGCATCTACGAGGCCATTGTAGACTTTGTCATTGCCCACGCAAATGCCACCATCAAGGCAGACATCCGAGCAGCAAAGGCAGGTCTCGCCAATGACAGCGACGGGAGCCAGCCAGGCATGATGACGCCAGATGACTCCGAAGACGAGGCTGGCGATATTGTCAACATCACCGTTGTTGATGTCCCGAGCCGCGCACTCGGCAAAGCACTTGCTCTCCGTACCGTTTTCGACGACAGCGAAGGAATCAACGCCGAGATGAAGGAAGACGGTGTACAGTTTGCCCCAGCCGGTGGTTCCGTCCTTGAGGGTATGAGAGAAGCCATCCAGAACTGCGAGGCCGAGCTTGGCATCAGCGGTCCTGGCCTGCGCGAGAAGGAACAAGATCTTGAGAGGCGCGAGGCTGTGCTTGAGAAGGTCATGTACCAAGTGGCTGACGAGGGCAACTTTGTTAGGCAAGTCTTGGCTCCTGTGCAAGGCGAGGGTGTAGTGCTTGGAAAGCACGGTCGCTTTGATCTACCCATCACAGCGGCCAGTAGCAGAGTCTGGTTCCAGCTCGCTATTCACCCTACAGACGCTATGCCAACATCCACTGCCCAGGATTTGCAATCAACATGGCAAGCCGGTGTAGTCTCACGACAACTTCGAGAGTGGAGATTGCCAGAGTGGGCCAACCGCCGCAACCGATCTTTGGACTTCACTGCCGATTTCGACCATGCCGAGTTCTATCAACGATACCATCCTCTGGGTTGCATGGAAGGGAGAGACGGCATACAAAGCTGGGTCCTGCAACGCGGATGGAGCAATGGCGAAGTTGTAGTCGGTACAGAACGTGTATGGGTTAGAGAAGGTACTTGGTGGGAAGCAGAGTCTCAGCTTGATCAGAAGACGCAAGACTTCAACGGCTCGCCAAGCGTGCTGGGAGGTATGATTGGCGCTGGCGGTATGGAAAGTGCCTACGGTGCCCCATACGCCCCCTCTGCTAGCAGCTTCTTCCCACCACTTCCTGAGCAGCAAGCCATCCAAAATCCGTTTCAGAGCTCAGCCAGTCTCGCCCCACGCAGCATGGCCGACGCCAAATCGCTCGCACCCACTGTTCCTGTGCAAAGCGTCGGAGACTACGGACTTGGAAGGAAGGGGGATGAGAACAAAGGCGTCACGTATTATGACGCGGAAACTGGCGGCAGCGCCATGGTCACTGAATCTCCTATCACGCCGACGCGGCGAATGTGGATCGCGTTCGTGTGGGTGGTTACCTTCTGGATGCCCTCGCCTCTCCTGAAATTACTTGGTCGTATGAAGCGTCCAGATGTCCGCATGGCCTGGCGAGAGAAGTTTGTGTTGTTCCTACTGATCGTTTTGCTCAACGCCGCAATCGTCTTCTACATCGTTGCCTTTGGCAAGCTTCTATGCCCCAACAAGCTCAAGGTCTGGAGCCGAGACGAAGTCTCCACGCATCAGGGCGAGACCGACTACTTCGTCAGCCACCGTGGTGTCGTCTATGACCTGTCATCATTCTGGAAGAAGCAACACAGTGACTCAAACACCGAATCAACTCGAGACAGGATGATGGAGATGGCCGGGGCTGACATGGACCCTTACATCATGCCACCGCTATACCTTGCATGCCCGAACCTGATCGATGGAAACAACCAGGCCAACAAACAAATGTTCCTGACATCCAACGCGACGCTCACAAACACATTTGCAACCCACAAGTCTGGATCTCAAACAAACCTAGCAGACAGCAAAGCCTTGCAAAACGAGAACTGGTACCCTGATGTCTTTCTTCCCGCCATGAGGGAGTTCAGGAAGGGTGAGCTTGTGTGGAAAATGAAAGATATTAAGAAAGAAGGAGAGGACCTAAACCACATGTGGTTCACTCTCAAGGACCGAGTGTACGATCTCACGGACTACTTCAAGACGTTGGACATGATGAATGACCTCCCTCAATACAAGTTCCTTGACACAAAATTGACAGACCTGGTGAGGAGCAAAGCTGGAACAGACCTTTCCGAGGATTACTCCAACCTGCTGAGCGCCGACGTACAAGCAAAAAACTTGCAGTGTCTCGACAATCAATTCTATGTCGGCAAGACCGATTTCCGGGACACACCACGCTGTTTAGTGAACGACTACATTTTGTTGGCTGTTGCGATTTTGCTCATCTCCGTCATTCTGGTCAAGTTCTTGGCCGCACTTCAACTCGGTTCCAGGAAGCGTCCAGCAAACCAGGACAAGTTCGTCATCTGTCAGGTGCCCGCCTATACTGAAGGTGAGGACCAGCTTCGGAAAGGTCTCGATTCTCTCACCGCGCTCGCCTACGACAACAAGCGTAAGCTCATCTGTGTTGTTTGCGATGGTATGATTGTCGGTGGTGGTAACGATAGGCCAACGCCAAAGATTGTCTTGGATATCCTCGGCGTTGACCCCAAGGTCGACCCTCCCGCTCTTCCTTTCTGGTCTGTTGGCGAGGGCAGCGAGCAGCTCAACTACGGAAAGGTCTACTCCGGTCTCTACGAATTCGAAGGCAACGTGGTTCCCTACCTTGTTGTGGTCAAGATGGGCAAAGAATCGGAGCAACAGAAGTCTAAACCTGGCAATCGTGGAAAGCGTGACTCACAAATCCTGCTCATGAGCTTCCTCAACCGTGTCCACCACCGCTCAGCAATGAACCCCTTGGAATTGGAAATGTTTCACCAGATCAACAACATCATCGGTGTAGACCCTGAGCTATATGAATATCTTCTCATGGTCGATGCCGATACCATGGTCCGGCCAGATGCCCTCAACCGTCTTGTAGCAAGTTGCGCCAACGACTCAAAGATTGCAGGTATCTGCGGTGAAACCAGCTTGGACAATGAAGACCGGTCCTGGTGGACTATGATCCAAGTCTACGAATACTACATTTCCCATCACTTGTCCAAGGCTTTCGAGAGCTTGTTTGGCAGTGTTACCTGTTTACCCGGATGGTGAGTTGGTCTGGCATGAATTCCCAGACGTTACTAACGATGACAGTTTCTGCATGTACCGCCTACGCACAGCCGACAAAGGAAAGCCTCTCATTATCTCCGACAAGGTCATCAAGGACTATGCCGACTGCGCAATCGACACTCTGCACAAGAAGAACCTGCTTTCGCTTGGTGAGGATCGTTACTTGACCACCCTGATGACAAAGCACTTCCCAAGCATGTCGTACAAGTTCATTCCTGACGCATACGCCCTTACCGCTGCCCCTGAGACATGGAGTATTCTGCTTTCTCAGCGACGTCGATGGATCAACTCTACCATCCACAACCTGGCGGAGCTTGTCTTTCTCAAGGACCTTTGTGGTTTCTGTTGTTTCTCCATGCGCTTCGTGGTCTTCATTGATCTTTTCGGAACCATTGTGCTGCCCTCCATCTGCGCATACCTGGTTTACCTCATCTACACCGTAGCGTCCGGCACGGGTCAGTTCCCATTGCTCTCCATCGTCATGCTTGCCGCTGTGTATGGTCTACAGGCACTCATCTTCATTATCAAGAGGCAGTGGCAGCACGTTGGCTGGATGATCATCTACCTCATGGCGTTCCCCATTTACTCCCTGGCTCTCCCAATGTACTCGTTCTGGAAGCAAGATGATTTCTCTTGGGGAAACACTCGTGTCGTCATTGGCGAGCAGGGCACCAAGAAAGTCCTTACCACCGACGACGAAGGCTTCGACCCTAAGGCTATCCCTATGATGCGCTGGGACGACTACGCCGAGCGCAACGAACTCCCCGGTCGTCGCGGCATGCCCGGCCAAGCGTCGGAGAAGGGCGGCATGAACCCCTACGAAGACGAAGCCTATGAGCTCAACGACATGCAATCCGTCTACTCCTCCGTCAAGCCCGCCTCTACCATCATGTCCAACATGCAGCACATCTCGCACATGCCTCCACAATCCCCCGGTCCCTACCAAGGCATGCAGACGCGCCAATCCACCTACTCCAACTTCTCCCGCTACCAGGACAACCCCAACGCCGGCCGCCAAATGTCCATGGGCAACATGAGCGAGCAGTTCCGCCAGCCTTCGCCCTACAACAACCGCCCCAACCACGGCGGCTTCCAGAGCTCAGACAACCTCATTGCGTCCACCCCGCCGATCCGCGGTCGTAGTCCCCTCGGCTTCGACCAGTCAAGGCCAGGCAGCACGGTCAATTTCCAGAACATGATGAATGGCCCCAACGACGCTACTATCGTTGAGGTCGTGCAGCAATGTTTGAGAGAAGCGGATCTCGACCGCATCACGAAGAAACAGCTTGTTGCACTCGCGGAGCAGCGCTTGCAGGCGCAGTTGACCGGAGAGAGGAAGATTTTCTTGAGTCATACTATTGATGAGCAACTTGCCAATATGGGTTAAGTTCACAAACTATAAGATGTGAGAGACTGGGAGGTGTTGGTGTTTGTGTTGTATATTTGGAGCATTTATGGGAATATGGTGTTTATTGCGTTTTGATCTAGAACAAGGAAAGTGTATATTTTTGGCATGTACTATGTCTATATGACGCATCATCAACATCATCTGCAGCATAAAATCTCGAGTCGTTCCTTTTCTCAGTCTTACATGGCGCAATTGTTTATTGTCAGGAATGCAGTGGTTTTTTTGTGTATAATAATAATTGAATGAAGTGAGAGTACATGAGTTTAGACACGATCGTTGTGATTCATGTGTGTGGATTGTGGAGAAGTGAAGGATTTCTTGATGTGTGTGGCTTCGTGTGTGTGTCTTGGTGATGCTAACATTGCGTGTGAGCGAAGCCCATCGCAAGCATGTCGATGAACCAATATTTACAAATATGTGCTCGGAGAAGAGTAAACTTTGTTTCCGATTCAAGTGCGCGAGGTGTTTTTGCAGCACCTCGTGCCCTTCCCACTCACCTCTCAAGACACTCCTATCCCGGCGGGTGTTCGATCAACAAAGCACGAACCATTCCTTCACTAGGTATTCCTTGTCAGTTTCATCATCGCCGGCATTTGGCGGGAGCTCATCCACTACCGTGTGGCTGAAGTAATCGCCGTGCATCCATCCTAGCAGGTAGCATTCGCCGACTAGGTGCCAGTGGTCGATCCCATCCTTGGTAGCTACTTTCCGTAGAAGCACTGGATTCGGGGCTCCGTCGAAGATGGCGACTTGATCACCGGGTTGCTTCCAGTAGGGTCCAAGGCCGAGGTAGCCTTGCTCAGTCATGAAGACCGAACAGTCTTTTTGCCATCGCTCTGTGACGAACCCCCTGGTACCTTGTCCATATTTCTCGCTGTTATACGCAGGCATCAGATGTGCCGGCGTCTCCAAATTAATCAACAGTTCATAGGTTGCGCGTAAACTCCGACTA
>Ga0265780_10012042_pt1 | contig 10173 bp, 9 predicted proteins | sample P1T30metagenome_FD_192432 | JGI IMG/M metagenome (GOLD analysis project Ga0265780, IMG submission 192432) | Plant litter microbial communities from East Loma Ridge, Irvine, California - P1 T30 | ecosystem: Environmental > Terrestrial > Plant litter > Unclassified | place: USA: California... | reverse complement strand
GTTGAGTACAAGAACACCCCTCGCAGTCTAGCGCTTATCCCACAACCAGGTTGTAGTTCGCGGTGTCATAACCGAGGATGCCTTTCTCATTTTTACTGCTGCACTTCATATTCTGGTGGGCGGTGAGGAATTCGAATCCCCGACCCCTTGGATGTCGACCAAGTATTCTAACCAGCTGAACTAACCGCCCGATGGACAGCATTATAGGGAGGTCCCGCGCGATTCGCAAGGGTTGATAGCGAAAAAGATTGAACGCAGAAAAGACCGCCGGCGAGTCCACCTGTAAATCCGATAAACTGGCGCCTGGTTTCCATCCCCTTCCCATATAAGCAATGCATCCTGATACCACCGTCTCCTCCTCCGCCCATTTGCACGCCCACCTCGATGGCGACGCGCGCCACGCCCACTCGATCGAGCAGCGCAGCCAGGGCGCGCTGGTGTTTGCGCTGTGCCTGACCCTGGTCTTCGCGGCCGTTGAAGCGGTCACCGGCGTGATCTCGCATTCGCTGGCGCTCATGTCGGATGCCGGCCACATGGTCACCGACGCGGCGGCACTCGGCCTGGCGCTGCTGGCCCAAGTCATCTCCAAGCGCCCGCCGTCGGCGCGCCACTCCTTCGGTTTCGTGCGCGCCGAGGCGCTGGCCGCATTCGTCAACAGCCTCGTCATGCTCGCCCTGGTCGCATGGATCGTCTATGAAGCGGCGCAGCGCCTGGTCGATCCGCACCCGGTACATGGCGGGATCGTGCTGGTGGTGGCGGGCATCGGCGCGTGCAGCAATATCGCCGTGGCGTGGGTGCTGTCGCGCGGCGCGCAGGGCATCAATACCCGTGCGGCGCTGGTGAACGTGCTCGGGGACTTGCTGGGCTCCGTGGCCGCCATCGTCGCGGGCGCCGTCATCTATTTCACGGGCTGGAACCAGATCGACCCGATCCTGTCGATCTTCGTCTCGCTGCTGATCCTGAAAACCACCTGGGGCATCCTGCGCGAGTCGACGCTGTTCCTGATGGAGTCGGTACCGGAAGGGATCGACTACCTGAAAGTCGGCGCGGACCTGGCCATCATCGACGGCGTCGTCTCGGTGCACGACCTGCACGTATGGGACATGTCGCCGGGCGAGCCGGCCCTGATCGGCCACCTCGAAATCACCGACCTGGCGCGCTGGCCGGCCGTCCTCGATGCCGTGCGCAACATGCTGCTCGACAAACACGGCATCGACCATGTGACCTTGCAGGCCGAGGTCGCGCACCCGGTGTAAGCGCGCTCTTACCTCGACCCGGGCCGCGCACCGATTGCTGCGCTGCGATAGCGCAGTCACAATGAAACGATGAACCCACACTCCCCCGCAGTACTCGACACGCTGGTCATCGGCGGCGGCCCCGGCGGCCTTACCGCCGGCATCTACCTGCGCCGTTTCATGCGCAATATCGCGCTCGTCGATAAAGGCCGCAGCCGCGCGCGCCTGATTCCCGTCTCGCACAACTATCCCGGCTTTCCGGAAGGCGTGCCGGGCTACACGCTGCTCGACAACCTGCAGGACCAGTTCAACCGCTACGGCGGTGAAGTGCTGGGCGGCGAAATCATCGACCTGCGCATCGAGGACGGCACCTTCGTGGCGACATTCCGCGCCGACGAACAGGAAGCTACCACCGAAATCCGCGCGCTGACGGTGCTGCTGGCCAGCGGCGTGGCCGATGCCGGCCTGCCCATCGAACACTGGCGCGAAGCGGTGGCTTCCGGCGCGGTGCGCCTGTGCCCTGTCTGCGATGGCTACGACGTCGTCGACAAGCATATCGGCGTCGTGACGTCGCCCACCAATCCGGTGGGGCACGCGCTCTTCATGCGCAGCTTCAGCGCGCGCGTCACGCTGTTCGACCGCGGTCCGGAATCGATGCTCTCAGACGAAGACAAGGCGAAACTGGACGCCGCCGGCGTACGCTACATCGCCTCCCGGGTGCTGGGCGTGGGCCTGAGCGAGCAGATGACGCCGGTCATGCACACGGCCGATGGCGAGGACCATCAATGCGACGTGCTCTACCCGATGCTGGGCGAGACCGCGCGCTCGGAACTGGCCGCGAAGCTCGGCGCGGAAACCGCCGACTGCGATGAACTGGTCGTCGACACGCACCAGCGCACCACCGTCCCCGGGCTGTTCGCCATCGGCGACGTCGTGCGCGGCCTGAACCAGATCGCGGTGGCCGCCGGCCAGGCCGCAATTGCCGCCACCACCATCCACAATACCTTGCCATGGACCTTGCGCGCCGCTGCCTGAGGTATGCTGGCGCGCATGCATCCAACACCCTCTCATGACGCCATCGTCGTCGGCACCGGCCCCGGTGGCGCGACGGTCGCACGCGCACTGGCGCGGCGCGGCCTGCGCGTGCTGGTGCTTGAACAAGGCAGCGCCGCCCCGATTGAAGGAACCGTCAGGCAGATGGCCGGCATGGCCGCCATCCCCGGCAAAGGCATGTTCATCCACCGCGATGCGTCGCTGCTGGTACAGGGCATCACCGCAGGCGGCAGCTCGGCGCTGAACTTTGCCACCGCCGCGCCGCCGCCATCGGCCATGTTCGCGCGCCACGGCATCGATCTGGCGCGCCAACTGGCCGCCCTGCAAGCCGAGCTGCCGATCGCGCCCCTGCCCGACCGGCTGATCGGTCCGATGGCCACGCGGATCGGAGACGCTGCCCGCGCGGCCGGCTTCGACTGGCAAAAACTCGACAAGATGATCCGCCCGCAAACCTGCCGCGCCGGGTGCTGGCGGTGCGTCTATGGCTGCCCGTTCGGCGCCAAGTGGACCGCGCGCGATTTTCTCGACCAGGCCATGGAACACGGCGCGCGTCTGCTCGACCGCGCCAAGGCCTTACGCGTCATCGTCGAAGACGGCCGCGCCACCGGTGTCGAATACGTGCGCGGCGGACGCACCGAAACGGCGCGCGCCGCCATCGTGGTCCTGGCCGGCGGCGGCATCGGCAGCCCGCGCCTGCTGCACGCATCAGGCCTGCGCGCTGCGCGCAGCAGCTTCTTCAGCGATCCGGTCATCGCGGTCATGGGCACGGTGGACGACGTCGAGGGTGGCGCCGAAGTGCCGATGGCCGCGGGCGTGCGCTTCGATGGAGACGGCATTTCACTGGCCGACCTCACCTTGCCGGGGCCGATGTACCAGGCGTTCGCGGCGCAGGCCGGAAGGGTCGACCGCCTGCTGGCGCACCGCAGGACGCTGTCGATCATGGTCAAGATCCGTGACGAGATCGGCGGCGCGGTGGGGCCGCACTGGGCCAGCAAGCCGCTGCATGCCAACGATCGCGTCAGACTGAACGAAGGCGTGGCGATGGCCAGGGCCATCCTGCGGCGTGCCGGGGCCACCCACGTCTTCTCCAGCCATCATTTTGCCGCCCATCCCGGCGGCAGCGTGCGCATCGGCGATGGCGTCGACAGCCACTTGCAAGCCGGCGCGGCGGGCCTGTATGTCTGCGACGCCTCGGTGATTCCGGAAGCGTGGGGACTGCCGCCCACGCTGACCCTGCTGTGTTTGGGCGAACGGCTTGGGGAACACCTGGTGGCGACACCAGCCGCGGTCGGGAACGCTTCCATTAAAAGGTATAACGCAAAAAAATAGTGCGGCGATGCGCACGCTTTCCTTTTTTTTCCTTATCCTGTCCCTCACCTCATCAACCACAAAAGGACACCCGCATGCTGACCATCCTTGGTAAGGCCGCATCGATCAACGTGCGCAAGGTGCTGTGGACCTGCGACGAACTGGGCTTGCCGTTCGCGCGAGAAGACTGGGGCGCGGGCTTCCAGCCGACCAGCGCGCCGTCATTCCTCGCACTGAACCCGAATGCGCTGGTGCCGGTGCTGGTCGACGATGATTTCGTGTTGTGGGAGTCGCATGCGATTTGCCGCTACCTGGCCATGCGCGACGGGCCCGGCACCCTGCTGCCGCAGGACGCGCGCCAGCGCGCGCTGGTCGACCAGTGGATGGACTGGCAGGCCGGCGAATTCAATAACGCCTGGCGCTACGCCTTCCTTGCGCTGGTGCGGCGCAGCCCCGCGCACCAGGACCGCGCCCAGATCGACGCCAGCATCGCCAGCTGGAACCGCAACGTCGGCATCCTGGAACAGCACCTTGCGCAAGGCAGCGAGTACATCGCCGGCGCCACCTTCACGCTGGCCGACATCGTCATCGGCCTGTCCCTGGGACGCTGGCAACTGGCGCCCATCGCCCGTCCGGACTATCCCGCTGTCGCTGCCTATTGTGCCCGCCTGGCGGGCCGCACCGGGTTTCAAACGTGGGCCGGACCGGCGTTTACCTAGCCGTCAGGCGACCAGCAGCCGATTCACGTAGCGGTCGAATGCGACTGCGCCGGCGTAGTGCTGCGGCTGGTAGTGGTGAGCGAAACCCGGCAGCAGCGAGTACTGAATCTGCAGCATGAGCCGCGGCTTTGCCAGCGGCATCTCGCCCTTGTGAATCCCCGCCGTATCGACCGCGAAACCGAAACCTTCCGCGCCCGTCACCACGCGGGCCGCGTCCCTGCCGTAGCGCAGGTGGATGGCGTCGTCGCCCTCGACCTGGATACGCATCGGCGCCGCTTCCAGGTGCGTGCCCAGCACATACACATGCGGACCGTCCGCCGCGCTGACGTCGGTCAGGTAGACCATGACCTTCAGGTGGCGCCAGTCGTCGCTGTCGCGATGGAATTGCTGCACATTGCCGGCCGGGGCATCGGTGGGAAACGACCACCTGAGCATCAGCGACGACAAGGTGGGCTTGCAGTGCAAATACTGTTCGGCCAGGCCGATCAGGCGCGCGCTGTTCGCCAGCGCCAGGATGTGCGGGGCATTGATGATGTCGGCCAGGTCGTATTCGGCCATGCGGGCCCGGTCCGGCCGCGTGGCGAAGGTGAAGCGGTCCTGCGCGCCGTAGCGCTCCGACAGCGATTTGTCGGCCAGGTAAGCGTGAATGTCGGCGCACTGCCCGGCGCTCAACAGTTCTCCGAGAGCGGTGTAGCCGGCGCCCTCCAGGCGCCGCGCGTCGATGCTGTCGGCCGGTGCCGGGCTGCTCGCGTGACGCGCCCGGATCACGCGCGCGATGAGCCGGGCGATCCGCCTGCGCAAGAACGGCGCGGTGACCACCCGCTGCGTGTAATACAGGCACCGCGACAGCCAGGATCCGCGCAATCCCGCGCCCGGAACAATTTTCACGAACTCATTCACGCACGCCTGCCCAGAGCTGTCACCAACAGTGACGAGACGTTCATGATACTGCAAGTCAATAAAAAAGTTTCTTTAGGTCATTTTTGTGGCGCGACAGCAGACGCCAACGCGCCACAAATGTTCCCCGTCAGGGCTGCGCCAGCGCGACGCGGCGGCGCAGTCGCGCCGCTTCCGTGGCATCGCCCAGCGCCTCGGCGCGCTGGATCGACACGCCCAGCCAGGCCAGCAGCGGGCGGCGCCAGCCCTGGGTCGAGGCGGTCTCGGTGGCGGTGGCGATGCCGGCCGGCGTCAGTTTTCCCGCCCGCAGGGACGCGCCCGCCGCCACCAGGCGCGACAGCGGATCGGCGATGGCAGCGATGGGTGCGCCGGCGGCAACGCCGCGCTGCTGCTCCGGCAACAGCGCGGCGTCCAGGCCTTGCCAGCGGCCCGACAGGTAGTCGGCGTAGGCGCGCTGCGACGGGCTCGCATCGCCTGCCAGTGCGGTGAAACCGCTGCAGTCGTCGACATCCAGGCTGGCCGTTTGCGCGGCGCAGCGCAGCAGTTCGACTTGGGCCACGGCGACCGGGTCGCCCGTGGCGGACGATTCCAGGCGGGCGCGCGCGAAATCGCTGCGCGCGGCGCTGCTGTCGCCTGCCAGGTAAGCCTCGGTAAAGCCGGTCAGCGCCGACTGGGTATCGAGGCGCCAGGACGGCTGTGGTGGTGCGCTGGAACAGCCGGCCAGGGAGAGTCCTAGCGCGATCACGGAAACGAACATTTTCATGGCAGCTTGATCTCGGTGGTTTTGGGCGCGAACGGCCATTTGCGATTGATCTCGTCGACCAGCCGGTTGACCTTACGCAGGCTGGCGTCGACCTCGCCGCGCAGGCTGCCCAGGTCCTGCGTGGCCACGCGTGCGTTGGCGCCCACCGCCTGCGCTTCGACCAGCACCGCATCGACTTTCTTGAGGCTGGCGCGGGCGTCTTCCAGCACGCCGCGCAGCTGCACCACGGCGGCCTGGGTGTCGTCCATCACGCCGCCCTTGGCAAACACGCGCCGGTCGGTCTTGGCCAGGATGGTGTTGACGCCATCGAGGGTTTGCATCAGCTTGTGCGCCTGCTCGTCGCCACCCAGCGCGCCGCCCAGCAGGCCGTATTTGCCACCGAGCTTGCCGGTGGCCGCATCGATATGCGCCAGGCTGTTGTTGATCGGCGAGCCGTCGCGCGTCATGCCCTCGAGGTTTTCCAGCAGCGTGCGCGCCGTGGCCAGCAGGCGCGGGATTTCGGCGGCGGCGTCACCGCGCAGCACGGTGCGGCGGGCGCCTTCCGGCAGCGGCGGATCGGTCAGGATGCCGGTGAACGCCCGGATGCGCGTCTCGCCGACGACGCTGCGCTCGACCGTGAACACGCTCGACACGCGCAGCCAGCGCACATCCTTTTTCTGCACGTCGACCAGGATGTTGACCTTGCCCTCGGGGTCGAGTTCGACCTTCTGCACGCGCCCGATCGGAAAGCCGGCGAAGCTGACGTCCATGCCGGGGATGACACCTTCCGAGTCCTCGGCCACGAGCACCAGGCGCTGGGTACTCTCGAAAACGCCGCGCGCGTACATCACGTACAGCACGAAGCCGAGGATGAGCGCGCCGATCAGCACCAGCAGCGCCACGGCCTTGGCTTCGACATGGGCCGGTTCGTCGGAGTGAAGTTCAGTTACGGGGTCGGTCATCGGAGTCCAGTCAGATATATTTCAGGGCCAGCGAGCCCGCTTCGATCAGCAGCAGCACGAACAGCAGGCGCACCGCACCCGGTTGCACCGACGACGACAGGTGGCGCGGATAACGCTGCAAATCGAGCATGGCCGCCGTGGGGATGACCGCCACGGCCGTCCCGAACAGCACGGTCTTCAGCATGAAGCCGGACGTGACCACCGGATCGAACACGCGTCCCACCGTGCGCGTGTAGTCGGGCAGGCCCCAGGGCGACAGGCCGTACAGGTTGACGTACGCCAGCACCAGGACCGTGCAGCTGGTGACCATGGCGAGGCTGAGCACGGAAAACGCATGGGCGATCACCATCGGCGCCAGGTCGGTGCGCAGCTGGCGCAGCTTCTCCAGGCTGGCCGCCGGCGGTCGCGCACTGGCCATGGCAGCCTGCCCGAGCCCGAAGGCGCTCGAGTCGAAGCGCATGCCGGCCCGCAGCGCGACAAAGAGCGCGGCCGACAGGGGGATCAGTTCGAGCACCAGGACGCGGACCACCATTTCCAGGGCGTAGCGCGAGAGGCCGTAACTAAGCGCCGTGACGACCACGATGCGGATGATGACGAGCGATACCACGGCGGCGAGCAGCGTGAACCAGGGCAAGACCTGCCAGGTGCTGCCGTAGATGTAGTGGGCGGTGGCGCGGCGCTGTGCCCGGCCGTACGTCGACGGCGACAGTACCATGACCAGCGCCACCGCACCGAGATGCAGCGTGGACCACCAGCTGTGCAGGTAGCGCAGCAGGTGGAGCCCCAGGATGCGGGGCTTGGTGTGGATGAGGGAACGCATGCCCGCATGATACAGGGTCAATACGGCGTTGCCCCCAATTGCGCGCGGGTCGCGGCGGGCCTGAGCGGGCCAGGCCAGGCTTACTGCCGTCTTGCCTCCTGCACGCCCTGCACATCGCTGATCGCGCCCAGCGCTTTTTGCAGCTGTGCGGTCGATCCGATTTCGGCGGTGAAGACCATGCGCGCGTGGCCCTTGGCGCTTTGCGTGTTCACGCCGATCACATTGATTTTTTCGCGCGAAAACACCTCGGAGATATCGCGCAGCAGGCCCTGGCGGTCGCTGGCGAGGATGAACAGGTCGACCGGATAGACTGTTTCGCTGACGCCGTTGCCCCACTCCGTCTGGATCACGCGTTCGGGTGCCTTGGCGCGCATCTCGGCGAAGTTCTTGCAGGTGGCGCGGTGGATCGACACGCCCTTGCCGCGCGTGACAAAACCGACGATGCCGTCCGGCGGGGCCGGCTTGCAGCACTTGGCCAGCGCGGTCAGCAAGCCTTCGGAGCCCACCACCAGCACGCCCGACTTGGCGCCCTGCTCCACGCTCGACGCCCGGCTCTTGTTGATGACAGCCGCGTCGTCGACCGGCGCCACCGGCTCGGCGCTGTCGCGCAGCGCCTGTTCGACATGGCGCAGGCTGAACAGCTCCTTGCCGACGGCGACAAACAGGTCGTCGACTTTCGGGAAGCCCAGCTTATGGGCCAGCGCTTCCAGGTTGACGGCGGTCTTGCCCTCGCGCTGCAGCGACTTTTCCACCAGCGCGCGGCCTTGCGACAGCGTCTCCTGCAGATCGAGCGCATGGAACCAGGCGCGGATCTTGGTGCGGGTACGGGTGCTGACCGTGTAGCCGGCGCCGAGCCAGTCGCGCGACGGCCCGGCGCTGCCCGGCGCACCCTTGGCGGTGATGATCTCGCAGGTCTGACCGTTCTTCAGCGGGGTATTCAGCGGGACCATCACGCCGTCGATCTTGGCGCCACGGCAGCGGTGCCCGACTTCGCTGTGCAGGTGGTAGGCGAAGTCGATCGGCGTGGCGCCCTGCGGCAGTTCGATCACGCGCGCCTGCGGCGTGAGCACGAAGATGCGGTCGTCGAGCGCGGTGGCCTTGAGTTTTTCGACCCACTCGCGCTGCTCTTCCTCGGGCTTGGCGACGGAGTCGGTGACGTCGGTCTTCCACGCCAGCAGCTGGCGCAGCCAGGCGATCTTCTCGTCGTACTTCTGGCCCTTGAAATTCGAGCCGCCTTCTTCCTTGTAGCGCCAGTGCGCCGCGATCCCGTATTCGGCGAAGTTGTGCATTTCCTGCGTGCGCACCTGCACTTCGAGCGGGCGCCCGTCTTCGGCCGCCACCACCGTGTGCAGCGACTGGTAGCCGTTGGGCTTCGGCCGCGAGATATAGTCGTCGAATTCGTGCGGGATCGGCGTCCAGATGTTGTGCACCAGGCCCAGCACCGTGTAGCAGCTCTTCACGTCGGCGACAATCACCCGGAAGGCGCGCACATCGTACAGCGCCGTGAAATCGAGCTCCTTGCCACGCATCTTGTTCCAGATGCTGTAGATGTGCTTTGGCCGGCCGCTCACTTCGGCCTTGATGCCGGCCGCCGCCAGCTCACGCTGCAAGCGCGCGATCGACGATGCCACGAAGCCTTCGCGCAGCATGCGTTTTTCTTCGAGCATCCTGGCGATGCGCTTGTACGTATCCGGCTCGAGGAAGCGGAACGACAGGTCCTCCAGCTCCCATTTCAGCTGCCAGATACCGAGCCGGTTGGCCAGCGGCGCGTACAGGTCGAGCACTTCGCGCCCGTAGGCCTGGGTGATCGCGTCGAAGCGCTTGTGCTCGGCGAAGTAGCGCAAGGTGGTGACGCACGACGCCAGGCGCACCAGCACCACGCGCATGTCGGTGGCCATCGCCAGCAGCATCTTGCGCAGGGTCTCCACCTGGGCGCCCGCCTGCTGGGCCGCGTTCTTGCCGCGCCCGACCGCCTGGTGGCCCACCGTCAAGTCACGCAGGCGGATCAGCTGCTGCACGCCGCCGACCAGGTCCGCCACTTCCTTGCCGAAGCGATGCTCGAACGTGGCGCCTTCGGCCGGCTCCATCAGCGACAGCTCGAACAGCAGGCCGGCGATCCGCGTGGGCGCATCGCTGCGCAGGTAGCTCAGCGTGCCGGCCACGCCCAGCGAAAACGCCAGCGCGCCTTCGCCCGACGAGCAGGTGCGCTCGCCATAGGCTTCGCCGGCGTAGTCGAGCGCCTCTTGCACGCGTGCGCTGTCGTCGGGCGCCAGGCCTTCGGTCAGCTGCTGGCGCGCGTCGCCCAGTGCAGCGGTCGATACCATCTTAAAGCTGCGCGGCCGTGACGACGATTTCGACCAGCCAGGCCGGATTGGCCAGCTTTGCTTCCACGGTGGCGCGCGGCGGCGCATTGCCTTCCGCGACCCAGGCATCGTAC
>Ga0265780_10012039_pt1 | contig 10174 bp, 8 predicted proteins | sample P1T30metagenome_FD_192432 | JGI IMG/M metagenome (GOLD analysis project Ga0265780, IMG submission 192432) | Plant litter microbial communities from East Loma Ridge, Irvine, California - P1 T30 | ecosystem: Environmental > Terrestrial > Plant litter > Unclassified | place: USA: California... | reverse complement strand
AGTTGCATGATGGCGATTTGCGGCGCGTTCTTCGTCACTTCCAGCATCCAGGGAAACTGCTCACCCTTGACGGCGTTGAGCTGACGCCGCAGCGCCGCTTCGTTGGGCTTTGGCAGCGCGGGATCGAGTTTCCAAGCTTCGTATTGCCTCTGCCACGCCTCCAGCGCCCAGTTGTAGGCAAAGCGGGCAACGCCGGCTGCGCGCGCAAAGTACGTTGCCTGCACATTGTTCGGGTCGAGGCGGATGCGATGTGCTATGAGCATGACGGTTCCAGGATTTGCTGCTCCACGTCTTGCTGTTGACCATGGCTTGAGACACGAGCGTATAGGCCCGCCTTACGTGGCGCTACTGCACCGTGATGGAATTGCTCGCGCAGTGAGGCAAGATCGTAGCGCCGTTGCCTGCCGTTTGTCCTGGCCGGCCGCAATCCGCTCTTGGCGTCCCAGCGGCGCAATGTGCTGGTCGAGACGCTCAAAGCAGCCGCAGCGGTTCGGATCGGGACAAGTTCGTTCATAGAGCATGAGACCATGCAGGATTAAACAAGTTTCCGGCTCACTGCTGGAAACCCCTTTATGTCTACCTGCAACGGCCGGATACGGGCGACTGGGTCACTGTTGGGCGATACAGGAAAGGGATGCCGGGCGAAGGCTTTTTCTTGTATGCGCCTTCTTATGTCGAGGCCGGACTTGCCTGGTCGATCGATCCGAAAAACCTTCCCTTTCTGCCGGGCGAGGACCTCCTTGCGCCGCGCTACCAGGGCCTGCATGACGTCCTGCGGGATGCCTGTCCGGATGCATGGGGCCAGGCCTTGCTACGCCGCGAACACAATCTTCCGGAAGATGCGTCACCGCTCCAGTACCTGCTCAAAGCCAGCAACCTCGATCGCTGGGGCGCGCTGGCTGTCGGTACGAGTACCAGGCCGCCAGGCGCAACAATGAACCATCCCACACTTCCGCAGCTCGATGAGGTCGTTGAAGAGCTGGCGGCGCTGGCAGAACGCCGCCCGGCCATACGCCCCGGCATCCGGGCGCGGCTCGTGCAGACAGCAAGCGTGGGCGGTGCGCGGCCGAAAGCGACGGTGCGGGGAGAGAATGGCGAATTCTGGCTCGTCAAGCCGGAGATCGCGTCGGACGTAGCGAACATTCCCTTGCTCGAGTACGTGGGCCAGCAATGGGGTGCTGCAAGCGGACTGTGTTTTGCGGCGACGCGCTATCACCCCGCGACAGGCGGCCGCAGCGCGGTACGCGTCCTGCGCTTCGACCGTACGAACACCCGGCGCCACATGTGCGTCAGCGCGGCTTCCCTGCTGCAGGCGGAATATCCGGGGCTCCTGCAGACCGACCGCTGGAGTTACCCGCGCCTGGCTGAAGAGCTCAAGCTGATCGGCGCACCACTGGAAGACCGGATCGAACTGTTCGGCCGCATGGTGTTCAATGCAGTGTGCGGCAACGATGACGACCATGTGCGCAATCACGCCGTCGTGTATCGCTCCGACGAGCGCCGCTGGCGCCTCGCGCCTGCTTTCGACGTCGTGCCGAACCCCGTCGAGACGCCGGCGCGCCTGCACATGCAGCTATCGCTGGGACGCTTCGACATTTCCAGGGAAGCCGTGCTGGCCGACGCGCACCGCTTTGGATTCGCCAATGCGGTAGAAGCAACAGCCTGTCTCGATGCCCTGCTCCGGCGCATCTCGGCAAGTTACGATTCCGCGGCGCAGTGTCTCGATGAAGAATGGAAACGCACGCTGCATGAACGGATGACGCATAACCTGGCCATGCTCGGCAGCCGGGCAAGCTAGTTTCAGGCTTTGCCGCGCAGTTTCTGGAACGGCCGGAACAGGTATTCGCGCACGCTCCGGGCCTCGTCGCGGTCGTCCAGCCCCGTGTCCGGCCACTCGTTCTTCTTCGGGAAGTGGGCGGTGCCGAACAGCAGGTCCCAGAACGAGGAGAAGGAGCCGAAGTTGCGGTTCCAGTGCGGCTTTTCCACCGAGTGATGGATGCGGTGGAAGCGGTTGTCGGCCACGACGTAGCGCAGCGGCCCCAGCGAAATCTTGGTGTGCGAATGGATGTACTGGCCATGGGCGCCGATCAGCAGCCAGGCGATCAGCGGCACGAAGCCCGGATCGACACGGATCAGGAGGCTCATCGGCAGGATCACGAAGGGGATGCGGAAGATCTCCTCCGTCCAGTGGTGGTTGCTGTTCCAGGCGCTCATCTCGCGGATCGCGTGGTGCTCGGCGTGGAAGGCCCACAGGAAGGCCCAGGTGTGCTGGGCGCGGTGGAACCAGTAATAGAAGAAGTCGCTGACCAGCACCGCCAGGATCGGCGTCACGACCCAGCCGAGCACGGTGAGGAACTTGTTATCGGACGCAAAATACTCCCCGAGGCTGATGACCACCAGCGGCTGGATGCCGAGCTTGTTCCACAGCGAGTAGAAGGCGGTCATGAAGGCGACCGTGATGACGATGTAGACGGCCCACAGCATCGCGCCGCGCAGGCGCGATTTCATCGAATACTTGTTCCAGCCGAAGACCAGCTCGAGGGCGAACAGGATCATGGAGGCGTACAGGATGCGCCATCCATAGTCGAGCATGCCTTTGCCGGCCAGCGTCAGATACTCCATCGTTTTCCGCGTTTAACGTTCAGTAAATGGCGGACATCATAGCCGAAATGAAGGCAAGTAGGGTGGTCGGCTCTGCCGACCGCGCGTCCAGCAAGTGCATGTGCAGCCGCAACGCATCCGTGAGTTGAACGCGCGGTCGGCGAAGCCGACCACCCTACAGGACCGTGGCTGGCACAGCGGTTCTTCCCGCCCCATAGCTGCGCCGCATGCGCAGGAAAGGTTCTTCGATGATGTGATAACTGAGCGTCGCCAGCGCCCAGGTCAGGCCATACACCACGGTTAGCATCATCAGGCCGTCGACCCAGGGCGTGCCGGTCGGCGCCACCAGCCCGATACGGGTCACCAGCACGTGGATCAGTCCCATGTGCAGCAGGTAGAACGAGAAGCTCACCTTGCCGCCCTGGCTCAGCGCGCGTTCGAGCGGGCCGGGCAGGCGTGGCGTGAACGAGACCCAGGCCAGGATCAGGGCGGCCCAGCCGGCGCTCTCCAGCATCGACCACCCGATCCAGAACGAAGATTTCGGCACGGCGCCGAAGGGCGCGAGGCGGTGCATCAGCGCCGTGTCCCACAACACCAGCGCCACCGCCAGCACCAGCAGCAGCGGAGAAAAACGCGCCAGCTGCGCGCGCCAGCGGGCATGCAGCATGGCCGCGGCCATGCCGATCAGGAACTGGTCGAAGCGGCCGACCCAGGTGCTGAAATACATCAGCGTGCTGTTGTCGTTGACGGTGTACGCGGCCACCTTGAAGAATGCCATCAGCACCAGCCAGCCGCCCAGGTAGGCGATGCCGCGCTCGAGCGTGAAGCGGGCCAGGAAGGGGAAGACCAGGTAGAACAGGAACTCCAGCGAGATGGTCCAGGCGGCGCCGGTCACCACCGTGTCCGACGTCGGCGCATGGCCCAGGTTGGAGGCGAACAGGTAGAACAGGTCCTGGGGCGCGAATTTGTCGCGGCTGATCGAGGTCGCGGCCAGGAAAATCACCAGGTAGAGCGGGACGATGCGCAGCACCCGGTTGCGCAGGAAGTCGCGGTAGACGATTTCGCGGCCGGCCTGCGCCTGGTGCAGTGCGATCTGCATGAACAGGAAGCCGGACAGGGTGAAGAACAGGCCGACCCCGGTGTGGCCTTCGGTGATCAAGGCGCTCCAGGAGCCGCCCAGGCGGATGCCGCCATTGCCGGCATACTCGAGGTGGAAGTGGAACAGGAAGACCAGGGTGGCGGCCAGCCAGCGCAGCTGGTCGAGCCGGGGGTTGTACTGGATATTGAGCGAATGCATGAATGGTCCGGCCTGTTTCAGTATGGACAAGGCCTGTTGTTATAGTCCCTGCATTCTACTGCGAAACTTCGCCATTTCCCGTCCTGCTTTGCCGCCCAATGCGGTCGCTGGCTTATAATAGCTGGCTATCCTGCTTAGCACCGTGCCGTTAGCAGTCGAACGTCGTACGCCCCACTGGGGCCTACGCCCCCCGGCGCAGGCCGGGGCCCAAGTTGAGCGTATCGATATCTCACGCAAAATTGGGTTCCGGCCTACGCCGGAGCGACGTGCCTACGCTAACTCAGCAACATCGTTTGTCATCGTCTTCTTCTCTCGCAGCCATGCACGTCAATATCGCCGCCTACAAATTCGTCACCCTCGACAACCTGGAAGAACTGCGCCCGCAGTACCAGGACAAGTGCAACGAACTCGGCCTGAAAGGCACGGTCCTCCTGACGCCGGAAGGCATCAATATGTTCGTCTCCGGTCCGCGCGAGCAGATCGACCAGTACCTGGCCTGGGTGCGCAGCGACGCACGCCTCGCCGACCTGCAGTGGAAAGAGAGCCTGTCGAACGAGCAGTCGCACAAGCGCATGCTGGTGAAGATCAAGAAAGAGATCATCACCATGCGCATGCCGCTCATCAAGCCGGAACTCGGCCGCGCGCCCTCGGTCGATCCGAAGACGCTCAAGCGCTGGCTCGACCAGGGCCACGACGACGACGGCGTGCCGGTGGTGATGATGGAAACCCGCAATGCCTTCGAAGTGGACGTCGGCACCTTCAAGAATACGCTCGACTACCGCATCGAGAAGTTCACCGAATTCCCGCAAGTGGCCGAGCAGCACCGCGACGAGCTGGCCGGCAAGACGGTCGTGACCTTCTGCACCGGCGGCATCCGTTGCGAGAAGGCGGCGATCCACATGAAGAACATCGGCTACGACCGTGTGTACCAGCTCGAGGGCGGCATCCTGAAGTACTTCGAGGACGTCGGCGGCGAACACTACCAGGGCGACTGCTTCGTGTTCGACTACCGCACGGCGCTGAACCCCAAGCTGGAGCCGACCGAGACCACCCAGTGCTTCGCCTGCCGCGCCGTGGTCACGCCGCGCCAGCAGCTGGCGCCGGAATATGTGCCGGGCGTGTCCTGCCCAGCCTGCGCAGGCAAGGACAAGGGTGCTCCGGCTCGCGACCAGGAATCGGCCGCGCTGTAAATCAGGCCCAGAAACAAGCAGGAGGGCCGAGTCCGACGGACCGCCCTGCTATCAAAAACGTGCACAAAAGTGCGCAGCGTTTTCTTCCTGCCCCGAGCCGTCTTGCTGACCGAGTTCGTGCCTGGCAGGCGTGACTTTCCCGCCTCCCGCCGGCACTTGGCCGGCGGCAGTGCCCGGCGTCGCCGCCGGACTCGCCACGGGTAGCGCCGTTGCCGCCGCGAGGGCGCCGGTGGCGAGCCGTTGCAAATTGATGGCCGCGTTGACGTCGCGGTCGTGGTACGCGCCGCATTTAGCGCATGTCCAGGCACGCTCGCCCAGGGCCAGGGCTGCATTGCGCGTTGCGCAGCCCGAGCAGAGCTTGCTGGACGGGTACCAGCGGTCGGCCAGCACGATCTGGGTGCGGTAGCGCTCAGCCTTGTACAGCAGCTGGCGACGGATCTCGTAAAAGCCGACATCCGCGATCGCGCGGGACAGCCTGGCATTGGCCAGCATGCCAGTTACGTTCAGGTCCTCGATCGCCACCGCTTGGTTTTCGCGGCAGAGGCGGGTCGTGAGCTTGTGGGTGAAGTCCTGGCGCACCCGGGCGATACGGGCATGCAGGTGCGCCAGTGCCTTCGCTGCCTTGATGCGGTTCTTCGACACGGGCAGCCGCGTGCCTTTCGGGATCCGGCCCGCGATCCCGGCCAGCGCTTTTGCGGCCTCGAGCTTGCGCGCCAGGTGCCGGCTGCGGACGCGCAGGCGCCGCAGCGCGGCCGTCAAGGGACGCGGCGCGGCGATCTTCTCGCCGCTGGCAAGCGTGGCGGCGGCGCTCACGCCGAGGTCGACGCCGGTGACGCCGTGGCCGCTGCGCAGCAGGTGCGCCGCCGCGTCGGGTACCTCGACCTGGACGCACAGGAACCAGTGATCCGCTTCGCGCGAGACGCTCGCGCCAAGGATGCGCCCGGGCCAGCGTAGCGCTTCGCGCAGCGCTACCGGGCCCACCCTGGGCAGCACGGCAGTGGTTCCCTCGATCCTGAACTTGTCGTTCGCCAGGTAGAACGCATCGCGGCAGCGCCCCTTTTTCTTGAATACCGGAGGAAACGCCGGCCTTCCTGCGCGGCGCTGCTCGAAGTAGCGGGTCCAGGCTCTCGCGAGGTTGGCGAAGGGCTGGGCATGGGCGTCACGATGGATGGTGCGCAGCCAGGGCTGGCCGTTCTCGTCAAGCCAGGCCGGGTCTGAGTACTTGATACGGTTGAACTGCTTCTTCAGCACCATCGCGTTCGGCTTGCCGCCTCCAGCGGCTTGGCGCTGCCATTCGGCCAGGGCCCAGTTCCAGACCCGGCGGGCGGCGCCGGCTGCGCGCGCGAAATAGCCGCGCTGGTCGGGCGTGGAATCAATCCTGATGCGGTGCGCCAGCATCATGCTTGCTCTCCAGCGCCGCGCGCAGTTGGCGACGGTAGTTGCGCAGCCCGTACAGTCGGTTGGAGAAACAGTGGACGATCGTCGTCAGATCCTGCACCATCCCCTGCTCGGGCGACAGACGTTCCTGGTTCAGCACCATCAGTTCGCAGCCATGCAAGGCTGCATAATGCGCGGACCAGTCGAAGCCGAAGGGGGTCAGGCGATCACGGTGCGCAAGCACCAGTGTCGCCACCTCGCCACGCCCGACCGCATCCATCAAGGTCACGAAGTGCTTGCGCACCAAGTTGAGACCACCCCCAACTTCTTCGATATACTCGACTCCAGCCAGCTGCTCGAGCGTGTGACGCTGGTTGACCAGGTCGGGGCGCTGAGCAGCGCTCGACACCGGGCAGTAGGCCACGGTCCGCCGCGGCGCGGCTGACGATGGCAGGAGCAGGAACGTGCGCAGCTGGCTCTCGGTATAACGCCGGCGGTTGCCGGCGGTGCGCGCCACCGGCACCAGCCTCCCCTCCCGCTCCCAGCGCTGTAGCGTCTTGACCGTGGTCCCCAGCAGCCTGGCAGCATGTCCAATTCCGAATGTGCTCTCCATAGTCCTTATCCGACACGTCAGCGCACATTAAGTTCGACTAGAGTCCAGCTCCTCTGTGCGTGCTTCTCCGGCACGCCTGAATCTTCCCGGAACCCTGCATTCCTGCGGCAGTGCGCTGCCTGCGCCATATCGCGTCCTGCGGTTCCGGTGTCCTCCTACGGTTCCCGTTGGTGGAATCCGTCTCCCCTCGTCACTCGAAGCTCGATACTGTCAACAACCGTATTTCAGGCGATGAAGCCGCCGTCGAAGTCGACGCTGCTCGGCGTACCGACAATCCTGACGATCGCCTGGTCGATCAGGCCCGGGTCGGCATACATGGCGCCGGTTTCCAGGCTCTTGACGTTGGCGACGTAGTCGACTGCGACCTTGGTCGCGGCGCCCTGGTAGGCGGCCTTTTCGGCGTCGGTATCGATGCGGTTGGTGAACAGGGTCGACACGCCGACCTTGGCATTGAAGGCGATGCGGTCGTTGTTCTGCGCGCCGGCAGCGATGCTGGTGACCACGTTACCCAGATTCATGGCGCCGGTGCTCAAGGCATTGGCCCAGAAGTCGACGCCGGCCGCTTCGGCCTGGCGTCCGAACAGGTTGTCATACACTTCGGCTATCACCGCACGGTTGTCCAGCCCGCCGTAGACGGCGCGGTATTCGGCCGAGGTCGAAAAGGCCTGGGCGATGTCCAGGTAGGCGTTCGGGTTGGTCTGCATCTGGCCGACCCAGAAAGCCAGGCCCGACGGGTCTGCCGGGCGGCTGAAATATGCCACATACAGTTTCTGTACTTCGTTCACGTAGTCAGTTGCCATCACGGCCTCCTCATTAAAATGGTGAGGGAAAATATACCGTAATAAAAAAAACAAGGTCGCCTTTTACTCAGCCGTGCGCACCTAATTTCTTCCAAATAATCAATTACATAGAGAAATTTATTTCGCACAGGAATGTGCATTAAGTCACATTCATTGCGCGGTAAACAGATGCGGGATTGGCTGAAATTGAGCTGCCGTGCGGGTTTCAGCGGATGAGTTCACGCTGGCAGACACAGCCTCTTAGCCAAGTAGAAATGTGCCTAAGTGAAAGAAATAACGAAACGCGGGCGCAGCGGGCAAAGCATTCTGTCGCGCAAGATGTGGTAGCAGGGAGACAAGTAGGGTGGTCGGCTCTGCCGACCGCGCGTCCAACTTTGACGTGCATTGTGGCGGCGCATCCGAAGGTTGAACGCGCGGTCGGCGAAGCCGACCACCCTACCGATATAGCAGAGAGACGGCCGATGTTGGGATTAATGCAGCGCCGCCGCCGGATGCGCGGCGGTGGGAGCGATCCACGCCGGCCACAGGTCCATCGGCCAGTCGGCCTTGCGGTACTGGTCGTGGACGATGGCCAGCCACTGACGCAGCGGCTGCTGTTCCAGGGCGAATTCCCACGACGGCCCATCGAGCGGCGCCTCGCTGGCGCGGAAGGCCAGGCGGATGGCATGTGTTCCCTTGGTCAGGTCCACGGCCTGCACCAGCACGTTTTCCCCCGCGTCGGCCGGCACGGCCTCTTGCGGCGTCAGGGCGCCGCGCGCGGCTTCCTGCGCGAATTCCTGCATGAGCGACGCGTGCGCATCGCCCTCTGCATTCCCGTCCAGCCAATCCAGCAGCAGAGGCAGGAGGCGGTCGGCCAGGCGGCGCGTCAGCCACAGGCAGACCGTCGCGCCGTCCACGCCCTCGCCCGCCAGCCGGAGCCGGTCTTCGGTCGCGACCCAGGCCGTGGTAAAACGCTGCAGTACCGGCATCAGCGCAGGTAGGCCGCGATCTCGCGGATGTCCTGGTTGCCGATGTTGCCAGCCAGGCCGCGCAGGCGCAGCATGGAGATCAGGTAGGTGTAGCGCGCCTGGGCGAGGTCGCGCTGGCTGGTGAACAGTTGTTCCTGGGCCGCCAGCAGGTCCAGGTTGATGCGCACGCCGCCTTTGATGCTCTGCTCGGTGGCAGTCATCAGGAGCTTGGCCGCCTCGACCGCCTTGACCAGCGCCTCGATCTTGCGCACGCTGTTCACGGCCGTGCTGTGGGCACGGCGCAGCTCAACCGTCACCTTGTCGCTGCGTGCGTCGAGATCGGCGCGGGCACGTTCATAGATGGCCGCGGCCTGGCGCGTCTGCGAATTCACCGCGCCGCCCTGATACAGCGGGATGTTAACCTGTACGCCCAGCGAACGGTTGGTGTTTTCCTCGCCGATCGTGTTGATGGTTTCGTTGTTGCCTTTGCTGTAGCTGGCGACGAAATCGACGCGCGGCAGGTGGCCCGACTTGACGCGGCCGATGTCCAGGCGCGCATTCTCGACGCCGAGGCGCGCCGCGGCCAGGTCGTTGTTGTTCTCCAGCGCGCGCTTCTGCCACTCCTCGAACGAGGCCGGCTCCAGCGGGGACGGACGGAAACTGTCCGACAGCCGGTCCAGCTCGCCCGCCGGGCCGCCGATGATGCCTTCCAGGACCTCGCGTGCGGTGCGGGCGTTGTCCTGGGCTTCGATCAGCGCCGCTTCCGCGACTTCCAGCCGGGCCTTGGTCTCGAGCATGTCGGTGCGGGTGCCCTCGCCCTTCTCGAACATGCGCTCGTTGACCTTCTGCTGCTCGGCATACATGTCGCGCTGCACGCGGGCGAGCGCCACCTGGTCTTCGGCAAATAACGCATCCATGTAAGCACTGACGGTGCGTACCGCCACCTCGTTGGTGTCGGCCTCGAACTGCTCGGCGCCCTGCGCCGTCTGCACCTTGCCCTGGCGGTAGCGCTGGATAGCTTCCCAGCTGAACAGGGGCTGGCGCATCTGCACCACGGACGAATGGCTGGCGTACTTCGGATGCGAAACCGAGGTCCGGTTGGTGCCGGCGATCTGGGTTTCCCGGTCCATCACGTTGCGGTTGTTGCTGTAGTTAGCCGACACCTGCGGTAGCAGATTGGAGCGCCCCTGGATACGCGCCTCTTTCGACGCCTCGTTCGCATAGTAGCCCATGCGGTAAGTCGGATCATTTTTCAGGGCCGCTTCATAAGCCTGGGTCAGGGTGACAGCGCCGGCATTTCCGGCCACTGCAAGCGCCGCCGCCAGCGCGCAGGCGCGCAGGGGCAGCGA
>Ga0265780_10012038_pt1 | contig 10174 bp, 11 predicted proteins | sample P1T30metagenome_FD_192432 | JGI IMG/M metagenome (GOLD analysis project Ga0265780, IMG submission 192432) | Plant litter microbial communities from East Loma Ridge, Irvine, California - P1 T30 | ecosystem: Environmental > Terrestrial > Plant litter > Unclassified | place: USA: California... | reverse complement strand
TCTGGAAAACCACGTCCCCGAACCACCGGACGCGTGGTACCTCGGACCGTGTCGTGTTCTACAAGCTCGACCGCATGGTGGACCGTTTCCAGGCATACCTGGAAGCGCACTGGGTGTTCGATACGGCGAGCAATGGCATCGGCCAGCTGGCCGAGGCCTTCACCGGCAAGCCTGCGGGACTACCGGCGCATTCACTTTTGCGGATCGCAAATCTGTCAAGACTCTAGTGCGGAAACCCAACATGAATTTCTCTGTGACATTTCGCGAGAATGTTACGTCATTACGCCTATATAATTGCGCTTCCTTATCAGTGACCTGCAGCAACGCGTAGTTCCGCGTCCCCTATTGTTTCGTCGTGACCCCACTTTTTTATCTTCGATTTCGCGCCGTATGCCTCTGGCGTTCTCATCGCTGGACGCTTGTGACATTTAGCGCCACCTGCGTAATCGCGTTGGCAGTTTTGCTCACTTGGATCGACCTGCTGGCACAACAGTCATCGTTGGCCGCTCAGCGCGAGCATTTGATTGTTCAAAGACCGGTTGCGAAATCGATGGAGGTGCCGGCATCGACTGGTGCGAGAAGTCTCCCACCTTTCGTATCGGCTGAGGTGGTAGCGAAATTTGGCGGCGTTGCGCGAGATATTGACCTGCCGTTAGAAGAAGTCAGCTATGTCTTTGAAGGTGCCACTGACCAGCCGTTCCTGCGTTATCGGATCAATATGTCGGTCAAGACCGGCTACGCACATATCCGGCGTTTCGTTGCCGCACTGGCCGTCGAGATGCCCCACGTTTCGCTCGACGCCATTCGCTGCAGCCGCGAGAGTGCAGCGGCGCAGTTGATCGGATGTGAGCTCGCGTTCTCCGCATTTTTTGAGCGCAAGCCTGGTGGATAAATTGGTAAGCCCCCGTTGGATGTTCTTGCTTACTGCGCTGATCGCCACCATCGCAGCGATTATTTACCCTACGGACGAGGGTAGTGATGTCGTGGGCTATGTGCAGCCGATTCGTGAAAAGTCGGCCGTCGTGGACAAAAATTTGACTACCCAGCCTGCGACATCTGTTGACAAATGGTTGGCGAATGACGAGGACCCATTCGCGCCACGGTCCTGGCAAGCGGCTGCACCAGAACCCGACGCTGCGCGAGCAATTGTGCCGCTTGTCGCGGAAGCAGCGCCGCCTCCACCTGCTTTACCTTTGCCTTATGCCTTTGTCGGCCAGATGGCGGATGGTAGCAATCGCGTTGTTTACCTGAATCGCGGCGAACAACTTCTTCTGGCACGTACTGGAGAAGTGCTGGAGGGGACGTACAAGGTCGTGCAGATCACTGCATCGCAAATCGAATTCGAGACAGTAGCAACCGGACTGCGGCAGGTTCTGCCGATCCCGGTCCAGGATTAACATGAATTATCTTTTAACATTTCGTCGCGGCGCGTTCCTCACCGTAGCGCTCCTGCTGGCTGGCTGCGCGGCGCAACAGCATCACCGCACCGGCATGAATGCCCTGAGCGAGCAAGATTATCCGGTCGCGGTCAAAGAGCTTGCCCACGCAACCCAACTGGCTCCGGAGAATGTCGAGTATCGACGCGATTGGCTGCGGGCGCGCGAAAACGCCACCAACAGGCTGCTGCAGCGGGCGGCAGAGGCGCAGGGCCGTGGCGACAAAGCGCAGTCGCAGAAAACTTACCAGGAAGTGTTGCAGTACGAGCCCGAGAACGCCCGCGCGCGGGCCGGGCTCGAGACGCTGGCCACGGCCGCACGCGCAGACGAAGACGTAACCACCGCACGCGCCGCCGCGAAGGTCGGTGATGTACCGCGAGCTGCCGAACTGGTCGCAAACGCCTTGAAACGCGCGCCCGCACATCCTGATGCGCTCACGCTGCAGGCCGAGCTTGGGGCATTGAAGCCGGCGCTGAGCATGCTCTCGCCAAGTCTGAGCAATGTCTACAAGAAGCCGATCAACCTGGAATTCCGTGATGCGAGCCTGAAGCTCGTCTTTGATGCGCTGTCGCGCACGACCGGTATCAACTTCATTTTCGACCGCGACGTCAAATCCGACCAGCGTACTACGGTGTTCTTGAAGCAGACTTCGCTCGACGATGCGATCGATGTCATCCTGTCGACTGGCCAGCTCGAAAAAAAGGTCCTGAACGGCAGCAGTGTGCTGATTTATCCGAACACACCAGCCAAGGTCAAGGAGTATCAGGATCTTGTTGTCCGGGCCTTCTACATGGCCAACATCGACGCCAAGCAAGCGGCGACGATGCTCAAGACGGTGCTGAAATTGAAGGACGTCTACGTCGACGACAAATTCAACCTGCTCGTTTTGCGCGAGTCGCCTGAAACCATCGGACTGGCCGAAAAGCTGATCCGGCTGCAGGATCTCGAAGAGCCGGAGGTCATGCTTGAAGTCGAGGTGCTTGAGATCAATCGCACCCGCCTGCTCAACGCCGGCGTGCAGTGGAGCAGCCAGTTGACCGTCACGCCGTTGGGCGCTACCAGCTCCATCCCAGTCAACGGCACGTCGACTTCGGCGATGAAGCTGAGCGATCTGCGCAACCTGAGTTCGGATCAAATCGGCATCACGGTGCCGAGCGCGACGATTAATTTGCAGAAGACCGATGGCAGCGCCAATCTGCTGGCCAACCCGCGTATCCGCGTGCGCGATCGCGAGAAGGCCAAGATCATGATCGGCGATAAGGTGCCCGTGGTGACTACGACCAGCACCAACACCTTCGTCACCGAGAACATCCAGTACCTCGACGTCGGCCTGAAGCTCGAGGTCGAACCGGACATCCACCTGCACGATGAGATTGGCCTGAAGCTCAGCCTCGAAGTCAGCTCGCTGGTGTCGTCCGTGAAGACCAATAACGGGTCCTCCGCCTATCAGATCGGTACTCGCAACTTCAACACGGCACTGCGTCTGAAGGATGGCGAGACGCAGATCCTGGCCGGCCTGATCAACGATGAAGATCGCAGCTCCGGCAACCGCGTTCCGTTGCTGGGTGACTTTCCCATGCTTGGCCGCCTGTTCGGCAGCCAGAACGATTCGCGGCAGAAAACCGAGGTCGTGCTGTCGATCACGCCGCGCCTGGTGCGCAATATCCAACGTCGCGATCCGGCTGCGGAATCGTTCTGGTCAGGCACCGAAGCGACGCCGCGCGACAGGCCGCTGCAGCTGCGCACGTTCGAAGAAAAAAGCAGCGGTGGGGGGCCTGTGCCACCCACTGCTCTCGCGCCACAGCGAGCGCCCGCCCCGGAGCAGGAAAGTCCGGCCACCGGTCCAGATGCGCCAAAAGTATCCTGGCAAGGACCTTCCACGATGAAGGTGGGAGAGACCGCGACCGTTACCCTCAACCTTGACAGCATGGAGCCGCTGCGGGCCGCCTCTATCCAGATTGGATTTGACCCGAACGAATTCGATGTGATCGCAATCGACGATGGCAGTTACATGAATCAGGACGGAAAGGGCGCGTTCAGCAAGTCAGTCGACGGGCCGAGTGGCCGCGTGTCGATCGGCATGAGCAATGAAGCGGGGGCGGCAAAAGGGCCGGGCAAGGCGCTGACAATGACGGTGCGGGCGCTCGCCGCAGCACCCGAAAGCGCCATCAGTGTAGTCGCGCTGGCGCCGATTGGCACCAGCAAGTCGATATCGCGGCCCGGACTGCCGGTCGTCCACCGCCTGGCCATTGAGCCATGAATCGGCGATCCAAAGCAGCGTCGGCCATGAATGACATACAAGGCGGTTTCAGTCTGATCGAACTACTGGCGGCAGCGGCCATCATCGGTTTGCTGGCCACGGTCGCGGTGCCGGTTATCGAAACCACGATGCGGCGCGAGCGCGAGCATCAGCTGCGCCAGGCGCTGCGCGATATCCGGCAAGCGATCGATGCCTACAAGCGAACGGCGGACAGTGGACGGATCGAGGTCAAGACCGGCGAGTCGGGGTATCCGCGCGAGCTGGGGGACCTCGCTGCCGGTATTGCGGACAAGGAGAATCCGGGCGGCCCGCGCCTGTATTTCCTGCGCCGTGTTCCGCGCGACCCGTTCGCCGCCGATGCAAAGGTGTCGGCGATCGACAGCTGGGGCAAGCGCAGCTTCCAATCGCCGCCGGACGCGCCGATGGAAGGGGAGGATGTGTTCGATGTCTATTCGACCTCGTCCCAGGTAGGGTTGAACGGCGTGGCTTACGCGAAGTGGTAACGATGCGCACCCGCGGCTTCACGATGATCGAATTGCTGGTGACGCTGGCGATCTTGGGCCTGATTGTTTCGATTGCGGCGCCGCGTTATTTCGGCAACCTCGATCGAGCCAAGGAAAACGTATTGCGCGAGGACCTGTACATCATGCGTGACGCGATCGACAAGTTCTATGCCGACCGCACCCGTTATCCGGACACACTGGATGAACTGGTGACGGAACGCTATCTGCGCAAAATCCCTGTCGATCCGTTTACCCAGTCCGCCAAGAGCTGGGTGGTGGTGCCGGCGGGGGATCCCGACATGGGGGCCGTGTCCGATGTGCGCAGCGGCGCCCCGAATACCGGACGCGATGGCACATGGCTGAAAGATTGGTGACCCGGTGAGTTTGCGACGGCAGGGCGGATACAGCTACGTGGTCGTCATGTTTCTGGTGGGCGTGCTGTCGATCGTGTCGGTACGTGCGATCGAGAGCACGTTGACGCGGGAGCGCCGCGACCATGAGGCTGACCTTCTGGCACGCGGCACCGCTTACCGCAATGCGATCCGACAGTATTACCTGGGCGGGCCCGGCAGCGCCCAAAGTTACCCGAAGGAGCTCAAGGAGCTTTTGTATGACCAACGCCTGACCCGGCCCACCCGGCCTCTGCGCAAGCTGTATCGCGACCCGATGGTGCGCAGCGGTGAATGGGGGCTGGTGCACAACGAGGCCGGCGACCTGATTGGCGTGTACTCGCTCTCGAAGGTCAGGCCCGTCAAGCGCGCTGGCTTTCCGAAGGAATTCGCGAATTTCGCCAACGCGCAGCGTTACAGCGACTGGAAATTTGTCTATCTACCCGAACAGGAGAAACTTTGATGGGTTTGCATACCAACGTACCGCGTCAGCGCGGCTTTACTTTGCTTGAGCTTTTGGTGGTGATCGTGATCATCGGCCTGCTCGCGGCATTCGTGGCGCCGAAATATTTTGGCCAGATTGGCCGCTCCAAGACCCAGGTCGCCAAAGCACAGATCGAGGCTTTCGAGAAGGCGCTCGACCAGTATCGTATCGATACCGGCCGCTACCCAACCACCGAAATGGGGCTGGTGGCCTTGTTCGTGCAACCGGCGAATGAACCGAACTGGCACGGCGCCTACCTTAAGAAAGGGATTCCAGCCGATCCATGGAACCATGCGTACGTGTATCGTTCGCCCGGTACCGACGGCCACGAATATGAGATCGTTTCACAAGGCGGCGACGGCCAGCAAGGCGGCGCCGAAGAAGACGCAGACGTCACGAGCTGGAATTGACCTTAAAGCATGCAGTTCAGGATCAAGGTACTCACCTCCGCGATGAGCGTGGAGGATGCGGTGGTCGAAGCGGCGACGGAAACCGAAGCCCGGCAGATGATCGCCAGTCGCGGCGGGCAGGTCATTGGTTTACAGCCCGTAGGCGGCTTGTCTGCGCGTTCGCGCAAGACCGACTTCAAGCTGTCGATCTTCAATCAACAACTGCACTCTTTGCTCGAAGCGGGACAGACGGTGGTCGACGCGGTGGATATCCTTGGTCGCAACGACCGCCGTCCCGCTACCCGGGCTGTTTATGACGTCCTCCTGCGGGAGCTACGGGAAGGGAACCAGTTGTCGGATGCGATGAATAGCCTGCCTTCCATATTCCCGGCACTGTACGTGGCGATGATTCGCTCGTCGGAGACGACCGGTACAGTACGGGCATCGATCCGGCGCTATATGGCGTACCAGCGCCAGGTAGACGAGATCCGCGGCAAGCTTGCCGCGGCAGCGACATATCCGGCGATCTTGCTGGGGGTGGGATTTTTGGTGATCGGATTTTTAATGCTGTACGTGCTGCCACGCTTTAGCGAGGTGTATGACGACGCAGGCACGATGGCGGGTGGCGACGCTGGGTTTGTCCGGTGGTGGGGCGGCTTCGTACGCGACAATGAGCTGTTAGCCTGGTTTGGGCTGGCGGCAAGCGTTGCCGCCATCGCCACGTTGATATTGCATCCGGCGGTGCGAACCGCTGCCTACCGACGTATTCTCGCATTGCCATGGGCTGGCGAGCGTTTACACGTCTTGCAGCTAGGTCGCTTGTACCGCACCTTGGGCATGCTGTTGCAAAGCGGTTTGAGCGTTCTTTCGGCGATGCGTATGACGCGCGACTCGTTGCCTGGCGCTATGCATCCCGCGCTCGATCTGGCGATCCGAAGTGTGAGTGAAGGGATGCCACTGTCGCATGCCATGCGTGAAAATGGACTGAGCACCGAAGTGGCGGTCCGATTGTTGGTAGCTGGAGAATCGTCTGGCAATCTGCATGAAATGATGGGCCGCACCGCCGATTTTTATGACCAGGAAACGGCGATCTGGATCGACACTGCCGGAAGGCTGATCGAGCCTGCCTTGATGCTGGGCATCGGACTTATCGTCGGCGCCATCGTCCTGATGCTATACAGCCCGATCTTTGATCTGGCCAATATCGTTTAACCGTATCATGAATTTTTCATTGCAGCATATCCTCGAGGTGAGTGACCCATCGCGTCCGGCTAACTGGTTGAACACGCTGGCAAAGCGTCACTCAGTTGATCCGGCGGTCGTTTTGGAACAGGTCGCGCAATTGCTGGTCTATCCTATAATGGATGTGGACCGCCTCGCGAGTCTGGCGCCGGCATTCGAACGCGTCGATTACGCTGTCATGGTGGCGCGGGTGTCAATCATCGCCGAGCATGAAGGTAAAATCGTCGCTGTGCTCGGCCAGCCGTTATTGCCTGGCTTGGGCGCATGGTTGGCAGACTTACGCGTTGCTGAACTATTCGTCGCCAATCCAATGGCAGTACTGGCAGCGCTGGAAAGTCATGAGGGAATGTTCAGCGCAGTGGCCGACGCTGTTGGCGAGGAACGTGAGACTGCAATCGAGCGTGATGCCAGTGGCGAATTGACCTTTACATCGATCCAGGGTGAATCCAGTCCGGCCGTGCGACTAATCAACTCGACCGTGTTCGACGCATTGCGGCTCGAAGCCAGCGATATCCACCTCGAGTCCCTGCCACAGGGGCTGCTCATCAAGTTTCGCATTGATGGCGTACTGAATCGAATCGCGATGGTGAACAACCCGGCACTAACTGACCAAGCGATTGCGCGCATCAAGGTTCTCGCAGAGCTCGACATCGGAGAAAAACGGGTCCCGCAGGACGGGCGCTTCCGCGTAGGTTCGCGCGGCCGCGATATCGACATCCGGGTCTCGATCATGCCGAGCATCCATGGCGAAGACGCCGTGCTGCGTATCCTCGATAAAAAGGCGCTGATGGACAGTGTGCAGCGCCTCACACTCGATTCGCTCGGTTTCGATCAACGCACTATCGGCTTGTTACGCCGCCTCGCTGCGGAGCCGTACGGCATGATGCTCGTTACAGGCCCCACGGGTAGCGGCAAAACGACTACCTTGTACGCTGCCCTCACCGAGATCAACCACGGCGAAGACAAGGTAATCACGATCGAAGATCCGGTCGAATATCAGCTGCCGGGCGTATTGCAGATTCCAGTGAATGAGAAGAAGGGTCTGACCTTTGCCGTTGGTCTGCGCTCGATCCTGCGCCACGACCCGGATAAAATCCTGGTGGGTGAAATCCGTGATCCTGAAACCGCCCAGATCGCTGTGCAATCGGCTCTGACGGGACACATGGTCTTTACGTCGGTGCACGCTAATAACACCTTTGATGTGATTGGCCGATTCATGCACATGGGCGTCGATCCATATAACTTTGTCTCATCTCTGACCGGGGTTGTCGCGCAACGCTTGCTGCGCCAGAATTGCCCGCACTGTAATGCGCCGGTCGAAATCGATGCTGTATTGCTTGCTGAGTCTGGGATTGATGATCCACATAATTTCAAATTTCACGCCGGCCGAGGCTGTCCCGCATGCCGTAACACCGGTTATAAGGGACGGCGGGCGATCGCTGAGGTCCTTCGTCTGACAGATGAGATTCGTGAAATGATCGTTTCTCGCGCGTCGATCCGCGCATTGAAAGAGCAAGCCAAGATCCAGGGAACGCGCTTTTTGCGTGACGTCGCCCTCGATCTGGTGCGGGAAGGGCATACGACTTTGCAGGAGGTGAACCGTGTTACGTTTGTGGCCTAAACACTTTGTCGTAGGTTTATTTCAGGGGCACTGTTGGATACGCACGGCCAATACCGTCGAAATCATCGAGACTGCACCGGAAAGCGAGCATCCTGATTGGGTTCGGGTTGCGTTCGAGCACGCCCTCAAACGGATATTAGAACTGCAGGGCACCTATAGCCGCATCAATGTCGTCCTGGCGAGCGGTCTGGCTACTGCGACCTTATTACCATGGCAGAACCGACATTTATCGGAGGCCGAAGCACAGTTGTATGCGCAGGCGTGGTTTAACCGCGCGGGCGCCGGACTGGACGGCGGATGGACGATCGATGCGGGCTTCCGATTTTTTGGTGCAGAAGGATTTGCGGCAGCAGTGCCAACAAATCTGCTTGAAGGACTGATTACGACAGCGCGCGAATTTAAAATGTCGTTGCAAAGTGTGGCGCCAGTCTCTGCGTTCGCTTACTGGCGTTACTCGGCGTCTACGCGCGCACAGCGCAGTATTCTTTTTTTGTCGGAACCAGACCGCATCAGCCTGATGTGTTGTGAGAAGGGCAGGGCAACGGCATTTGATAGCCAGCCACTGTCTGGCGATAGCGAAGTAGCGCTCCGGCGACTCTTGCAGCGGCAATCTCACGTGACGGCCGATCAAATTTGGGCATGGAGCAGCGCGACGCACATGGCATTGCCAGCACAACTAGCTAAACTCCTGCCTGACACTAAGTTGCGTCTGCTCGACACAGCGACGTGGAGACCACAATGACCGAGCTTGCTCGCTTATTACGGCCGTGCAGCAGAAGGCCAGTGCTGCTGTGGGCACTATGCACGCTGCTGCTTACGCTCGCGTGTGTGCTCGCTTGGGACGCATATGGCCGTTATCATAAGGTAGCCACAGGACAAAAAGACTTGGCGCGACTACGTTCAGCGAATCACATTCCACTGCCACGCAAAATCTCACGTGAAGAGCAGGAGAAACGAAAACGCTGGGCTGCATTGCAAGCTGAACGTGATTTCCGTTGGTATCCAGTTTTCCGTGGACTCGAGGGTGCGTCAGCAGAAGCTATTGAGCTTCTCGAGTTTGCTCCAGACAAGGTCAACCGGACATTTCTCCTCCGAGGAGAAGCTCGTGATGTTGATGGCCTGATCCGATATCTTGAAGCTTTGACTCATCAGGATGGGTTTCATAGAGTTTATCTAGCTCACCAAAAAACGTTGAATCGTGATGGCATGAGCGTAGTAACGTTTGAAATAAAAGGGGCTTTGTTGCAGCCGTAGACCATAGGTACTAATGGCTTGTTAGAAGGATACTTCAAGCCTATCTTGAGTGAACTCGGGTGGCTTTGATTTTTCGAACCGGATTTTTTGAGGAAAATGTGACCTATAAAGCTTTATAAGGCATGGACACGGGTTCTTGCGCCTTTAGACGATCGTCTGCAGGCACCACATCGGGCTCGTTCGTTTCGGGTGACGCCTCTGAAGTGGAGTGCCTTGTAATAGTGGCAACTTGGCGACCGTCATCAGGGGTTTGTTCGGGCTACAGCTTCTAGTAAATTACATGCTGCTTCGAAGCTGCTGAGATGATGGCGATCAGGCGTTCTTAGTCTACACAGAGGGACATGGCTTGAGGCAGCACCGTATGGAGGCCCGAAGTTGTTGAGATCGTACAATCGGCGAGTAGATAACGTTAGGGGATGAGAGAGGGTATACAGGTTACTTTTTTTCTGATGATTCGGTAATTTACGTGGGGGCGGCGAGCGAATACTGATCCCACCGTCTCCGCCAAGATAGATGAAAAAAGCCACCGCAAGGTGGCTTTTTTCTTTGTTGCGTCTGCATTGCTGAATACCTTGAGGCGCATGCTGTCGTGCAAG
>Ga0265780_10012037_pt1 | contig 10175 bp, 3 predicted proteins | sample P1T30metagenome_FD_192432 | JGI IMG/M metagenome (GOLD analysis project Ga0265780, IMG submission 192432) | Plant litter microbial communities from East Loma Ridge, Irvine, California - P1 T30 | ecosystem: Environmental > Terrestrial > Plant litter > Unclassified | place: USA: California... | reverse complement strand
GGCCGCCTGGTGAAAGTGTCGTCGTGGTATGACAACGAGTGGGGCTTCAGCAACCGCATGCTGGACACTACCGTGGCGCTGATGAACGCCAAGTAATCGTTACCGCTTTATGAAAAGCCCCGGCTGGTCCGGGGTTTTTTTTCGTCCAGACAAAACGTGCGCACCACCATGGTGCAGCAAGCCCGAATAAAGTGCGGTGTCACATGAAAAAATTGCTTATGCATCTCGTATTTGTCTACATTGCAAAATTATGTATGTGCATACAGTGCTTTGCATCCGTCTCGTAAATTTTGTATCAGTTTGTTTCAAATACGCGACAAATCAAATAGTAAATATAGATGTTATAAAAAACTATTTCCCGAAAAACATTCTTTCTGACAGACTCGAAGTGCATAGTTTGTATGCATATAAAACATAAAGTAACAGAGAGGATAAAACTTGAACCGACATTTTGTGCTGAAACCCAGCGTGATCGCGGTCGCACTCGCACTGGGTACAACCCAGTTCGCCGTGGCCCAGGATGGTGCAAACACCTCCGCATCGCAAACCGTGTACGTCACGGGCTCGAATATCAAACGGACCGACAAGGAAGGCACGTCGCCGATCAGCGTGATGAGCGCGACCGACATCAAGGCCACCGGTGCCACCACCGTGGCCGACCTGATCAAGTACGTGCCGGCCATGGGCTCGAACGGCAACGAGGACTTCGTCAGCGGCTCCGGCTTCGCCAAGGGCGCCTCGACCGCCTCGCTGCGCGGCCTGGGCTCGTCCTCGACCCTGATCCTGCTGAACGGCCGCCGCGTGACCCCGGCGCCGTATGCCGACCCGAACGCCGGCAACTCGGTCATCTACAACCTGAACAGCATCCCGGTGTCGGCCATCGAGCGTGTCGAGGTGCTGGCCGACGGTGCCTCGGCCATCTACGGTTCCGACGCGATTGCCGGCGTCATCAACTTTATCCTCAAGCAGAACTACCAGGGCGCCGAGATCGCGGCACGCGGCGGCGCGAACGACGACGGCAACTTCCGCAAGAAGGGCGCCAATTTCATCTTCGGCAAGGGCGACCTGGACACCAACGGCTACAGCTTCATGGTCACCGGCGACCTGGCTCAGCGCGACCGCACCGCGCGCCGCGACGCCACCGACATCGAATACGACCAGCTGAAGATCCTGAATGGGCGCTATCTGTCGGCGTATTCCAGCTCGGTCTCGCAATACCCGACCTACTACCGCGAAACCCGTTCGGGCAGCAACAACTTCGGCGTGACCCAGGCCACCGCGCCCACCAACATGCGCTTCAACCTGGGCTGCCCGGCTTCGGAACAGATCACCGGCAGCATAGCGGGCAACGGCCTGCTGTCGACCAGCACGCTGATCGGCCGCACTTTCTGTAACTACGACGCTACCCCCTACGATGAAGCGCAGGGCTGGGGCAAGGACGTCAACGTGCTGGCGCACGGCGAACTCAAGCTGGGTGCGGGCTTCACCGCTTTCTCGGACGTCGCCTATTCGCGCAGCGACCGCAAGTTCACCGCCGCCCCGATCACCATCGGCACCGGCAGCGTCACCAACTTCACGTCCACCGGCGTGGCGACGCCGTACCAGACCATCCTGCCGATCGGCCACCCGGACAACCCGTTCACCGATTCGCGCGCGTCGATCGCCTACCGTTTCGTCAACCTGCGCAACGGCTCGGGCTCGGTCGAGGAGGGTGCGCGGGTGCTGGCCGGCTTGCGCGCCACCCACTTCGGCTGGGACTGGGAAAGCGCCGTGCTGTGGAACCGTTCGGAGCGTGACGATGCCACCTATGGCCGCCTCTACCTGCCGGTCCTGCGTACCCTGATGACCCAGAACCGCTCGATCGCCGCGGTTGCCGCCGATCCGAACCTCGGCCACGACGTTATCACCAACAACCGTTCGCAGATCGCCCAGTGGGACCTGAAGGGGTCGCGCGAGTTCGGCCAGCTGCGCGGCGGCGCGATCGGCGTCGCGGCCGGCGTCGAGGTGCGCCGCGAGACCACCAACCTGAATCCGGATCCGCTGGTGGCGTCGGGCCAGATCTATGGCCTGGCCAACACCATCCTGCAGAGCGGCCGTACCGTCAAGTCGGCCTTCATCGAAGGCCGCTTCCCGGTACTGAGCAACCTCGAATTCGACTTTGCCGGCCGGGTCGACAAATACCCGGACCTGAAGTCCAACTTCGTGCCGAAAGTCGGCACCAAGTGGACCATCAGCGACAAGCTTGCGATCCGCGGCACCTATGCCGAAGGCTTCCGTGCTCCGTCGCTGAACCAGGTCGTGCGTGGCGGCGCCCAGTTCTTCAACAGCGGCGTGTGGGATCCGAAGCGTTGCGGCCCCGACCACCAGACCCCGCTGCCGGGTGGCGCCACCACCCAGGACTGCTCGCTCGGCATCGCCGGCACCGGCGGCTATAACCCGGAGCTCAAGCCCGAAGAATCGAAGAGCTGGAACATCGGCCTGATCTTCTCGCCGACCAGCAGCTTCGACGTGACGACGGACTTCTGGCACATCAAGCGTGTCAATGAAATCTTGCTCGGCAGCGTGGACGAAGCGCTGAAGAACGAAGACCGCTTCCCGGGCAACGTGACCCGCAGCCAGACCAATAACCTGGTCGGCGCGAATGGCCAGCCGATTCCGGGCACCGGCACCATCCTGATGGTGGCGCGTCCCTGGGAAAACCAGGGCATGACGGAACAGGGCGGCGTCGATGTCGAAGCGCGCTACCGCTTGAAGCTGGGCGAGTACGGCACGGTGTCGAACACCCTGCGCACGACCTATGTGCATACCTACAAGCTGCAGCAGCACGCCGGGGACCCAGTGCACAACGTGACCGGCACCATCCCGGGCCTGAGCGACTGGGCGCTGAGCGTCGGCACCGAAATGCCGCGCTGGAAGTCCACCTGGACCACCGGCTGGACCCGCGGCGACCACAACGCGACCGTGGCGGTCAACTACGTCGGGCCGGTCTCGCTGCTGCGCCGCTACGATGGCGACGTGACCTACGCGCAGCCGTTCTGCCATTACGGTACGCGCAAGCCGACCGATGCCGCAGCGGACCGCGACACCTCGGTGCCGCTGTACGAGCAGTACTATCCGAAGTGCTCGATCAAGGAATGGGTAACGGTGAACCTGGGCTATACCTACTCGGGCTTCAAGCACTGGACCCTGAGCGGGAATATCCAGAACATCTTCGACACCAAGGCCCCGTACGATCCGACCAACAGCGGCGTCGGCTTCAACGGCTCGCTGCACAACCCGTACGGCCGCTACTTCAACTTCAGCGCGCGCTACATCTTCTAACGGCTGGCAAGTCCCGATACCGGCGAGTCGATGCATCGACTTGCCGGCGCCGGACCCGAACGGATCCACGGTCACGTGGGTCCGTTTTTTTTACTCAACAATTAAGCGAAACTAGTTGGGCGCTAAATAAAGTTTGGAATTGTTAAATGCAAGGGATAGAGCATAGCGCGATAATGCATACACGCCAAATAGTTATATGTAAATACAATTTCAGTGGTGAAGTAAAAACTTGTATCGGGCTGTATCAAAAATACGACAATTTACAAATTCAAGTAAGTAAGTTGTAAGAAAAAATTTCTGATCGAACATCTAATCTGACAAACTCGAAGCGCATACCAGATGTGCATAAGACCAAGAAGTTAACGAGAGGATGAACAAGTGAAACAAGAATTTGCACTTAAACCCTGCGTGCTTGCAGTTGCACTGGCAATTGGCACCACCCAATTCGCCGCCGCCCAGGACAGCGCCACCAGCGCTCCGCAGACCGTGTACGTCACGGGTTCCAACATCAAGCGTACCGACAAGGAAGGCACGTCGCCGATCAGCGTCATGAGCGCGGCCGACATCAAGTCGACCGGCGCGACCACCGTTGCCGACCTGATGAAATACATCCCGGCAATGGGTACCGACGGCAACCAGGACTTCAACGGCAGCAACAGCTTCTCCAAGGGCGCCTCGACCGCCTCGCTGCGCGGCTTCGGCTCGTCCTCGACCCTGGTGCTGTTGAACGGCCGCCGCATGAATCCGGCGCCGTATGCCGACCCGAACACCGGCAACTCGGTCATCTATGACCTGAACAGCATCCCGGTCTCGGCCATCGAGCGCATCGAAGTGCTGGCCGACGGCGCCTCCGCGATCTACGGTTCCGACGCCATCGCCGGCGTCATCAACTTCATCCTCAAGCAAAGCTACGAAGGCGCCGAGATCGCGGCCCGCGGCGGCGCCAACGACGACGGCAACTTCCGCAAGAAGGGCGCGAGCTTCATCTTCGGCAAGGGCAACCTGGAAGCCGACGGCCACAGCTTCCTGATCACCGGCGACCTCATGCAGCGCGACCGCACCGCGCGCAAGGATGCCACCGACATCGAATACAGCCAGTACCAGATCCTGAACGGCCGTTACCGTTCGAACTACTCGACCTACGTCTCGCAGTACCCGACGATCGCGCGCGAAACCGCCCCGGGTAGCCGCAACTTCGGCGTGACCCGCGCGACCGCTCCGAACAACCTGGTCTTCAGCACGGCCTGCCCGGCGTCGGAACAGATCACCTTGGGCGAAAAGGACGGCCTGAACCCGGCCACCAGTACCATCCTGGGCCGCACCGTCTGTAACTACGACGCCGCCCAGTACGACGAAGCCCAGGGCTGGGGCCGCGACATCAACCTGATGAGCCATGGCGAACTGAAGCTGGGCGCGAACGTCACCGCCTTCGCCGACCTCGCCTACGCCCGCAACGAGCGCCGCTACACCGTGGCGCCGCCCTCGCTTGGCGTCGGCAGCACCACCAACTTCACCGCCACCGGTGTCGGCACCCCGTTCCAGCTGATCCTGCCGGTCGGCCACCCGAACAACCCGTTCCCGAGCTCGCGCGCCTCGGCCTACTACCGCTTCGTGAACGTGAACGCCGATTCGACCTCTGACAACCAGGCCGTCCGCGCCCTGGCCGGCCTGCGCGGCAGCCACTTCGGCTGGGATTGGGAAAGCGCGCTGCTGTGGAACCGCGCCGAGCGTGACGACATCAGCAACGGACGTCTCTACATCCCGGTCCTGAACACGATCATGACCCAGAATCGTACGCTGGCCGACGTGGCCAACGATCCGAACCTGGCGCACAGTGTCCTGGCGAACAACCGCTCGCAGATCTCGCAGTGGGACCTGAAGGGTTCGCGCGAGTTCGGCCAGCTGGGCGGCGGCGCGATCGGCATCGCGGCCGGTGTCGAAATCCGCCGCGAAACGACCAACCTGAACCCGGATCCGATCAACGCGTCCGGCCAGATCCTCGGCACCGCCAACACCATCCTGCAGAGCGGCCGTACCGTGAAATCGGCGTTCGCCGAAGCCCGCTTCCCGGTACTGAAGAACCTGGAATTCGACTTCGCCGGCCGGGTCGACAAATACCCGGACCTGAAGACCAACTTCGTGCCGAAGGTCGGCACCAAGTGGACCATCAGCGACAAGTTCGCGGTGCGCGGCACCTACGCCGAAGGCTTCCGTGCGCCGTCGCTGAACCAGGTCGTGCGCGGCGGTACGCAGTTCTTCAACAGCGGCGTGTGGGATCCGAAGCGTTGCGGCCCCGACCACCAGACCCCGGTCCCGGGCGGCGGCACCACCACCGACTGCGCGATCAGCATCGCCGGTACCGGCGGCTACAACCCGGACCTGAAGCCGGAAGAGTCGAAGAGCTGGAACATCGGCCTGATCTTCTCGCCGACCAGCACCTTCGACGTGACGATGGACTTCTTCCACATCAAGCGTACCAACGAGATCATCCTGGGCAGCATCGATGAAGCGCTGAAGAACGAAGACCGCTTCCCGGCCAACGTCACCCGCAGCCAGACCAACAACCTGATCGGTGCCAACGGCCAGCCGATCCCGAACACCGGTACGCTGCTGATGGTCGCCCGTCCGTGGGAAAACCAGGGCATGACCGAACAGGGCGGCGTCGACATCGAAGCGCGCTACCGCCTGAAGCTGGGCGAGTACGGTTCGGTGTCGAATACCCTGCGCACGACCTACGTCAGCACCTACAAGCTGCAGCAGCACGCAGGCGATCCGGTGCATAACGTGGCCGGCACCATCCCGGGCCTGAGCGACTGGCAGCTGAGCGTGGGCACCTCGATGCCGCGCTGGAAGACCAGCTGGACCAGCAACTGGACCCGTGGCGACCACGCGGCCAGCCTGTCGGTCAACTACGTCGGCCCGGTCTCGCTGCTGCGCCGCTACGATGGCGACACCGTGTATCCGCAGCCGTTCTGCCACTTCGGTACCCGCAAGTCGACCGACGCCGCACAGGACCGCGACACCTCGAACCCGCTGTACGAGACCTTCTATCCGCAGTGCTCGGTCAAGGAATGGGTGACCGTGGGCCTGGGCTACAGCTACACCGGCTTCAAGCACTGGACCCTGACCGGCAACGTCCAGAACCTGTTCGACACCAAGGCACCGTACGATCCGAACAACACCACCGCCGGCTTCAACGAAGACCTGCACAACCCGTACGGCCGTTACTTCAACCTCAGCGCACGCTACACCTTCTAAGAAGGGAAGCGTATCAACCAGCCCGGTGCACCGGCTGGTTTAAAAAGCCCCGGCGCGTCCGGGGCTTTTTTTCGCCTGTCAAACCAGCATGCATGCGCACCATCCGTGCACGCCAGGATGCCCCATGAGGGTGCAGGGAGTGACTAAATAAAGTACGGTAAATCTGCATAAAGCATGACTCTTCATGCTCATATATGAAAAAAGCGGAAGCTTATATGTAAATACGTAGAATTGTCACATAATGTACGGACTTGTTTCAGGTTGTATCGGCAATACGACAAAACATGTAAAGCCATGTTAAGTTGCCTGTTTGTATTGCTCTTGGAACATCCTCTTCTGCCATATTGGACTTGCATATTTCGTATGCATGACCAAAAACAGCAACCAAGAGGATGATCAACTTGAACCGACATTTCGTGCTGAAACCCAGCGTACTCGCGGTCGCACTCGCATTGGGCACCACCCAGTTCGCGGCGGCCCAGGACGGTGCAACCACCACCGGCAGCGCGGCAGGCAATGCCTCCGCTTCCACCTCGAACGCCGCCCAGACCGTGTACGTCACGGGCTCGAACATCAAGCGCACCGACAAGGAAGGCACCGCGCCGATCAGCGTCATGAATGCGGCCGACATCAAGGCCACCGGCGCCACCACCGTGGCCGACCTGATGAAGTACGTCCCGTCGATGGGCACCGACGGCAACCAGGACTTCGGCAGCGGCTCCGGTTTCGCCAAGGGCGCCGCCACCGCTTCGCTGCGCGGCCTGGGCTCGTCCTCGACCCTGATCCTGCTGAACGGCCGCCGCATGACGCCGGCGCCGTACGCCGATCCGAACAACGGCAACTCGGTCATCTATGACCTGAACAGCATCCCGGTCGCGGCCATCGAGCGCATCGAAGTGCTGGCCGACGGCGCCTCGGCCGTCTACGGTTCCGACGCGATGGCCGGCGTCATCAACTTCATCCTCAAGCAGAGCTACCAGGGCGCCGAGATCGCGGCGCGCGGGGGCGCCAACGACGACGGCAACTTCCGCAAGAAGGGCGTGAACGGCATCTTCGGCAAGGGCGACCTGGAAGCCGACGGCTACAGCTTCATGATCACCGGTGACCTGAGCCAGCGCGACCGCACCGCGCGCCGCGACGCCACCGACATCGAATACGACCAGCTGCGTACCCTGAACGGCCGCTATGCGTCGCCGTATGCCAGCTCGGTGTCGAACTATCCGCTCATCTACAAGGAAACCCGCTCGGGCAGCAAGAGCTTCGGCATCACCCAGGCGACCGCTGCGACCAACCTGGTGGCCAACCTGGGCTGCCCGGCATCGCAGCAGATCACCCTCGGCACCAAGGATGGCCTGCTGGCGACCAACGCGCTGGTCGGCCGCACCGTCTGCAACTTCGACACCACCCAGTACGACGAAGCGCAAGGCTACGGCAAGGACATCAACCTGATGGCCCACGGCGAAATCAAGCTGGGCGGGGGCATCACCGGCTTTGCCGACCTCGGCTACGCCCGCAACGACCGCCAGTACACCGGCGCGCCGATCACGGTCGGCACCACCAGCGTCACCAACTTCAGTGCCGGCGGGGTGGCGCCGTCATTCCAGCTGATCCTGCCGATCGGCCATCCGGACAACCCGTTCACGGACGCACGCGCCTCGGCCGCCTACCGCTTCACCAACCTGCGCGGCGGCTCGGAATCGGTCAACGAGGGCGTGCGCGCCCTGGCCGGCATCCGCGGCTCGAACTTCGGCTGGGACTGGGAAAGCGCGCTGCTGTGGAACCGCGCGCAGCGCGACGACACTTACTTCGGCCGCCTCTACCTCCCGGTCCTGAACACCATCATGACCGAGAACCGCACGCTGGCCAGCGTGGGCGCCGACCCGAACGTGGGCCGCGACGTGACCGCCAACAACCGCTCGCAGATCAGCCAGTGGGACCTGAAAGGTTCGCGCGAGTTCGGCCAGCTGGGCGGCGGCGCGATCGGCGTCGCCGCCGGCGTCGAAGTGCGCCGCGAGACCGCCAACCTGACCCCGGACGCGGCGGTGGCCGCCGGCCAGATCTACGGCCTGTCCAACACCATCCTGCAGAGCGGACGCACGGTCAAGTCGGCCTTCGGCGAAATCCGCCTGCCGCTGCTGAAGAACCTGGAATTCGACCTTGCCGGCCGCGTCGACAAGTACCCGGACTTCAAGACCAACTTCGTGCCGAAGGTCGGCACCAAGTGGACCATCAACGACATGTTCGCGCTGCGCGGCACCTATGCCGAAGGTTTCCGCGCACCGTCGCTGAACCAGATCACGCGTGGCGGCGCCCAGTTCTTCCTCAGCGGCGTGTATGATCCGAAGCGCTGCGCGCCCGACCGTACGACGCCACTGCCGGGCGGCGCCACCACCACCGACTGCGCGATCAGCATTGCCGGCACCGGCGGCTACAACCCGGACCTGAAGCCGGAAGAGTCGAAGACCTGGAACGTGGGCCTGATCTTCTCGCCGACCAGCAGCTTCGACGTGACGCTGGATTTCTGGCACATCAAGCGCATCAACGAGATCGTGCTGGGCAGCGCGGATGAGGCACTGAAGAACGAAGCCGCCAATCCGGCCAACGTCACCCGCAGCACCACCAGCGAACTGCTGGACGCCAGCGGCAATCCGATCGCGGGCACCGGCCAGCTCCTGATGGTCGCCACGCCGTGGCAGAACCAGGGCAAGACCGAACTGGCCGGCGTCGACATCGAAGCCCGCTACCGCATGAAGCTGGGCGAGTGGGGTTCGCTGTCGCACACCCTGCGTTCGACCTACGTGGGGACCTACAAGCTGCAGGAACAGGACGGCGCCGCCACCCACAACCTGGCCGGCAGCTACCCGTACTACAGCGACTGGGCGCTGTCCACCGGCACCGCAATGCCGCGCTGGAAGAGCACCTGGACCACCAACTGGACACGCGGCGACCACAACGCGTCGCTGTCGGTCAACTACGTGGGCCCGGTCTCGCTGCTGCGCCGCTACGATGGCGACACCACCTACGCCCAGCCGTTCTGCGCCTTCGGCACCGCGAAGTCGACCGACGCCGCACCGGATCGAAATACCTCGATCCCGCTGTACGAACAGTACTATCCGAAGTGCTCGGTCAAGGAATGGGTGACGGTCGGCCTGGGCTACACCTACACCGGCTTCAAGCACTGGACCCTGACCGGCAACATCCAGAACCTGTTCGACACCAAGGCGCCTTACGATCCGCTGTACACGGCGTCGGGGTTCAACGAGGACCTGCACAACCCGTACGGACGCTACTTCAACTTCAGCGCGCGTTACACCTTCTAATAATATAGAGGGGACGTAAGCGCAAAAAAGCCCGCCGGTGCAAACCGGCGGGCTTTTCATGTTCGGTGGGCACCCCGTGCCCACCATGCGTATGTGTCACCTCATTTCCTGGTCGGCCAGGGCGTCAGGATCTCGAATCCATTTTTGGTGACCGCGATCATGTGCTCCCACTGCGCCGACAGCGAGCGGTCGCGCGTGACCACGGTCCAGCCGTCGTCGAGCTGCTCGACGTCGGCTTCGCCCAGGTTGATCATCGGCTCCACCGTGAAGGTCATG
>Ga0265780_10012036_pt1 | contig 10176 bp, 12 predicted proteins | sample P1T30metagenome_FD_192432 | JGI IMG/M metagenome (GOLD analysis project Ga0265780, IMG submission 192432) | Plant litter microbial communities from East Loma Ridge, Irvine, California - P1 T30 | ecosystem: Environmental > Terrestrial > Plant litter > Unclassified | place: USA: California... | reverse complement strand
GCTGTAACTATGGTACATAAATATTTAGCCGAATTATAACATCAAACAATATAATTATGGAAAATAATGAATTTTGCAGTCACTTAAACGCCATAACTAAAGTAACTATTGGCGATACTGGCGTTTGTGCAGAGTGTATTAAAACAAATGATTCATGGGTACATTTGCGTACCTGCCAGGAATGCGGGGTTACACTTTGCTGCGACGATTCGCCTAACAAGCACGCTTCTAAACATTATCGTGCTGTTGGCCATCCTGTAATAGCATCGGCACAGCCCGGAGAAAGATGGTTGTGGTGTTATCCACACGAATTGTTCAGAGAATATTAACTTATTGTATAAAATAATAAAGGCAGCGATATTGCTGCCTTTATTGATATTGTTTGGTTGATCTTACTTATATTTCAGATTGATACTTATAATATCAGAGGTAAGATTTGTACTTCTGTCATAATGCCCATATCGCATTTCTACCGTATGGAAATGCTGTATTCCAAATACTCCTTTAGATGGTGTTAGCTTAAAGCCAATGCCAAAAAAGTTACTATTGAATTTTGAAAGGTCGTAATTACTGGTGTAAAATTCATCGGATGCAGTATGTGTGCCGTATGAATTAAAATACTTCACGGCACTTTGATTATAGTATCTGTAAAAAGGACTCACAGAGAAAAACGGAGAAATTTTTACCGGTATTTCAATATCTGCTGTATGCGATTTAAGGTTCCAGTCGTCTGTATAATAGCGGTAATAAGCACGAATGATTATGTTATCGCCTAAAAAATAACTAGCTCTTACTGCAAGTGGAATTTTAAATCGGTTGTCCGGCAAATTTTCCTGATGCACGCTTCCATCGTTAAAATATACTCTGTGAAAAGGGAGTGACAAATAACCTTGTTGAGTAACAATGTCTGCCTGAAATAACAGCTGGAAATTTTGATTTACAATTTGTGAATAACTCAAAGAACCTGAAAATGTATTTCGGCCTTCCGTTCCGCCATTGCCAATTACAGATCGTAATTCGATGGGGTTAATAAGTTTTACCTGATCGAGATATGCCTGGAGTTTAGCCGTAAACTCGCCACTCTTATCCTTTGTTTTTTTAGAATAGCTAATATTTCCACCAAATGACTGGTAATCAAATTCGGTAGACGACGATACGCCAAAGCCAAGTGTGTTGCCTTTTTGCTCATTTTCTATCATATAACTTAATGAAGGGTAGAAGCGTATATCTGAATAAGAAGCTGATGTATTAGCACTAAGGTCGATCATATCTGAAGAAGCAGAAGAATACTGGTCTACACCAATTTCTACATCCAGTGTATGTTTCTTTCCGGTCTTTCCATATTTTACAAACCTTACATCAAGATTATTAGAAACGTCTGTTAGTTCCTGAGTGCCAATACCACCGGTAACCGATGAATTATTACCATCCTGCTTATAATAACTGGATACAAGGTTAATTTCATCCAGTTTCAGTTTTTGTGATTTATAAGTTGTTGAATCTGTTACTGTTTCATCCTGAGCATAAACACGCAATAAACCCAAAAGGGCAAGTCCTGTAATAAATATTCTTTTCATTTTACGATTAAAAATTAATTACAGCCGCAGCCACCACCACTTTTTCCTCCGTTAGCTCCCGAAGATCCTTCACGGTACGATTGAAAATTTAATTCTGTTTTTTCAATTTTTCGGTTAGAGAGAGCCATTTCACTATCATTGATCTTATTTTTTTGATACTCTTTTACAGGAGAGCACGAAGTTAATGCTATACAAAACAGAGTTGTACAGCAAAATACTAAGATTAGTTTGGGTTTCATGTTGCGTTATGTTAGGTTAATATTTTTGGAAGAGTAAATTTTATTATTGTCGTCTATTATAATACAATACAAATCGGGTATCTGGTCTATAAGAAACAGGCCGGCTTTTATTCCCATAACAGCAACAGGAGTTGCCATAGCATCGGCAAATTCGGCGTTATTGCTAATTATGGTTACGCTTTTTATACCTGATACAGGCAGCCCTGTTTTTGGATCGATAGTATGGGAATATTTTTTACCTTCAATCATTATATATTTCTCGTAATTGCCAGAGGTAGCGACAGCTTTACCCGAGATATCCATATATGAAAATACATCCTGGGGCTTATCAGGATTTGATATTCCAATTCTCCAGGGCCTGCCATCAGGTTGTAACCCCCATGCACTTAAATCGCCACTGGCATTGATTATACCGCTTGTAACTTTATTTTTAATTAATATATTCTTAGCCATCTCAGCAGCATATCCTTTTCCTATTCCGCCAAAGCCAATACGCATACCTTTTTCTTTCAGATATACAGTCGTATTTTTGGGATCTAAAACTACATTATGGTAATTAATCAGGTGTACCATTTTTAATGCTTCTTCTTTAGAAGGCAGAGATTTCATCTGCTTATCAAAATTCCAAAGGTTTTTATCGATACCTCCATAAGTAATATCAAACGCACCCTGTGTAATTTTAGATATTGCAATGCTACGAGCAATCAGGTCGTAAACTTCCTGGTCTACTTTAACAGGGCGTATTCCTGCATTTTCATTAATAAGGTTCGTCTGGCTATCCGGGTTAAAGGTTGTAAGCAGTTTTTCAATTCTTATTATCTCTTTTACAGCGTCTTCAATATACTTTTGGGCAGTTGCATTATTTTCTGCAACTACGGTAATGGTAAAGTTATTCCCCATTAATTTTAAAGACTGAGAGTAAGGCTTCATTACATATTTTTATTTGAAGAGCAAATAGCCTTTATTTCCTGTGTCCATTTTTCAACAGAAACTTCAGGTTTTCCTTTCCATGACTTTATCACTTTTCCGTCTGCATTTAGCAATAAAGTATAAGGGAAGAGACCTTCCTTATTATATTTTTCCGCTAGAGCTTCGTTGCGTTTAACCTGATCAAAAGACAATTGATTTTTTTTCTTTCTTGGGAAATCGGCATTTACCATTACAAGATTGGTTTTTGCCATGTCCTGAAATACGTCATTTTCCAGATAATCCTTTCGTAGTACTATACAAGGCCCACACCAGTCAGAGCCTGAAAAATTAAGTAGGATAAGTTCATGCTTTTCTTTTGCAATTTTTTTTGCATTTTCAAAATCCGGCTCCCATTGAATCGGAATTAATAGTAGTAAAACAATTACAGTTAATTTCATGTTGAGGCTACTTAGAATCAGTACAAATAACGGTAATAATTCTCAAGACTGTTTCAGTAGTTGTTAAAATTTTATTAATATTTTTTCATTAAGATGTTATATATAAAACTATTCACACGATTTTAATTAACTGGCGGCGCATTAATTACAGTGTAGTTTTAATTTATTCCAGTTATGAATAGCAAGCGACTTGTTTTAGTGTATCTAATAATATATATATTTGAATTTACAGCTAATAATAAACACGTCAAGGAGAGTTTTATGATACAATTTAAAGATAGAAGGTTAGTGATATTTGGAGAGCATGTTCGTACTCTTCGTGAAAATCTAGGCCTGAGTCCTAACGATATTGCAGGGAGAACTTCTCTAAGCAAAAGTGACATACTATCTATAGAACAGGGAAGTAAAAACTTAGCTTTTACCACACTTTTAGAGCTTGCAAAAGGACTTGGAGTTAATCCGAAAGAGTTACTTGCTGTGAATTTAGAATAAATATAGTATCTACATTAATGTAAATAGAAAGAGCCCGTAATTTTACGGGCTCTTTCTATATTAGAGATAGATGTTACCAGGTAGATGTTACCTTATTATTGGTATTTATAGTATCAAAAAGCTGTTTTGTAAATGTATTAAAGTGCGTTTCAATTAACTTTTTTGTCTGCTTGTCTAAAAGCTTTCTTTCACTATCCCAATAAGAAGTAAAAGGCAGGTTCGTTTTTTCGTTATTAGCATCAATATAATAAGGTGCTACATTAGCAAAGGTTATTTTTGCCTTATTATCTTTAAATTCAATTATCCCTGAATAGGTAACAAAATATTCACCATCAGAATTATTCCTTTTTACTTTAGATACAGAACGATCAGAAATCTCAAAATTTAAAAATTTACCCGGTTCTTCACTTTTAATTACATTAATGGCTCCTCCGTATTTTGTTTGTATGTATTTTTTTGCTGCTGTAAAAAGTGTATCTGCCGGAATATTATTATACTCTCTGATTATATAATTCTGGGCATTATCTTTTTTAGATACCAGTCCTGTTTGTATAACTGTAAATTCCTGTGCAATACAGGTGCTGCTTATAAATAAAAATAGTAAGAGTGCTTTCATAATATGATTTATTAGTTTAAAAATTTCATATTAAAGTTACGTAATCGAAATTCGATAAGTCTTAAAATTATACCAAAGTAAATGTATCATTTTGTGTAATGGGACTACCACATTAAACCGGTATAGACTGTGCAACTTCTTTTCCATGCAATGGATCCTTCCAGTTGAAAATGATTCTTTTTTGAGATCCGTGAAAAGGAAAAACAACTATAATTACAAGTACTACAATACCGAGTATAATAAGCATTCCGTAAATGTCACGTAGTGCAAGCAATGATGCCTGCGTTTTTACACTGGTCATAATACCGGAATTTCGCATTGCAACATAAGGGTTTAAGCTATCCATTTCGTTAGCCAGCTGATTTACATGTGCTATCTGTCTGCGGTAATATAAATTAGAATATAGCGTAGAGGCTGTAAGCGGTACAAATAAAGACCTAATAGCAATTAAAACCATAGTAATGTCATTAAAATAATGGAGCGGTATATTGCTTGTAATATATATACCTACGCTTATATAAGTTATTATAGTAGCCATTGCCCTGAAAAACATGGGCCAGAATAAATCTGCCGGGCCGGTAAAAGAACTGGTAAGCATATACATTTCGATATTAGATACAAGGAATAGCACACAGGCGACAGTAGCCATTGTAGAAAAGTTCATGAACCTTTTATAATACACAAAACAGAACAGGCTGCCTGCAATATATCCCGGAATACCATAGGTATTTATGTGGGCACTCTCTAACGGATTGTTTTTAAGTATTATATTTAAAAATGGCGTGGTTAGCGATGTAGTATTAAAAAACAGGCAGAAAAAGAAAAGTACAAATATACCGGCACCTACTTTCCAGGAACTAAATGCTTCAAGCTTTACAATAGGCCTTTTGATGCGCATGTTACGTTGAATAAATAGCAATAATAGCAGTATGGCAGCTAAAGTTGCTCCCTGTATTTTTACCGATGCATACCAGTCAAGCATTTGTCCGTAGCAGCATACATAGCATATTAGCAGTAGTGCTGTAGTAATAACAAGTGTGCCAAACCAATCATACTGAAAAAGCGGAATTTTTTTATTTGCCATCCTAGGGTGAACAAAAGCAATTATGGCAAGCAGGCCTATCATTAAAAATAGGTTTTGTTCATGAAAGCTGTATTCCCAATTAAATGTATTGGCAAAATAAGCCGCTATTAAACCAGATACCGGCCCAAATACCATTGATAGCGGATAATAAACACAATACAATTGGTAACGCTCACCTTTGGGCATAAGGATAGGTATAAGCGAAAGTACTACTTCTAGTGTAGCTATCATTTTTATTGCCCCAATAGCAAACGATGCCATTACCATTGCAAGCGGAGCATTTGTTTGCGACAGTATAAAATTGAAGAAGATAAGTGTAGCAAACGAATACCCTAATATAAACTTAGTGTTGGTAAATTGCTTTAAGCGCAGGATGATAGGAAAAACACACGCCATACCGGTAAAGTAGGCAAAGCTGGCCATACTTACATCGGCAGCAACGGAGCTTTGCGCCCCAATAACATAAGGTGTTATAGTAGAGGGTATGCCACTGGTAAAGGCCATTGTAATGTTTAAAAACAACAACAGCCAAAAATCCATTTTTTGTGGAACCCAATCGTAAAATATCCTGTTTATCATGGCTTAGTTGGCGGTAACTTCTACATTCATACCTGTTTTTAAGAGACTAAGGCTTGCAGGTGTATTTTTGTTTGTAAAGGCTATTTTAACCGGTATACGCTGCTGTACTTTTACAAAATTTCCAGTTGAGTTATCTACAGGAACCGCAGAATACCTGCTGCCTGTAGCTTCGGATATCGCTGATATTCTACCGTAAAAATCTTTACCATAAAGAGCATCAATCTTTATTTTTACTTCTTTGCCAATTTGTAGTTTTGCTATCTGGTCTTCGGTATAGTTGGCGGTAATCCACTTTTCATTACCTCTTACAATACTTACAATTGGCTGTCCTGCCTGTAGTAACTGTCCTTCTTCAATATTTCTTCGCCCCATAACGCCGTCATAGGGGGCTGTTATAACAGTGTACGATAAATTAAGATTAGCCATATCCAATGTTGCTTTTGCTTTCATAACATTAGCATCGGCGGCTGTTTTTCTGTGACCTGTCTCATCTGTACTTAACTGGTTGTTTTTATGTTGAGCCATCAATGCATGATATTTTGCCCTCATGGCATCAAGGTCTGTTTTTATCTGGTCAAATTGAAATTGCGTAACAGCATCTTCCTTAAGCAGGTTTTGATAACGTTTATAGTTTACTTCCATATTGGCAAGCCTTGCCTTTAGCTCTTCAATATTTGCATCGGCAATATGAACGCTATTGTACGCAATATCAGATCCTGAAGATGCCGCACCTCTTGCAGCCTGTGCATCGGCAAGTGCCGCCACAGCCTGTTCCTGCTGTATCTTATATTCCCTGTCGTCAAGAATTATAAGAGTATCACCTTTTTTAACCTGTTGGTGTTCAGAGAATCGTATTTCTTTAATGTAAGCAGGAATGCGGGTATTTATAGGATTAATGTACGATTCTACCTGTGCATCGTCTGTATATAGCGAATTTCCTACATGAAATAAAACAGATATGCCCTAAAATATGGCTACTAGGATAACAAGGGCTGAGAGTGTAATTTAAAACGATGATCTTTTTTTTTCGTTTTTGATCTTTTGTTTGCATGTGGATATGGTTTGATCGTATTTTTTAGTTTAGGTTTCCGGTTGCTTTTTGTAATTTATACCATTGGTATACAATGCTTATTCCTGCATTACTCTGGTTAAGTTCCGCAGTAAGTTTAGAGGTGCTGGCATCAAGCATATCGGTAAGTAATGCCAGTTGATTGAGGTATTTTTTTTCGACGATGCGGTAGTTATCGTCGGCAAGTTCACGGCTCTTTTGGCGGGTGGTAAATTCCTTTTTGGCTTCCTGGTATTTTATGTACGATGCATTTACCTCAAGTTCGGTTTCCTCACGTACCAGTTCCGACTGTTTTTTTTGGATGGCATGCTGTTGCTCTGCTATTTCGATATGTTCCCTTGCATGGTACAGCGAAGATATATTGTACGATAATTTAATACCTGCCTGATATAAGTTTACATAATTATCAAGCGGCGGCATAACATATATATATGGCCTTACCATACCATCTTTGGCATACAGTGAAATTACCGGAAGCCTGTCTGCCTTGGCAATTTTTATATTTTTTTCGGCAATGGCTTCGTAAACCGAATTAGAGCGCATAGCAGGGGTTTGGGTAAAGGCACGATTAAGATAGCCCGCAAATGTATCTTCCTCAACATTAGTCGCAGTAATAGTAGGGTCTACAATAATTGTATTGTTTACGGGTATTCCTAAAACAACACACAACTCCCTGTTTATAATGGCTATATTATTGTTTACTTTATCGGCGAGCAGTTCAAGATCGGTAATCTGTAGCTCACTTCTAATAATATCATTTTTAGTAACCATACCTTCCTTGTTCATGTCCTTAATATTTTTAAGGCGTGCTTTAGCAAGGCTAATGTTTGTTTTATATACTTTTTGTTGGTTGTATAACCCATATAAATCAAGGTAGCGACCCAGTAAAAGCATTTTAATAGCGTCTTTATCCTTCTCAAAATTAAGCTCAGATAACTGCTCTTCAAGCTTAGCCTTAGCTATACTATTGTTTATAGCATTGCCTTTGTACAGAATTTGTCCGGCTTCCAGATCATAATTATTGCTAAAGTGAGGCAATGCAATAGTTTCATCATAGCTGAAGTTCGGATTAAGCACTGTAGCACTGCTCAGGTATCCTGCAGTTACTGAAAAGCCTATTTCGGGTAGTCGTGCGGCTTTTGCAATTTCAGTTTTTGTATGGCTTACGCCAATAAACTCTCTGCTTATTGCTAATTTTTTACTGTTGGTTTCGGCAAGGCTAAATAGCTCGTCAATTTTTAATATTCTGGGTAGGGTATCCTGCGCGTGTATTATATTGTTTAATGTCAGGATGAATAGAACGATTGCAATTTTATAAATGGTATTCATTTGGTACAAACTTATACTGTTCGTGATTTAACTATTAGTGTAAAAAAAACTATTTTGATATATTGTTACTCGCCTGCATCAGGATCGAAGTAATTTCCCGGATCTTTTCGAAAGGAATGTCTCCTTTAAAAGTAAGATAGAACTCATGAATAAGTGGATCAAACTTTTTTTGGTAAAGCTTGCCCTCTGTAGTAAGCGATATTATTTTATTGCGTCTGTCGTTAGCATCTTCCGTCCTGATAACAAGTTTAAGTTTAGCGAGGTTATCTATAAGAGGGGTAAGGCTGGCTTTACTTTTTTGTACCGCATTAGCAATTTCCTGCTGATTAACTTCGCTCTTGCGCCATAGTACATACAATACCTGAAACATCTCGTAGGTAATTTCATGGCCATTTAGTTCTTTAATTCTTGGTAAAAGAAAAGACTTTATAGATTGCCTTGCCGTAATTATTGCATCGACAAAGTTGGACATTACCTGTATGTTTGCGGTATCTTTCATATGATGGTACAAAGTTAAGAGTTTAATAGTTAAAAGGCAAACTATTTTTATTATTAAATAATGCAGTATAATTTCTAAATATTTTCCTGCATTTTATACCTTTATCGCAAATAGTAAGATATCCAATGAAATTAGAAGAAGTACTGCAAAAGAGAAGCGGAAATGTGTGTGAATTAAGTGGCGTAGCTGAAGACCTTGTTGTATATGAAGTTCCGCCGGCTCAAAATACCGGAGCAGACGGTTCTGTTTTAATAAATGCAAAATGTTTTAACCAGATAGAAAAAAAGGAAGAACTTGATGCTGCTTTCTGGGAGGGTATCCTATTAGGTTCTATGTGGAGTGAAGTGCCTGCTGTACAGGTGGTATCATGGAGAATGCTTAACCGTTTCCGTAATGAAAGCTGGGCTTCTGACGCGATAGATATGATGTATCTTGACGATGCTAACCTGGAATGGGCTAAAGCAACCGGAGATCATACAGGCGATGGAACTATCGATTTTCACAGAGACAGTAATGGTAACATACTTCAAAACGGAGATTCTGTAACACTGATTAAAGATCTGGATGTAAAAGGATCTACATTAAATGCTAAGATTGGTACATCTGTTAGAAACATTCGTTTAGTACACGACAATCATGAACAGATAGAAGGTAAAATTGACGGACAGTTAATTGTTATCCTTACCAAATACGTTAAGAAGTAATATAATTTACATATTAATAAAAAGGCTATGCATTATATGCCGTTACTATTTCTTACCATCGTAATAGGTATAATCCGATAGAAAAAGATTTTACTCTTAATAAGAAGTTGATCTTTCTATTAACAACTAATATTATAAATATATATTTACAATCAATATGATCGAATTTTTCAACAATCTTGGTAGTCTTTGGCAGGACATAATTAACAATCCGGGCACATCTCTGGCTATTATCGGTAACCTTATTATTATTGAGAGTTTACTTTCTGTAGATAATGCTGCAGTATTGGCAACTATGGTTATGGATTTACCCGAAAACCAAAGAGACCGTGCATTAAAATATGGTATATGGGGGGCTTATATTTTTAGAGGTGTTGCTATGGTATTTGCATCGGCACTTATTACGATATGGTGGCTTAAACCTATTGGAGGTTTATATCTTTTATACTTAGTGTTTGACTGGTATAAAGGAAAACAAAAAGAAGGCGATGAGGAAGAAACGGTTAACAAAGAAGGTAACTGGTTTTATAAAATGACAGTTGGATCTATAGGTACATTTTGGGCAACTGTATGCCTTGTTGAAATTATGGATATGGCATTTTCTATAGATAATGTATTTGC
>Ga0265780_10012033_pt1 | contig 10177 bp, 13 predicted proteins | sample P1T30metagenome_FD_192432 | JGI IMG/M metagenome (GOLD analysis project Ga0265780, IMG submission 192432) | Plant litter microbial communities from East Loma Ridge, Irvine, California - P1 T30 | ecosystem: Environmental > Terrestrial > Plant litter > Unclassified | place: USA: California... | reverse complement strand
CTCCATCGAATACGGTACTGGTCTGCTAGCATCCACTTTGTCCATACATACTACGCCAATTGCACATAACTACTTCGACTAGCACCTCAGCTACTGTATCACCACCCAATCCACGAAAAGGATTGTATCCAAGAGACCCAAAATCATCCAGCCCTGGAGTCACCGGCCACTAGCACAATCTTCAGCTAGTGCCACCCACCCGCATCCGCATCACAAGCACACGACCGCTTTCGAGGGTGTTTAAATACAGCTCTTATCGTCAATCTCTTTCGCTAAAGCTTCTACAGACTCGTCACCTGGAAGCATATACCTTTGAGTAAGTCATTAGGTTCCTCCTTCCGTCTCGTCTGGTCATTTCCCCTCCCTCCCGCTCCACTCGGCAACAAATTGTGCTCGGATCTTACGTCGACTCTTCGTCACTCGACTCATACTTGGAACGCTGACCCTTCAGTCACTCTTTCTCTCTGTACCACCACCTCTACACAATGTCACTGTCCAAAACAACCGATATCAGCGGATCGAATCGATCGAAATCTTTCTCTACTCCAGCCCACTCCCCTCAGCTCATTACGCCTAATAGTACTCCTCCGCATTCGTCCTTCGCAGAACAACGATTACAGCAACTGCTAATGAACTGTGAAGCTGGAACGCATTCCTTCCATAGGGACGATGGGGATGATTATACACCAAAACCAGGTGTTCCCGGGCCGGTAGCGGGAGTGGCGGGGGACATGAGGCGTAAATCATTTGCTGGTGGTGAAGGTATGTTTCACCCTTGTTTCATGACCGACCAAAACTGACATACCAGCTATAGGACAACAGAAACCAGGGCGAAGACCTTCGTTCCTTTCGTCTCTCAGCCTCAGTCGGCCATTCAGCTTCACTCCCTCTCAGCCTAGTTCTCCGGCCACTCAAGCATCTCCTCATCATAACGTCCCTTCCGGCCTTTCGATGACATCTTCTCACCCAAACTCGATCTCGAGCTCGCCGACCACGATGAACGAAATCGACCGAGCTAAATCTACCCCACCTCATCTACAGCCTCAAGCATTGCAGGCTCAACAGGCAAAAACTGAAATCGCACCTGTAGGCCCGGCGATGCAGATGCAGAGATCCAAAACACAACCACACCCAAATACCCCGGTAAAGGTTCATGGCTTCAATCATGCTGGATTTGGGATGACGAATGTACAGCCAGCAGAGGAGAGGAGGCATTTCGATCCAGGAAGGGAGCCAAAGTTGCTTGGTCTATTGTAAAGTGTCGGAAAAATTGTGTAGGATATAGGATTTAGGATAAGCAGGGAACCAAAGTTGAGGAGTGGAGCTCGGATGCGAAGTACTACTGGATTCAAGACTGTTGTCGGCCGGTCAATGTGTATCATCATAGCCCTGGGAAGAGGCGTTGTATCTCCATCGGTAAACCAATGTAATCGTATGAACAGCTTTAAAGGCATTTGCATTCTTCTTCTTCTTCATGACATCTATCATAGTGCGGCGTCTACCAATCATCATCAGGTGGAGGTAATCCACTTCGTTTCGGCTCATCCTCATCACTGCTCTCGTCCATCTTTGCCCTCTGAAACAGATCATTCATTTCTTTCCTCTTCCGCTCTTCTTCCGACATGACATTTGCGGCTGGAACGAACTTCTTCTTGGCTGCCGTATCCGTTTTGGGCGCTTGAGAGACTAGGAGTCAGCGTACGTCGAGGCAGAAGAAGACGACTTACGTGATGTCATTCCCTCGGGCTTCAATGAGATGTGCTCTGGCTGAGCAGCCTTCTGGTTCAACCACTCCTCCACAGTAGAGGTAGGATGTTCTACATCGAGAGTATTCACATAAATGTCGTCCTGGAAGAAATCGGGTTTGTTCCTTGGGATTGTAAATGAGACCTCCTCGATCGCTTTCGCTGTCAATCGCAAGACCTTTGCAATTTCAACCTTCTTGACGTCTACCAATCGTTTTGGGAAGAAAGATATGCCCAATTGAGGCAAACCAGAGGTAAAGCTCGGTAATTTCGCAATTGGCTCTAAATCGTTCTCGGGCCGGATCTCGAAGGCCTGGATTTGACGTTCGCCTTTACCCCATACGTAGAGGATGTGGGTGTCGGGATCGTACTGCGGGAATAATACTGACGGCGAGATATCCATCATGAACGACGATAGGGTCTTGACTGCGTTGTCGGTGATGTGATATAGGTTGATGCGGCGCTGGGAGCCCTTTGAGAAACCAACAGAAAGCAGATGGGTTTCGTCTATCCATGTGATCTGGAATGAACGCGGACTATCGTGTGCGGGTCCCGAGGCTTGACTTTCGGGTCGACGCGGATCGAGGGTAAGGATTCGACCGTCTTTCGTCGCTACCGCTACTAAGTTGCCTAGTGGCGACCATATCATATTGAACGCGCCATCTAGATCCAAAGGAATCTTCTCTGCCTCCTTGCCCTCCTTCAAGTCAAATAAGCGAATCGCACAGGTACCTTGATCATTCGTAAGGGCTGTCAACAGATCTTTGGCGGTAGGATGGAAAGCGATAGTGGCGATCTTATCGATCCCATCCCCTTTGATCACTTGTTCCGCCTCGGGTCCAACTCCCTGGATCCCATTCTCGCCCACGGTCCATATTCGTATCAGACCATCTTCGCCGGCGATAGCAGCCCGTTCACCAAATGGTTCGATATCGAAGTCGGCAATCTCCACTCCACCACTCAGATATCCTTCTCCGCCATTGACCATTCGCCCTTTCTTCTTCAAAGGATGTACGCCGAGCCGTCCGCCTGGACCTTGAACCGGGAAGAATGCTAGATTAGCACTGATCTTGAAGATGATCGAGTCTTGGTGTAGAGATGATAAAGGTGGAACGGCATCGTATGTTGGAATAAGAGGCGTTTTGCCCGCCAGGAATTTCCGGGACCAGCCTGGATTGTAACGCTCGGAAGCCTTTTGCGGTCCCTTGCTGGCAGTGGGCTGCGATGATGATGATTCCCGAGGAGTCGTAATGGTGGGAGAAGCCGACTTGGAAGAGGGCGCTGCGACAGCGGTCTTGGGAACTAGATCCGGGGACTTCGGCTGTGAGGCTGCGTTTGCTTTGGCATCGTCTGCAGCGGCTCTCTCATCGTGGACGAGCGGAGCCTCCGAGGAGATGACGGCAGCGGCGACCTTACTTGCGCCGGAAGTCTGAGTAGTGGTCACATCAGATTTGGTGACCTGATTAGCAGTGGGGGTTTCGGGTACCGCTGATCCAGCAATCCCGGCCGGCGAGGATCCCACTTTGCTCGCGGCCGCCGGACTTTGTGGTTTAGGGGTCTCTTCGGTTTTGTTGACATTCGAAGTAGGCGTAGGGACCTCCTCGACTTGAGGCTGACTTGGGGCTGGAGCAGCTCCGGTCGAGGATGTCATCTCAGCAAGTCTGGACTCCCAGGTGCTGCGGCGTGAGGGATCCAGCGCCCACGGAAGTGGTCTGGTATTTCCACCTGCCAGCCACTCTTGGGGAGACTGTTCAGGTACTGCAGCATCAGTCTCATGATCCGAGAGTGCAATTATGACAAACTCCAGACTCACTAGTCCCCATTATATCCGGATACAGATCTTCGTGGTAATCGATCAATTGCCTCCTGGGCACCTTGATGCCCAGAGGCAAAATCGCATCGCCATCCTTATCCACCACAGGCACCAACACTCTTCCGATCTCTGCCTGCATTACGTCAAGGTGAGTTGGATGTACAGCCGCCAGACTTGTACTAGAGAGACCATGTTGTAACGGATGAATAGTTTCCTGAAATCCTGTAACTCCCCCAATTTCCACTTGTCGCAATTTCATATCCCCTCGTCCAGCCAAGTAAACGATCTTGCGCTCTTCATCGACAATCGGTAAAAGTGGTGAGAGATTGGTGTCGAGATTCTGAGTGAAGACTGTAGATAAATCGGAAGGGTTCAAGAGGGTGTAGAGACGATTTCGAGATCGATCCCAACCAGTGAGGAATACTTTGTCTTCCACCCAAACGAGTCTGACTGGTTTGAGCGGTTGTAGAGGCAAAGCCTTGGTGACGACAGGTTTGGTAGATTGGCGCGGGTCGAAGATGTATCCCTTGCCAGACCTCCCGACTGCTGCGACACGCGTAGAATCGTTGCTCCATCCTGCTGTCCACATGCCCTTTGGCTCTTCCACCTCCAATGTGAATACTGGAGAGCTGGTCTCCGATTCGATGGACACTTCGTATATCGCGAGCGGGGATTGCGTAGCTGCTACGAGTACCAATGAAGGGGTCGAGGGATGTAGGCTGACGGTCGTGATAGGTGAGCCGACTGAAATGGTCCGGGCCTCCTTGAGGTCCTCACCTGCATGAGCTGGTAGAGTATAGACTCTAAGCTATACTGTCAGCGCCACGTTCGGTCCAGATCAGCGGACCTACCGATCCATCTGTTCCGCCAACAACCAAGGTCTCATCCTCCAGCCTGCTCAAATCCCAATCGGTCACAGCCCCGATTTTCATAGTCCCCACCGAGCCATCGGCATACATCCTCCAGCTGACATCACCCGACGGCGTGACAGTCACAATCCATCGCCGGCTAGTCTTGATCTCGCTCGAGAAGGTCGAAAGGGAGGAAGAGGTAGAGGTGTTTGAAGCCGCTGCGGGCAGACTCGATCGATACCATGTTTCCGTGGATGTCGGTGAGGGGATGGCGTTTCTGAATTTGGAAGCTCCGAAGCGAGCGGGGGCCATCTTATCCCCTTTTCGAAGACGAGATATGTGGGGATAGGGAGATAGGAGAGAGATAAGTGGTCAGCTCGGTCAGGTGGACTTAGCCGGTCATCAAACCGGTGGCTTGGCACCGTGTCCACACTGATTCTACCCTATCTCTTTGACATTCGACGTAGAGCATCGCCGATTCCAGCAGACCAAACTGCGTGATAGAATGATCTATACCAGTCTGGGCAAGTGACAAATGAAATCAACAAGGAGCTTGATTACGTTTTAACCGACAAAATGCCCGATTAACGGTCCCTACAAAGCGGCACCTTCCCGCATTATATCCTCTCACACAATCTGTCAAACACCAAGGGTGGGGATCGGTTCTCCACGGCGCAGTTTCTTGATCACCTCCCCGTGGCTCTGAGGATCTGGGATCAACAGGTCCTGATGACGGGACGACGACGGGTTGCAGATTCCAAACTTGGTCAAATCGTCGGTTTGGGTAAAAACAAGAAAGTGAATCTTCTAGATGTCGCAAATCTTACTCAATCTGTGGTTCACTCGAGGGACGGAGACGGGGAGATTGATCAGGACAAAGTTGAAGATCAACAATAGGCGAGGGGACGTCCCATGACCCGAGGGTGGAGCGGTTGACTGTGCAAGGTAGATTGTATCTCGATCAGGTCCAGGGGGAGCACATCATTGCTCGTATTCCAATGAGATCAGGCTGGTCAGGGCGAGAGCTAGGTATATAACAGCTATACTGATGATGGTACTTGCATTCAACAAACAACAAATTCCGAAAAGCTCATTTTCCACAACTTCAATTGCTCAATTATTAGCCAACTCTGCCTCAACGAATCTATCCATCTTCGCCCAACCTCCGGCTCTCACGCCGCATCTTCGCATATTCTTGAGGACCATTCGTCATCATCAAAACGGCACAAGCCTACAGCGCCGAAACCGCCGGCTTCAACGATCTCTGGATTCCAGCAAACCTCCATCACTCATCAACAAAGATGTCTCCTTCCTTTCGGCATACTCCGTCTGTCCGGCAGAACAAACGTAAGAGCTCATTCGGCTTCTCCGTCTTCCACCCCACCTCATCTTTAACGGACACGGAATCCGGCTCACCCCAAGTGGTCCACGCTGCTATCATCGACACTCCACCAACCAACAAAGCTCAAAAGCACGACATCACTCCATCGCAGAAACCCGTGGAGATCAACAGGGAACGACTGGTCCGGGTTGGACCTCGGACTACTAGAGTAGGAAGTCGAGCATCTCGGATTCCCCCGGTTACCATGGAGAGCATCTTACGAAGCCAAACATCCCCCGACCCACTCGATCAACTGAACGATGCAGTCTATATGCACGCTAGCACGACCACACCGGCTCAGTTCCCATACAGTCCGTCGCTAGGCTTCGGCGGATTGAGCCTCGCCTCCCCTGGTCCTGGCAACGCCCTAGGGCTCTTCACTGGGTCACCCACCGAACCTCGACCGCTGCCCTCTTTCCGTGAAGCACTCGCCATGTCTCGTCATGCCTCGGATGCCGACATTACTGGTTTACCGTTTGGGACTACTTCCTACGATAGCCGGTCGACGCTAATCAGCAATGCCTCCTTCGATACCCTTCATAGCCCGAATATGCAGGACTATCACGGATCATCCTCAATCTGTTTCCCACCTTTACCGACTCCGCGCTCACAATGGTCGTCTCTGTCTCTTGGACACAAGGAATTACCCGACACATATTCGGAGCAATTCGCAGATGCAGAGGTGGAAGAAGAGACGCATGCTGAACTCCACCGGCAGTCGCTCTCCGAACTACGAAGAGGTAGTACCTCGCAAATGCCAGGCCCATCGGACTATCTCAGACAAGGAAGGATCGATCCTCATAGCCAGACGATGCCACAGATGGCTCCACCTGACCTACCACGGGTCCGGTCGCCTTCCTTCAAGGGAGCCACATACGTCTTCCCGGCACCTCCAGATACGCTACCAGATGGCCGTTCGATCCGACCGGACACAGAAAACATTCGATATCCTCCTCCTGCTTTCCCACCACCACTTCTTCCCGCAAGCTTCGTCGCAAGGGCAAAAGATTTACCCGCCAATCCTTCGACATCCAAGCTCTCGGCTGGATTTGGTCGGTTCTGGAAATTGGGTATCAAAACTGATCGGGATTCGACCAAGAAGCCCTCGACCCTGTTACCACAGGTCAACGAGCTGCGGACACAGCCACCTATCGAGACAAGTCCGGATAGCTCACTCCGAGTAGTTGACGAGGGCATATTTGACTTCTCGCGTTATGCCGCGGATGAAGGAGACGAGCTGGAACAAGGCACCGACAGATTGGAGGATAGCGTTGAAATTGAGTTGGACGATGCCGAGGAAGAGATCACCTTGGATTCGTTAGAGAGGATGGCTGGACCGTTCGACCAGCAGGAAATTACGATGGATTCCTTGAAGGGATTGACCGACTCTTACGGAGACGACGAGGATGATGAAGATTACGACAACGTTTCTGAAGACGACTTTCCAGGTTGTGGTACATTCCAATTACGGATGCGATCAGATCCTGGATACCCAACGGAAGGAGACTGGAACCATGAATCTCAACGTTACGCTTATAACAAAGCACGGAGACAGATGGAAGGCCCTAATCCTGCTCGAGTCGCTCTTCACGAGCTAGCCGGGGCACTTTTGCACCCAGGGTTTGCCAGGAAATATACCGTTATTGAAGAACTTGGAGCTGGAGGATATGGATTTGTTTGCGTCGCTATTGATCGGGACGGAAGGGAGGTCGCCGTCAAGTTCATTCGGAAGTTCAGGCATCCGCCTGCTTATCCGCTAGCCATGGCACGAGATGAGCCAATGGAGTGTTTTGTGCTGAGAAGCATAAATCATCCCAATATCGTGAGCTACATAGAGCAATTTGAGGATGATAGGTTTTACTATCTCGTAAGTCTTCCCTTGTTTACTTGGGCTGATCATTGACTATCAGGTACAAGAACTGCATGGCGACCCGTGGCATCGAGCCCGCTTAGCTGCTCGGAGCGAAGAAGAGGAAGACCCGGCACGAATGGAACTCGCCCAGATTCAAATCGCCACTCGGCACTACATGGGCTCACTTCCCGGTTCCGGCCCATCTTCATCAACTGGAACACCCGTCTTATCACCTGCATTATCTGGGTCCCCTTTCACGCCTTTCTTACGGCCTGGAATGCAGCGCCGAGCCAGCTACGACCTGTTCGAAGCTATCGAGCATCGGGAGTTTGACGAGTTCCAATGTCGACATATCTTCAGGCAGCTTGGTGAGTAAACCTTAGCTTACCTCTGTCGGAGGCTAATTCGGTAGTCGATGCTGTCCACTACCTCCACACGGCTGGCGTATACCATCGTGATCTCAAGGATGAGAATGTCGTGATCGACAGTAATCTTCATGTAAGTTGCTCATTTGCAGGGCTTGACCGTCACTGATTAGCCAGGTCAAGCTGATAGACTTTGGAAGCGCGGTATGTGAGGATACTCGCCGGCCTGCTGGGAGATATCTCGAGTTCAAGGGTACCGATGCCTTTGCTGCACCAGAAATACACCCAAAGGGCAAGGCTCTATACGAAGCTGCTCCGACCGATATCTGGTCTCTCGGTCTTCTTCTCTCAATGATCCTGACTCGATCCTTGCCTTTCTTGGAGGGGGAAAGGAATTACCAAGTCCATCTCAATGGCAAGGTTCCTGGACCCGCATACGAAATCATTACAGCTTGTCTCAGGATCGATCCGACTGATCGGCCCACTATCGACGAGATTGCGAGCCATTATTGGTTCAGCGAGCAATATATCCGGGATCTCGCGAGAAGGCGGTGAGTTGGAAGATCTGCTTATTTTGTCTGGAGGATTGGGCTTCTTACCTGTTGTATTTCGTTATGTCTAATGTGTGAGAATAGTTTACGATGTTTGATGTCAAGATACATAGCCAACGATAGTCAATATTATGATGATGTCTGTTTAACGATGTATATACGTGTTTTGCTTTGATTTAAGACATTGCATGATCTTCAGGCACATCCAACCTTCTGTCTTCGTAGAAGCGTCCGATATTCAGGTTTCTGATACCTCTTCCCTCAGGCCAAGATGGACCTGCATCCCCATCTGCATCTACTGGTGCCGTCCACCACCTCCGGCGTGGATCTTGAGGTCAGACTTTACATGTCTCGACAACTCCTCGACAAAATCCCGAAATCATGGACATCAATAAATGGCCTATCGTCCTCATCCGCCTCGAACCCTGTACCTGCTTCATTGGTCGATCAAGATACCTTAGATATCCTCAAGCATATAGACAGACTAGTCATAGCTTCACATCCATGGGGTCGATTTGGCGGTAACATGCTCTTCCCGTACGTAAGCACATTGAGGAAAGCTAATGTTAGGGTGATTGCATTACATCTTGTTTCAGCTGCTTTGGTCCCTGATGTCGAAACTTCGACAAAACTCAGATCGGGAGAGGCCGTCGTACCTGAATCAAAGACTGCAGTGTTGTGCTATAACGTGAGAGGGATTGGCAAGTCAGGAGGTCGACAAGCCTGGTTAGGAGCTGGTGAACACGATTATGGAGCCATTGAAAGGTGGGGAGTGGATGTGACTGGGGTCAAGGACGTTTGGAGATTTGTATGTTCTCTTACCACCTACAATTTGCTGGTCTGACGACGCAGGGGTATTCCTGGGGAACGATCTCAGCTACTCACGCCCCAACTCCACCTGTGCCAATCAGATCCCTGTTCCTGCTCTCTCCTCCACTATCGCCATTGAAGCTATTGAGGTGGTACAACCCTCTCATTACTGCTGTACAAGATCACTTGAAGTCCTCGGCGGTCTGGATGGTATACGGTACTAAAGATGAATTCACGAGAGCAGGGGTGTATACAGATCTCAGGCAGATGGTGGAGAAAGGGTGGGGAAGGGCGATTGTTGTGGAGGAGGGAAGTCATTTCTGGGGAGGGGAGGAGGGAGAGCACATCAGACAGGTCTTCAGAGACTGGCTAAGGAGGTGAGGAGGTAATTGGTCTGGCAGATAACGAAAATCAACGATGATGATGGGAATAACGATCAAGCTGTATATATATGTTTCTATGAGTCTATGTTTACGTTTATGCTTATGGTAATGATGATGAAACAAGAAATGAAGGGCGTTATGTCATGATATCCGTCAAGGCTCCCTAATCGGAAGCCCTCTCGACCCTTATTTGCACACCACCGAACGAACCCTCATCATAAACCTCAACAGCCTGTTGCGCCATCCCATCCTCTTCAAATTCAATCATGGCATAAGGAGCCCTTAATTCGATGGTCAAGATCGGCGAGAGTGCTTCGAAAGCTTTTCGAAGTGTTGCAAGATGTGTATTGGCAGGTAGATTGCCGATGTAGACTTGATTCTGAGGTTTGGGTTGAACCGGAGGATCGGTTGATTGGGATTTTCGTT
>Ga0265780_10012032_pt1 | contig 10179 bp, 10 predicted proteins | sample P1T30metagenome_FD_192432 | JGI IMG/M metagenome (GOLD analysis project Ga0265780, IMG submission 192432) | Plant litter microbial communities from East Loma Ridge, Irvine, California - P1 T30 | ecosystem: Environmental > Terrestrial > Plant litter > Unclassified | place: USA: California... | reverse complement strand
TTGATTCTGAATAGCGGGGATATGCCAAGTGTTGTTGATCCAATAGTCGATATCATCCGAGTACTTCAAGAAACCATGGAAATCTACTTGGGCATTGTGGAGGGTCAAGTTGAGGACTTTGTTCATATTACTATCATCAGCTCTGCCACACCGACGTGACTTACTAGAGATCATCTCGAAGCTCTATAACCCCATTTGTACCGCACTTTTCGACAGCTGCGGCCAAGTTGTCGGCATCGTCTCCGGATCCGCCGACGGCTTTGAGAATACAGTGGTGAGGTTTCGAGTCCCCTTCTCGATATTGATATTCGATGAAGCCATCGTTGTTTCGTTGCTCAAAAGTCGAAGCGAGTACAGACAGAGGCAATATCGCCAAGGTGTATGGTATAGTCAGCATCTCATCTGATGGCTGTTCAATAGCTTGAGCTCTCTACATACAGAAATGATGAGGTTATATAAACCACCGCAAGTACGGTAGGTCGGACCGTGAAATCTCGACCGGCCCGTTGAAGAAGCTAGTGTCAGAGACTAGTCTATTCCACCACTTTCGCCGTTCGGCCAGGGCCTCGGATCGAGTACGGCCAGAGGAGCAAAGACGACGATCATCTGAGCAAGAAGGTTCACCCCAGGTTTGGCCCCACCCGGCGATGTGGAGTCCGAAGCGCCGGTATCACCTCAGCTTGTGTGCATGGAGTACATGTGGTGGATATACGGAGTAGGCGGTCAGCACAAGTGGGGAAAAACGAGACGTCATCGCTGCAAGTGGGGTTCCGGCTAAAGCCGAGTGAACGTTGGCTTGCTTTCATTCTATTGACATCTCATTACACTTTGCGACACTCCTGATCACACGATGCACCACACTGACTTCACCTCCTGATCCGACTTCGATACTGCCATCAGCAATGACGAGGCGGATGACTCACCCATATCACCCCAATCACGATAAACTCTTCACGCTCGCTCTCCCCTGAGTCGCCTTGCGAATTGGAGGTCTTTCGGGAAGATAGTGACTCGCTTGGCGTGGATGCAAGCGAGAAGGGTATCCTCGAACTAGATCGTGAGCATAATTCTAAAGCATGAGCAGCTACCCACCAAATGGACGAGGTAATCCTCTGCCGCATCTTGTAGCGCGGTCAAGGCCCCTTTCGTCCACCTATATGGATCCTGCTGCCTGTTGATCTCCTTCTGCACGTCGTATGCGATCTCCCTAACCAGTCTCTGGAAAGGTAGTCGCGCAATTTGGAGATCAGTACTGTAACATGAGCGCGTATCCTTGGAAATACCACTCACCTCTTTTGGTACTTGCGGATCTCTCGCAATGCGACGGTGCCCGGTCTGTATCTATGAGGCTTCTTGACACCCCCAGCGGCTGCTGGAGGCCTCTTGATAGATGCTTTCAAAGCCACTGCTATCAAAGACTGACTCATCATGTTTTCGACTCACGCTGCTTCCTGGGTGCCTTCCCTCCCGTCGACTTTTTCGCCGTCTGCTTAGTTCTAGCCATACTTTGCTCGTATCTCTTTGGAGTGTATATACACCGATCTTTATTCCTCCTTAAGTGATTATTTGTAAATAGTTGGAAAAGCGGGACGTGTGACAAAGAGAAGAGGAAAAGAATGACAAAAGACGAAGGAAGAGAAACGTGTCTCCTGTCACTGTAGTTGAGCTAAAGGAAGGTAAGTGTTCTGGTATCTGATTCGGCGCCCGGTCCGGAGTTCAGATAAAAGAACATGGGTTTTGACACGTCGTGCAAAATTCCCTGGGAGATTGTATGCGGACCAAATAGACTTCAACTCGAGATAAGTTACGATGAATTGGCCTATTCGCGCATTTCCTTCGGCCGCGTGCCGGTAATTTCAACTTTGACTGTGTTGCCTCCGTTCGGCGAATTAGGCAAAGCTGACATCTTGGCTGTTATTAGGATGCCTCGATCCGTGCTGATGGGAACATGCTTGAACAAAAGACCTCAAGTGGGCTAGCCGAGGCGATGCTGCAAGCGCTTTGTGTGAAATTGGATACTCCGAAAGGTGACACGTCGGCCGGCTATCTACGTAGAGCTACTGATGTAAAGTCTAGCATGAACTGAATTGGCATGCACATACTACCCTCTTGATTTAGATACCAGTCATCTTGATTTCCTTTAATCCCCACTCGGCCAACATCCTCGGATGGAACTTTCCCTTTTCAACATTCATCTGGCCCGAAAATCCTTCTATGAACCTCATGGCAGACTCCAGGCATCTATTCTTTCTCCCTTCCCATGGACTGCCTCCGAAGTAGATGGCTTTGATATTGTATCTGTACTGTCGAAGTTTCCTCAGCATCTTCAATTGTCCTTCTTTCAATGTCTTGGCTGATTTCAGCCCTCCATCCCCGTGCTGCTCAAGCGAAGCACTTCCCGCGTCATCAAATATAATGACCATAACTCCGCCTTTTGGTGACTTGAGACTGTTGACAACTGCTAGCGACCAGTCATGCCCAAGGTCGATCTTCTGATTACCGGAGCGACACGAGAACAATCCCATCCTGATTCGACGTTTGTCCAAAGGCCAGCCCAGGAACTTTGAAGCTGACTTAGCGAATCGCTGGTCGCCCTCCTTGATCCGGGTCTTTCGACTCCTTCGTGGCTCATCGATGACATTGACCAACCATGGAAATAGGGCGATCCCCGGAGTCGCCTCAAGGACGGTCATCAGGCGTTCGTGTATGTGAATATTCTTGGCGTTGAGATAGAAGGGCTTGTCAGGTCCTAATCGGTTCTTGGATAGTGTGGTCGCATGTTCCCGGGGGAGAGCCGCCGACTGATGTTCGAGGATGATCGACGACTCGGCTGTCTTTACCTCCTTGTGCTTCTCTCTTGGCTGAGATGGCTTCGAGTCTTCATGGATAGGAGTTGCTGGGTCCTCGATTGGTTGATGCTGATTGTTAGCTGATTCGCATGACTTGATGAAAGCAACTCACAACAGCAGCATGGCCTTGGGCCGTGTCCTGCTGCACATCGACTCGCGCTGTAGACCTTCGAGTGGCGGGCATCCTGGTGATATCGTAAAGAGGGGAGTAACCTCGAGGATGAAGACGAATGAGGAGGTGAAAGAACAAAGAGCTTGCACCGCAGTAATATATAGGTCTATCCAATTCAGGCTGGCCTGTGGATAACTTGCCGAAGGTATCGTTTGTGCCCAGTGAGGGGAGGTGTTACTTGAGCTCTGGCTTGCCTGGAGATGAATGCCACTAAGAGAATAGAAGGATTGACAGTAAGATAAAGAGGAAGTGAACGGGGAAGAGGGATTCAATAATGTGATCAGGAACGCACGGACACACACACACACACACACATGTAATAAACTGACGCGACTGGTTTCTCTTCTCCAGCATTCACCTTACTCATTATCGTTTCATCCTGAACATCCAGTTAGCAATGCCCTCTAGAAGCCTACGTACACAATATGCCAACGACAACGCCAAGTCACCCTCCCAGAGCCATGGCGGAACATCGGTCGCGGTAAGACCGTCTTACCCTAGTCCTGCACCCACCACTTCGAGTGGCGTCCATCCAGCGGATGATGAAGAAGGAGAGGTTGAGATTGAAGATAGAGGCGAAGATGAGGAAGACGAGGAAGAGATGGAGAACGAGGAAGAGGGGGAGAAAGAAGAAGGGGAAGAGTCTGAATTTGAATCGGACGAGGAAAGTTTCGATGAGGTCTTGTTCATAACTATGAATCGATCCCTGTTGAGATATCGCAGGATTATGATGGGAGCACAGAGCCTTTTCGACAAGGATAGTGAAGAAGGAATAAAACGTAAGCTATCTGTTTCGTGGCAGCGCCGTCGCCTAATCAAAGTCGCTCTGTCGAACAAAGTCACCTCAACCAAAGAATTGGACATCATCAATCGCACTAGACATATGCCAGGAGGAGAGGAGATGCTCGAGCTCTGGCTAAACTTGGGCCGGGACGGGGTCCCTAACAAGATACGATGCAAGAGGGAAGATGGATGTGAGTGTTTCTTGGTAGGATTGGCGCAGCTGACGTTTCTTTAGTGAAAGAAGCTCTCGACAACAGTTATGCGTTGTGGCTAGAGGGAGGTGAGGAGGAAATGCTCGAAGCAGACCCACCATGCAATGATGCCAGTAAGCTTGGTCACCATACGAGACGACAGGCAACGATTGATGAGTAGATCGAGAGGACCAGACTGTCCAACTATTCATGGACGAGGACGTCGGCGTTGTAGAACCAGAACAACACGGGACCGAGGGCAATAGGACCAGCGAGAATGCGCTGGGTGGTGATAACTCGGGTGTCGAAGTGGAGAAGAAGAAAAGACGAGTGATAGCCAAGGCGCTGCGTTGGAGTAGAAAGAAGTCCAAAGGTGCTAGTATCGTGAGGCAGCCTAATTGTGAGTCGTGAGAAAAGGCCGTGGCTGAATTGTAAGATCAACACGGCGCTGCGGAGCCACACATCCCTACCGAGAAACAGTTGGAGATCGCCAGACGCGACAAGGAGAGATTTGTCTTCTGCAACGAAGACGATTGGGGGTAGTTGTGTTGTCATAATGCGCTGTTTGCTTCAGGTGGTTAGTAGCATTGCCCTGTGATCTGCCTTAGTGATGAACGACTTGCTGGTTACCGCTGAATCGCTGTACATGAACTAGTGTGACTTGATGATCCCAATGCGCCTGCTGCCTTCCTTTGTTTGAATACAGATGCAAGGCTGCGGGCATACGCTCACGAATGCACTCTATTCTGACCTACATTGTAGTGACCTGTGAATTAGCACACTGTCACACGCTCCGCGTTAGAGAAACATCTTTTCCGAATGTGTAGATGAGACAGCAAAAATAGTTGCGCACAATTTCGCCAATCTGGAGTTGAGAAGCAAGGAGGATGTCATTGCATTACTGTGCGAGCTTCTTGGAGGGGTTTGATACATACAATATAGACTTCGAGCAAATGCTTGCCATTGTATAGTGTACGAAAAACATCAAAAAAAGTTCAGACGCGGCTAACTTGTTTTTGGTGTTACCACATTTATGACACATTAGCTATCATCATCCTTCTTTGATCATTCATCCAACTATCACCCAACCATCAACCAACGATGACTAATCCGCAGTCAAATGATACGATGCATCACATACCGCATCGTAACCTCCTCATTGATACTGATAATATACGTACTCCTTGATTATAATCGTTACAGCAGGACTATTACTGGCAGGAATGACTACTAGTGAGTACTAGCTCAGGCGTAGAGAACGTCGCTAATAACGAGCAGTACGGAGTCAAGCTAGTGTTATTAGAGAGCAAATAGAGGCAGAGAAGACCAACATCAACCTTGTAAGTCGGAGTAGCCATCGTAATTGCAGCTGATATCTCTAGTTGCGTCATGATATTATCAAAGCTGGGGATGCTACTTCTCTACTCGATGCTATAGACAGGGACAGGCAGAGGCATGAAGAGGAAATGATGAGTATTGCTAGCAGAGATTTGGTAAGTCACTTTCGCATCTAATCCTGGATTGGTGTAGGTCCACTGGCTGACTATAAGGCTATCGGAATCACGCCCGATCTCAAGCGATTGGGTTCCACCTCGTTCTCCTTTGACGCAAGACACCTATCTTTCTTCGGAGAAACCGCTACCCCAAACGTCTTGCCACGGAACTCTCTCGGTGATCTCGACCTCAACATTACTGGCCCACCCAGCAACAAGAGAAGGTTGGACGAGGAGGCCAGTGACAGCCTCAAGATTTACATTCGGCAATGCCGTTACCATAATGCTGGGCTGTTGAAGAGTGAGCTGCAAAGGTATCGGGAGCGCTATCCTGGTGATGGAATGTGGGCCACAGTATGCTTAGAGTTGTTGGAGGAGGAGCAGAATCATGGAGAGGTCTTCATGCACTACGCAGGGCTTACCCTCAAAACCAGCGCCATCCGAGCCATACAAGACGCCAAGACTGAGTATCGACGTTGGAGTAATTGGTCCAGTAAGCGTTGCACATGGAGCTTTGCTGACAATTAGCCATTACGCTCCAGTCCATTGAATTGTACGAGCACGACTCTGGGCATCAAACAACATCCCTTGAATTGCGAGACCGAGATGATCTACAAGATCTTGAAAGAATATTGATTTCTTCATGTGCGCCCTCATTGAATTCGGCAAGAGGAGGGATTCGAAGCTCAATCTCCCGACATCCTCGTGCACCCACTCAAGAGGTGACACGTATTACCCAACGACCAACGGAGCCGTGGCCTTTTGGTCCCACGATAAGCAAGTTGATGAGGGATTCCGCCGAATTTTACGAATCGGTCTACCCTAATGGAGACAACATTACACCGGAAAGTCTCGATAATCTCATCCGACATGCCAATCGGGCGTCGTTATTCAAAGGCGTCCTCCCTACTCTCGCTCTAGGCTCGGACATTACGTCCGAGTCCTTTCACTCGACCAGAGGAGATATGGGGTACTCGGACCGCCTGACAGGGATGGGTCCAAGAGTCACGGATCAATGTAGGCTGAATGCCCTCGGTCTAGACCATCGATCGCCAGGAAATATCCGCGCAACGCTCGGCTCGTTCATCGACTTCTTCGCCTTGACATTGATCAAGAAGAACTGCTGGATACCGATTCTCCATACCATTCGACTCGCATATTTGCTCAAGCCAATGATTTTACGGCCGTGTTCATCCCGCTTATCGAATCTCCTCCTTCAGGACGTATTTAAGAAAGTCCTCGCTCCATTGGATTCCACCAATCAGGAGATATCCACCGCATTCTTCAATGGGACATCTCCCAACAATTGGCGGGATCTAATGAAACTCGTAAATCCCTTGTACATCAACATCGAATGGACTAGCTCTCAGTCCGAAAGATGGTCTGAGATTGTAGGGGAATTGTGTATAGTCCCTATCGGCTCAACCTGGGTCCTCTGTCTTCCGGACTTTGATGGGGGGATCATCAAGTATGATCCCCGGATGTCTACAGTCATTGCCAACATGAAGAAGATCATAGCCATCAAGGGCGTTGTGGCGGAACTGGTCATCATGGATCGAATCGAGAAACATGGCTGTCCGAAAGGGGCTCTCGACGTGCTGGTCGACCTGAAGAAGGTCATACAAGCAAAATACGATGACCAAGGAATATCCCAGGAGCTCAGTCTCCTCAAAAGCAGATATAGAGAGATGAATACCGCTATTCACGCCAAGCGATTTACTTCTAGATGGGACCGGAAGATTGAAGTAGAAATCGAAATGGGAATATATGAAGAGGTGAGTCCGAAGAGCTGGGTCGTTTAGCCGACACTGACAACACAGGAGCAAATAAAGAGATCACGGCAGGCCAAAGAGAGACTCGCCCGTACACGTCAAGGCTTTCTCAAAGCTACCGGCCAGCCTGGCTCCGCCGCAAGAGCTGCGCAATTCGCTCTTGCATCCAGACAATGGGTATCGCTCGAAGCTAGGAACCTCCACACAACATCTGGGAGTCGTCCTCCTAGGTTTTACGATCAGACGCTCGAGCAGTGGCGAGAATGGTGGCTCAGCGCCAAAGAGGGTCTGGATTTACACCTTTCATCCTACGCTTACAACGGGCATCCGACTCGGCTCATGACCCCTGGCCAGAAAAAGGTCTATGCTACGAGACTATCAGGCGGACACAGGCCCAATCATCGACCACTGGCGTGGTACTCCGATGCTCCAGATCGCTCACAAGTCCTGATTCGGCTGGCAACTACCCGCTACTTCAATGAAAGTTATCGAAAACACGACTACAGGATAGTCACATGCAAAATGTGCGAAGGATACGCAATCGGGGATCATAATGTCAAGCATAGGTGTATTGGTGAAAATGTGAGCGATGAGGACGCCAAGAAGATCAAACCCGTGGCCAGCAATTTACAATATGTGTCGCTGGTCTACCCTCACGATTTCATCGACCATCCGGTATACGGACACGTATCATGGAAAGAGTGCGTCGAATGTCCTACAGGCATTGAAGCAGGGTTTTCGATTTATCTCGAACAATTAGGATTAATACAAGAAGACGCATCCACCATCATCAAGCGAGACTGGGAATCTGTTCGGTCCTTCATTCCGGTGCTTCCAGCTCAAGAGCTGGGCCCGGTGACATTCAAAAAGGAGGGCTCTGATCCTAAACACATTTTGGCAATGGCGGTAGATCGTTACATCCAAGACCGCGCCCGTCGAGACTCTCCCATCGGTGGGCCTCTACCTCCGGACTTTATGTACGACGATGAGTCAGCGTACGGATCTCAGGTAACAACCATAACCAATCATATGAGCAAAAGTAACAATCACATGGTCCTTATCTCATGCTCGCACCAGCCATCGTATGGTTATTCGTCGGTCCGTCCCGCGTCAGGTGTGCGCCAGCATGATTGCCCGCAAATGTATGGTCCTCTCCTTGTAGCATCAGGTCTCTGGTATGTCCAATCTGCGTTTACTGAAAGTCGCTGATTGTGGTAGTCTTGCTGCTCACAAGAAGAAACACGGGAAAGCGGGAATTGCCAACAACTGTACTGTTGGTAAAAAGCGTATCACTAACTTCTTTGACTTAAGGACAGATATACAGCGGCGACTTTGGGAGGGAGCGGCCAGGGGCAGTGATCCCATACACGACCAAGCAGTCGGATTATTGGCTTGGAGAGCCAGATAAAGGTGTCATACTGTTTTATACATTATAGACTCGATGTAATGACATGATTCCACCACCGACGGATGCATGGTTCGGGGATCCGCGTGGCCCAAAGTCCAGAATGAACATGCTAGCCTATGGAACACTCTTGTAAATATTACAGCAGCTATAGACTGGGAATATAGATATACAACGGCAAGAGACAAGGCACAGAGGACTTTGAAAAGTGGCAATCACCGTGCCACGGAACAAGATCTTGGATAGCTTGATGCATAGTTCTCTGATCACGCAGATCCCAAGCCGAAATCAAAGCAAGCGGTCGGAGAAACACCTCTGCCCAATTATTGAATAGACGGATAACTAGAAAAGTTGGCTTACAGCGCAAGAAGACACGGAACGGAAGACTGCAACGTCAGAACATTTGTTGAGTACATGGACAAGGAATCACACAAAGAAATCACGGACAGATGGCCGAGTGGTCTAAGGGTGAGCATATTCAAATTCGACGTCTGTGACATCTGCTAACAATCAGCGCTGTCTTAAGGAGTTAAATCCGGCAGTCTTCGGGCGTGGGTTCGAATCCCACTCTGTTCAAGCAATCTTTTTTTTGGCGAAGTGAATTCTGCTTGCAGCCCCTCGGTCATACGTTTCCTATCGTCGCCTACCAGTCACGAGCTTTTCAGGCATGTTGTGTTTATAGCGAAGGAGAGCGAGCAGGCAATGGGCAGAGGCGGAGATAGACGATATCAGGTGTTATTGTCGGAATGGATTTTGTAGGTGGGCTGACGTGTCTCACGCAGGAGGGGTGTGTGAAGATCATCTTCCTGTTCTTCGAGATTGGTCCGCGGCTTGCAGGGCCGGGCAAATCTCCAGTAGCCTCTTGTGCCTCGCTGAGGGTCGCAGTCACTCATGTGATATAGCGCCGCCATAAGTGGCGGCTGACTAAAGCAGTCACACCTTATAGGGAACGCATGCACCTGTAGGCATTGGTCATTAGGAAAGTGTAGCGTTGTGTGTGTTAGATACGCTATCCGACTACTGAGGTGTCATGTGTACTCTCGATACAGTGGGTCATCAGGCGGCAGATTAAATTTGACTTTATGTGTAACAGTGGCAAAAACGCGGCCTTCATCTGTGAATCCTATAAACTTTGATTCGGTTGTAAATCTATTTTCCACGCAGCCCATTCTGTCCGGGATATTGTTCGACGTGTCAAAACTCATTCTCTTTCATCTGAACATAGGATCAAGTCAAAATTCGCGTACAAAGAAACACACCTCCTTTACCATCAGCTCTTAGATAAGTACACGAGTTTTCCTTGTTTCTTCTTTCTCTTCATTCTCTCCATCCACTTCTTCTCACTTCTAGCTTTCTATCAGCCTTTATCAACTTCTTACTACTCGTCCTTCCCCCTGAGCGACATTCAACACTACAATGGTCTTGACTAGACGAGCTACGCGAGATTCGGCCGCTGCGGAAACACCCAATCAGAGCAGTAAGGCAGGCGAAGTGAGCCATATGCTGATGTCAGC
>Ga0265780_10012031_pt1 | contig 10179 bp, 10 predicted proteins | sample P1T30metagenome_FD_192432 | JGI IMG/M metagenome (GOLD analysis project Ga0265780, IMG submission 192432) | Plant litter microbial communities from East Loma Ridge, Irvine, California - P1 T30 | ecosystem: Environmental > Terrestrial > Plant litter > Unclassified | place: USA: California... | reverse complement strand
CCTCTTATTGGCCTACGTACTCATCGCAACAACCACCTCGCATCCAAGCATCACTTCGACCCGCCCGCAAATAGCCTCTCAATGGAAGGAAGGATATTCTTACTTTCTCGTCAGCCCGAATCCAGCGCCGGCATGACGTGGTGACCTACTACCACTGGCAATAGCAGAGATGTGCCGTTCGACCCTCAAGCACTCCCTCAAAGTTCTTCGCACTCGCACCTTTCGATATGGCGATCTTGACGAGGACGAGTCGTTCTTGATCGGTCCATGGTGCTGATTTGGCCCTGGAAGGGGACTTTGCTGAAGTGGATTTGGTTGGAGAGGGATCGATATCTGATGATGAGCTTTCCGGATAGGGCTTGACAACAGTCTTGCAGGTGGATTTGGGCGTAGTTGCTTTCGGCATCGTACTAAGGGTATAGATATGGATAAAATGTAACGGTCGAGCTCACGAGACATCACGACCGTTTGGCCGTCTTTTTAACTGCCAACCCTGGTTCTCGAGTCACGAAAGGATGTGTGTTTCGTATCAGAGGAGCAAAGCTTCACTTCTCAATCGATATCCCTCAGCCCATCTTGTTGATTTAGCATTCTATCTCCATTTCATTCTTGTGCGATGGCTCCTAGAACGTTGACTGCCGAAGTCTGGCACCATCACTACGACAATCCAGATGGTGGCCTTGTACTGGTATCGATGGAGAGAATCAAGTTTGGGACTTCTGCGAAGCTGCTCGCCAAACAAGGGTGAGTCTACGCCGCTAGCCCCAAATAGTACGCTGATAATCTTAGTGCCGACCTCAGTCACCTGAACGCTCGCGCCTCCTCTGCCAATACACCCAAGACGATCGACCTGTCACACCACGACGACCATTCTCAGGTTCCTCGACATCGTATCAGTTTCGTCCCCGACTTTCACAACCAACTATGACGAGACTACCGAGCTCTTAGCCTTCGCTGAACTCATGCGAGCCAGTAAGCTGATTCCTCAAGTCAAGTCGCACCTCTATCGGGTTATGTCGCTAGAGGGTCGCGCCGCTGATCTACTGCTGTTAGCGTCGAGTCAGGATGACTGGGACATGGGGAAGATCGCCGTGAAGCAACTTTCGGAGTCTCAGATCCTGCAGATCAAGACTCTACCCGAAGGATTTGAGGGCTTCTTCGAAAAGCTTCGACCTGAATGGCGAGGCACGCTCATCGATCTCATCTTCTTCGCTATATACAACCAGTATTCGACCCGTGCTACCACGATCTTCTTGGATTGGAACCTTGTGGCCACTCGCTCCGTGCCTCCACCACCAGACAAACGAAAGGCCGAGTAAGTCCAGCCGTATGATCAATGAACAGTGTTCCTGACGGCAGTGACGAGAGCGGAGCTCTTGGGAAGCGTGTCAAGACCGAATGAGCGCGTGCATTCGGGGATTGGGTACAGCGCTAGTCGGTTTGTGTAGCAAGAAAGACATAGGATACGATGTATAGCTTGAGATCTAAAACTTGAATCCTACGCGCAATCAGACGCGTCACAACCTGCTAGGCACGCGCCATTATTGAACCTTCAAATGCAATCCATGACTTGAATCCTCACAATGCCCCTACCACTTCCAACAGCTGAAGTCTGGCACGACCATTACGATGATCCGAGCGGTAATTTGATACTGATTTCCGATGATGGCGTCAAGTTTAGGACATCCGCCCGCTTGCTGGCCAAAACATGGTGAGATTATTTGTCTAGATGGGGTTTCAGGTTCTGACTTCCAGTCTCTACCCTGGGCCTCTACCGGACGATCACCCGCTTTCTACAGGAGGCGCGACGCCGAGAAAGATACGACTGGAGTTCCCAGCGACCACAGTTGTCAACTTCCTCGACATCGCTTCGGTGTCCACCCCAACTTTAACTACGGATTATGACGGAACAGTCAAGCTATTGGAACTGGCCGACCGACTTCGCGCCTACAAATTGATTTCACATCTCAAAGCACTGCTCTATGTCCACGTAGAATCTCGCCCTCTCGATATGCTGGTCCTCGCCTCCGACCGCAATGATTTGAAAATGGGACAGAAAGCAATCGCAAAGCTCGACAGCAATCACGTGAAATCGCTCAGGTCTCGGCCTGGAGGGTTTGGACCTTTTACGGGGAACTTCGACCGGAATGGCGACATCATTTGATGGAGCTCATCCTGTTCGCCTCATACCAACGTGGCAAACTGCTTACCTCGTGGGAAACGCTCCATAGCAAGTTCGACCCGCCAGAAATTCCCGTGGCAGAGGTAGTCGAGGAAGCCCCCCGGCCTTCTCAATCTACAAGCGACACTCGACGCCCAGAGTGAGCCACTCCCCGCTCAGATCACCTCAGCCAGCTCATACAATAGCGAGGGAGAGCACTCTGCGTCAAAACGGGTCAAGGTAGAATGAGTCTACAAGAGATCTAGGATAGCCCGAGGAACAGGTTTCATCGAAGATGTAGGTGGTCTGCTTGGAAGCAAAGTAGTGCCACCTCTCTTCGGTGCAGTCTCAAGAAGTATCGATCAGCGGACCAGCGACATATTTGGTCGGCTCGCTGGATGTACCTACACGTAAGATTATGTCCAGGCACATCCGAGAGCCAGATATCGCGCTGTCCCATATTGGTTCTCTATTCCACCTATCTGCTCCATCATGCACAACTATATCAGCGATGTCTCGGCTCACCCGAGGACCATAACCGAGGGGTATGTGGTAACGACATGCGTTTGAATTGAAAGTTGGAGACTGGACAAGAATTGAACACAAAGCGATATTGGCATTGTTGATGCGAACCTACTCACCACTGATCCGGTAAGTCGTTTGCTTTTCGAGTTTGGGTACACTCGCGATAATGCTATTGACCAGAGAAAGGCTGATCCGGTCGTCAGGGCTTATTCTCGCTCTGGATCGAGTACAAGCGGAACATCGAGATATTGAAGGTACCTCTATAAGGTATCTCTATCCGCAATGGCAATCCATCTGAATTCTTCGCCTCTTCGCCAGATATCGCTGTTCGGGATGTCACCAGACTGCTAAACGATTGCCAAGAGGTTCTGGATGGATCATACCTCAGTCCAGAGGAAAAGCTCTTAGGCCGCTATCACAACTGGAATGGAATGACATCCATAATTTACCCGTATCGGGCTACTAGGAGAAGACTCCACAAGGAAGGTGAACCTTTAGAGAGTAGGGAGGAGGGAGCAATCATATGAGGCAATGTACCTCACCGGATCAACTGCTCGACCACCGCGACATGGCGAATTCAGATCAATACCGATCACTTGGACACCGAGCATCCTAACCTTTCAACTCAAGCCCAAGTGATGGGAACCGACCGGAATATCAGATTAAGCTGTCGCTATATCATGGGAGTGAGTGATTCGTGGCATGAGCCGGTCTACATTGACCGCCAAGACTTCAAAGGTATCTGATATATACCACCAATTCCAGACAGCATCACCGTGATGACCGCCGCCCCAGACCAACGGAGCAAGACCGAGGTTCCCGTTGATCCCTGCTGCTCGCAGAACGTGCTGAGCTCAATATCTCCCCATCCGTCCCATCCTCCACTCAAAGGAAGGCCTTCGATTCTCACACACACATCGTCACGCTTCTTCAACGTTGTTCACATCACACCCTGTTTCCTGAATCACCCAAAATGGTTATTTACGCTAGCTCGACACAAGCACATTGGGGTCGAAGGCTATGGCGATACACTACGAGACGGTAACGCCGACTCGACTCTCTCGTTGACCTTTCAATATCATCACTGGAGTCAACTTCGACGTTATCGATTTGACACTCCACTTGTCTTATCGTCCGTATAGCATCCACCCCAATATGACTCAACCTGCCGAAGTTGCCCTGACCTGGCACCGATACTACGATAACCCGCGAGACGATGCCATTCTTATTACGAAGGATAACATGGCATTTCGAGTTTCGAGCCGACTCCTATCAAAGCACTGGTAAGCTCTCACTAGATCTTCTATCGACCCGATACTGAGATGGTTAGCGCGATTGTGAACCCATCATCGTCCACTGTAGACGTACAAGACAACTCAGATCAGGACGTCAAGCCCGAAATCACTGGCCTAGACCCCATTCATATCGACGCGACCTATAAAACCCTCGAGCTATTTCTCAGCATGCTCTCACCCATCACTCGTGGCCCCGTGTGTCAAACCCTGACGTTCGAGCAATGCCAAGATCTTCTCCTCTTCACCGAGCAATACGACTGCAAAGAATTGGTGACCTCGATGCGAAACCTGTTGATCCAGAGGGCGGTCAGGCCGGGGCTTCCTCCTGATCTTCTCCTCTTCGCCTCGAGGCGAGATGATTGGGCACTTGGAAGGGATGCCATGAGGATGATCGACGCGTCCGAGGTCAGGGGGCTCTTTGGAATCAGTATCTTTGACAAAAATGGACCGACCATCAAAGCAAATGCCCAGAACTTTTTCGAAAAGCTGAGACCCGATTGGCAATTGGTACTCATGCGACTAGTTTTATTCGGCGGTTACGGCGCCCACCAAACACAGCTCTCAGAGACAGCCTGGAAGACTTTTGCCGATGAGTTTGTCATGCCTGGGACTTTGCCCAAGCGAACGATGTCAGTGCCTTTCTTGCCATCCTAGGAACAAGCTGATGAGCAGTGATGTCGTGACACCTTCGAACAAGAAGGCCCGAAGAGGACTACCAGGGAAACGAGGTGGCATATCCGCCATTAGGAGCGGGCCGGGGGGGCAATCGGAGTTTTAGGACGCGAGGCGAAAGGAATGCACATGATGACACGTTTCTTTCTATCACCGCTCTACTCGTTGCAGTGGCCATATTCATTCTGCTGATCATGCGAATATGTGCTGAAGCCGACGTCGGCTCCGGCTGCTCATTTCGTCGTCAAGCAGTGGAAGATCATGTCTACCAGGAACAAGGCCAGGACCGAGCTTCGAGGGATTGGTACGAGTCTGACACTCATGCTCTCGTTATCACTTCTCCTTCCACAAGTGGAATTTTTGGACTTTAGCAACATATAAACACATGTGCCATTGAGATTGGAGGAGATTGCAAGGGGGCATCATGACGACACCCTCGCGTCCACTCAAGTAAACGAGATAGATCCCCAGCGCTGCCATGATCTGGAACGGAACCAGCATCCAATCTGAACGCAGCGCGATTGTGATATGCATTGACTTCGGCTGTCAAGCTATACATGCTGCAGATTTGAATAGCATGAAGCCATATGCTCAATCCACAGAGCCCAAGCATCAACTCCCTCGTTCCGTCACAGCCTTCTCGATATAGGGCAGAAGTCTCTTGCTACCCCTTCAGCTGTCGCCATGTACCAGTACGGGGACACTCACATCCACAGGGAACAAGCCTGACTACCGGTCTTCCCCGGAACAGCATCCCCCCAACTCCTTCCATTCCTGTTGATGGCAAAATGGAAGAGCTGCAATTGCTCCTCTGAAGTCCATACTGATCCTTTCATTCCCTTCCTGGACTTGGTTGGGGTTGATGTATCGGAAGCGTCGCTTGAAATTGAGGACGAGGGTAATGGAGTCGATTCGACCTTGACGGCTGGTCTGGTGGGTGTTCGAGGCATGTTGCGTGGTAGTATATGATGAGGGTCTGGTGGAAACGACGGCGTCGAGTCGAGTACAGTGTTCGAATGATGAGCTTAGGAGAAGTTCTCTTTGCCAATCTATCGTCAGCCATCGAGATCATCGGTCTTCCGGCATCGGGGTCAAACCCAGCAATCATACCTGTGGCCATAAAAAGGCACAATCCAATCATGTCCTTGAAGCCACCGCCCAGTGTATTGTGTATCGTCAAGGAGCCTGTCGTCAAGCTGATTCGTTGTCATGATTACCGTTTCTTGTCAATTGAACTGAAGAACGTGAGATCAGGCTTACGAACTGTCCCCTCCCCTCCAGTCGGCCTCCAACGACCAGTCCTATAGCCCATCGCGATGCCTCGAACTCCAAAGACCCCCAAGTCCACCACCGACGTCAAACCCAATATCCGATCTTCGACTTCACCATCGCCTTCTCCTCAATCTTCTTCACCCACCAATCACTCCTTGACGACACCCACGAAGAAGACCAAGAAACCCCAAGCTACGGGTGCTAGCGGTCAGAAGCGACCGTGGACATCGGAGGAGTATCTACAGTTGTTTGAGAAAGTGATTAAAGCCGGCGGCGGGATCAAGACCTGGGAAGGAGCAGTGGAAGGTAGGACTGCCAATCAGTGTTATCAGGCTTGGCTGTAAGTTATCGCTTTGTTTCGCCATGGGCTCTCGAGCGTGGTAGAGCTTATATTCCATTAGCTGTACCGTCCCCCCTTTCATCAGAAAAGCGCTTTCGGAGAAGTCTGGTCGATAATTGGATATCGATTGATGGGTCTCGGTTGGCGTCGTATAGGAAAATACAGGATTAGTGAGAATTGAGTTTTGCTAGTGATGCGTAACATGTGATCTATGCCGATCTCTGATACATACTGCATATCGTCTGGCGTTCGAACTGAGGCGAGCCGTCACAGCCTAGACTGATGGTATCCGCAGAGAGCTTCACGTCAGTGCCATCTCCGATCGAACATAATATGACTCACACTCTCGTCATATCTCGCCCTCACGCCACTACACATCGTTGTAGACGCTTCAAGCCCCTCCTCGCTCCAGCAAGCTTTTCTCAAGATATGGTACGATCCTCTTGCTGTATCGTCAGTCACGTGGGATACTACCATACGGCAAATCGGACTCACGCCCAAGTCTGCCTAGCCTGGCTTGCAGTCCTCCCTTGAACAGCTCCGCTCCAGTCTCTTCCATTTCTGTCCATAGCGAATCGGAAGAGGAGAACGAGTTCCTCACCAGTCCAAGCGATTGCTTTGTTACCATTGCCGCTTGGGCTCGTAGAGGTTTTTTTATCGGTCATGTTGAGAGTCGACGAGGGGTGGGGATTCTGAGTCGTCGACGAGCCTCCGAGGGTTTTCTTGGGTGTTGCAGGCATCTCGATATGGTGGCAAGTCCCCGTGGTGTGATGTTAGAAGTGAGAGAGCGAACTATCGAAAGCCTGAATGGCAAGCGTGAACGCCTCGAGACCGTTACTATCCTTTGGCATCCTTTAAGAGCGGACCCTGGGTCTCGTCAGCCTCACTTCAACCGCCGGCCTCGACCCACTCACGGACACTGGATCTCAGGTACGATGTACAGAGCCTCAAAAGCTATGCCCAGAGCTCTTCAAGGCTTCGGTGGACGGAAGAGTCCGCCTTCGACCCCATCCCGAGATCCCCTACTACTGCAAAGCCTAAAAGCCCGACTAGATTCATGTTGAATACCTTCCCGATGGTCCCTCTGTAGTCTCCAATGCAATGAGCTCCCCATTTCTCCTTAGCGCAACAAGGAGACAGGGCTCAATTGTGCGAATTCCGTCGTACGAGGACTCGGCGCAAGAGCTCGAGAACCAAGAAGTCATCCGATGTGTTGTACCGTTGTCAAAAGATTGGACTGCGTCTCAGCTATTGCAGATGTTCGACCATGGTATGAAGAAGGCTGAAGGAGAACGGGGTGGCTGGTCGGGAGTGGTCGAGGGAGAGTCGGGGGTCCAGAGTCAACAGGCTTGGCGGTGGGTGTAAATATCCCCTGGGATGCGCAATATTGATGGCTATAGTGAGCACGTGAGCTGGGAATTGCGAGATGCTCTCCATAATCGACCCAGGAAGTCTAAGTATTCACATAACAAATGATCGAAGTGATAAGGCAATATGTGGAGCTCGAGGCGTAGTGTGGAATGCGGTGTACAGTGATGCATCGTAGCGATCTGTTCGGTCCAGTGCTTGGCTGTATCGTGCTGCTCCGAGTTGAGTCCTTACCTCATGCAGGAAAATGAAGCTCGTTTTCAATCGTGACCTCCATTGATGTACTGATGTCCCCTAATCCCATCAGAAAGCCTCGACAGTACTTCTGCTGAACTCACAAAGCAGTCAGATTTCCACTCTCATCCATGAGCCGATTGTAGGGATATACACCATGGAGGTTCTGCCCATCTCTACAAGCTCCAAACCAAGCAAATCGCCTTCCGCATTAGCTGTCATCATTGCAGGAAGTGGTAGCTTACGCAATAAAGTGCGTCTCATCCAGCCAAGCAGTCGTCTGACCCATAAAATCGTGGACCTGTTGCATACTCGTAGGTGGGGGTACATTTGGATGAAAGCTCTATACTATCAGCTTCGGTGTGATCCGGAGGAGCGAAAGGGAACGTACAGTCATGGCGAATTCGGTGATCCAGATAGGAAGCTTGAAAGCGTCCCAGTACTTCTCGACCTGGCTCCTGAAGTCCGCGAAGGTGGTGCTGTAGACGTGTACGGCTATGTAATCTGGTTTCGCATTCGGGGGTAAGATGTCCATGAACCGCTACTCGTCAGCTGATAGACTCCAGACTGGAGGTGTTAGCTCACCTTCAGCCAATTGATGTCGCCAGCTACAGCAGGTGAGATAAGCTTGATATTTGGGGAAGTGCGCAGGGCGGCTATCTTCATCCATCTAGCCGTTAGCTCTCGGTCCCGTACTGATTAGTGGTAGAATCTCCACGTACTCCTCGGCCGCTTTCTCGGGACTAGCAAGCTGAGCCACGGCTGGATCACTATGATCTGACCATCAGTGCCGAATGAATACCACAATGACACGCACCCGGCTCGTTGAATCCTAATATATGGGTATATCCTTCCTGTAGCTTGAATTCGTTGTCGAAGTACCCAGAGGCGAATCTTCCATCAGCCTCGGGTTTCTATAGCTCCTTCGAGTCGACTGGCTCACATCATAGGCACAAATTCTGCATTAAGTGATAAACTCCGTGAGGTCTCCGGCAAGATGACATCCCAATTCTTGTTCCAATTGTAATGCCATGAGAGTTTCTGACGTGTCAGTTGTTGTCCACGAGATATCGTGTATACACATACGGATCCACTTTGAAAGAATTTTGAGAGTGGGTCGGATGATCGTTCTTGAACAGGCCAAGAGATCCCAGCTTTACTCTGCTGTAAGTTAGACGCGTACAAGTACTACAGGACACACCTTTGGTGCTGTGAGCGACATGACTCGATGCCACACCTCTACTGTACAATGAACAATGAGATAGCTGTTGAGTAGACCGACAACTGAATAGGGTCTGCAGGTGAGCCCTGATCGGTATATGCTGTTATATTGTCTGAAATGCAACGTTAAGAGGGTCATCAAGAATCACGGTTGAAGCGCCAAGAAACCCCTCTCACGTGGCATGCCCGAACTACCGAAGATCAAAAGAGGCTTGGGCAGTTGCATTCTACTAGAGCTGATACAACGGGTATCGATAGACACCGAGGTAGCCATGTGACGAGTAGAGCAAATCGCTTTGCATGATCCATAAGCTCGCCGAGGTACTATCACTTGTGACCACCCCAAATGTATTGCCATCCCCTGAAAGTCAGCTTTGGCGACCACATGCTGCTCCAGATACGTACAGAGGTGTCACCTCCCCCTTCTCATCCATCAAGCGGTTAAAGGGATGCACAGCATGGAGATGCTTTGGGTTCCTTAGAGCTCCGAACCAGGCGTATCGCCTATCTATTAGCTGATGCGTAAGGAGCGTATCAGCTGACTTACTCGATATCAGGATCCTCGTCCATCCATTTCGTCACTTGACCCATGAAATCGTGCACCGCTTGCTGGTCTTTGGGAGGTTGACCTCCTGTATCGAAGGACTTTTCGTCATCTCAAAGACCCGCCATGTATACTAAGTAGCTTACCTGCATGGCGAACTCTGTTACCCAGATTGGTTTACCGAAACCTCTGTATTGATCAATCTTATCCTTGATTCCTTGAAGATCGGTGGCGTAGACATGTACAGAAATTATATCTGGCTTGACAGTGACGGCATTGTAGAAGTCCTACCAACATAAGACTACGCGGCCGTGATGGGAGCTTCCGTAACTTACCCATAGCCATTGGACGTCGCTTGCAACCCCAGGACTGACCAGCTTGACTTTGTCGGTCTTCAGTTTGGCAATCTCGCCCCATCTGCTGAGTTGAGACGATATACCAAACCAGCTTGAAAAGCTTACGCTTTCGCTGCCGCATCCACCGTTAGTCCAACAGCCACTTCGGTGCCATGTAAATCTAGTCGAATTAGTAGGGTGCAGATGTAATT
>Ga0265780_10012029_pt1 | contig 10180 bp, 9 predicted proteins | sample P1T30metagenome_FD_192432 | JGI IMG/M metagenome (GOLD analysis project Ga0265780, IMG submission 192432) | Plant litter microbial communities from East Loma Ridge, Irvine, California - P1 T30 | ecosystem: Environmental > Terrestrial > Plant litter > Unclassified | place: USA: California... | reverse complement strand
AGAGCCCACGCCTAGGTCGTGAGCTTCCTGCTTATTGTCTTGTGTGTCTAAAAATTACCAGTTTTCAATGACAAGATTCTAAGCAATAGCTTCTATTTTCTTTGAAGTATCGCAAAGTTACAATTGTCGTAACTTATATTGCAAATATAGAAAAAATTTCGGATATGTTATAAGTTCTTGTAACAAAATTTATTGAAAAAATTACGCCCTTTGTATAAAGTGCTAATACATGGATGCTTTACAGGAAGAAATATTAAAAAAATTCGGAGAACACGTGAAGAGAATAAGACTTGAATCAGGACTTACGCAGGATGATGTTGTCCTTAACAGTTCCAAAATGACTAAAGGTACCGTAAGCGATATAGAAAATGGAAAAAGAAACTTTGCGTTTACCACATTAATTGACTTGGCTAAAGGGCTAAATGTTTCTCCTAAAGATTTAATGAATTTTACAATTGAAAAATCCTGAAGCAAGTCGGGATTTAGTTTTTATACCCTTTGGAGCATATTATTTAAATAACTGGAAATTTCAGGGAAAATACTGATTGGAAAATTTGTAGTGTTTTTTATTTTTGTTTGTGGAAAACCGTAAAGATTTTATATAATAGATTGTTAAATTTGAAAGGTATAGAATTTTTACAATAATTAGGTTTTCAATTAAAATCAAATAATAATTCTTTTATAAAAAATCATAATCAAATGATATAATGGCAAAATCACACACCCTTCAGGATCAGCGAACTGCTGGTCCGCAATCTATAGGTTTTGATTATCAGTTCTATTATTTTATGTATTTATCGCTTAATTTAAAGCATGGGGGAAAAATTGGCTATGAGGTCAAAGACGATGTACACATAGATTTGGAGGATGGTTCTACTGTTTTACTACAGGCGAAACATTCAACGCAGGTAAAGTCTGACGGTTCAGTACAAAATCTGACAACCTTGGATTCGGATATGTGGAAATCGCTCAATAATTGGACTTTATTCATTAAAGGTGCCCCATCTAAACAAGAATTTCTGGATAAGCATTCTTTTATTTTAGTAACCAATAAAGGAGAAAGCAGCAATGATTTCATTAATGCTCTTGAGAAATTCAAAAGTGATAAGGATGTTACAACTATTTATGATTTAATCGAAAGGCTCGGAACATCTACTTTAAGCACCACAATAAAAGATTATATTAAGAATATATTGAGTCTTGGTAAACGTGCTCTAGGTACATTTTTAAATAAACTAAATATTGAGACTAATGAGGACGGAATCATCGAGAAAATAAAAAATAGGTTATTTGAAATTTATCGAAAATCTCCAGTAGTGGAGGTAATTTATGATAGCCTATATTCTAATTTGCAAGAGACCAAATATCTTGAGATAAAGGCAGGACGCAAGTTTGAAATTACTTTTGAGGATTTTTCCAAAAAGTTTGCAAGATGTTTTAATGTGGCAAGTGGACCTATAAAACTTCCCAGACGTGACTTGACGATTAATATTCCAGATAACCCAGAAGAGCAGGTTTTCATTCAGCAATTGATTGATATCGGTGAGATTCAAAGTGGATCTGACGATGTTATTTCTTACACGACTTCAATGCTTAGATTCTTTCGTCACTTTACGTTTTGGTCGGATAATGAAAATTTTATATTGCTTACAGAAGCCGAGGAATTCAAGAATGACAGCATCAAAAGATGGGACAATGAATTTAGGGCCAAGTACAGAAACATAGGTCGCAAATTAGGTTCAGGTTCTTCCATTGTCGACCTTGAGGAGGAAATTAAAGCGACAGGATGTGATTTGGTTGACAATATACGCCGCCTTGACTTATCTATAGCGGATTACATGCCTCTTGGTGTTGACTTTACCAATGGTCATTATTATTACTTATCAAATGATCTGGAAATAGGTTGGCATTTTGATTGGAAAAATAAATATAAAAAATGAGAGAGGTTTACTATATCTATAACAATGAGGCCATTGCTTCCACTACTTTTCTTTCCATCCTTCAGAGAGTAAAAAATCTAGACGTATCGAGAGCATGTTTGATTTTGCCATTCCTTTTTGAAGATAGTATGGTACGTGCCTTAAGAAAGTTAGATGTTACTCAAGCTTATAGTTTAGAACAATTTATGACAGAAAATCCCAGATTATTTGTCTCATTTAATAAGCGCTATTTGTCCTTATTGCCTGTTATGATCAATTCTCTAATGATCCTTGAAAATACAGGTCAAATAAAAATAGGCAAGTATATTAAAAGTACATCAACATTAAATATTGACAGTAATGAATCTTTGGGAGAACGTTTTCTTCTGATAGAAGATGCAATTCCTAATTTATTATTCTTGTTAGAACAAAAAACAACAATACAATTATATAAAACACTAAACGTACAATTATGAAATTTATACTCCATGAAATAAAATTGTGGTTTAAAAACAGAAATACAGAACCTAAAAGTTATGATCTATTACCGAATAAGGTTAATGTCATAACGGGTGGTTCGACAACCGGAAAAACTAGTTTTTGGAATATAATAGACTATTGTTTGTTATCTGGAAAAGTAACCATTCCAACTGATATAATCGATAAGGTTGAATGGTTTGGGATCCGGTTCATAATTAATAATAAAGTAATAAGTCTGATAAGGAGAACTCCAGAGCTGGGTGCACCCTCTTCCTCTATTTATTTTGCTTTTGATGGATTTCCTTCGGAACCAATTGCGAATATGCAAATAGCAGAAGTAAAATCAATTCTTGATGGTGAGTTCGGTATCAATGATGATTTAAGATTTCCATATGGTAAAGATATAGGTAAGTCAACCTTCAACTTATCATATAGACATTTTTTGATTTTCAATTCCCTAACACAGAACCTAATCATTGCTCCGGAAACTTATTTTGATACAACATTTTATGGTAAAGAAGAATATGATAAGGTATTGACTCATATTTTTGACCTCGTTATCGGGGTTAATGATATGCAAAAAATTAAAGCTGATGAAAGTCTAAAAGTCGTTGAAAATGATATCAAGAAAATACAAAACCTTATTAAAGGTAACCAAAAAGCAGAGGAAAACTTTCAGTCCGAAATCTTTCGGCTTGTTAACTGGTGTAAACGTTTAAACTTTATCGAATACACAGAAAGTTTTGAAGACACTGATTCTGCAATATCTGTGATATTGGATGTGGTTAAAAACAGAAAGCAAGCCGCTAGGAATGCAGCATTATTTTCGGAAATTGATACTTTAAATGCAAGTAAGAAACAACTGCAGTCTCAGATAAATTCCATTATTCAGTATCAGAGGGAGTACGATTTTTATAAAAAGAACCTTAACAAATCTGCTGACAGTTTGCAGCCAATAGAATATTTGAGCGAGAAATTATCTGACCAGCTTGTGGATTCCTATGAGACTAGAGTTTTTATAAATTATTTAGAGAGTTCTTTAAAGGGCATAAAGGATAATCTGTCTACAAAGAAAGAAGCACCCTTAAAGGTTAACGGCGATACCATAGCACTGAAAGGTCAGATAGAAATTATTGATAAAAGGTTGACCGAGATCAATGCAATAAAAGAAAATTACCTCAAAGAAGGTGAAAAATTTATAGAATTGGGGAAAATTGATTATGCATTGGAACAAACACTTAATAATCGAACTATCAAGCCTGTTGATACTGTTAGACTTAATGAATTAAATGATGAGAAAGCCAATTTAGTAAAGAATAATCAAGATACAACTGAAATAAAATTTACAATGAATACTTTGCTCAATGAAAGTATTCAACGGAATTTTGATCTAGTAAGTTCAATGGATGCCTATAATAAAAGTAAAGTTAGTTTTAATAGTGAAAGAATGCTATTACAATTGACTCCAGCATGGCAATTGTTTGTACTGGATAATGTTGGGAGTGCATCAAACTATATGTTTATGCATTTATGTCTATATTTAGGGCTACATGAGCATATCTTAAAGTTGGAGCAAGAGCACGTAGCACCCTTTCTATTTATAGATCAGCCAAGTATTCCATATTTTGAGGGGACAAATGATGATAAAATAAAGCTTACGGATGCATTTAACCTATTAAACTCATTTATCGAATATGTAACTGTAGAAAAAAAGAAGGATTTCCAGATTTTTATGGTTGAACACGCACCTAAAGAATTTTGGGAGGATAATGATTTTGTCCATTTCCATACTGTCGATCAATTTATTAATGGTAATGGGTTGATACCGAAGGAGATTTACAATAGCTAATATGCAAAATATTAAACTAGGAAAATTAAAGAAACTTATTATACATAGTGTTGGAAATAAGAATAATGAAGACGGCATAAGATTTTCTGATTCCCTTACAGATTTTGAAAGTTTACAGGAGATTATCAGAAAACTGATGGGAAGTAGTTTCAAATTTGATGAATTATGCCAGTTTTATTTTTGTCCCGAATCTGAATTTAAATCCTATAAACAAATAGAATTTTTAGTTCCTCGTCTTAATACTCTTATATGTAATTTTCCAAACAAAGAAAGTAATTCCACTTATTTTAAAAGAAATTGCATTGGCCATTAATTCAAAAGCAGAATTGAGGCAATAATATTCTTACCAATAGCTATAATCTAATATAAACCAAAAAATCCCGGCTCACCGGGATTTCATTTTTCATATCTAGAATTACTTAATCTCCACAGGAACAGAGATCTTATCCCAATCCATCGTGAATCCGTTTTTGTTGATTTTGTAAACCAAAGTTTCCTGGGTTGCCGGTAAAGCTTTTGTTTTAACATCAACTCTTAACGCATCTTTAGATTCTTCGTATTTATAAGCGCCCCATTGTTTTGGCTCTTTGTTAAAGATGGCAGTCCAGGTTCCGCTTTCTTTAGGGATCAGGAAAAAGCTGTATTTACCGGCAGGCAATTTTTTGCCCTGAACGGTAATGTCCTTACTGGTTTCAAACGTGGTGGCTTCATTGGCACCCGCACGCCAGACTTTACCGTACGCTACCAAATCACCCCAGATTTTACGCTCTTTAACAGAAGGGCTGTTGTAGGCGATGGTAATGGTGGCATCTTTAATTTTTCCGGTAGCAGTAGCCGCAGGGCTGGCCGGTTTTTTAGTGTCCTGTGCAAAGGCATTTACGGAAAGCGTCATGGCAGCCACAAGGACGGTAGCAGACTTAATGATTGTATTCATACTATTTTTATTTATTGTTTATTGTTATTGTTATTGTTGTCCGTTTACGAAGTTACTGCTTTCGGCTTATAAAAAATCAATCCGACTGCAGAAAATATAATAACGGCCGCTGCCCCGATGACGTTAAGCCAGAGGAAAGAAACGATATCGAACTGATACACGGCAATCACCGTAATTTCCGACAGGATGGCAGAAACAAATACATTCGCCCCGTTGATTTTTTTAAAGTAAAAGGCGACCAGGAAAATCCCCAGGATCGGGCCGTAGAAAAGAGAGCCTAATACATTAACCGCTTCTATAAGGGAACCCATCTGCGTGGCAAACATGGCGACACCGATGGAGAAGATCCCCCAGGCTAAGGTGTGCAGTCGGCTGTACTTGAGTTCGGTGGCATCATCAGGAATTTCTTTTTTAAAGATCAGATGGACATCTTTTAATGAACAGGCGGCAAGGGAATTCAGCGCTGCGGAAATGGAGCCCCAGCTGGCCAGGAAAATAACGGCAAACAGGAGACCGATCATCCCTACAGGCAGGGTATTTTTTACGAAATACAGGAAAATATAATTGGTATCCGTTTTCTCGGCATTGTAGTTTGAATGGTTGATGGCCTCCTCTACCCTTCCGTGAAGGGCTTTTACCTGGGTCTGCGTGTTTTTAAAATCCTGAACGGTTTTATTAAGCTCCGGTGAATGCGTTTCTTTAAGCTTTAAAATTTCTTTTGATTCTGCATTGAATTTGATCTGCAGATCCTGATGCTCTTTTTCAAAAGCCGCAGCCTGTTCAGGTTTTGTTTCCTTTAAATGCTGATAAGAGCGTTCGTTAAAATAAATCGGAGCCGGTTTCAGAGAAAAGAAAGCGAAAAGCAAGGCACCGATCAGGAGAATAGCAAACTGCATCGGGATTTTAACCAATCCGTTCAGCAGCAGGCCCATTTTTGCGTTGGTATTGTCTTTCGCCGTAATATACCGCCCGACCTGGCTCTGGTCGGTCCCGAAGTAAGAAAGTGCCAGGAAAAAACCGCCGATCAGCCCGCTCCAGATGTTGTATTTATCTTTCCAGTCGAATTCTGTGGTGATGACATTGAGCTTTCCGGATTTCCCTGCCAGGTAAAGCGCATCCTTAAAACCGATTCCGTTCGGCATATTCTGAATCAGCAGATACCCGGCAAAAGCCATCGTTCCCAGGATAATAAGAAACTGTAATTTCTGGGTGTGGGCGATTGCTTTTGCACCGCCGACATAGGTGTAAATCAACAGAATGCCGCCCGTTAAAACATTGGTTACATAAATATTCCAGTTGAGAACGCTTGATAAGATGATACTCGGCGCGTAAATGCTGATTCCGGTTGATAGGCCTCGGGAAAAAAGAAAAAGCAGTGATGTGAGCACCCTTGTTTTTTTATCAAAACGGTTTTCCAGGTATTCATAAGCCGTGTAGACATTTAAGCGCTGAAAAATCGGGATGAACGTAATGCAGATGACAATCATCGCTAAAGGCAACCCAAAGTAATACTGAACGAAACGCATCCCGTCTGTATACGCCTGTCCCGGTGCCGAAAGAAAAGTAATGGCACTGGCCTGCGTAGCCATAATACCGATCAGCACAATATACCAGGGCATTTTATTGTCTGCTTTCAGGTATGATGCGTTGCTTTTCTGGCCACGGCCGATATATACGCCGTACACCACCACGGCAATAAGGGTGAAAATAAGAACGGTCCAGTCTATAGTGCTCATGCCCAGAATTTAGTAAACAGGTAATAAAATGCGATCTGGGCTGCCAATGCAACGGCCAATAGGATGTACCAGGTATTCCAGTTTTTAAGTTGATTGTTCATCAGTTTTTCTGTGCAGATAAAAAGTTTAAAAATAAACGTGCCGCACCCGCATTTCCCGCAGGCAGCTGCCTGAAAAAGGCCAGCGGCGAATAAATAAAATTACCCTTTCCGTACTTTGCATATAAAGTGGATCCCTGCAGAGGCTCTTCGCCGGTATCATGCATTTCAAAAAGCGGTTCATACGCCGCATCCCATTGGTCCGGGAAATAAGCACCGCGCTCCTGTACCCAGCCTTTAAAATCATCCGCCGTAATTTTGTTCGGAAAGTTGAGTAATTTATGATTCGGATTTAAAAATGTAACCGCAGCATTTTCTTCGGTAACCCGCTTATTGGCAATGCTGAAACTGTACATCCCCAATTGGTTAACGGTGGTATCCTGGTTCGTGTTATACTGCATCACCAGATTACCCCCGGCTTTTACATAAGACCATAAAAAAGGCATCCAGCGGCCCAGCTTTTTCTCTGTATTGTTGGCACGGACACCCAGTACGATAGCATCATATTGCGACAGCCTGTTCTGACTGCCGTTTGCGCCGGATTGATCTAAGCTGCCATAAAAGTCTTCGTCTTTCAGAACATCGACCTGAATGCCTGCAATCCGTAAGAATTCAGGAATGAAATCGCCCGCACCTTCTATATACCCCACTTTTTTAACCTTTGCCTGAATATCGCCTTTCATTACCGTTACCGTGGCAGGCGCAAAATATTGTAAGGAAGGCAAATGCGGGTACTGGATCAATACCTGTTTTTTACTGTACGTTGCTCCATCTGCAGCATAATTGGCATCCAGTTGTAAACGGGCCGATTTCATTGAGGCAAGCTTATTTTTTGGAATAATGTAATCAACGGTAAAGTCTTTCCCACTGATCGAATTTATTTCACCGCCGCCTAACCGTTCTCCGTTAAACATCAGGTTTACTTTACCATTGTTGAATTTTTTACCGGAATTAACCTTAAAATTTAAACTCAAATGTAGATCTTCATTTTCTTTAACAAGATACAGAGGCTGTGTAAATTTCAGTTCCAATGCAGGAACAATACGCAGGGCTTCAACCACATCACCCCGCACCGGGTCTAGTTTCTTGAAAGACAAAGGCAGTTGAACCTGAAACTTTTCCGAACCGATTTTTAAGCTGAGCAAAACATTCAGTGGTGATTCTGCCTCAGGCAAGCCGATTAAAGTATCGTTTGGAACAGAGAAAGTTGCCGCGTCCTTGGCTTGTTTTGCCAGCCAATACGGTTCTGTGAGTGCTGCATCGGCAGGAATCTGAATCTCATGCTGAATGGTAATTAAAGAATCTTTTGACAGTTTTCTGTTGAAGCTTTCTGACTGGCTTAACCATTTTACATTTTCTAGAACAACAGGATTTTCGGCCCTTGAAATCAGATTCAGCCTGAAATTATAATGGTCCCCGGCAACCGCTTCAGCCTGACTGGTCACTGCCTCGCCCATAAACCCGGCACAGCTTAAAATGATATGATCAAGTGCCGTAATTTTATCTTTTTTCAGGTCTGCATCTTTTAGCGCCATGACCTTTTTCCGCAAAGCAAGCAAAGCAGGCAAGCTCAGGTCAGGCTGATTAAAATTGAAAGCGGAAATGATTTTATCCAATGACTGGTCAATATCCGTGTTTCCTTTTGCAGTCCAGGTTTTGGCTACGCCATCAAAAAGTGTTGCTTTGGCAGGCCCGCCGTCAACATGGGAAAAATATTCAGTTCTGATCCCGGCTACAGACTGTGTTCCCGCGCCCTGGCTTTTATGTAAACTTCTGCTTAATCCTGCCAGTTCACCGTAGCCCATTCCCAGCTGCGCATCGTATTGCCCGACTGTGACTTTCAGTTGATTTTCAGCAGTGGTATTGACGGCACCAAATCTGAAAGTATTCCACAATACGCGTTTTGGCTGCCATACATTGACATATTTCAGCTGATCCGGGAAAGCGTTTTTATCACCTGCCAATTTAAAAGCTTTTTCTGCAACTACGGCCGAAGCCGCATGCTGTCCGTGGCCTGCCGCCGCAGTAGGCGGAAAACGACAGATGATCACATCCGGACGGAATTTACGGATGACCCAAACGACATCTGCTGTAATGACCTCTGCGTCCCATTGTTTAAAAGTATCGGTGGTATTTTTAGAGAACCCGAAATCAATGGCCCGGGTAAAAAACTGTTGGGCACCGTCTAACTTTCGTGCCTCTAAAAGCTCATGTGTCCTGATTAAACCCAATGCAGCCCCCTGCTCTGTACCTAATAAATTCTGACCGCCATCACCTCTGGTTAACGACAGATAGCCTGTTTCCACATTCTGATCGTTGATTAACCAGGAAAGCAATCCTGTATTTTCATCATCGGGATGAGCCGCAAGGTATAAAACTTTGGGCAGGTGTTTAAGGGTTTTGAGTTCGCGGTAAATTTCAGATGATTTTGAGGGCCGGACCTGTTGGGCCGAACAGAAAACCGTAAAAAAGCCAGGGATCAATACAATGAATACTTTTTTGAACATTTGAATTTGCTTTGGGGGCAAATATAAGTAAATCGTTTTTCTTTCAGCCTTAAAAAAAGCAACACGCTTTTGCTGACGATTGAAAACGGTTGAAAGAAGCAATTAACGCTGTCGGTACGTCTGTTGCCGCAGTTCAGGGGTGTCTTGGGAAATAATGCTAATATCTGGGAGTTTGGCGATGACAGATATTTCAAGCCGAAGCGCTTAACTGAAATACAAAAACTACCGAAGTACAAAACGTGGATTAGACTTCCGTCCTCTATTGACAAACAATCTTAAATAGCCGGCAATTATTTTTCATTAAGAATCTGTTGCAATATTAATGCTGTTGCTTTTGCATCATCTAGTGCCCTGTGAAATTTAAAATCTTCTTTTATATTCATTTTTTCTAAAACTCTTTCTAATGAGATTCCAGATGTAGAGATATTCTTTTTTGCCAGCCAGTAAACACCCAGCGCCCTGATGTCAAAACCCCCACCCACAAAATAGGTATTATAATCAAATCCGAATTCCGTAAATTCTTTCCTTAGAAGCGGTAAATCATAGTACAGTCCCCAACCCGCTAAAGTTGATTTATTTTTTTCTCCGTACCAATCTAAGAACAGGGGAACTGCTTCATCAAAATACTTTTCATTTTCAACCATTTCATTTGTAATG
>Ga0265780_10012027_pt1 | contig 10182 bp, 11 predicted proteins | sample P1T30metagenome_FD_192432 | JGI IMG/M metagenome (GOLD analysis project Ga0265780, IMG submission 192432) | Plant litter microbial communities from East Loma Ridge, Irvine, California - P1 T30 | ecosystem: Environmental > Terrestrial > Plant litter > Unclassified | place: USA: California... | reverse complement strand
CCCTCTTGTATCCACCATCACCAAAGAAGAAGAAGAAGAAAAAAAATGACACAGCCAATCCCCATAATCGGCGCCGGTCTCGCAGGCCTAACCCTAAGCCGCACCCTCCTCTACCACAACATCCCCTCCGTCCTGTATGAAAAAGCGCCAAAAGCAGGCCGGCGCAACAACTACGCCATCACGCTGCACAAGACGGCGTACCAGCCCTTGCTAAGCATCCTCGGTCTCGATGAACACGCATTCAAGCGGCGGGTAGCCGTGGATGCTGAAACAGGTGGGTTGGGAAGCATTGCGCGCGACGTGAACTTGCCCAGTCACGGCGGGCTGTACGACACGACGGGCTCTTTTCGAGCCAATCGGGCTAGGTTGGAGGAGGTGTTGGGGGAGGGAGTTGAGATACGGTGGGGGTATGCGGTTGAGGGGGTTGAGGTAGGGGTGCAGCAAGGAGGAGGAGGAGGAGGAGGAGGAGGAGTAAAGCTACAGTTCCATAATGGAGAAGAAACACCCTGTGCGAAACTAGTAATTGGTGCCGATGGCGTACATTCCATTGTGCGAAAACTACTCGTTCCGTCTGCGGCGGTAGCGGTGGAGATATTGCCGTATGCCGTGTTCAACGGAAAGTACAAGGTTGATGGTGGCCAGACTTTCTCGCGAGAATACGGATCTGCGCTGACGAGGGAAGCCAATCTTGTTTCAACGACGCAAAACAACAAGTGTGCTCTCAGCGTCAGCATCAACGAGTCGAATACCGACCAGGTTTACGTCAATTGGACCTTTTCTCGTCCTGCGCTTTGCAACAAACATGACCCGCTGCACCGGCCCAGCCGCTCGCTGCAGGATGCGAAGCAGATCCCCGAGGAATTGTTCAACGAGGTGCGTGCGCTTTCGGGCCTGCAGCCCCCATTCTCTGCAGTCTTTGATCCGGAACGTATGCGCAATGACCGCATACTGCACTGGCTCATGCGTACAACGGCCGTTCCGTTGCGCGATTTGCAGACTCTGTTCAACGACAGCGGCGTGTGTCTTATGGGCGATGCCGTTCATGCGGAACCTATACTTGGAGGTAATGGGGCAAATGCCGCTATTATGGATGGTGTGACGCTTGCAGAAGCGATTGCAGGGCGTGCAAATGGGAGTGGCGTTGAGACTTGGTACACGGAGCGGTATGGGGTTTGGAAAAGGGGTGTGGAGGAGAGTGTGAGAGCTATTAGGGATATGCATCATGCGGAGACGCAGATGAGCGGGAACTTGTAGATGAAAAAGAGCCGACCCTTCAACTATTTTGCACTGACCATATGACACCTCAAGCCGTGGGGCATGAATCAACAATGGGATATAATGAAATATAACAAAACATGTTGAAATGGTCAAATATCACAGGGGTGTAATCATTTTTGGAAGTGAAGCGTATGATGAGTTTCAAGTAAGTGTAGAAGTTGAAGAAAATAGAATCTTGCGCCAAGCAACCTCCGTTATTACAGCTAACTATGTGAATATAGATAGTGAGAGATTTGGAATAAAAATAGAGCCAAGGAAGCCTGAATATGCAAAGTAAAGTTTCGATGCTAGAGTAGCAGCGAGATAGTTTGGAGATTAGAAAGAGTCAGGAGTATATTTATGAAAGAGGAGATAGAGGAGGAGTAAGAAACTATGTAAGTATGGATAATAATACTGCATCACTGAACCAATATAAAAAATTTAACCAGCCAGTCGATGTGACCAATACAATAACCGTTTGTGAAAAGAACCAGAAATTCTTGGACGAAGCCTTTTCCATTATTCGTAGTCGGGTATATCTAGACAGCTCAAGCCGTCATATCATCATGAACCCATCAAATCTACACTAATGTACTCCATGAAGCCGCCTTTCGTCAATGAGCACTCAGTCTCGACGCGAAAGAAGTGTGCGAAGCCGTCTACCAGCCACTAGAGTTACCACCACCGCCGCCCCAAGAAGCCTCGCCACCAGCGGCAGCAGTGTCGGCACCACCACCAGAGTCTCCACCCCAGCCACTACCAGATGCGTCGCCACCCTCATCAGCCTTGGGAGCCTTGCAGCGCTGTATACGTTAGCTTATGATACTCTGCAGCCCCATGCCGAATCAAAACTTACCACTTGAGTGTGACCCATCTCTTGGCAGTTTGAGCACTTGACCTTAGAGTAGTCCCTAGGCTCAGGGCATTCCTTGGAGAAGTGACCGGTCTTCTCGCAGTTGCGGCAGACAACCGTGTCGGGGTTGCGAGGCTGGTCACACTCCCGAGCCATATGGTCGGCGGATCCGCAGTTGCGACAAGTACGAGCGGCAACGTTGGGGCACTAGAGCTGTTAGCAAGGTCTGTGTGCATACAACCTTGAGCTTTTACTCACATCTTTGGAAAAGTGGCCAGTCTCATTGCACTTGCGGCACTCGACACCCTCAGCAGAACGGGGCTCAGGACAATCCTTGGCGTTGTGGCCTTCCACTTTACAATTCTTGCATGCATAAGGGTTGGTACGCTCCTTGGGGCAGTCGCGGGCACGGTGACCGAGTTCCTGGCAGTAGATACACTGGGTCTCGGGCTGGGTATTCTCACGCTCAGCCAGCTCTTGCTTGCAGTACTGCTCATGAGTTAGTGTATGTTAGTGGGAAAATAGCAGTTGGGACACTGACCTTGCGAACATGACCAAGCTCACCGCAGTTGCTGCAGAGTGGAACGCCACAGTCCTCAACTTGACCGCATGATGCAAGACGCTCCATGTTCTGTTCGGGGCTCTCAGGCCATCCTTGTTCAAACTTCGGGCGACGAGCCTTAGCAGAGAGCTGGAAGGTCAGGACGAACTTTCGATCAGGATTTCCAACAAGATCGACGATGGTCATGTTGGGAGCAATCTGCTGCTGCTTCGCAATCAGGAAGATGCCCATGTTGTCCTCGCGGAGAGCCTGTTCAACAGCGGGAAGGTTGAAGTCGTCCATGGTGGCGCGAGCGTAAGCCTTCAGACCGACACGGAATGCATCAAGGTCCTTCTCCTTGGCAGCATCGATGAGAACAGTCCAGGCAGTCTCAGCGTCTAGCTCGGGGACACCAGACCAGTTGACGTTGCGGCGAGACTTGCAATCGACGGCACGGTGACCTTGCTGGTCGCAGAGCTTGCAAGTACCCTCAAAGGGACGCTCAACACGCTCGTTGGGGCAGTCTGCCTTGTTGTGACCGACTTGACCGCAGTTGAAGCACTCGCCGGTGAGACCACCGCCACCGCCCTCGGGCTTGTCAGGGCAGTCGCGAGCAAAGTGACCAGTCTGCTTGCAGCTGCCATGGACCATTAGCACAGTGAAGAATACAGTCAGACAGGTGGCTACTTACATTCGGCAACCACCATCTCCAGCATCGCCACCGCCAGCACCAGCACCAGTGTCGCCGCCGCCGCCGCCGCCGCCCCAGGCGTCACCAACAGCAGCAGCAGTATCACCACCGCCCCAGGAATCACCAGTAGCGGCTGGGCCCCACGATTCGACGCCTGTGTTCTGTCAGCACAGCCTAACCATGGTCGTAGCACACCACCTACCAGCAGCAGCTCCAGTATCCCAGCTCATAGCTGCGGAGTATCGTCGATGAATGAGTAGCTTTGATTGATCGTGTACACAGTCGTAGTCGCAGTTGCGTGAGAAAAGAGAGAGAAAGAATCCGTGTGCGGTTTTTGCTCGTGAAAAGTTTGTGCTGCTGCAATCGCTGCTGCCCTAACTATACAGTGGAGGCGGAGGCCCGTGCTGAAGCGACAGTGAGGACAGCACAGTGAAGGTAAGGTGCACCTCGCTTTGGAGCACCGTGAAGAGACGGCTGGTGAGTGCCTTTGTACCTTTGGTGCGTACTGTCGCACTATGAGAGTATGGGCAGCATGGAAAGACGCTGTGAGGATGGTGAGTGAAGAAACGGGATCCAGCACTGTTGAACCTAATTGGGACGACGATGATAAGAGACTATGACGGAGTAACAAATGGAAGCACACGTCGGCACAGAAGTATGTAAAAGACGACAAAGCAAGCATTCAGTACATGAACATACTTGAAAATTCATTTAGTATGCAAAAACAAAGCATGCCTATCTCATAAGTCTGGTATCATCAATGTCATGAACCCCACCCACGATGAGAAAAGTAGAACCGTCTGCGAGACACTATACTTGCCCCCAATTCTTCGCCTGAACTCCAGTAACAATGATCTGAACTCGCTACATATGCAAGAAAATGATTCCATCAAACACCGCGGAACTGCAAATAGGTTAGCATTTGATCGACTTTTCAGTTGGAGGGCTCGCGCAGGACCACGTACCATTCGCACAACCAAGAACCACATGGCTCCAATGAACCTAAACGCCGCCAAACCGGCGACACTGTACAGCACGACTGCAAGATAGATTGTAGCAGCATCGTTTTGCTTCTTTTGGGCCTCGTCCGGAGTACTGACAGTCAGCTCCAGGCCACCAGACTGCAAGACCAAGGCTGACAAGCCGAGATTGCACAACATCCAGAACAGCACGACACCAGATCGGAAGCCCTTGTAATAATCTTCTTGCTTTTCACCAGGCGAAGGAATCTTCTTCTCTTCTTTCCACTTTTCGCTAAACACGCGAAGTTCAGTCTCGTATTGAGTGTTGAGATCGGCATCATCGGTTGGCGCTTGAATGTCCGCTTTACCGTCGGCCTTGGTCGTGACTGAAGGCAGCTTCTCCGGCTTATCATCACCCTTGGTACCCCAGGTAATGTCGTGTGTGTTGCAAAAGGCATAAACGTTGAGAATGTTGATGTACGTGGGCGTCATGAGGAGATACTGAATGAAAGAAGTGAACATGTGCCAGGGATCCAGGAAGATGATGGACACGATGAGCCACATCACATACGTCGATAGTAGTGAGATGACTAGCGTCGCAAAGATCCTGTCCTTGAAGAGGTCGCCGACGTTGAATCCGTTATTGGTCGCAATCTGGCCCTGCACGGAGCGGACGGTGATGAATACCGAAGCGAACATGAGATATGTCATGATAATACACCAAAAGTAGACCATGGACATGTACCACTTGTTTGAACCTTGGGGCCGATTACCGAGTGACAAGATGAAACACGTTATCAAGACGGCAATGTAAAGCCACTCAAATACGATGAAGAGCACCTTGCCAACAGTACCAAGTTCGGTTTGTAGTGAGGCCGTAAGGATGCGGAAGACCAGGAAGAAGTTGCCGAGCGCGAACCAGGCAAAGATCATGCTGACGGTTTGATAGACGAACTCGACAAGAAACATGGTTTTGCGCAAGAAGGAGTGGTCCGATCGGAAGATGTCGAAAGAGTGAGCAAGGGCGTAGACGGCAGCGAAGAAGGATCCGTTCAGCCAGCGACGACGTTGACTGATGAATTCGGCCATGGTAGTGGGGACGTCGGTTTCTCCCGTAGCGGACTTGACGTACTGCAGAATCCAATGGCAGTTTCGCTTGGAGACCAACTCGAAGCAGAGAATACGATCTTCAGCAAGATACATGTTGGCGGTAAAGATGCCAGCGTTGGCGCCGTGCATCTTCTCACCAGCAAAATACTTCTCCAGCGGGCCTTGTCCAGTCTTGTCGTTTTGCAGCGCAACGTATCTGTAGGCGGAGAAAGCACCGGGAAGCACAGAAATGAAGCCAAACGCAGACTCTAGAGGTTTATCCAGAATGTTGCTCATTTTGTACTCAAAGTTCTGGGTTGCTACCAGCGGATTCAGAAGCTTCTTTCCGTGCACCAGCATGGCCTTGATCTCACCACAGGCACCTGCGCACATGGGCTCGAGATCAAATGCCTTCCAAAGCTGGTAGACTGAGTCTTTTCCAGGCTTTGTACCGGCATCAATAAGCACGCATACGTTGGGGTCAAGGACTGCGCCGAATGCCTGGAAGAACCATCGATGTGAGTTGATCTTCTTCTGGTTCTTTTCCTTGAGACAGAAGAGCATCTGCACTGGCGTGTTGCCCTTTTTGACGCCGACAACACCCTTCTTGATGTCCAGCGTCATCTGGGTGGTGTACTCGTAGATATGCGCAGTCACATCCTTGCCGTTGACTTGCTGCTTGGCGATACCGTCCTGGTAAACACCGAGCGCAGCTAGTACGGCGCGAGTACGCGGGTTGATCTTGGCGCGCCCATCGCTTACGACGCAGACCACGATCTTCTTCCACGCGTCCTTGCCCCACGTCTTGCTGTTTGTGCGCGAGTTCATGTACTCGATGTTCTTGATGACGCCGATCATTGTGCGCGCGAACAGCTCGTCCTCTTCGTTGTACATGGTAATAACAATGAACAGCTCGGTATGGCGAGGCTTGGCAAACAGCTTCTGGCGGAGGGTGAAGCGCTCCGCATCAAAGTCTGCAGGATCACAGGTGGCGGCTGAGTAGCGCATGTGTGTGAATTCGTCACGCTCTGGGGGCTGTGCGTGCGGAACTTGGTTGAGCAACCGTGGCGGAATGGGGCAGTCTAGAACCAAATTGCCCTTGAACAGCTGAACTTCCTTGACCGTCTTCCATCGCTTGATCGGGGCCGGGCTGGGTGTGGGTGCAGGTTCGTCGTGGAAGGGGTTTTCGGGGTCCTCCATGTCGTGGGGATCCGGGCCATATGCGTTGTCGCCATGCATCATGGGCTTGTCCATATCTTCGTCCTGCCAGTAATGTGTGGGCTGTGCGCCATATGCGCCCGGGCTCTCATCGTGCGGTGTGGGGTCATAAGGCTGGTTGTAGTATGCATCGTGATGTGCTTGAGGATCGAGCGAGTAATCGCCGTCGTGACGTTGCGGTCGTGGGTCGTAGTCGTCGTGATAGTTACCGGCGGCATATGGGATATTCTCCACCGAGTACTGTCGCATGTTAGCCTCGTCTTGTCTCGGTATAACATTCACCGCTGTCCTCAGAGACATGCCGGCCACTTATACACATGCCCGGAAGAGAAAAAAGAAAGAAAGAAAAAACATCAAATAAACACATACACTTGGCTGCAACGGCAGACGGTCGCCGGAAGCAGCTGCAGGGTTGGGTCCCATGGGGATCTCGAGAATGCCCGACTGCGAAGGCCCTGGCGAGGCATATCGGTCTTCGAGTTGATAGCCGCGCAGAGGCTGTCCAGGCGAGGGCGTGCGCCCAGCTGGTCGTCGAGGGTCCATCTCGTACGGGTCGTCGTTGCCCGGTTGGCCTAGGTAGTTTACCGTCAGTTTAACTCGCTTCGTGCTGCACAGGAGTCTCAGGCAGGTGGGCAGAAAGGCAGAGAAGTGAGCAGGCAGAGAGAGAGAGAGATGGAAAGAAAGGCAGTAAATAATGTAACGCTATCAAGAGCGCAAATTGCTACTCACCCAGTCGGTTGTAAGACATGGTTGCGGGCCGGTTCCCTGTGGTGCTGATGCGCTTCAATCAAGGCGCGACAGTGCGGCAGCCGAGTCAACAGGCCAAACACAGGATGCAAGGGGTTGCCCAGAAAAAGATACAAAGGACGAGACTGTTGTTGATTCCGTCGTGATAGGCGGCAGCGCGGGAAAAAGCGACTGGTATATGCCTCGGTTTCAGATGGGTTTTGGCGGTTCGGATGTGGTGCCAGGATGTGCACGTTGTTTACCCAGCAACGAGCGGGACGATGATGTAACCGGGGGTACTAAAAGCAACAAAAAGGCCGGAAACAACAAATGTGCGCGACCTGAGGATGAGGATGAGGATAGTGTTGGGTTGCTGCTGGACTTTGAGCCTTTCAGCTTTCGAAGCCCCGTTTGACGGCATTCGAATGCCAAGGGAGTCGCAGCCGTGAAACTGCTGACTGGCCATCACCGTGTCATTCGCTGCGCAATCTTCGTGGGGTGGGGGAGCACGCCACACTTCACAGCCGCATGCACTTACGCAGCCTGCTATTTTCGAACCTCACCGTGTACCGATACCGGCATGTGGACGTTGATCACTGTCGGCGTACATGTACATGCTCGTACCCGGAGCTTCATCGGCAATCCTCACCATGATGACTACTTGAATGTTTAATGAGACCCTGACATGCAAGTCACGTTGGCTCGGAACTTTACCACGTTGGTTGCCTCAATCAAACCTTGGGCGTGCCACGGCTAGTGCTCACGCCGCACGCATCTTCTGCCTCGGAAGCCTGATGGCACGCTGATATCGTACACCCGACCAGTTTCGCACCTGTAGCGCATGGACGAGCCTACCTGACGCGATAGGCCATGGTTGCCCGCATCAACGGGCATCATGTTCTAACGTGGTAACTGTAATACTGGTATCCGGCTAGACATTTGCCATGGTTTACTCGCTGCACGCTGTGGGGACCCTGACGATCCGACATGTTTCTTGGCAAACTCACGTCATTCTACAGGTAGAGAGAAAAAGTTGGATAGGCTTTTCGCGTTGTCGTTGATCTTGTTGATCCGGCCATGTAAAGAGGAAATGGGTTGTGCATTGTAGCCCCTCCTTCCGCCAAGAGAGAAACACATCTCCCCACATGTACCTAGATACAACCCAAGCACAGCACACTTTCTACCAACCCATGCACATTCCGCAGTCCACTACCATGGCCGACTCGTCCACATCTCCCAAACCCGTCTCCGTCCTCTTCGTCTGCCTCGGAAACATATGTAAGCTACCACCCCCTCCTTCCCATGCTCTCGCCCATGCCCTCTCCCAATCTCTCCACTAACAACTCGTAGGCCGTTCCACAATGGCCGAAGGCGTCTTCCAATCCCTGACATCCCCCTCCCATCCCCTCATCTCCAACATCGACTCCTGCGGCACCGGCGCCTACCACCTCGGCTCCTCGCCTGACTCGCGCACCATGTCGACTCTCCGCGCAAACAACATAACCTCGTACCGGCATTCGGCGCGCAAATTCTCGCCCCGCACCGATTTCCGCGACTTTGACTACATTCTGGCCATGGACGACGAGAATCTCGCTGATTTGGAGGCGCTGAGGAGAGAAGAGGTCAAGAGACAGGGCGGGCAGGAGGAGGGGTTGGGCAAGGTCATGTTGTTTGGCGAGTTTGGAGGACGCAGGAGGAAGGCGGTTGGAAAGAGGAGTGAGAGGGGCGAGGAGATTGATGATCCCTACTATGGGGGAGACGAGGGGTTTAGGGTTGCGTATGCACAGTGTGAAAAGTTTGGAAAGTGTTTTTTGGAGAGGCTGGAGGGAGGTGAGCTTAGTTGAAGGGCCCGAGGGCTGAGGATCAAGTTTGCAGTTGTGATACCCCCCCATAGACTATTTGTTGCCATGTTTAAAAGAAAAAACAAAAGTATAAATAAACATGTATTCGTCTTGCTTGCTCTCAATTCGCTCGACTCATGCTAGCTACATGACACGCGTAATTCCACCTGGGTATTATATAGTCGTCGGTCCCTCGATTTTCATTAAACCTCGCGCTCGTGTCATAAGACGGGGGGGCATGGCAAATCATTGTGTCGTCCCGTCACTCTTTCGCCTTGATATCTCTCTCCATGTCCAGCAACCTCTCTACAACCTTGGCTCGCATAAACTCCGTCAGCCTCAACACGCCCTCCCTCGTAACAAGGCGATAGGTGCCACTATCCTGCCAGCCACCCATGCCACCATCTACAAACCGCCCATTGCCATCAACTTCCACACTCCCAAAAATGTCCTCTGGCCACGCAATCCGCCCGTAGTCGGGCGGATTCCTCAAATCGCTAACATGAATCCAACCGCCGTGGCCGGCGCCCCCAGTGCCGCCTTGGTGCATGGCCCCGCCCGCGCCGTCATCACTGCTCGTTTCCGCGGCCAAGGAGAAACCGCCCGGTGAGGCGTACACGGCTGCTTGTGACTGCACGTACGGATCCGAGGTAGCGTGCTGAGCAAAGACGGAGGAGAGGATGGGCAGGAACGAGGGGTTTTGAGTAAAGTTCTGAGGCGTGGGCGGTAGGGCGGTACATGTGCCGAGGGCGAGTTGGGGGGTTGGTGGGTTGGAGGGGAGGAGGGTGAGGAGGCGTCTGGATGGGTCGTAGGGGTCTATGTGAACGTACTGGAATCGCACACGCAAGTCAGTATATAAACGGAAATACAGTGTTGGAATTTCGGGGTTGGGGGGGAAAGTTGTTTACAATGTGTGGGTGCTCGGGCAGGGTGGAAACGGTTCTTGCGCCGCGTAGACGCAGCGTCTGGGGTTGGGCGGGACGGATGCGGCGCGCTGAGCGCAC
>Ga0265780_10012026_pt1 | contig 10183 bp, 3 predicted proteins | sample P1T30metagenome_FD_192432 | JGI IMG/M metagenome (GOLD analysis project Ga0265780, IMG submission 192432) | Plant litter microbial communities from East Loma Ridge, Irvine, California - P1 T30 | ecosystem: Environmental > Terrestrial > Plant litter > Unclassified | place: USA: California... | reverse complement strand
CTTGTCGTCGTACGTCGTCGGTCAGGTTTTTCTGCTCTTCGAATAAGGCTTTGTTACCAATGAATACTGGCTGTCCAGTCACTTCGGCCTGCACACCGCGCCCGATCAGGGCTTTCAGGTTCGTGGCGTCGGGGATGGACGTATTACCCAGTTTTTCTTTGCCACCCTGTACAATGGCCGACGCCAGCGGGTGATCGCTCAGACCTTCGACGGCTACGGCGACAGCTAATAGCTGCGTGTCAGTGCTGCCCGATAATGGCACGATCTTGTTCAGTTTCGGTTTGCCCTGCGTCAGTGTGCCGGTTTTGTCGAACGCAATGGCGGTCAGATCACCCAGGTCTTCCAGCGGTCGACCGCCTTTAATGAGTACTCCCTCACGGGCTGCCCGGGCCACGCCACTCAGCACCGCTGATGGGGTCGAGATGGCGAGTGCACAGGGGCTGGCGGCTACCAGCACCGCCATTGCCCGGTAGAAACTGGCAGAAAACGGTTCGTCAATCACCAGAAAGGCAAAACAGAGCGTAACGACCAGAATGAGTACGGCGGGTACAAACCATTTTTCGAAGCGGTCGGTGAATTGCTGCGTAGGCGACTGCTGGGATTCGGCCTCGTTGACGAGCTTGATCAGCCGGGCGAGGGTCGAGTCGCTGGCCGCTTTCGTTACGTTGATTTCCAGTACGCTGGTGCCGTTGATGGTTCCGGCGAAGACGTTATTCTCGGCTTTGGCCTGGGCTGGATTTGTCCCGTCGGCCATAGCCAGTTTGTCGACCGGTACGCTCTCGCCCGTAATAGGTGCCTGATTCACAGGGCCAGCGCCCTTGATTACTACGCCGTCGGCGGCAATCTTGCTGTTGGGCTTTACAATGATGACGTCCCCAACCCGAAGCGCGGTTACATCAATTTCCTCGGTCTTGCCATCCCGCCGGACGGTAGCGGTTTTGGCGCTCAGATCGGCCAGCGCCGAAATGGATTTGCGGGCGCGATTCATGGCGAAATGCTCCAGCGCGTGCCCCAGACTGAACAGCGCCAGCAGCAATGCCCCCTCTGACCATTCGCCCAGCGCACCCGCCCCGGCAGCGGCTACTAGCATCAGAAAATCGATCTCAAACTCACCCTGCCGGATAGCTTCAATGGCCTCTTTGGCCGTAAAAAAGCCACCAAAGAAATACGCCAGTCCGTACAGACTCAGACTGATCCAGTTGGGTAGACCATTCACGAACGACAGGCCAAAACCGATGCCCAGACTAACGGCGCAGAGAATGGCGAAAATCAACTCGGTGTTGGGACCGAAAATACCACCGTGTTCGTGGTCATGCCCCCCGCCATGCGTGTGTTGGTGGCCGGCTTCCTGGCCGTGAGTATGATCGTGGTCATGCGATTCATCGTGGGGATGCTCGTGTTCCGCATGGTCGTGTTCATGAGGCTGGTCGGTAGTGGGCGCTTGAGCCGGGTTTCCCTGCTGGCTAAGCTTCCTGAACAGGACGTCCAGGCTGGTGGCTTCCTGATCGAACTCCAGATGAATGGCCCCCGACGCCGACACCGACGCTTCCAGTACGCCCGGCCAGCGGGCGATCTGCTCGGAAACCGTACGGGCCTGCCGGGTGTGCCAGATACCCTGCAGCCGACCGACGTAATGGCCGTAGCGGTGAGTGATGTCGGCCCCCGCCTGCCGGGCCAGCGTCTGCACCCGATCCAGCGAAATCGTCTGCGGATCGTAGTGAATGCAAAGCTGATCCGGGTGGTCGGTCGTCCCGGATCGAATGTGTACTTTGTCGATGCCGGGACGCCCGTCGAGCAGGCCCATCAGCCGCTGAACGCACTGATCTTTCTGGTCGGGTACATCCGGCAGAAGCATTGTTAAGTCGATCTGAAGTTTTTTCATGGGTACGTTGATTAATGCGCGTGGCCTTCTTCTTCGCTACCAGCGGCTTTGAGTTGCGACAGCAGCGCGTAGGCGCCCTTCGTAACGACTTTGGTAGTGCTCAGGTTAAACTTTTCGGGCAGCGTCACCTGCGAATAGCCGCTTTCTGTTACACCCCGTCGAACGGGTATTTGTTTAAAAACAGTGCCGTGTTCGTGCGTTTCGGCTTCCTTGTGGTCATCATGCTCAGCTTCGCTCGCTTCGTGCTCGTGGTGTTCGGGTACGTTTTCGTCCGTCACCACAAAAATGTATTCCTTGCCTTCGGCGGAGACAATGGCTTCTTCGGGCAGGGCCGTCGTCCGGCTGGCACCCAGATCCAAGCTCGCTTTCAGGAACGTATTGGGTGTCAGGCGACTGTCGGCCTGGTCCAGTTTAGCCGCCACCCGCACCGAGCGATCGGTATCGATGGCCCGGTTGATGTACAGAATACGGCCGGTACGTTCCTGCGTTTCGTTCGTGAGCCGGATGCTGATGCGCTGCCCTTCCCGAAGCTGAGACAGGTCTTTTTCAAACACGATCAGCTCGGCGTACAGCCCCTGGCTGCTGGTCAGTTTGGCAATCAGGTCGGCGGGCTGAACGTACTGCCCGGCTGTGGCTGCTACGTCGGTGACAACGCCAGCCACCGGTGCGGTGACGACGTAAAACGAACTGAACTTACCCGCCAGCGCGGCCTCCGGCGACAGACCTACCAGCCGGATTCGCTGGGCCAGCCCCGTCACCCGGGCGCGGGTAGCGGTCAGGTCGGCGGTGGTTTGCTGGAGTACTTTCAGCGCGCTCACGTTCTCGCGGCTTAGTTCCTGCTGCCGGACCAGTTCTGTTTGCAGATACGTCAGGCGGCTGTGGGTTTCGGCGTATTCCTGTTGCAGAGCGATCAGGTCTGGGTTTTCGATCCGGGCCAGCACCTGGCCTTTGCGGACGGGCTGGCCCGGCAGGAGGGGAATCGCCCGGATAAAGCCCCCCTGCAGGGCCGTCACCGTCACCTGGCTCTGGGGCGGTACCGCCAGCCGTCCGTTTACGTTCAATTGCTGCCCCAGATTGCGGTAGCCGACGGTGCCCAGCGTTATGTCCGCCATCCGCATCTGATCGTCGGAGAGCTCGACCAGGTCGGCTGGCGCTTCTTCGTGCGGGTGGTCGCTTTCTTCTTGGGTTTGCTCGCCGGTCGTCTCCCGGCAGGCCGTCGTTCCGCTCAACAGGCTGACGACGAGAAGAGTATGAGCTATATAGTTAATGAGAGACATGGCGAATGGAGTTAAATAGTCCAGCAGGCTTTAGTTGAACGTTGGCAAAGCTGATCACTTTGGTTATTAATCATAGATGAGTCAAAGCTTTGCCAACGTTTTTAGCCCATTTACTTAAGGCAAACCGATGAGTTGTTCGAGTGCAACGACGGCCTGGTTGTATTGATTGATCGTGTCGAGGTAAGTGGTGCGGGCCTGGTAGGAGCGGGTCAGCGCCTGGGCGTATTCCAGATACCCCACTTCACCCGTCCGGAACGCTCTCTCCGCGCCGTCGGCCAGCCGTTTCGCGACCGGCAGACCGGTCTGCTCGTAATAGGCCAGGCTGGTCTGCTGCTTGCGAATTTCCTGAACGGCGGCTGCCAGTTCACCCTGCAAATTGCGCTGGTTGTAGGCCAGTGCGGCTTCGGCAAGCTGCTGTCCCAGCCGCGCCGACTCGATCCTGGCGCGTTGGGCGCGCTGGAAAACGGGAATGGCAATACCAGCCTGCACCCCCTGAAACCTCTTTCCCCCGTTAAAGTAACGATCCTGCGCCACACCGCCGGGCCCCTCAACTGTCTGCGTACCAATCAGCGACTGGTTGAAGTACCCCACTACGTAGTCGGGCCGTAGCCTGGCCTGCTCCACAGCAATCTGCCCTTCGGCGATGGATACCTGCTGTTGCAGCAGAGCCAGCGTTGGGTTCTGAACCAGCACCGAATCGGAAAAATTTGGCAGCGACCGGCGGGGCAGGGTGCCCGTAGGCAGTGTCAGCGCGCTGGTCGTGTTCAGCAGGGTTTGCAGATTACTCAGGGCAATGGTGCGGTCGGCGATGGTGAGCGCAAGCTGGTTGCGAATTTCACCCAGCAGGTTGTCGGCCGTGGCGACCTCAAGGCCGGTGCCTTCGCCGGTACGTTGCCGAACTTCGGTGGCCCGTCGAAACGCGACCAGCAGACTATCTTGTGAGGTCAGCAGGTGCTGGCGTTCGGTGAGGTAAGCCAGTGTCAGATACGTACTCTTGACGCGGCTGCGGAGTTCCGTTTGCAACAGCCGGGCCTGTAATTCGCTGCTCCGGATGCTGGCGTCGGCGAGCCGTTCCTGATTGCGGATCAGCTTGCCGTTGGGAATGCTCTGCGAGATGGTGAAATTGTTGTCCCACCGGATTGAGTTGTACTGCCCCCCCACCCACGACACGTCGAGTCGACCAATGTCGCGGGCTGTCCGGCGCCCCGTCTGCTGAATAGCGATGTTCAGGCTGCTGACCCGGCTAGAACCGTTATTGGTCAGCGCCTGGCTCAAAGCCGCGTCGAGCGTGAGCGGAGTCTGGGCAATTGTACCTGCTACGTTCTGCGCTGATACCTGCGCCTGGTTACTTGTCGCGAGCAGAAGCAGTAGCCCAATCGCCAGCTTCCCGGCGTTGGCGGAGAATGTTGTTTTTGTGGCTGATTGATGCTTCGCCGTGCTCTGTTCCCACCAGTACAGGCAGGGGAGAACCAGCAGGGTAAGCAACGTAGCGGAAACCAGCCCGCCGATGACCACTGTAGCCAGCGGACGCTGTACTTCGGCCCCCGCGGTCTGCGCCAGGGCCATGGGCAGAAAGCCGAGCGAAGCCACCAGCGCGGTCATAAGTACCGGGCGCAGCCGGGTTGCCGTTCCCTGTAAAATCCGGTCGTGCAGTGATAGATCGGTTTCGATTTTGAGGTGGTTGAACTCGCCGATGAGCACGATGCCGTTGAGCACCGAGACGCCGAACAAAGCGATAAAGCCCACCCCGGCCGAAATACTGAACGGCATATCCCGCAGCCAGAGGGCAACAACACCCCCGATGGCGGCCAGGGGAATGGCCGAGAAAATCAGCAGACTCTGCCGGATCGAGCCGAACGTAAAGAACAGCAGCAGGAAAATAAGCCCGAGGGCGACTGGAACGGCAATGCTCAGGCGCTGCTCGGCTTCCTGCAGGTTCTGAAACTGCCCGCCATACGTAATGTAGTAACCGGCTGGTAGTTTGACCTGGGTGTCCAGTTTCTGCTGTAGCTCCCGCACCACGCTTTCTACGTCGCGTTCGCGCACGTTGAAGGCCACCGTAATGCGTCGCTGGGCGTTCTCGCGCTGTATCTGGTTGATGCTGTTCTGAAACGATACGCTGGCAACCTGCCCCAGCGGCACGGCCTGTCCGCCAGCGGTGGTCAGCAGTAGGTTCTGTACGTCTTCCAGCCGCTGGCGGCTCTGTTCCTGTAATCGAACGACCAGGTCGTAGCGCCGTTCGCCCTCATACACCAGCCCGGCCGACGCGCCGGCAAAAGCCGCCTGGAGGTAGCGGTTAGCTTCTTCGATGGAGAGGCCGAAACGGGCCAGGGCGTCGCGGTCGAACTTGACAACGATCTGGGGCAGGCCCGACACCTGCTCGACGTATAGGTCCCTGGCCCCCGGTACGGTGCTGGCCACCCGCCCAATGCGGGCGGCATAATCGCCCAGCACCTGCAGGTCTTCGCCGTAGAGTTTAACGGCTACGTCCTGTTTGACACCAGTCATCAACTCGTTGAAGCGCATCTGAATGGGCTGCTGAAAACCAAAGCTAACGCCCGGGATGCGACTCAACCGCTCCTGCATTTTTTCGGCGAGTTCCTGGCGGGTGTGGGCCGATGTCCATTCGTTCTGGTCTTTGAGAATGACCATCATGTCGGCGGCTTCAATGGGCATGGGATCGGTCGGTATCTCGCTGGCACCGATTTTTCCGACCACTTCTTTGACTTCGGGGAATTCGTTGATCAGCAGCCTGCCGCCCTGCAGACTAGCGTCGATGGACTGCGCCAGCGACGAGCCGGTCATCACCCGGGTTTCAACGGCGAAGTCGCCCTCGTCCAGTTCGGGAATAAACTCGCCCCCCAACTGACTAAAGATGAATACAGAGATGACAAGCAAACCCACCGACGAGCCAACAACCAGTCCTTTGCGACGTAACGTCCAGCGAATTGCCGGTTCGTAGAGCCGGTGGAAAAACGCCATAATCCGATCCGAGATAGTTGGCCTTGGGTTGTGTTCGATCTTTTTGCTTAGCAGCAGTGCCGACAGCATCGGTACGTACGTCAGTGACAGGATAAACGCCCCGATGATGGCGAATACCACCGTCTGCGCCATCGGCCGAAACATCTTGCCCTCCGTCCCGACCAGCGCCAGAATCGGCAGATAGACGATCAGGATAATCAGTTCCCCAAAAGCCGCCGACGACCGTATCCGACTTGCCGCCTGGTAGACTTCTTCGTCCATATCCAATTGCGAAAGTGTGAATCGGACCGCCGAAGCGGAGCGAAAGAGCGAACGGGTGGAGGGGGTTTCCTTATTTTCAGTGAATTGCTCTTTTCTAGATCCCTGTGTTAACAATTCTGTATCAGGGAGCTCGCTCACCTGCTCATTCGCTTTTTCGCTTTTTCGCTCTTTCACTCTTTGTAAATGGTGCAGCGTGGCTTCCACGATAATCACCGCCCCATCCACGATCAGGCCGAAGTCGATGGCGCCCAGGCTCATCAGATTGCCCGATACGCCGAACAGGTTCATCAGAGAAACGGCAAAGAGCATGGCCAGCGGAATGACCGAGGCTACGACGAGACCAGCCCGCCAGTTGCCCAGCATCAGCACCAGCACGAATACCACAATCAGCGCTCCTTCGATCAGGTTGCGCTCGACAGTACTGATGGCCCGGTTCACCAGATTGGTCCGGTCCAGAAAGGCGTCGATTTCAACGCCTTCGGGCAGGGATTTCCTGATCTGATCGATGCGTTGTTTCACATTGCCGATCACCTCCGACGAGTTGGCCCCCTTGAGCATCATCACAATGGCGCCCACCACTTCGCCGTCGCCGTTGCGGGTCATGGCGCCGTAACGCACCGCGTGGCCCATCTGTACCTGCGCTACGTCGCTCACCCTGACGGGAACCCCCTCGTCTGTCCGACGAATGACCGTTTTGCCGATGTCGCCCAGCGTGCTCATCAGCCCTTCGGAGCGAATGAAATAGGCGTTGGGTCGCCGGTCGATGTAGGCACCACCCGCGTTCTGGTTGTTCCGTTCCAGCGCCGTAAACAGCTCATCCATCGTCACATTGGCCGCCCGGAGCCGCTGCGGATCGACGGCTACTTCATACTGTTTGAGAAACCCACCGAAACTACTGACATCGGCTACGCCTTTGGTGCCGAGCAGCTGCCGCCGGACCAGCCAGTCCTGAATCGACCGGAGTTCGACGGCCGGATACTGTTTTTCGTACCCCGGTTTGGCCCGGATAACGTATTGATAAATCTCGCCCAGCCCCGTCGTAACCGGTGCCAGTTCTGGGTTTCCCGCATTGGCCGGAATTTGAGCACGCGCCTGCTGCAGTCGTTCGAAGACCTGCTGGCGGGCGAAATAAACGTCGACAGCATCATCGAAAACAATGGTAACAACCGACAGCCCGAAGCGGGAAATGGAGCGAATCTCTTCCAGATCGGGCAGGGTCGCCATCGTCTGTTCGATGGGGAAGCTGATGAGCCTTTCCACATCGGGAGCCGAGAGGGCCGGGCTCTGGGTAATAATCTGTACCTGGTTATTGGTGATATCGGGCAGGGCGTCGATGGGCAGGCGCGTGAGCGAGTACCCTCCCCAGACAATCAGCGCGAACGTAAACAGCCCGATAATGAGCTTGTTCTGAATAGAAAAACGGATAATGCGATCCAGCATAGATGGGTCTGAACAGATGAATCAACAGGAAGATGTCAGGCACAACCAAAAGGCATACGTTTCCGGAGAAGGTATGGCCGATTACGCCAGCTATGGGTTGTTCAGACCGTCTGTTTGGGGGGCTGCCAGATGGCAGTGAGGGGCTCGGCCCAGTTGGTGGGCGCGTAATGGAAACGAGTGGCAGAGAACCAGCCCGACTCGGAAACTGATGCCGTCGGATAGGCAAATAAAGGCGTAATGGTTGCTACTACAGCGCAACAGGCACAGGTGCAGAAGGGAGAGCACTGGTCGTCTTGATGCTCGTGTGCATCGTTGGAGCGTGTATCGGCAGTCGATGCTGACGTGGTTACAACCGTTGCCAGCGCCTGCCCCACGAGGGGGAGCGCATCGTCAGCGCAGGGCCACAGCGACAACCCCAGCACGTATACGGCAAACACGATCGTTAACCACTTCATGCCGGCAAATGTAGGCTAAAGCGTTATGCAACAGGTAGGCGAGAGCAAATAAAGATACGTTTTTGGAGAGAAAGCACAAAGACGAATGATATAAGAGGAAGAACTGAGGTGGGTATCGACTCCTCCGCTCATAATCGTTCGTCTTTGGGCTGGTCAGCTACCGGCTATGCCATCGCTGCGGAGCAAGTGGCATCCGGCGACCGTCGAAGGGAATATCCTGCGGGCCGTAGTGGTTGGTCAGGTAATCCAGAATGGCTGGCTCAAATTCGCCCAGGTCCCAGAGCTTCTGCGTGCGCTGCATCCAGCGAATCCGCTCGATCCACTTGTCGCGGTCGAAATGACTTTGCAGGATCAGCTTGCTCGAATGACAGGCTGTGCATTGGCCTTTCACCAGCAGCATATTCTTGTCGAGTGCGAGCCCGGACTCGGGATCGACGCCCGTAGCACTTACGGGCGCTGTTGCCTCCGCGTGTCCCGGAGCAGCAACCGCGGGAGCCGGTTTTGCTGTAGTTGCTTTCACAGCTGGAGTTACCCGTTTGGCGTTCGCCTTGCGAGCTGGCACGGGCTGTTGAGCCACCCACGCGCAAAGCAGCCAGACACACAAGCTACCTACCAGCCAGCTATACTTCATCTTCCTAAATCGATTACTCATCCTTTCCCCTTTCTTCTATTCTCCTATTCCTCCTTTTTACACAACCTTCACCGCAATCCGGTGGCAGGCGTTGTTGATGTAACCTTCGGGGTTCCACTGGGGCATCACCATCGGCTGCGATACGCCCTTGTCGTCAGTGGCGCGGGCCCAGACTTCGTAATACCCCTGCGTCGGGAGTTTAACGGAGGCCGTCCACTGCTGCCAGGCAAGGCGGTTTTTTGGTGCTTTCAGGTCGGCTTTCTGCCAAGTAGCCCCAAAATCGGTAGAAATGTGCAGCTCTTTAACCGCCCGATCACCCGCCCAGGCGTGACCACGTAGCGTCAGTGGTTTATCGGTTGCCAGCTCAAGGCCCGTTTTTGGGAACGTAATGACCGATTTTACCGGCATTGACTCAATAATCTTGAACTCACTTTCTGGCGGATCGACGCCCGGTGCGACTGGATGCATGGGAACGCGGTAGCTCTTGCCCGTCATCTTGGCCCCGTCATGGACTTTGTTGCGAATCGCAATCGTGTGCAGCCACTTGCCCGACACCGACGCGGGCCAGCCGCCAATAACCAGCCGTAAGGGGTAGCCGTGGACCACCGGAATATCCTTGCCGTTCATGGCCCAGGCAATCAGCGTTTCGTCTTCCAGCGCTTTCTGCATGGGAACGCCCCGCGAAATCACTGCTTTGGCCGGGTCCTGGCTCAGGTGCAAATCTTTTCCGTAATAGCCAATGTACACAGCATCATCTTTTAGCCCTACATCGGCCAGTATATCTTTCAGCCGGACGCCCGTCCACTCGGCGCAGCTGACGCCCCCTTCGGTCCATTGGTTACCCGCCGTTTTTGGAAAATACCCCGCCCGGCCGTTGCCGCCACATTCAAGCACCAGCTGGTAGGTATAGGGTTTGAACTTCGTCTTCAGGTCGTTGAGGGTGTATGTTTTTGTGGTTTTGACCGACTCGCCGTTAATCGTGAGCGTCCATTTCGCTACGTCGATATTCTCCGGAATCAGGCCGTTATTGCGGATAAACATCTTGTCGGCGGGGGTGACCGCATCGTCAAGCAGGTAAGGCGTCGCTTCTACGTTCCAGGGTTTGTCGTTGAGGACAACCATGTCCTTGTGCTTGTCGGCCATCGGGTCAACGGCAAACGCCATCGGGAGGTAATGACGCGGGAGCCGGTCGGCAAAAACAATATGGGTACCCAGTAAACTTGTCAGCGTAGCCAGGGACGAGGTTTTAAGAAAC
>Ga0265780_10012025_pt1 | contig 10183 bp, 5 predicted proteins | sample P1T30metagenome_FD_192432 | JGI IMG/M metagenome (GOLD analysis project Ga0265780, IMG submission 192432) | Plant litter microbial communities from East Loma Ridge, Irvine, California - P1 T30 | ecosystem: Environmental > Terrestrial > Plant litter > Unclassified | place: USA: California... | reverse complement strand
AAAGCGCGCCTCCGCATGCGGCTCCTGTTCAAAAACATCGAGCGCCGCGCCACCGAGCGTCTTGCCTTCCAGCGCGTCCAGCAGCGCCGCTTCATCGACCAGGGAACCGCGCGCGATATTGACCAGGTAGCCCCGCGGCCCCAGCGCCTCCATCACCTCGCGGTCGATCATCTTGCTGGTCTCCGGGCCGCCCGGCGCAGCCACGATTAGCACGTCACTGTCCTGCGCCAGTCGCAGCAGGTCGGCCTCAAAGCGGTACGCGAGACGCTGGTCGCTGCGGCCGTGATAGGCCAGGCTGACGCCAAACGGCTCCAGCCGGCGCGCAATGTCCTTGCCGATGCGGCCCAGGCCAACAATGCCGACGCGCTTGCCCGACAGGCTCACGCCGAGCGGCATCGTGCCCTGCGGCCATTTGCCATCGCGGACAAACCGGTCCGATGCCGGCAGCCGGCGCAGCAAACCCAGCAGCATGCCGACGCACAGTTCCGCGACCGCGGTATTGAGCACGTCAGGGGTATTCGTGACGGGAATGCCGCGCGCGGCCGCGGCAGCCAGCGGCAAACCGTCGTAGCCAACGCCAAACGTGGTGACAATTTCCAGCGCCGGCAAGCGTTCGAGGATCGCCGCGTCGACCTTGACGTTGCTGCGCGTGATGATGCCGCGGATGCGCGACGCCAGCGCCGGGTCAGCGTCGAGGTCAGCCAGCTGATGCGGGGTGAATTCCGTTTCCAGCTGGGCCTGGTGAGCGGGTGCGTAAGAAGCCAGTTGCAGGAGATCGGGCTTCATTTGGCAAACACCTGGGCCAGGTCCGCGAACGCTTTGAATTCCAGGGCGTTGCCGGACGGGTCAAGAAAGAACATCGTCGCCTGCTCGCCCGGCAGGCCGGGAAAACGGATGTGCGGCTCGATGACGAAATCCATGCCGGCGTCACGCAGGCGGTCGGCCAGCGCCTGCCATTCGTCCAGGGAGATGATTGCGCCGAAGTGACGGACCGGGACGTCATGGCCGTCGACGGCGTTGGTTGATGCGTTCGTCGACGCACCATCACCCTTGACCGCGCACTCGTGCGGCGCCAGGTGCGCTACCAGCTGGTGGCCGTAGAAATTGAAATCGACCCAGGCGTCGGACGAACGACCTTCCGCGCAGCCAATCACGGTGCCGTAGAAATGGCGCGCCGCGGCCAGGTCGTGCACGGGAAATGCCAGGTGAAACAGGGCGGTACCGGTCATGTTGCCTCCTTTGATGATGAACAAAATTGTAATCGAAGTCGATCAAACACTTTTATTCGAAGCAATGAACCGGACCGTGTACGAATTGCAACGTTTCTTACCAACAGTCAGGATCAAGGACTGTTTCCTATTGTCACTAGCTGATAAAATTGCCACTATTCACTTTTGCTGCGCCATATCAACATGTCTTCCGAATCATAAATGTTATGCGTGGCGCATAGCTGTTCACACGCACGGCGCCATCTGCGGCTCTGCATGTTTCACCAGGGAATTTGTAATGCAGACCCGCGTTCAATCGAACCTTACTTTGCTTGCCGCAGCTGTTGCAGGAATCTGCGCAGGCGCCCATGCAGCACCTGCGGTATCTGCGGCGCCTTCCAGCATCCCCATCGCCGAAGTGTTCGTCACCGCCCAGCGCTCACCTGAGCTCGCCGACCATATTCCGGTGGCGCTCAGCGTGGTCTCTGGCGACACCCTCACGGAAGATGGCATCGACCGCCCTTCCGACCTGGCCCGGCGGCTGCCGAACGTCAGCCTGGACGGCGCGGCCGACGGCCTGAAAATCACCATGCGCGGCGTCACCAGTTCCGACACGACCGAAAAGGGCGACCCGTCGGCCGCCTTCATGCTCGACGGGATCTACATCGCCCGCCCGCAAAGCCAGGACGTCGACCTGCTCGACGTCGACCGCGTCGAAGTGCTGCGTGGCCCGCAAGGCACGCTGTACGGCCGCAACGCCACGGCGGGCGTCGTCAACGTGATCTCGCGCCAGCCCACGCAGGCGTTCGAAGGCACTGCCGGGTTTGAGTTTGGCAACTTCAACCTGCGGCGCGAAGACGCGATGCTGAACGTGCCCGTCAATGACAGCCTGGCCCTGCGCGCAGCCCTGGCGCGCACCACGCACGACAGTTACCTCGAGAACGGCCAGGGCACTGGCCACACGCTGGGACTGGACCTGGACAACCGCGCCGCGCGCCTGTCGGCAAAATGGCGCATCAACCGCGATGCCAGCCTGGTCCTGCGCTACGACCTGAACATCGATCACGGCAACCCGGACAACACCGTCCAGGACGGCAATTTCTACAGCGGCGTGGCCGCGGGTCAACCGGTCGCCACCAGCGCCAGCACATCGGCGCGCCTGACCAACAGCTTCGTGCCGGTCAATGCGATACCGGCGCAAGGATTCCGCGAGCGCCGCACATCCGGCCTGCAGGCCGACCTGGCCTGGAACCTGGGTCCGGCCACGCTGTACTACCTCGGATCGCGCCGCCATTTCGACGACGACTTCCTGACCAATTACTACTACCGCGTGGCGCCAACCCTGGCGCTGGGCGTGCGCGAAAATTTCACTGGCGCGTACACGCAGGATTCGCACGAACTGCGCCTGGGCACCGACGCGTCCGCCATGCTCAGCGGACAGGCCGGCCTGTACTATTTCCGCGAAAAGTCCGACGTGCTGTATGGCTTCCGCGACCTGGAACCGCTCGGCCTGCCGCCGTATTACGTGTTCCCGCATGGGCCCAACATTGCCCGCAGCCGCGCCGTGTTCGGCCAGGGGACCTGGCGCGTCAACGATGCGCTGCGCCTGACACTGGGCGCGCGCGCGACCTCGGACTTCAAATCGCGCGTCGGCTCGACCAATTTCCAGCAGGGGGCGGCGTTCAACCCCGCCACCGACCTGCGCGAACTCAACGCGGCCGAAATGGCCACCAGCAAAACCACCTGGCGCATCGGCGCCGACTACGACCTCGCGCCCGGTACGCTGCTGTATGGCACGGTGTCGACCGGCTACAAGGCGGGCGGCTTCAATGATGGCTGCCTGGCCGGCACGATGGCGCTCGGCATCGCCTGCCCGGCCGCGCAGGCGGTCCCCGCCAGCACGCTGGTCTATCGCCCGGAAACGCTGACTGCGTTCGAGGCCGGCGTCAAGACCCACTTCTGGCAGCGCCGCGCCAGCCTGAACCTGGCCGCGTTTCACTACCACTACGACAACCTGCAACTGTCGGGCGTGGCCATCGTGCAGAACACGCCGCGCTACGTGACGTCGAACGCCGGCCGCGCCAGCGTCACCGGCCTGGAAGCGGACGGCCAGGCCCGGTTAGGCAGCGACGATACGCTGAACTATGCGCTGACGCTGCTGGACGCCCACTATGTGTCGTACTCGCCCGATGGGGTGCATTCCTGGGACGGCCACGACCTCGACCGCGCGCCGCATCGCACGTTGATGCTGGGCTATGACCACCGCTTTGGCCTTGACGCTGGCGACCTGACCGCCGGCATCAGCACGCGCCTCACCGGGGCTTCGGTGATTGCCGTGCCGAGCCAGCTGCTGACCTACCGGATCGCCGGCCATGCCAGCACCGACCTGTCGCTGCGCTGGCAGCCCGCCGGCGCCCCATGGAGTGCAGCGCTGCGCGTGCACAACCTGGAAGACGCCGTGCGTCCGATCGCGATCGACAGCTTCGGCATGGTCGTGCCAGGCGATCCGCGCACCATCAGCGCGCGCGTCGCTTACCGCTTCTGAACGCCGGCTTGCCAGACGTCCGGCCAACCCAATGAACCCGCCACATGCTTCACTTGTCCAATCACTGTCCAACCAGTTGCCGCGTGTGATGGCCGGGATGCTGCGCCAGCTTGGCCTCATTCTCGTCACGCTGCTGCTGGCGCCGTCGTGCATGGCGGCCTCGTCCCAGGCCGCCTTGCCCGCACCGCTGCTGCTGGACGGCGCCACCACGTCGGCCGACGCGTGGCCGGCGCTGACCGTGCTGCCCGACCCCGGCGGCACGCTGCGCATCGACGACGTCGTGGCCAGCGCCAGCCAGTTCATGCCGCCCACATCAAGCCACTCCACCCTGGGCATGGGCCACACCGTTGTCTGGCTGCGCATCCCGGTGCGCCTGGCGCCGGACGCCTATCCGCGCTGGCTCCTGTCGATCGATTATGCGGTGCTGAACCAGGTCGATATCTACGTCGGCAACGACCAGGGCTACCGGCACGAGGCCACAGTGGGGAATTTGCAGGACGCGTCACCGGCCGGCGTCCAGGGCCGCGTTCCCGCGGCCCTTCTCAATTTGACGCCTGGGAAAGAGGTCACGCTGCTGCTGCGGGTCGACAATATCGGCGCGCTGATCGTGCCGATTGCCCTGTCGCGCCCGACGCTGTTCCACGCCCATGCGCTGGACGAGCAGATGCTGCAAGGCTTGCTGCTGGGACTGTCGATCTGCCTGTTCCTCTACAGCCTGGCGCAGTGGATCGGCTTGCGCGAACCCCTGTTTGGCAAGTACGCGCTGTTTGTTGGCGGCACCACCATGTTCTCGGTCGAGTTTTTCGGCCTCGGCCAGCAGTACCTGTGGAACCAGCAGCCATGGATGACGGTGCATGCCGGCGGACTGTTTTCGCTGATGGCATCGTGCGGCGCGTACCTGTTTGTCGAACAGGCGCTGGCGCGGCCAGGCCAGGACCGCCTGTTCAGCCGCCTGATGAAAACCGGCGCCGCGCTCACTGTCGCGGCCGCGTTTGCGTTCGGCGCGGGCTGGCTCGACGTCCAGCAGCTGGTGGCGATCGTCAGCACGCTGGGGCTGCTGCCGATGCTGCTGGGCCTGCCTGGCGCTTTTGGCCGCGCGCGCCGCGGCGATCCGGTCGGCATGTATTTTCTGATCGGCTGGGCGATGGGCTTCATGGCGGCGGTGCTGCTCAGCCGGGTCATCGGCGGCACGGCCGATGCGACGTTCTGGAACATGCACGCGCTGCAGTTCGCCAATGTGCTCGATATGCTGCTGTTCATGCGCATCCTGGGCCTGCGCACCAAGGCCATGCAGACCGCGATGCTGCGCGCCGAAGCTGCCACCCGGATGAAGTCCGATTTCCTGGCCAACATGAGCCATGAAATCCGCACGCCGTTGAACGCCATCATCGGCATGAGCCGCCTGGCGCTGATGGGGCAGCCCCAGCCAAAAATCCAGCATTACCTCACCAAGATCCTCGGTTCCGGCGAACACTTGCTGGGCATCCTCAACGACATCCTTGACTTCTCAAAGATCGAAGCCGGCAAGCTGGCGCTGGAACATGTACCGTTCGACCTGGACGACATGCTGGGGCACTTGTCGAGCCTGATGGCAATCAAGACCGACGTGAAGAATGTGGAACTGGTGTTTCGCGTCGAGCGAGGCGTGCCGGCGCGCCTGGTCGGCGATCCGCTGCGCCTGGGCCAGATCCTGATCAACCTCACCAATAACGCGGTGAAATTTACCGAGCACGGCGAGATTGTCGTCAGCGTGCAAGTGGTCGAAAGCAAGGACAACGATGTGCGCCTGCGCTTTTCGGTGTCGGACACCGGCATCGGCATGGACGCGCAGCAGCTGGCGCGCCTGTTCACGGCGTTCACGCAGGCCGACGGTTCGATCACCCGCAAATATGGCGGCACCGGCCTTGGGCTGTCGATTTCCCAGCAGCTGGTCGAACTCATGTCCGGCGCCATTTCCGTCACCAGCACGCCAGGCGCCGGCAGCCGCTTCAGTTTTACGGTGCCCCTGGGCATTGGCGACCAGAACGAAGCGGCTGTCCCCGCGCCCACCGCGGCCCTGTTCCAGGTGCGGGCGCTGGTCGTCGACGACAGCCCGAGCGCGCGCGACGCGCTGGTCGAAATGCTCGGCTCGTTCGGCGTCACCGCCCACGCGGTGGCGTCCGGCGAGCAGGCGCTGGCCATGATGGCGCGCGCGGTCGCCGCCGGCCAGCCCTACCAGGTCGTGCTGATGGATTACCTGATGCAAGGATGGGATGGCGTCGAAACCATCCGCCGCATTCATGCCGACCGCCGCTTCCCTGCCCCGCCCGCGATCCTGATGGTCAGCGTCTGTTCGCGCGAAACGGTGCTCGACCAGGCAGGCCGGCTGCCGGTCGAAGGTTTTCTCACCAAGCCGGTCGGGCCGGCGCTGCTGCACCACAGCCTGCTGCAGGTGCTGCAGGCTGGCGTGGCGCCGGGCGCCGGGGCCGACACCACCCTGCCTGCGGCGCAACCGCGCCGGTACGACCAGCCAGGCAAAGGCCTGGCGCCGCACGACCTGGCCCCGCTGGAGGGCGCGCGCATCCTGCTGGTCGACGACAATGCCAACAACCGCGAAGTGGCGCGCGACTTCCTCGCCACAGCACGCGTGCATGTCGACTGCGCGGTGAGCGGACGCGACGCCATCGCCATGGTCCAGGCCGGAGATTACGACCTGGTGCTGATGGATATCCAGATGCATGACATGGATGGCCTGAGCGCGACGCGCCGCATCCGCGCGCTGCGCAGCTACGACGCCTTGCCGATTGTTGCCATGACAGCGCACGCGATGAACGGCGACCGCGAAAAAAGCCTGGACGCCGGCATGAACGACCATATCACCAAGCCGATCGACCCGGCGCTGTTGTTTGCGGCCCTGCTGAAGTGGATCGACCCGGCGCGCCTGGCCGGGCGGCCCCTGCCTGCAGCCTTGCACGCGCAGGTGCGCGCCCATCGGCGCGCCGCCCCGCTGCCGGAAATTGCTGGCATCAACTGGACGATTGCGCTCGACAGCGCCGCTGGACAGCATGCGCGACTGGTCAAGCGCATCCGCAGCTTTACCGCCGAATACGGCAACGGCGCCGCCCAGGTCGAGGCCGCCCTGGCCGCCCATCGCCTGGACCAGCTGGAGGGGATGGCCCACAACCTGAAATCGAACGCGGCTTACCTGGGCGCGGAGGCGCTGGCGTCGGTGGCCAGCACGCTGGAACACGAGTTGCGCGCCGGGCGCACGGCGCACGCCGGCGAACTCGCTGGCGACCTGGTGGCGGCGCTGGGGACGGTGCTGGCCGGCCTCGCGCGCGTGCTCGCGCAGCTCGAGGCGCGGCCGCTGGACCGCGCGCATGTGGCGCGCCTGCTGCAGCAATTGGCCGGCCTGTTGCAAACCGACGACGCCCGGACTGAAGACGTGCTGGCGGAGCTGGAAACGATCCTGGCCGGAGGCATGCATGAAGACAGCCTTGCAGCAATTGCCCGCGCAGTCGACGAGATCGAATATCATGCTGCGTTGACGCCGTTACTGGCACTGTCCCGGGCGCTCGAGATGCCCGTGACCTTGACGCAGAATGTGGAAGACTGAGAAGACGCATGAATCCGGTGGAAATGCAAAAAGTCCTGATCGTGGACGACGACGCGATCAATCGCCAGGTGCTGGCCGACCTGCTCAAGCCCGATTACACGGTCGTGCTGGCCAAGAATGGCGCGCAAACGCTGGAGCGGGCCGCCCGTCACCTGCCCGACCTGATCCTGCTCGATGTGATGATGCCGGACATGGACGGCTACGACGTGCTGCGCCGCCTGCGTGCGGATCCGCACACCCGGCACATCGCCGTGATCTTCATCTCGGGCCTCGACCGGCCCGAGGATGAGGCGACCGGCCTCAACATGGGCGCCGCCGATTACATCGTCAAACCGTTCAACGCGACAGTGGTCATGGCGCGCGTCGCGCTGCACCTGGAATTGGTGCGCCAGCGCCGTATCCTGGAGCGCCTGGCGCACGCCGACGGCCTGACCGAACTGGCCAACCGGCGCCGGTTCGATGAAGTCTACGAAGTCGAATGGCAGCGGGCGCGCCGCAGCGGCAAACCCTTGTCGCTGGCGTGGATCGATATCGACTGCTTCAAGCAATACAACGACCACTATGGGCACCCCGCCGGTGACCGTGCGCTGCGCGCCATCGCCCGTACCGCTGGCGCCTGCATGCGCCGTCCGGCCGACCTGGCCGCGCGCTACGGCGGCGAAGAACTCGTGCTGCTGATGCCCGATACCAACGCCAGCGACGCCCGCGCCCTGGTGCACTCGATCTGCGAAGCCATTGCCGCCCTCGACATTGCCCACGCCGGCTCGATGGTCGCCCCGATGCTGACCGTCAGCGCCGGCGGCGCCACGTCCGCCCCGGACAACCGGGAAACCGCGGCAGACATGTTCGAGGCTGCCGATGTGCAGCTGTACCGTGCGAAGAAAGCCGGCCGCAACCGGGTTGAATGGCGCGTCCATCACGACACGTCGCCTGTTCCCGACGCCATCGCCGGGAATGTGGCCTGAACCAGCGCCTGAATCATCATCCGACTCCGCGTCCGGCCAGCGGCACGCGCCGTGTCGACGTTGGCGTGCACGCGAATGATGGCGGACGACCTGGCGTCGCCATTGGCCACGTGGCCGCACTCCACCTGCGCCGACACGCCTTGGACGCGCCCGAGGCAGTGGGCGCAGTCCAGGCGCTTGCCGGGCTGGGCCTTGCGGGCGACATCCAGCAACACGCGCTGTCGCCACGCCAGTTACTGATTGCCGGCGCGCCGGCTTACGCGCGCCTGGGCCTGCCCGCAAACGCCCTGCGCGAAAACCTGTTGCTGGACATCGACGTCGGCAGTGCGTTTGAAAGTTCAGGCGACAGTGCAGGTGACGGTGTCATTGCCGGTGCGGGCGACAGTGTCGTTGGCGGTGCCGGTGATGGTGCGGACGACAAGCCCACCCACAGCGCGGTACTGTCCTCTGGCCGGCTGCTTTCCGTGGGCGCTGGCGCGATCATCCAGCTCACCTTTGCATGCGAACCCTGCGGACGTCTGAACCTGCGCCAGGCCGGGCTCTCCCGTACCATCGGCTTTCAACGCGGCATGCTGGCGCGCGTGCTGGCCGGCGGCGCCATCGTGGCAGGCGACCCGGTCTTCCTGCTGCCACAGTGCATGCCATCCTGGTCGAACGCGTGGCGGGCGCGGGTAGAAACGGTGCTGGCGCGTGTCCCGCACGGCATGGTGGTGGAGTACCGCCAGCTGGCCTTGCTGGCAGGCGTGGCCCTCACCTACTGCCGCGTGTTTCCCCGCGTGGCGCGCGAGCTCGGCCTGGCGCACGTCGCGGTCCCGCTGCGCAGCGACAATCCCCTGCCGCGCTGGGATGGCGCCGGCCTGTTCGAGCAGCCGGCGCACCCAGGACCCACTACGCCGGCGCCGGCTCCTTGAAGGCATAGCGCAGCATCAGCAGCACATCGTCGATATCGGCCGCCGCGACACCCGCCGGCAGGCTGACGATCTCGATGGTCCAGTCGCCAGCGACGTTCTTGCCGGCGATGAGCCCCTGCAGTGCCGCCGTATTCGTGCCCGCGGGATTGCCTGGCGCCGTTGCGACGACGCCTTGTTCATTGGTGACGATGTCGATCGGCGCCGCCCCGTCAAAGCTGACCCGCAGCGCCGTGGCGCCTTCGACCAGTGGCAGCGTCTGGTGGCGCAGGATGATGCCGGCGTCCAGCAGCGGCTTGTCCAGGTGCGGGGCCTCGAACTGGAAGGCATTCACCGCAATCGACACCGGCTGCGTAAAGTCGATCGGCGTCGACGATGCTGCGGATCCAGCCCCGCCTGGCTGCGTGTTCTGGCGCGCCGACACCAGTGCGGTTTCGATGCGGTCGCGGTAACGCTGCGCGTCCACCACCTGCTTCAAGGCCGGGTCGAACAGGGCTTCGAACTGGAAGTGGATGCGCACGTCGCTGATGCGCGCGATGTCGAGTTGCTGGTCGGGCAAAATTTCAAGGTGCCATGTGCTTTCCAGGCCGCACCCTTCGAAGAAATTGCGCTCCTGGCGCTGCAGTTCGGTGGCGCGGGCATCGGCCAGCGTGGACGAAAACCCGGGGAATGCCATCGTCTCGGCGCTGTTGTGGCGCCGCCGCCGTTTGTAGCACAGCTGGCGCAGCGCCTGGTCGGGTTCGCTGAAGACATCGCGCCCATCGACCGCTACCTTGTTGCCATGGTCGGGGAAGCGCACCAGCGAGGCGCCGTCGTTGGACAGGTAACCGCGTACGGGCGTGACCACGTCATCGACCAGCACCTCCACCTGCACTTCCAGCAGGCGCTGCATGTACATGCCGGGATACCAGCGGTCGAATTCGGCCAGCCTGGTGGCAAAGCGCGCATGGCCGCCGAGCAGG
>Ga0265780_10012024_pt1 | contig 10183 bp, 9 predicted proteins | sample P1T30metagenome_FD_192432 | JGI IMG/M metagenome (GOLD analysis project Ga0265780, IMG submission 192432) | Plant litter microbial communities from East Loma Ridge, Irvine, California - P1 T30 | ecosystem: Environmental > Terrestrial > Plant litter > Unclassified | place: USA: California... | reverse complement strand
CACATCTTTAAACTTCTCGATGTAAGATAAGGTGGTATAGGAAGGGATTTCCCCTTTGCCTTTGGTTGCATTTTTTTCAATCTGACGATTGTTACGGCTGTATTGAGCGGTTTTACAAGCTGAAAGGAAGGCAACAGCCAGCAGTAGTAGTAAAATTCTATTTTTCATTGATCAGTTTCACTTTGCTTACCGGCGTGGGCTTAAGTTTTTTGGTTATTGGTGTTACGGGGCCCAACATGCGCATTGCTGCATTCGGGTCATTGTCATACTTAAAAAGTTCATACTTCTTGATCAATGCAATTACTTGCGAAGACCACAGTTTGCTATGTGCATAGCCACCGCGCTGTATGCCTTTGGCCCAGCTCGCATAATCACTGCCGCCGTATTTCGCGAACAAATTACTAAAAGCCGTGCGACTTTGCAGAAAATCTATGAAATGGTGGTAGGAATCTTCAACGCTGTTATAACCTCTGTAAGAAGAGCGGATCTGTTTACTGTCGTTCTGACCTTTAACCCCGAAGTGGTTGTTCAGATACCGGGCGATTTTGCTGGTGCCAGCCGCAGATTCATGAATGGCAATGCCCAGGATAATGCTGGCGGGAATATTGTTTTCGCGCATTAAACGCTGCGCAAGCGGAAGGTTTTCTTCAATGTAATTACGAGTCGTTTGAGCAGATGCTCCGAAGTGTAACAAGCCTACACTTAGCAAAACGAACAGGAACTTTTTAACCATAGTTATTTTTTTCTGATGACAAATAAACCGTCTCGAACAGGTAATATCAACTTCTCTACCTGTGGGTCTTTAGCAATCTTATCATTAAATGTAATAATATTTTTTGTATCCTTATCTTGTTGATTGCTAAGAACTTTGCCGCTCCATAACACATTGTCAACAATAATAAGTCCCCCTGGCCGCACCTTATTAATCACCAGATCATAATAGCTGCCATTATTCTTTTTATCGGCATCAATAAACACCAGATCAAAAACTTCATCCAGCTGCGGAATGTTTTTCATTGCATCACCAAGCAGATACACAATCTGTTTCTCATATGCAGAATCTGCAAAATTTCTGCGCACCATGTCTTCCAATTCTACATTGATGTCTAGCGTAAAGAGCTTACCATCGGGCTGCAGACCTTCCGCCAGGCACAGTGTCGCATAACCGGTAAAGGTTCCAACTTCCAGAATGCGCTTCGGGTTAACCAGTTTGCTCAACATGCTCAATACACGACCTTGGTAATGTCCAGACAACATTCGGGGCATCAGTACCTTCAGGTTCGTTTCACGGTTTATCCGTTGCAGCAATTCGCTTTCCGGTTCGCAATATTGTAAGAGTAAGTTTTGCAGTTCTTCAGTAATCATTTTTGTATTGGTATTGAAATTAACGACGGCTTTCCATGAAATATTGTAAGATCAAGGTCGCCGAGATGGTGTCAACCCGTTCTTTATTCTGGCGATCGCTCTTCTTTAGCCCACTTTGCAGGATGGCCTGATGCGCCATTTTCGAGGTAAAACGCTCGTCTACCCAGAACTGTGGGATATCTGGAAACTGCTTTTTCAGGTTTCGGGAAAAGCCAACAACATGCTGCGCATTTTCCGAGGGTGTATTGTCCATCTGCTTCGGATCGCCGAGCACAAATGCTTCTACCTGCTCAGTTTGCAGGTATTTGCTGATGAAAGCCATAATGTCTTTTGGATGAACCGTATCTAACCCGGTAGCAATGATCTGGAAGGGATCTGTAACGGCAATTCCAATACGTTTGGTGCCATAATCAAAAGCTAGTATTCTGGGCATAAATGATTTTTATAAGCGATAAGCAGCTGTATTTTAAAGTACAAAGGTATGAAAATTTAATTTAGGGGTATTTTGAGGGCCTGAGCAGCCCTGAACCTCAGGTGATGTAACTATGCTTTTACAAATTGGGTGCAACATTAATTTATCTGACATCTTACTTGAAATTTCTAATTATTAGCCCAACTTTGCAGCAACACATGCATCATTTAAGAAACCAGTTTTCTGTTTTTATCACTTACCTGCTATTGTTTAGCTTCTCTATGATCCAGGTAACTGAAGTCGTCCACAATCATGTGGAGGATCAGCATGTGTCTTCAACTGAAGGCCTCGATAAGCCGGCTTCAGGAATAACCATTGCCGATGCGGTGCTCAAATGCAAGTTTTGTAAAGATCTTTTCAGTCAACAAATTGGCACGCAACCTTTGGAAATTGCGGTGTTTGACTTTGCAGTTCCCACGATGGCCAAAACTGTCAGCACAATTTACACGCAAAAGCTGTTTGAGGTTGCTGTTCACACCTGGACCAACAAAGGTCCCCCTATTTCCTAGTTAAATACTTCTTTTCAAGTTTGTGTCCGGTTACCGTATGTAATCACCATGGACCATTTCAGCCTTTTTGCCTGTAGGTATCCCTACCTCAGGCTTATTCTTAATTTTTATTATGCAAATCATTTTAGAAGCCGAGGGCCTCTCCAAAACTTATGGAGAGAAAACCGCCCTTAATGCACTCCACCTTAAACTATCTAAAGGTGAAATCTTCAGCTTGCTCGGGCCAAACGGCGCCGGGAAGTCAACAACCATCAATCTCTTTCTGGGCTTTATTCAGCCTAGTGCCGGCGCAGCACGCATAAACGGCGTTGATGCTTCCAAAGATCCGGTCGGGGTTAAGCAACACCTGGCCTATATTCCGGAGCAGGTCATGTTGTACCAGAACCTCAGCGGTCGTGAAAACCTATCGCTGCTAAGTGCACTCGCGGGTTTCGAATACAGCCAATCGGCGCTTGATCAATTTTTGGTAGAGGCCGGATTACAGGCAGATGCCATCAATAAACGTGTGGGTAGCTACTCTAAAGGCATGCGGCAGAAAGTCGGAATTGCGGCTGCGGTCGCAAAGAATGCTAAAGTGCTGTTGCTGGATGAGCCTACCTCAGGACTGGATCCGAAAGCGAGTAATGAATTTTCAGAACTGCTGCTGCGCCTCAGTGCGGCTGGTACGACCATTTTCATGGCTACGCACGACATCTTTCGAGCACGTGAGGTGAGCCAGCGTATCGGCATCATGAAAGCCGGGTCTCTCATCGATGAAATTAATGCCGCCAAACTGAATGCAGGGGAGCTGGAACAATTGTACCTGGATTACATGAAAGGATAGCTATGATCAGAAACATCACTCAAAAGGAGCGCATCAGTGCCTTCAGAGATAAGCGGTTCATCATTCTGGGCAGCATAATCCTCGTTTTACTGCTTACGGCGGCAGCTACAGGAATTATCAATTACCGGGTTCTGGCTGCAGAGCGAAAGCTCGCCCAAAGTACTGCAACAGAAAACTTCAACAATCAACCCGACCGGCATCCACACCGTGTTGCCCACTACGGCTCCTATGCATTCCGGCCGAAATCGGTATTGAGCTTTCTGGACTTTGGCCTGGATTCTTACACCGGAACGATGGTTTACCTGGAAGCCCATCAGCAAAACAGTGCGAACTTCAGTCAGGTTCAGCAGTCTGGCGCCATGATCCGTTTTGGCGAAATGACCATTGCTTTCGTCATGCAATGGCTGATACCACTGCTGATCATCTTCCTGTGTTTTAACACCTTTACCCTCGAGCATGAGGAAGGCACACTTAAGGTGCTGCTCAGTCAGGGCGTAAGCCTGAAAGCCATTGCAAAAGCCAAACTGCTGGGCTATATCCAGGTGATCAGCATGATCGTCTTACCCGCGTTCTTTTTTGTTTTCCTGTTTGTGCTTAGCATAAACGACTTCATACTGGATAGCAGCTTGTTGTTGCGTACTGCTGTGTTCATGCTTACCTACCTGCTGTATTTTTTCATTTTCATTGCCGGCTCCATTCTGATCTCCGCATTGAACAAACATTCCAGAACGGCATTGGTCACCCTGCTGGGGATCTGGATCTTCAGCATTGTGCTCATGCCGAAAGCGCTGAGCAATCTGGGAAGCTCCCTACATGAAGAACCCTCGAAAGCAGCTATGGACGCCAGTGTACACGAGGAATCCAAGAATGGCATTGATGGGCATGATCCCATGGATAAGCGGCTGGAGCAATTTAAGCAGGGTTTATTGGAGAAGTATCAGGTCGATTCCCTTAGTCAGCTCCCGGTGAACGTAGACGGATTGATTATGGCGCTTGGTGAGGAAAGCAGCAGTAAAATTTACCAGGAACACTTTGATGAACTGGTCGCCATCTATGATGATCAGAATAGATTATCTATATGGGCGGGCTTTATCAACCCCTACCTGGCCATCCGAAACATCTCCATGTCTATGGCGGGAACAGATTTCTTTCATTATGTCGACTTCTTAAATGCTGCCGAAAAATATCGTTATGCATTAACCCAGCACCTCAATAACCTCCAGGCGACCAAAGTTGCACACAAAGACAAAACCTCCAGGCTCAAGGCCGACATCTATGCCAGCTATCCGCCTTTTTACTATGAAGGACCGGCTTTTACAAAAGCATTGGCAAACGTGTCGCTGTCCATTATTGCACTGGCTTTCTGGACTGCACTTGTGTACGGTTTAATCATCATTACCATGAATAAAAAGAAAAATCTAATATGAAGCAATTACGTATTCTACTTCATTTCGAATGGCTCAACTTCAAAACAGAAAAGAGCCTTGTTGCATTCTGCCTGCTGATGCTTCTTTCTGGCTTTTATGGAATCTTTTCCGGCCACTATGAGTTAAAAAAACAACGTAATAAGATCGCAGGGCTGGAACAGATCTACCAGGCCAACATCAGAGAGATGGGCGAAAAGTTTCCGGACAGTGCTGATGCTGGCGATATTGGCTACTATCATTCTGCTTTTGCGAAAAACCATCCGGATAACTGGGCGGCGCTCGCCATTGGACAACGTGATGTAAGTCCGGCATACCTTAAAATTCGTTTACTCGCCGTACAGAATCAGCTTTATAATTCAGAAAATACCAATCCGTTAAAGCTGGCTACGGGGAGTTTTGATTTGTCCTTCGTAATGGTGTTTCTCCTGCCGCTGTTTATCATTGCCATCAGCTTTAATTTGCTTTCTGCTGAAAAGGAGCAGGGAACACTCCGGCTGTTACTTGCACAGCCACTCAAGCTATCTACGCTGTTTTTAGCCAAGATTATATTCAGATTCCTGCTCATTGCAGCGATGGTAATCCTGCTGTCCATTACCGCTTTATTATGGACAGGCGCAGCACCAGATCTACGGGCACTGTACTGGCTGCTGGCCATATTACTATATGCCATTTTTTGGCTTGGCACCTCCTGTGCGATCGCAGCACTGCAACGTAGTTCAGCGTTCAACGCCATCAGCCTGCTGGGCGTATGGCTCATGCTTGCGGTTATTGCACCCGTACTCATCAATGCCGCTACAGACATCAGCAAGCCGGTTCAGGAAGGGCTGCAACTTACCATGGTACAACGTGAAGCTGTGCATGGTGGCTGGGACAAGCCCAAGGCGGAAACCATGGACCGCTTCTTTAAACATTACCCACAATACAGCAACACAGGTTCCGTAGAAGGTGCCTTTAAATGGAAGTGGTACTATGCTTTTCAGGAACTTGGCGACCGCTCCGTGGAGACGCTTTACAAGGCTTACCGGCAAAAGATGCTCGATCGACTTTCGTTGGCCTCCAATCTGAGCGTGGTTAGTCCCCCAGCCAAACTTCAGGAGGTCCTTAATGGGATCGCCGGAACGGACCTGCAGCAGCACCTCGACTTTATAGCGGGTACAAAGGCCTACCATGATCGGCTTAAAGCCTTCTATTATCCATACCTATTTCAGGATCGTGCATTTCAGCATGCAGACTTTGCCAAAGAGCCGCAGTATAGCTTTACTGCTGCTCCGGATTATACAAAATCGGCATCCGGAATATTAGTCCTACTTGCAGCCAATGTCCTCGTGAGCCTGCTCGCCATTTTCATGTTTAAAACAAATACCAAAGAGCTGAAGTAACATGCGTCATTCCTTCTTTTTTTCTTCTATAATACTCCTTACCGTTATGCTGGGTCAAAGCAGCTTAGCGCAGGTGAAGCCATTTTCCATTGCCGGACACTTGATTGGAGCCGGTAAGCAGCTGTCCTTTTCAATTACCGTTAGCAGTGATCAGGATAGCACCTTTATTCCAATCACGGTAAGTCACGGCGGCAAGCCTGGACCTGTTTTGTTAATCACCGCAGGTGTTCATGGTTATGAGTATCCTCCAATCCTTGCAGCGCAGCAATTTGCAAAACAGCTTAAGCCTGCAGAAATGAGCGGTACAATCATAATTGTACATCATGCAAATCTGCCATCTTTTCTCCGCAGAAGTATTGCCTACAATCCCCAAGATGGAAAGAACCTAAACCGCGTCTTCCCTGGCAGGGCAGACGGTACCATAACAGAACGACTGGCCTGGGTTCTTGGGTCGGAGCTTATTGCAAAATGCGACTATATGATAGATGTACATGCCGGTGATGCACAAAATGATTTAATGCCTTACGCTGGTTATTACAACTATTATGATAAACCTGAACTGTCAGAGCAGGGTCGGAAACTCGCAGTTGCCCTTGGATTCGAAACCATCGTTCAGTTTGGAAATGAACAGTCATTGAAGGAGGCTTCCATATACTGCTCGAGGGAAGCTATTACGCGTGGCATTCCAGCTGTCGACATTGAATGTGGACGATACGGGATGGCAGAACCCCAGTTCGTAAATATGATCCTGAAGGCGCTTGACAATGTTTCTAAATCACTCCGGATTGTAAAAGGCGTAAGTCAGCCTGCAATAAAGCATCGCTATATTGAAAAGCGCACGAGCATTGATAGTAAGCACACTGGTTTTTTCAAAAGCGACAATAAGGCTGGACAGCAAATTGTAAAAGGCAGTAAGATCGGGCAGATTACAGACCTGTTCGGTAATTACTTGGAAGATGTGATCTCACCTGTTGATGGCATCATCCTGTATATGAATGCAACGCCACCAATTTCAAAGGGAGAAAATCTGTTTAGCATCGGTCATCTACCAAACACATCAAAATAGGCCTGGCATGATCTCCATTAACTTTAGCGCTTTGCTTAAACAGCTTCTATTCATTGGAATGTTGTTGTCCATTTCCATAACTATGGCTATTGCACAACCCAGGTCTGCGCAAATTCAGGGGCGTGTAACAGATTTACATGGCAAGGGTTTGCCAGACATAAACATTCGCTTAGAGGGTAGAAATGATCCTTTCAGCAGTAATGTTTCCGGACAGTTCAGGATTACGGACCTGAGGCCGGGACGGTACATGATCTATTTTTCCGGTATCGGCTATAAGCGCCTGAAGCAAGTGCTGGATATTGAAGCCGGTAAGCAGCAGGAGTTGACGGTTGTACTGCCTGTCGAGGAACTTGGCCTCCAGCAGGTTGAAATCCTGGGCCGTAAAGGCAATTCTTATAAAAGTGACTACACGTTCGGGGCCACAAAAACGGCTACTTATTTGAAGGATGTTCCGCAAGCGGTGAGCATTGTAACCAAAGAGCTGATGGCTGATCGTCAGGTGACGAAGGCTTGGGAGGTCACCAAGATGATGAGTGGCGTGAACCGATATTCAAATTACAATGATATTGTGATCCGTGGCTTCCGAAGTGGAGAAAATCAGCCACGCCTGATCAATGGACTTCGTGCCGCCTTCGGATACTTCGATCAGCCGGTTACCGCCAACCTCGAACGGGTGGAGGTTATTAAGGGGCCAGCTTCCGCGCTCTTCGGAAATGCGGTGCCAGGTGGTACGATAAACTTTGTGACCAAAAAGCCTTTGGCGGAAAAGCGCTCCGGACTAAGTTTTTCTGCCGGAAGCTTTAATAATCTTCGTGCTGCTGCAGATTTCACCGGACCGCTGGCAAAAGATAGTACCATACTCTTCCGCCTGAATGCGGCCTACGCAAACGCTGAAACCTTCAGGGACCTTCAGTTTAGCGAAAACTTTATGCTTGCGCCATCCTTCAGCTTCATGCCTTCCCTGAAGACCTCCATCAACGTGGACCTGGTTTTTAGCCACAACAACAGCAGGATCGACCGTGGGCAGCCTGTATTCGGAGCAACTGCCTCAAACGATATCTTTTCTACGCCAATCTCCCTGGCCATTGCTGCACCAAATGATTTCTACAAGGTGCGCAACTTGCAGTTGAATGCAGGGATGACCCATGAGTTTTCTGAGCAGCTATCTTTGAACATTTCTTACATGAAGTTTGGTTGGGACGAAAAATTGCTGGAACATAGGACTTCAAACATCTTTGCTGTTAATGGACAGGGAAAGGAAATTCCGACTAAAGTTGCCATGCAGGTATTCGACCGAATACAGCGCTTGTCCTCCGACAACATCAACGGCTTTTTAAGGCAGAAGCTTGAACATGGCATCTTCAAACACACCATTTTGCTGGGCTATGATCATGTTCAGCAGGTTAGGCCACAAGGTAGCAGTCAGAATGTTGCCCGAGGCTATCGCAATGCCAGCAATACGGCTGTGCTATCCAGTTTTGATCCGGCCAATCCTTCGGCTTACCTGCTTGATGAAGCTGGAAATCCGGTGCCGAACGTTGCACATTTTGACTTGAATAACGTGCAATATCCAATACGAAACACGGATGGCTATCTATTTAACCCTACCGTATTCGCTCCAAGCAAGTACATGATCAATGCCATTTATTTGCAGGATCAGATTGTCATAAACAAGTGGCAGGTACTATTAGGCTTAAGACAGGAATATTATACGGACTTTAGCAATTACAAATTGCAGGGGCAAACAAGCGTTACCCAGAAAGCATTGATTCCGAGGATCGGCATGATTTACAGTGTGTCGCCAACGATAAATGTATACAGCACTTACACGGCCGGATATCAACCGCAAAGTCCTTCTACATTCACGAACCCAAACAATGGAGGTCCTTTTGATCCCTCTACCAGTAACATGATTGAAGCTGGTGCAAAAGGCAGTTTCTTTAGCGACCGGCTGGCAATGAATGTTTCCGTTTATCAAATCAAACAAAAAAATGTGCTGGTTACCGCAAATGACCCGATAAATCCAGACTTGCTGCGGCAACGTGGGGCAGAACAATCGAGCGGTTTTGAGCTTGAAGCTGTGGGTAACATCATGAGCAATCTTTCCATAAACGCGAACTATGCTTATAACGAAGCAATTATTACCCGTGGGCTGGCCACTGAAGTTGGCTTTCAAAAAGCAAATGCACCAAAACACCTGTCCAATCTCTGGATTAAATACAACTTCATCCAAGGTCAACTTTCCGGCCTGGGAATTGGAGCAGGTATGAATTACAGCTCACAAAGGAACACTGAAGTTTTGCGTCTGCAGTTGCCATCTTACACCTGTTTCGATGCTGCGGCCTATTACACCCTGGATAAACTCCGGCTTGGTTTGAATTTCAATAATGTTTTCAATAAAAGATATTGGATTGCAGGCTTTAACCACACCAGAATTTTTCCTGGCGAACCTAGAAATATGATGGTTAGCATTACAAAGCAGTTTTAGCCTGTAAGATATTTGATGAGCAAAGACTAGTTAAATACTTTTCCGCAGCTAATATTCTACCGTTCAAGGTTCGGAAAGATTCGCACGCTTATAGCTGCAGCAGCACGGTGTGCTATAGGTTTCGAAAATTTGACTATTTTGCAGAAAATGCAGTTCAAGGATATTATAGGTCAGCAGGCCGTTAAAGAACATTTGATTCAAACCGTTAAGGAGAACCGGATCAGTCATGCGCAGCTTTTTCTAAGCTGTGATGGCAGTGGTGCTCTGGGACTGGCCATAGCTTATGCGCAGTACATTAACTGTTTAAATAAAACAGCAACAGACAGTTGCGGTACCTGCTCTTCCTGCCGGAAGTATGAACGTTACATCCACCCCGACCTGCATTTCTCGTATCCATTTTTTGCCTCCAAGGATGTAAAGGTTGCGGTAGATGTACTGGAAGAATGGCGGAGTATGCTGCTTCAGGACACCTATGTGGATATGAACAGCTGGCGCGCCCGTTTAAATGCAGAAAACAAGCAGGCCAACATCAACATCGCAGAGTGTCACGACATCATCAAAAAGTTAAGCTATAAAGCCTTTGAAGGCGACACGAAGGTGCTGATCATGTGGCTGCCGGAGTATCTGGACCGTGGGGCAAATGCACTACTGAAG
>Ga0265780_10012020_pt1 | contig 10186 bp, 14 predicted proteins | sample P1T30metagenome_FD_192432 | JGI IMG/M metagenome (GOLD analysis project Ga0265780, IMG submission 192432) | Plant litter microbial communities from East Loma Ridge, Irvine, California - P1 T30 | ecosystem: Environmental > Terrestrial > Plant litter > Unclassified | place: USA: California... | reverse complement strand
CCAATCCAGCTTCTTTACCACCGTCTGCGATCCATTAAGATATTCGTCCCGTATGACCATTAACGGTGTTGGAGGACTGATTAATGGCTGCCAACGTGAGCTCTCGCCTCGTGGCTGGATATGCATAATGGTATACGGACCTTGCTCATTACATCTTCATTGTGATTCATTCCCTCCATCAATCTCATTATCTCTTGGTCCGTCAGAGTTGACATGTCGGTATTCTCATCTATGACCCGAGGTGGGGCATCTTGCGTTGCGGCATTGTCCGTCGAGGTCTGATCTTGGGAGGCGCTCATTCCAGAGGTCAGACTGTGTGTGGTCAGAAGATGAAGAGATCCCCGATTTACCGTATTGGCTTACCTCAAAGTGGATCAAGTAGGAATAAAGGAACGACAACGGCTCATCTAACTGAACGCAATGACGAACCATCTATTTGAGCCCCACAAAGAACATTCTTGGCGTCCGACCATTACACATATTGGGTGAGAAGCACAGGATTCCGCATGTTGTACATGTCAAGTAAATGTCTGACTACTATATACAACATCACCATCTGGAGAACTGACGAATATGAAAACTGAAATGGTATAAAAATGCTAGAAGAAATTGTTCATTATCGCCCAGCAGATTTCAACCTACCTCCCGTCCCTTCACCACTAACTCGCCCCGCGTTGGTCTTCAAGACTTGTTGATGCAGATTACCAGACTTGCTTCGAGGCACCGATGTGGTTTTGGCGATAGGTATGATACGCGAAGGTATTGTTCCCGCTCGGGTGTTATCATGCGAGATTGAGACGAGCGGTCTCCTGTCAGCTGCGGAGGATGCGGGTACAGGTGCAGTCGCTGCGCGACGAATGAAAGGTGAAGGTAGATCTGGATCGTCGATGGTCCATTTAGCTGGAGTTGCTGCTTCTCGATAAGCATAGGTGATCGTGGGGATCATACTGCCCACCGAACTGACATGCGAGCCAGTACTAGTTCCGGAAGCCTTGTCGCTTCCTCCAGAGTTCGCGTGGGCAGGTCGTGACGCTTCCTGCGATGAAGCAGATGACGGAGCTGAATACATAGAGGGTCCGGGTGCGAGTGAACCTCGTCGCATTCGCGTAGGAGCAGGTGTAGGCGCATAACTTATCATCGAGATATCTTCGCAGAATGGCGAAAGTTCCCCAGGTGATCCGATACTTGCTCGCTGGGGTCCACGTCCTATTGGCGCTGCATGTCTAGCAGGTGTTTGGTGGGCCAGTCCTTCGGCCGCGGCGGCCCCGGCAGCGCGTGCTTGAGCCTCGCCCCTCAGATTCGTTAAGGATTTCGTATTGTTCCGACGAATGGGCGTAACATTGCGCATCGCCAGAGTACCGAATCGAGACTCGAGAGGATTAGGCGAGTCGGGCGCCACTGGAATCTTTGAGGGTGTATCGTTCCATGCCATTGATAGTCGTGGGTTGCGCCCTTGTGTGGGCAGGGGTGCAGTACTGACTGTCAGCATCCTACAGAAGGCCCAGAGGAGAAATGATTTACGCTCGTTCCTCAAGAGGCGGTCTAGAAGGTGGCATATTCGAAGGGCGCCGCTGGAGAGCTATCTATAAGTACACGCGCACAACAGAGATGAGGTAACGCACCATAGCAACCACCGTTTGACTCCTCAGCAGCCTGCTGTAGTCTCTCCCTAAATTGATCCTGCTCTTCCTTCAAATTGTCCCATGACCCGCGTAGAGCCTCGGCGGCCTGATTATATCGTTCCTGCGTAGCTACGAGAGCGGCCTCTTTACTTGCCACGCTGCTTTCACGCTCTGCAATGTCCGCTTCCCTCGCCTGTAATTGCTTATCTCGCTCCAGGATGGCATTTCCACGAGATCTCAGCCGGACTTCGTAGTCTTCGAGCTCTTTCTTTTTGCTTTGGAGGATCTCCGTCCTATTTTGTCAGCTAGGTCTAACGGGTGAGGCAGATAACACACTGATTCTGAATGATCAACAACTTCCTGTGGAGCTTCATCTCCTCCATCTCCAGTAAATCCTTTGTGGAAGGTCGCTTGGTCGGCTACCTTGTCAGCCAGAGGGCAAGCTATTCTGCCCAGCTTACATTCAGATTCAACATAGCTCGGATTGCTCTGCCTAGAGCAGACGAATATTGTGCTGGTATAGGTGGAATTTTGCCAGATTTGACCAGCGTGATGAGTTCCGCCTGAGTGGTAGCTGATGAGAACGGGGATCTGTCTATCAATCTCTGTGGCAACATGACCCAGTCGACTTACACAAGTGTACACATTTCAAAGACTAGACACCCCAGACTCCAGATATCGGACTTTGTGTCGTACCGGTTCTCTGCCAAAATCTCGGGAGGCATATACAATGGGGTCTATTCCGTCAGATGAGCCGTGACAGTAGGATCGTTATAACTCACTCCGACATATGTATCCGTAAAAGCTGATGTACCCATATCCTTGCTCAACCCGAAATCACCAAGTTTGACATGATCATCCGACAGAAATACTGACAGTCAGTCCCATATTCCCTTATGCATCACTCACCATTTTCCGGTTTCAGATCTCGATGAAGGACCTGATACTTGCCCATAGCCTCTGCGCTACCGCTAATACGTGCCCCACCTGCTTTATTGCGCTCAGCAGGCCAATGACAGTGATGTAAAGCTTGGGTGATTTGGAGGAATATATTCCAGATCTTGTCTTCGTGTAACGATACCCCTGAACGAGTTGCTTTCCGAATCAGGGAGCCTAGATCACCAGACTTGCAGTACTGTATGATCAGCTGAGTCAACTTTGAACCGAGATCAAGACGCACCTCCATGACGATATATATTCGCTCGTTCTTCGGGTCTTTAATCTTTTGGACCAGCTGTACGATATTGCGGTGCTTGAGCCCTTCAAGGATGTTGCTACTCCTGTCAGCTACGTCAATGACCAATGAACAATACAGCTTACACCTCAGCTAGGATCTGCTTCCTGTCCTTCTCTGTCATCTTGGAATAGTCCAACTGTTTCAAAGCATACTCCTTCCCATCATCCACTTTCTGTACCTTGCTAATAACTCCAAAACTACCTTTACCGATATTAGACACTAGCCTATACTTGTCCATCTCGGACGCATCTGCATATCCGCTGTTGATGTTGTTGAAGGAAGGGTTCGGGGGGTTGGAAAGCGGGACATGAGCCCGACGAGGTTGGGGTAAAGTCATATTATGCAAGGGTTGTTTACCGGTATGTTTACCTAGTTTGCGTCGGCATTGAAGGCGGACGAGGAGTGAGGGTCGATGTGCCGAGTTTCTGGACTGGATTCAAGATTGGCAGAAGGCGATATGTATGGATGTGATAGATGTATTAACTACTGAACGCAGGGTAATAATGATGTATGCTGTTGTGTCTCAATTGGAAACGTTGAATGAAAGGCAAAGTCAGTCGCGTGGAAATAGATTCCGTTGTTTGAAGAGCAGGGGTGGGTGTATGTTCAGGGTAACGTAGGTCATACAAAAGGGATAGGATATGCTTAAAAAGATGAGCAGATGCTCAAGGCCAAGCAATGCTCAGACTAGCAGGTCGCAGAGTAGTTACAGGCTCTATCGACCCAGAAGTTGATGCAAGATATTATATTCATTCTTTACTCAGCTGCGGCCTGAGGCTGCCATTCTTCGCAACTGTGTCTCGAAGGTGACTCCCTAGTACCTCCTGGTCGTGGTAGCATAGGTGGAGTGTTTGGAGACTATATTGGTGTCAGTATGAAGCCATGCCAGACGAACGAAGATGCTCACTGATCCACCAAGCGTGAATGACTGAATGTCAGTTTCTGGATTTCTCGGCTCCTGCGACACGTACCTCCGGGGATCCATCCGAGAATCCAGAGAAGCTGTAAGATGTCAATCTTTGCTCAAGCAGAGGCTGATGGATTGCTCACGATGTTAATCCAGAAGTCAGCACCGCATCCTGTCCGATGTCAGTTTCCGAAATATCATAAAAAGCTGTCCTGGGACTAGATGAAACCTGGAAACTCACCCGTTTTAGCGAATCTGTTTATCAGCCGACTACAAAGAGGCTCGCAACTCGTGATTAGGGACCTACACTCCGAATGGGGGGATAAAGATGGAGATGAAGTACAGCAAAACATCGCTGTTTGCTGTGTTTATCAGCGAAAACTTCCCAAGGGAAGCGGAGCATCCGCAGCTTACAAGACGCAGGTTGGGCCATGTCGGAGAATTCCTATGTACAGATGAACAGGACTGGAGCAGGTAAGCTATAAACAATTCTGGGAACTACAGCTGGATGTGTAAAATAGAGCTGGACATGTGACGTATGGCCGTAAGTCCAAATGCGGCTTGGCGCAGATTCCCGGATTTAAGCCGGGATATCCGGTTCTTTGTACTTATATGTGTATCTGAGTGTCTTTCTACTTCTTATGGCTTGGCTCTTCCTTGACGTATGACTATTAAATGCCTATCGTCGATAAACTCACAGGGGAAGAGTAGTGGGCCGTCTTCATATAATGCCTCGATGTGAAGCGACTTTAACAGCCACCGACCGGCAAAGATGGTCGCCGTACAAAGGCGCTTACCTCGGGAATGAGGGATCGCCATGCATCTGGGTATCAGAATAAAGGAGCTCACGTCCGTCTCATCGATGAGTTAGGCTACATCCTTGATCAGCACCGAGACAACGAGGTACAAAGGAGTATTTTGGTAACTTACTGAGGGCCACACAGGATGATCCGGTGCAAGGCCATTCGATGTATAGGATCGCCTGCAGCTCAGCAAACAAGTATGCATACAGCGATATTGCCTGTTTCGGCACTCTCTATCTAAGACTGCTCCACATATACCTCGAACGTCCCGAGTACTTAGTCCTCTCTCCCTTCAGTGGCGACGATTGATTATCTGATGGGAGCATGGACGCGCTTTGAGTTACAACAAGGGATGTTGCGTGTCACGTACAGAGCGTGAATCACTGCACACATATCAGTATTGCTCTCTAGTCTCTCCTCCGCTGGGTACATACCACCAGGGATCCAGCCCAGCACAGTGAGGAGCTAGTATATCAGTATGACATTCTTGTGGGAATTGATAGGAGAGTAGGCATACGAGATTGATCAAGAAATTGGCCCCAAGACTACATCCTGATCATCAGCTGACACTCTCACCATCCGTCCTAATCTCGTTGAGATATCGCTTACCAGAATCCCAGAATCTGCTCGTCAGTAATTGGCATCTGAAAGATATTCAGGATGCTTACACTGCAGCCGGAGGCAGAAGGAAGCAGAGAATGATGGTCAATAGTCGTCCTATATCGTCAGTATACTTCCATCGGCGAAACCTGGTCGGCTCACCTAGCATCTTGTTGATCTGATGGTTAAATGAATTTGAGTATGCTATATAGTAATGTAAATGAAGAGAGGGGATCAAAGATCCATGGGCTCATCTATAAGTTGGATCGATCCCAGGTGAAAGGAGCGATTTCGCAGATCCGGGGAGATAGTGAAAGGAGGATACTGATGAGGTCGTCACCGGTGGTCGAAGGGATGCTCAGTCAAGAAGCGTAGCATTCGATGAAAGATGATAGCAGCAAGGCACATATTGTCAAAGATGCTTTCACAACGACATAATAAGTGGATTTATCCTGAAAGAGCGGGCGAAAACAAGGAGGAACGATGGCTGGCTCTGATATATTAGCTGAAGCATCGCTTGATAGACAGAAGCCGTTGAAGGAACACTCACCCGCGCTCAAATTCCCTTGACATCACCCGAGACGGTCCCCTGCTTCGCCTGGGATCCGCTAGCGACCTCCTCATAGACGGGCAAATCCCTTTCCTGCCCTCCGAGTTCCTGGTGCAGCTCCTGGACCTGCGGCTGGACAGTCGACGAGCTCCCCGCCCCAGATACGAATGGTTGAACGGCGGGAGTAGAGTGTTCCACGCTGGGCCGGACTTCATTCGCGGCAGGTCCTGGACTGGGTGCGTGCCTACCACTGATGTCGTACTTGGTCTTCTCCGATTTCGATTTCGGGTTGGCGTACTTGGTAACGATGTAGATTGCGTGGATTATCCCCGGGAGCCAGCCAAATATGAAGAGGAGGAAGTTTATGAGTAAGTCTGCGTGTACCCCTGATCTTCAGCTCTCAGCGTCAAGGATTCTTTGCGGTTTTTACCTCTAACCAAAAAGCTGATACATCAGCTATGTAATGAGAGGTGGTCGTGTCAGACTCACACTGGGATAGGAGGCAGGAGAACAGCAAGGAAGCATAATCCGACCGTATTCCCAGCATTTGCTGTAATGTCAGCTCGGTCATCCGGTCTCGCCATACAATGCACAGACCCAGGTTAAGAAGTAATACTCACGAGTATATTCGACACCTCTTTGTGACATTTCGATGGAGTGAGGACGCTAAGTGTGATATGAGAAAAAGATGAATGTCAGCCGACTGCGGTATCGATGAGTGTAGTTTGCTATGCACCTGCTGTGTACAATCTGCGCTTAAGGGTTGGGAAAGGTACCTCGTGCTCGGACCTCTTTCAACATCCTTTGACCTCGAGTTTCATATTGCGCCCGGGTCCGAGAGCTAGAGATTTCAAAGACACTGTGCGAGAACATGATCTGCGTTGAATCATTCCTCCGTCCTATCGCGTTGACTGGGCTCAACCGATGGAATGATAGCTTCGCACTGCTCTATAGACCACCCAGTCAGAGTGACTTTATCGACCGTGCGAAAGTGTAATGGGCTTGGCGGAATCAAAACTTTGGATCATCAACTGCATAAATCGCATCCAACAAGTTGAAGCATACAAGCATTATATAATGGCACGAACGAAACCTCAACAAGCAGCTGTTCAGCCGTCAAAAGGCAGCAAAATCACATTCGGGGAAGACGACCTTGAAAAGGATTTCGAGCAGGAACCAGAAGCTGGCCCATCTAAACGAAGTCGACGTCAACCATCTTCAGAACCTGAGAGTGACGACGACGATGACGATGAGGCGCCAGAGGCTGCTGGAGTGAGCAAAGACGCTGTCGAGGATGATTCTATTGCATCTGCCGCGGAGGCTCTTGCTCAGTACGTGCTCAGTATCATTGTTAAACGTGGCTGATAGTAGACAATCTCGAGCTCGAAAAGAAGCTGCTAGGATTAGGAATCAAAAGATCGCAGAGGCCAAAGCTGCCAAGTCAAGCAAGACTGCCGATAAAGGGAAAGGAAAACAGGAGAAGAAGAGGAAGGTCGTCGAGTCGGAGTCAGATGACGACGAGGACGATGATGAGGATACTAGGAGGTTGAAGAAGAGGATGGCGGCTGCCATGGCCCAAGGAGACAGTGAGGACTCCGAGATGGAGCTCTCGGATTCTGAGGGACTCGAAGAAGATGACGAAGACGAACACGACGACGAGGAAGATGAGGATGAGGAAGACGAGGAGGAGACGGGCTCATTCCACACCGACTCCGAAGACGAGGAAGAAGAGGATGAAGAGCTCGACGACGATGAATCAGAACGACTCGAAGAAGATGGTCCACTCGATGATAAAACACGCCAACTCCGAGCGAGGATGCAAGCAATGATGGAGGCTGCTGAATCTCGAGCTCGAGGCGACGCACCATCCCCACCATCAAAGAAATCTTCCTTGAAGAAAACGAAATCAACCGAGAAGCCCAGACCGGTTTAAGAGGATGAAGATGCAGGATATGATCTGGCGCCATTATCGAGTTTCGGAAAGCCCCTTTCTGCCGAGGTATTGCGCAAAGCGGAAGAAGCGGATAAAGCCCGATTAGCAAAGAAGGCAGAGCAGGATGCACTGGCGAAGTCGAAAGGACAGCAGGTGAAACGTACAAGAAAGAAGAGAAAGGTTGAGCCTACTACCCGCATGATCTCGTATGTCCACACCCTACGGTTCTGAACCCTGCTAACGTCACAGAGAGAAGAAGGCATTGCACGTCCTGCCCCCTGTTCTCAGCTCCAACTTCTCTTCGAACGCACTACCACCAATACTGGAACCTGGGATGAGAGTCGGGTCAACGAGTAAGATGCACAAGAACTTTTACAAGAGTGCTATGGGGAGTAGTGGTGTCAGGCCCGGCATGGGTGTAATGGATGGTAGAAAGAAGCGGGTTGCGAAGTAGTGGACAGACGCATTCAGATCTCATTTGTACATGCACATACTCATACACATCGCTGTAAGCAGAGGCCCTGAAGGCACTCCGAGACGCACAGAACATCTCTAGATGCATGATTGTGTGAGGACGGGGCAATGCCGACGACTACTGTTTCACTGTATACACTCCCTCCACTTAGAAGTCACTCTCTCGATCACTCTTCTTTACGCGTTCACTGTTCTGTCGCGTACATCCTCAATCTTCAACCTCACTCTGTACCTCCCCATATACTCTTGGTGGAGCGAACCCTTCTCTGGCTCCGACGGTATATACAGACGACCCCTACAGCGCTCTGAACTTCCTGTCTGGAATCTCATCGCGCTCGGCAGAATCCATCACAAATCTCCCTCGACGCGTCCAAAAATACATTCGGCCAAAGACGTCCACGACGCTTCACGACGCTTGATTGCACTGCGGTCGCCCCACACATAAAGGAATATCTCAATATCTTTCTGCAAAGACTCGGTATAAGGTCTATATCACCAGCGGCTGCGGAAGTCAACACAATCAACTTCTCCCTCCTTTATCCCTGTCCTCATTGCCCAACAACTTCCGGTACGCGTTGATCGGTTCAACCTCGACAGCCTTCGGCTAAAGTTTCGACATTGACCATACAACGCTAGCCGTTTGGAGAGATTGAGCATACCATGTCTGACTCGAGACCGATGGCGCCTGAGGATGGTCCAAAACCAACAACTACTACCGCACCGGCTTCACTTATCGGTCTAGGCGGCCAAGGCTTGACCCAAGCTGGGGGTGTAACTCTTAAGAATGGCGTTGCTGAATGTGCTGGATGTCATGCTGAGATAGACTCTACACAAGGCGGAACAGTGGTAGCTTTTGGGTATGTCTAATATTACAACGCGTCAGGTTTTAGACTCGTAACTGATCAATAGCCAATCACTCTGGCATGTCGACTGTTTTCGATGTGCTAAATGTAACGATCGAGTCTCGGCAGATACAAATCTCTTGCTTCTCTCGGATGGATCACCAGTTTGCGGCAATTGCTCGTACCAGGTAAGCAGTCAATTGCTGGAGAGAATTGAAGCCGACCGACAGTGTTTCGTTTGCAAACAAGCCATTACGGAGGAGGCTATCATGACGGGCGATGAGTCGTATCACGCTCACTGTTTTACATGTAGGACTTGTAAGAGGAGAATAGAGGAGCTCGTATTTGCCAAGACTAGCCAAGGGATTTACTGTATGGTACGTACTTTACAGGTTAATATACCGAACCAAGAGCTGATTTTCAGGCATGTCATAACGAAAGAGTAGCTCGTAGTAGGAGGCATGCGGAAGCCAAACGACAAAGAGCGGCTAGGAAGGAGAGGGAGGCAAGGGAGAAGGGATCAGAGCAAAAGGAGGAAGGATTGGAAAACCACACTCGTCACCCTACTGGGCAATCGGAAGCGTCAATTTCGACCCAGATGTCGTCCATCAGTCTATTGAATCACCCAAATATGGAAGGTTCGCCAGACGAGGTATCACCCACTGCGACGCCTACACACGAGTCTGGACCGCTTTTTCCTTCTTTCTCGCCCGGACCCTCCGATAGCCAAACACCTCTCGAGACAGGTCGTTCACGAGATTTGTCTGTAGAAGGTCGACCTTCTCGATCTATTTCGCCAGCTCCGCGTAATATCGCCGAACTGCTACCGGTCCCATCATCACCTTCGGAGCCTGTATTCAACCGGAGACCAAGTGTCGACAGTACCGCATCCAGTCCTCGTACGAAATCTGGTCCTCAAGCCAACTCTCAAGTATCGGCATCTCAGTCAATGGGTACCGCACCGCTACAGGTCAACAAGCATCAAAATCAGAACGTCGGACTAGGTGTCGGACCTGTAGGTCTGGCAGTTCCATCCACCAAAGCCGACCGAAGACGATCCATCAATCCAGCCATGACGTTCAATATGGACGCTGCCAATGGGACCTTTGCAGCAGAACCCCGATTATCTCCTCTACCACCTTCACCTCTACGGGCATCTTTCACAGATATTCAAGCTGGAAAGGGACCTCGTACACCCACATCGCCTACACCAGGGCA
>Ga0265780_10012019_pt1 | contig 10186 bp, 7 predicted proteins | sample P1T30metagenome_FD_192432 | JGI IMG/M metagenome (GOLD analysis project Ga0265780, IMG submission 192432) | Plant litter microbial communities from East Loma Ridge, Irvine, California - P1 T30 | ecosystem: Environmental > Terrestrial > Plant litter > Unclassified | place: USA: California... | reverse complement strand
CATGGAGCAGGAAGTAGCACCCCCATTGAAGATGCAATTGGTGCAGGTACCATGGAGAAGCCGATTCCCATTGACGAAGGACGTTCGGCAGCTCTTGAACTTCTTCTTGTGGCGCTCAGAAGCGCATCGACCGCACATCTGCTCATGAGGTCTTGAACGCTCTGCAGCCTCTTCAGCAGTGAGGAGATGATAGAGAGCGCCAATGCTGTGATGCTGAAGCAGGGCATTCACATTGGATTCGTACAACTGCCTCTTGGAGGTACCCCCTAGACCGAAGAACTCGCCGATGGTCTCATTCTCTTGCTGAAGGTCTATCGGATCCATAGTATCGACCTCTATGTCAGCCCAATCGTCGAATCCTTCGCCGAAGATACATCCCATGAGAACAGGACCAAACGAAACGCCGCGACAACAAAGCTTGTAGAGATGTAGCTAGAATTCCTTTAGCAGCTCAGGAGTGATGATGCGATCGCGATTTGGAGTAACTATGCACAATGGATGTCAGAAGGATGTTCAGAAAGGAAAAGCCAATAGAGAAACTTACTCCATTCTATGATGTACTGCTTTCCAGAACGAGCAACAGGGTATTTATAGAGCGGAGCGCTCTAATCGCCAAGCGAGCCGGGTATAGTCTTCTTCTTGCTAGGGCTCATCATGATCTGGGGAGTTGGTGGAGGCGCCAAAGCCACGGTCTGAGGCGGGGACGGCGTAGCTGAGCGAACATCGGGAGGGGCAGTAAGAGCGGGAATGTCGCTCTCAGCAGTATCTGCAGTAGGTTCTGGGAGCTCAATATGCGGAGTCTGACTGCGGATCGGTAGGGGCGTCTGGGGCTCGAAGGCGCGAGGTGATTGGCCACCGGGGAGCTCAAGCTCAGGACTGGGAGGCGGAGGAGTAGGTGAGTGCGCAGAGCGCTCAGAAGAGTGATAGGATCCAGACGAACTGGAGTCGCTAGAGGCGTCTGTAGTTGCGGGTGATTCAGTGCGCGCAACCAGCTCAGAAGGCGTCGGCGACGCGCGCTCAGCGACAGGCGCAGACATGGTGAGCGAGGATGTAGGAGAGGAAAAGCAGTAGAGCTGATCAAGAATCGGAGTAAGAGAGGCGGAGTGCAGGAGTTGAGTGTGGGAGGGAGAGAGAGAAAGCGTGTGGGAATAGAGGGGCAGCTGAGCGTTTGTCGACGCGATGACAACATCACAACAAAGCACGGGCCAGCATAACACGGTTTAGCAAGGCGCTGAGAGAATATCAGATGAGACTGGGAAAGTGAGGCAGCCGAAATCCGGAAATGTAGACCAAAGAGAAGAGATATCACGGAGTGGAAGCGCAGTGTCTGAGGTTGCATCAGGCACATTGCGGAAACTCTCAGCACATATCAGGAACACCATCCACCAGGGAACTCGAAAAATAAGGCGAAAAATCCGGCCCGAAAGATGCTCAGACAGGATTTGGAAAAACAGAATGCAACCTCCAGAAGATCACTGTCTGGGAGATCTAATTAGGAAAAACCAGAAGCAAAATACCTGAGAACATATCCTGAAACTAGTTCAGACACTCCATGGACGACAGCTGGACAGAGTCACAAAAGACTCACAAAACCTATTTTAATAAAGTAGGTGTACTGATATCCTTTGATCCAATCCTATGGATAACCAGAGATTGTAAATATTAAATGTTGATGGAAATTGTCAACAACACAAGGTTCAGGGCAAAGACAATCTCTTCAGGAGGAAGAATGAAAAGAGAGTCAGAACCTTGTCTGAGATCATTTCGGAAACCATGAAAGAAGAAGGGACCTTCTTTTTTTGAGTGAGGGAGGGAAGTGGAGAATTGGATCAACCAAAAAGTCTCTATTGGATTTACATACAGGCCAGGCGCGATGCTACCTCAGACAAGAACAAGAAGAGAAAACCAGCAGCTCCAGAGAGCGAGTCCAAACCACCAAAAACCCAAAGCAGAAAGAGGAGACAGGATTAGACACCAGAACCATCCTCAGAGTCAGAAGCATCTCCACCAGGAGGCTCGAATGCATCCTCATCGTTCTCATCATCAACATCGGCTGCACCCGAAGCACCATCAGCCGTAGCCTGGGAAGCTCTAGGTCTGTGTGCCAACCTAGCAGAACGCCTATCAGAATGGACAGGAACCTCAGCCTCAGGAGTCACAGAGCGTCGGCGTCGCTTTCTCGGATTCTTGACAGGCGGAGCGTAATCTTCATCCAGATCCTCAGACTCCGAAAGACAGTCAGACAGAGCCACATCTGAAGACTCCAGAGAAGAGGGCAAAGAAGGATTGTACTCGTCATCTTCGCCCTTGCGCACAGCAATCAGATGATCGGCGTATTTGTTTGCGTTGCTCTCACTACCCCAAGCGAAAGAAGACGGGTCTTTGACCCTGGTAGCAGCCGGAATACCCACAGAAGAAGCAGATCGGAGGTTCAGAGCCGAGAGTGCTGCAGGTGGCAACATGGATGCATCCGATAGACCCTCAGAAGCGCCGGAAGCCTGGACTCCCCGGGGAACAACAATAGTACCTAAGAAAGAACCATTAGCTGAAATCTGGAAACAAGGGAAACAGATGTCTGAAGGTTATTCAGGTACTTACGGCGAAAAGAGCACAACTGAGTGCCACCAGCGAAGAGACAGTTATTGCAGATACCACCATTTAGCAACTCAGTACCACGATATGTCTGAGAGCATGTCTCATGGGCTAGCTTGTACTTCTGAGCGCTGCATCGACCACACGCCTGCTCATTGGCATCTGAGGAGGTATCGGCCTGACCAGCAGTGTGACCGCGAGTTTTCGCCCCGAAAACGTAGGAGAGAAGCAGACTCTCAATCTTCGGCTCATATATCAAGCGCTTTGTGGTACTAGGCAGACTGAAGTACTCTCGGACAGTCCGGAAACCTTCGTGCAGATCGACGGCGAGCTCGGGATTCACCTGGAGTGATTTGCGGAATTTCAGCACACCCGAAAGCCGCTCAGACGGGCGAATAGCGATTGTAGCCAAGTGAGGACCGAGTTGTTTGCCAGAGAAATGAAGGCCGTAAAGCATGCCCTGAAGGCGAGAAAGAAAGTCGATATCGATTACGGTGTCCAAATGGTCGTTCACTATGCAGAGACTATGTCAGAAGAGTGCTCAGAAGAGAAGGGATAGAATCTAGACTTACGCCAATTCACAATTGTTGGCAGTGCAGAGCTGGAAGCGGGGTACTGATAGAGCGGAGCGTCATTGTAGCCAAGTCCGCCAGGTATGGCTTGCCGACGCTTCTTCGGAGGGTCATCTGCAGTAGTGGTGCCCGGCCATGGAGTTGCTGACTTGACCGGGGACAAGGAAACTGCGGTCTGAGGGACGATCGGAGCAGCGAGTGAAGGCGCGATAGGCTGGGCTGTCTGAGAAACTTTGCGACGTTTTGCGAGACGAATCGAAGGGCTCTCTGGCTCTGCAGAGTGCGCAGACGCCTCAGAAGCGTTAGGTGTGGAGGGCATGGTGAGGGCGAAAGCGATTGCGAAAGCGCGCGCGACAGCGACTCAGCAAAGAGTGAGGTTGTGGTAAAGGCGGATGCAAAGCGGCAAACTGCGAAAAGCGAGGATTGAGCGAAAAGCGATCAGCGACAATGCGGTAGGCAAGTGAGAGGGGTTGGAGGAGGGAGTGGGGGAGAAAGGCGGCGCAGTGTTGTTGTTGTTGTGACGATGAGGCAACAGAGCGTTTGCAAACGCGCAAACCTAGGCAACCGAATCACGCTCAGCGCTCATAGTGGGGCAGAGCAAAACAGGGCAGTCCTGCAAAGCAATGCGCTGAGCGATGTAGGTCTGAGAGTTATTCGGAAAGGCGAGGAAAGGCATGGTCAGGCACTGCATAGCGGTCATTGGGAAGGCTCTGCAGAACATTCAGAAAAGGCATAGGCCTAGAAATCCGGAGTGGAATTCTGAGAGCTGGTACTAAAATGGTGGCCGGACAAAGAAAAGAGATGTGCGATGCATCTGATAGAGTATCGGTGTCTGGGGAGAAAAATCCAGGAGAACTAATGTCAAAAGATGCAAGAACTGGAGAGCAAATATCTAAGGACGCCTCTGGACAAGCCTCAGACAACGGCTGAAAGAGAACCTGAAGCAAGGTCTAAATTGGATAAGTGTAAAAGAGGGACAGACTGGCATAAAGAAAGAAAGTTTCATTTGTTGGGATTAAATTGGCTGAGAAGGCGTCTGGGTTATTTGGTTAACGAAGTGGGAAATGCGATGCAGGTAATGGCATGTGGAGGCGGTCAAGGTGCTGTCTGAGTACCTTTCGGGCGAGAATGCGCTGCCAGAAGGAATGGGTTCATGGGCGGAGCTTCTTGAGTGAGGGAGGTGTTTCCGCTATTCTGATTCATAATCAGAATAGTATAGGAAGAGGAGGCCTTCCTTCTTGAGTGAGGGAGGGATGTGGTGGAGTGAATAGGGACATAGGGATCAGGCATAAGGCACGGGCCGAAGGGCACTCAGATAGGCGAGGTGAACGGGGATCGCGACGAAGGGGTCGCGACGAACATCACTCAGACAACAACAACCAACACAAAAAAAATAATACTATCTCAAATACTGCATCGAGCACACGTTCCTGTGGAACCTTACCACTACATATGGCGACCGATTAAAGGACTCAACTCCCAGCTCTCCTCCTTAGAAGAGCTGAGCGCACCCAATGCGCACCTTCTGACAAGCTTTCGCGATAGCAATATCCAGGAAGTTTGGGACGCGACGAGAAGAAGAAGAGAGCTGAAGACTCTTCGTACAACTGTATTACAAGGCAGTAGCAAGAGACACCAGGAGAAACACAAGATGTATTTATGAAACAAGTCACCCACAGGAAATAGCTGAGAGAGCCTCGCGGCACGGATGCCCAGGCAAAAGAGCGAACCGAAAGACAGTCAGACGGAACAGAGATAGGAAAAACAGCGAAGCACGACAAAGACTCCCAACAGGGGAAAAGAGAAACAATGGCACGAATATGGATCAGAAGGGTTGTGGGGAGTACGGAAAACCCCCAAACTCAACAGCGGAATTGGCGGAAATCAGGGAGACACCTGAAGACAAATCGGGCAAGTGTGAAGACCGGGACTGTTCGCACAGTGCCCGTAGCACAACCGAAAGCGAATCAGCAGCGAACAACAGGCGGTCAGCAAAGTGACTGCATACCGGATAAAGTGGCGAATATCGTCAGATACACAGAACTGTCAGAAAGAGACTCAGAAGAGGCAGAGAAGACGGTGAACGACTGGATAAAAGAATTGCTGGTTGCACTTCTAAGAAGAGAAAAAAGCAGAACAATACTCAGCACAGAGACAGGAGTATCATTGTTCACAACTTTCATAACTATTGCATTAGTCTTTTGTGCAAACTTAGCCATTAGCTTTGCGCGTATGAGCGGCAGTCGAAGCAGCGACAAGTCAGGGAAACGAGCAAAGAAACAACCTCAACCAAGCGCATCTGAACAAGCCTCAGATTCACAAGAATTCCTTTCTTTCAGCCCAGAAATCCCTCCACCGACGACTCCTCAGAAAAACAGAAACTCTATTGTAAGAATGCCTGATTACGACATTAACATGGCAAATGTGCCATCTATTGTACAGCCAATCCTGGAAACAGCAGCCTCACCACAAATCCCAACTCCAAGCGAGTCTGAACAGCCTGCAGCGGTGCACGGTACTCATGATTCAGACATAGCGAAGGTCCTTCAGATAATGGCAGCCTCTCTCACCCAGTTGAATGCCACTAGCAGAAGCAACACGCCGGTTTATGCCTCTCAGCTCCCGCCGTATCCTTCTGAGAGTGTTCCAACCTTTGATGGGAAAAACATCACCATGTTCTTAGAGCGTTTCGAGGAAATGGCTAAATACTATGAGTTTACTGGGAAGATGATGATCGATCGGCTCACGGCTCACTGTAATCCAAAGCAAAGGGCGATTATCCAAGCCTCAGACGAGTATGAGGAGGCTCTGCAAGATGAGGATTGGAAAAGCTTCCGAAAAGCGCTCAAATGGCGTTTCCGCACCAACGACAAGTACCAACAGGAATCCCGTGCTGAGTATTTTGAGCACTGGCTAGCTCAATGCCAGGCACGAACGGAACTCAGCACCCTCGATTACCTGCAAGAGTTTCATATTCGTAGCAAGCGCTGTATTGAGGCATCGACAATTGAGGAAGGCCGAAGAGGCTTCTACCTTGTCAAAGGACTACCGCTGAAGCAAGCTACTAGAGTTTTGGAGAAGTTTCAACTCCGTACAGACTCACCGCTGTCTTTTAAGTACAAAAAGATCTCTGAGTACCTTTCGAAACGCATGGAAGTAGAAGAGGATGCTAGAATGCTCAACCCCACAGAAGCGGTAAAAGAATTTGAACCGGAAGTGGAGTTCGACTTGGCATCTGCGAAGACTAGTCAGACAAGTATGTACGACAAACCAGCCAAGGTGCAACAGGCGCCAGTTTTCCAGCCGCCAGCATTGAACATTCCCTTTCGAGACTATAGTCAGAAGACCACTCAGAAGCAGTTGCCACCCGGATCAGCCCCCACCAAGAATGAAGTTGATGGACTTGTAGACAAAATGCTTCAACTCAAATTGAACAAAGCAAGTCTAGAAATGGAACCTTGGAGCCTGCAATGGACGCCGCGTGAAGCTGAGCTGATGGCAAATCAGGTCATTAGGGGAGAAGTCAACAAGCAGACTGAGGAACGTGCAGCGGCACTCCGCAGCTATATGCCCCAGGCAAATGTGCAAGCACCTACTAGTGGTTATCAGTATAACGGTCCGATGAACAATCAGTCAGCATCATATCAACAAGGATACCCACCGCAAAGTCAGCGTCAGACAGGCTATCAGAACTATGGTAATAATTCTCAGAGTTATCAACAGAGGTCGGGCCTAAGCAACCAAGCCAATCAGTACAACCAGGCCTCAACGGCTCAACTCCTCTGTTGGGTATGCGATAAGATGAGCCATCAGAAGAAGGATTGCCCTGTTTTGCGAGCTTTTATTGACAAAGGATGGTGCTACCTTGATGACCGATCGATACTCAACTGGGGTACGCCAGAATACCCACAGGGCAGGGTCACGAACCTCGGTCAGAGACTATGGGCAGATACGATAGCATCGGAGATCAAGAGGCGCTGGATCAAAAAGGATATTGATCCTCTCACCTACACACCGCCTTACCTGCAGGAGTCTCAGACAACGCGTCCTGCTGAGAGCAATGCGATATCAGTTCAGCTCATACCAGATAACTCAGGCGCAATTCCAACAGAGGACTACGAACAATTCTGGAATCTGTCCACTATCCTAGGCGAATCCAACTCAGACGATAGCTTTCAACTATTTGGCGCAAATCAGTGCAACAGCAATACAGTAGCGTCAGCCACTATCTCCCGAAATGACACCGGCAAGAAACCTTTTTCCAGTCATAATCCAGCAAAGATCCAGAAAAGCATACCGAAGACTGTTCTGAAAAAGCCTAGTGGAGAGCACATTCCACATCTGAGAGGGCACAAGAACAGAGATGACAATTACTTTCTTGATCGCAATCTGAGCAAGGATCGGGAAGTGCAATTTGCGGACACACCAGGACCAGCAGACACGGACATGCTGGATGTGCCTGTAAATGAATCCTCGAAGAGAGCTCCGAAAGGCACTCAGAACGACCCTAAGGAAAAACAGGCCAGAAAACACAGGATGGTAGAAAAACTCGGCCCAGATGCGCAGAAAGTCATTCAGCAAATCATGGACACTGGGGTTAGCTTACCGTTGAAGACTGTCCTAGGCAACATGCCAGAAGTCCGTAAGAAGCTATTTCAGACAGGGTACACACCAGAGGAATTTGAGAAATTGGAGCTCAATTCTGCAAGTCAAAGTTGGAGCAGTGAATCGGACGAAAGCCAGTCAGAAGACGATCCAAGGCCTAGAGGCCAGGTGAACTCTCTTTCACTAGGACGATTGCCAGACTATGTTTTGGTTGAGGCAGTGGCAGGTAAGGTGACGCAGTGTTACCATATTGCGGCCGAACACTGGACAGATGCTCAGATCAGCCACGTACAGCAGCACATCATTTCAGAAGATGATCATGATGTTGGACCGAATGGAGATGAACCGATGGACAGTCAGCAAGAATATGACAGAGCGGCTGGCATTGAACACTTGCGCAGGGACTGCCCAAAGGTTCCGATCGACATTCGTGGCAACACCTTCATGACTCTACTGGATTCAGGAGCGGAACTCAACACCATGAAAAGGGATACAGCGGAAAAAGCAAACCTTCCGATAACCTCTCTGCCAAAAAGCATGAGCGCAGCACGAATGGTTTCAGCGAACGGAAGCACTGAGGCTTTTGCAGGTATCATCTGGGGAATCCCTATACGGATTGGGAGAATTGAAGTGCGAACCAATCTCTTTGTTGTGGAAAACTGCACAAACCCAATTATCCTAGGGAATCCCTTTCTGACTGATGCTCGCGCGCGTATTGAGTATGCAACCAATGGTCTCACTTACTGTCGCATTTTCAGTGAGGATGGAGAATTCAACACGAGATTTGTGTGTGCGAGAGGCAATCAGATCAAGGCCCCAGGGGTATACGCCGGTCCCACGTCGGGAAACGCCAAGGGAGTGTAGCTGCCAGCGCAGCACTCCCTGAGCATGAGAGAGAAAAGCTGGCTGAACACGCGTCGCAGGGAAGCGTGAGCTCGGTAGTGGCACAGATCAATCTGGAAGGCCTATCCGAAGAGCATTCAGCCATGCCATCAGTAACTGAGTGGTTGAGAAGAGTAAGGATCGACAGGCCATCAGTACCTAGTGAAACCAGGTATTTCTCATGGAATTCGCAAACATTCCTGGGCAAAGGACCGAACGGCAGTATAGTGGTGAAGGACGAGGATGGGCTATTTTTGATAGCCAATGACTTTGCTGAGAAGTTATCGGACACGATTTTAAAGGAAGTCGTGGCAGCACTCGGAATCAGCAAATACGAAGAACAGGAAGCGGATCAGATCTGGGCAGAGGAGCTGAGAGACATTCGGACAAAGAAGAGCGGCATTCCAGTGGAAGTAATGTCAATTCTCCCTAAAGATCCGATAGCAACTCAGAAAGGAGCGATGGACTTTGAAGCCAACGGGATGCACAAGCGAAAAGGGCAAAAGATTGAGCCTGTTGACGACTCAGGCCAGACTGCGCGAGAAATTGAAGGCCGACTAGATTGGAAGGAAAGGGCAAAAGCCAAACAGTACCCCACCGAAGACCCGAGCCGAGCGCCATTCGCAAAGTACTTTGAGCCACGTTATGCAAAGTTTCCGAGAGGCACTCGGATCACCCCTGAGAGACGAAAGGAAATGAAGATCTCGCCAGACCTTCTACCAAGAGAAATAGAAATGCTTGAAGAACTCCTGTACAGAAGGGAATCAGCTTTAGCCTGGGACTTCCGCGAATCAGGAAGAGTCAGCAGAGAAGTAATCCCGCCAGTAGTCATTGATACAGTACCACATCAGGCGTGGCGAGCAGATCAATTTCCGGTGCCGAGAAAGCTTCGGGAGGTGGTTATTGAGATGATCCAAGACCGGATCAACAGAGGAACCCTCGAACTTTGCAAGAGCCAATATCGTAACCCATGGTTCCTGGTTGCAAAGAAGGATAAGGGCTATCGGTTGATCAATAACGCTCAAAAGATCAATGGAGTCACTATCCGTGACGCCAACCCACCGCCTAACCCCGATGAGTTCTCAGAAGAGTTTGCAGGCTGCGCTATTATGTCTCTCATGGATTTCTTCTCAGGGTATGATCAGGTTGAGCTGCACAAGAACTCCAGGGATATTACGGCTTTCTCAACGCCACTCGGACTGGTTCGCCAGTGTACTTTGCCTATGGGCACCACCAATTCGATTGCAGAATTTGTACGGGTAATGACAAAAATCTGCCGAGATCATATTCCGAATCGCTGTATGCCGTACCTGGATGACGTTTGTGTCAAAGGTCCGAAAACTACATATCAGGAAGAGGAAATTGAGCCAGGTATACGCAAATACGTGGCTGAGCACCTTTCGAACATAGACCAGGTACTAGCGGATATTGAGAGAGCAGGGGCTACTATTTCCGGACACAAGTCAGACTTCTGCTATGCTTCAATGATAGTAGTAGGCTATCGAATCGACAAGAACGGCAGGCATCCTGATATG
>Ga0265780_10012018_pt1 | contig 10186 bp, 3 predicted proteins | sample P1T30metagenome_FD_192432 | JGI IMG/M metagenome (GOLD analysis project Ga0265780, IMG submission 192432) | Plant litter microbial communities from East Loma Ridge, Irvine, California - P1 T30 | ecosystem: Environmental > Terrestrial > Plant litter > Unclassified | place: USA: California... | reverse complement strand
CGGAACATCACAGATTCTGAGGAGCTTGATCTGGCCATCGCAGCCAAATACAAGGAGGGCCGGTTGCACCCGGCGGCGTCGTTGGCATACTCGAATACCAAGCCTATACAGCAGCAACATCTACGAAGCATCGTCACGCGACTACTGCCAAAGATTATGCCTGCGAACATGTCAACCAGTCCCGCTGTCAATGTACTGATCAAAGAGCTTGTGGCCTGCGCAGTCCTCTCTCCTGTGATGCAGATGCTCGCTGACCCAGACACATGGAACCAGCTCATGGAGGGCTACGTAAGAACTTACCCGCTCATCGTAGACCGTTGCTAATAAGCTCAGGGACGATCGTTAATACAGGAAAGGAAAACTGTCCGCAAGATTCGAGCTGCTCTCGATGAACATGCTCCGCCCTCACCGAAGAACCCCAAGAACGTCCAGTTCCCAAAGCTTGCGCCCGGCGATAACGAACGACGGTTCGAACGTTTCATACGAGCCATCAGGCAGACCAATACTCTTGCAGATGCTAGACGATTTCGCAGCGAAGTGTCAAGTCAATTGCGGAAGGATTCCACGGTAGAAGATCAAGACCCTGTCTATCTGCGGCGCCTGGAAACAGCGCGACAAATCTTGGATACAAAGGTCACCAACCTCAGTGCTGGTGGCTCGGTGCGGGCAAAGGTTGCTGCGCAGGAGAAGCCGAAGCACAAGCGTACTTCGTCCAAGTTCGCAAATGCGTCTCTGCGCGAAGTGCTGTACGATGCCTCAGGACTGTCTTGCTTCATGGAGTTCATGGACCAGGCGGACCTGATGCGGCTGGTGCAGTTTTGGATCGTGGTGGACGGTTTTCGCAATCCACTGGAAGTAGAGACTGAAGAAGCGCCGGACTATATAGGCTCTCTTCCTGCATGGACAGAGTCTGACCGTGCAGACCTGGCGCAGATCTACGACGGATATTTGTCGAACCCGGAGTTGAAGATACTTCCCGAAGCTCGACAAGCAGTCTCTGAGTTTCTCAAAGCCGGGCGGAAGGCGACTCCGCAGCAGTATCATAATGCGCGACGTTCTTTGCTCCAAGCTCAGACAGCGGCGTACGAACAATTACAGGAACCCTACTTCCGAAGGTTCAAGAAGTCCAACTTGTATTACAAGTGGTTGGCCATGGACGAGGCGGCGAACGCTCAGAACAGCAGTGTGAATACGAGGACTGTAGCGCAAACACTCGACAATTCGTCTGCGGCTGCACCTGCTATGATTCGCACCCAGTCAAGGCAGAAGAGCGCATTGCAGATACCACAAGGAGACTTGCGTCGAGCTGTCGCATCGTCATCAGATCTCAAGAGCCAAGGAGCCGTCAAAAACGCTGAGCCACCTGCACGACGTTCTTTGGATGTACACAGGTCATCATCTGCACGCGCACCTCTCTTCGACGAGGATTACGACTCAGACCCTCTCGCACACTCGACCGCAAGCCTCAATTCAGACTTTGGTCATGACCGCTCCAATGGCAACAATACGCAGGTCGTCGATGCTATGCAGGCTGCCATCATCGACATTATGGACGAGCCTGAGGGTTCAATATTCTACGAGCCTGGTCTGAAATCGCCACTAGACAGTGTTTCCATGCGAGGATCCGTCGATCTACCACGAGCGTCATCCCCAGCCCCACAAGCACAATTGCAGCAAAGCAAAGACAGTCTCAAGCCAAGCATAGCGTCCCTTGGCTTGGTTGGAGAGCCTAGAACGCGCGGTGTCTTTGATGATGACCTGTTTGGTGATGAAGAAAGGTTCATGGAGGACGAGATCGATGACCCAGTCCCGAGGAGCAAAGCAGAGGAGGAAGAGATCCACGAGGCGGCGCCTGGAGACCTGGGTCTCGCCGAGGCTATCGATGCGCTTACTGCTGATATTGAGCGCCTGGTATCCCAAGAGTCTATCGTCGACTCGCTTACATCGAAAGCTGAGTTGACAAACAACGCTGCAGAACTGAGGATCTTGCGAAAATCTAAAGCTAGCCTTCAGCGAGAGATACAAAGAAAAGAGTTACAGCGTCAGCAGTACATCGTTCAAGAGAGCGACAACAGCTTGTATGGACGCGCGACCGTGTTCATTCAATCGATTATGGTCGGCACAGAGGAAGATGGTAAGGAGTATGCTATGTACGTCATCGAAGTACGACGACGTGCTGGTGACCAGATGCCTGCCGCTACTTGGGTAGTCTCACGACGATACAGCGAGTTCCACGAATTGAACAAAAGACTTCGCGCCAAGTTTCCGCAAGTCCGAAATCTGGAGTTCCCGCGCCGGCAGATGATGCTGAAGCTCCAGAAAGACTTCCTGCACAAGAGACGGCTTGGCCTTGAGAAGTATCTAAGGGAACTTCTACTCATCCCAGCTGTGTGCCGCAGCCGCGAACTACGCGCCTTCCTCTCACAAGCTGCGATCAGCCCCGCCGACGCCTTGCGCAACCAAGATCCAAACTCCAACGACTTCGTAACTCGCATCTACAACTCAGTTGCCGATGGCATGGAAGAGTTCCTGGGCAACATACCCGTGCTCGATCAACTCTCCGTCGCAGGCCAGAACCTCATATCAGCCGCAACCACCCAGCTTGCCAACACAAACGGCGCGACCGCCCAACCGGGCAACCTGTCTTCCTCCGGCGTCCTGGTTGCGGGCGAACCGAACAACGACGCAGAGGCAGAAGCCGAACTCCTCGCCTTCGAAAACAAAGAGCTCGAACCCTTTGTAAAACCAATCTGCGACATCTTCCTCGAAACATTCGAATTGAATCGCGAGAACAACTGGCTCCGAGGCCGCGCCGTCGTCGTAGTCTTGCACCAACTCCTCGGCGGGACCATTGAGCGCAAAGTCCGCGAATCCTTCGATAACCTACTGTCTGAGAACAACATCGTCAAGTACATCGACACGCTGAAGGACAGCATGTGGCCGAACGGCAGGATGAAAGTCGGCATTGAACGAACCAGCAAAGACAAAGAGAACAGTAGGAAGGCAGCAAGCGAGGTCCTTAGTACGCTTGTGCCCGAGTTAGCGAGTAGTGTGGTGGGGAGACAGAATGCGCAGTTGGCGGCGAAGAAGATTGAGGGGACTATTAATAATACACGGCTGAAGTAAGTTTACAGAGACGTTCCTGAGTGGATTAGGCTAACAGGGATGCAGTACGCACATTGCTTTTACGCTGCTGGACGAGATGGTTCAGGTTCTGTTTCCGGATGTTGGGGCGAAGTAATGTGATTACGAGAAGAGATAGTGTGGGGAGGTGTTGCATAATTGGCGTTGCTGTAGGTGTATCGGGACTATCATGGCGGAGTTATGGATTTATTCAATATTGTGTTTCTTTCCCGTCCTCTTTGATTGGTTTCTTTGCGGTTCATCCTTGCGTTCATTCTCCAATGCTCACTGGAGCCACTTGCTTGCTCCTTCCTTTCATGGCTATCGTTGCGTCAGTTTGCAGTGTCTGCCTGGACATGCTGCGAGGCTGAACCATTAAAACACTGGATTGGCCGATGCGCGCATCCGCATGCAGATGCAGTATGCACGCGTATCTGTTTGTCTTTAACTGGTTCCCGCTGTCGCACTGCTTTTGCAAGAACGCCAATATCCCACCTTCACCCCTCATCGACGCGCCGAAGTTTTGGCTAGCACCCCCACAGACGGTACAGCGAGTCGCTCCTTCCTTACGAGGACGCCATCAATACAATCTTGACAGCGACACATACTTTCGCAAATCTCATTCAAACTTACGCCTGAAATCACTTATTATGTGGGAACGCGGCGGCGGACGCAACACTCGCGGCGGACGTGGTGGAAGAGGTGGCAGAAGCGGAGATCGTGGTCGCGGTCGTGGTGGTGGTGGTCCTACCCAAGGCAGGCGCGACGGAAACTCACAGCACTCATCGAAACCTGCCAGAGTCCAAGAGACGGACGAACAGAGAGAGGCACGCAGGTCTTATGGTTCATGGAAGCGCCGCCTTGGTGAGGCAGAAACCAGTCCAACGACCATGCGACGTCTCTGGGAAGGCGCCTTCGGTATACTTGAAGCTGGAGACCGAGACTGGCGCCAACAACTCCCGCAAGATCTCAACGACGATTCGGACGATGAGAGTGGGCACCGTCATATCCTCGCCATTCTGAACTCGAGGGTCATCGGCGCAGACTACGACACGTTCCTCAGTAACGCCCGCCATTTTCTTTTGACGCTGACGCATCCCTCGCTCCTTCGATGTCTCGCGGTCGATACGCACGTCGGTTCCATCTACAACCTCTTTAGTGGTGTCGGTGGGCGGACTGCAGTCTCATATCTCCAGCGGATTTGTAGGGCTCTACTAGCAGCTCGAACAGCTTCTTCGACATCTACCAAGGACCACGAAACAACAATTTTCGCAATGTCGACGGCTCTATACGAGCTACTGAGACGTGAGCGTAGGGCGCGGTTCAACGACGAGATCACGCCAGTGGTGGACTCTATCCAGGCTGTGAGCGACTTCTACAAGGATTTGGCATCGCCAGACACCTCGAGCTCAACGCGAACAACCAATCGTCTCAATGATATTCGAGCCCTGGTAGCTAGAGCTGACGGACTCCTTGTCGATACTGCGGGTGAAAACGAGGTTGAAGACGACGGTGGTGGTGGTAACGCGTCGTTCTACCCGAGAGACCTTGTAGTCCCCTCGGATCGTTTTGACAACGACAAAAAAGATATTGGCGACATGGTAGTCTTCCCTACACGGGACGAGATCATGAGCGATTACAAGGAGTTCCTGCCTTATACCGACCCTGACCAGCCACACTTCCTTGAGGATCGCGTGCAACGCCACATCGATACCTACTTCCGTCTACTGCGCCACGATATTTTCGGTGAGCTGAAGGGGTCATTGGCTGGAATCATGCATGCTGTATCGCAAGACGCCAACACGTTGCTCCACCCCAATCTCAATCTAGGGGATATGCGCGCCAACCAGTACACCGGCGCTCGTGTTAGCTACGTCACGTTCGATAAGCGAATGGGCTTGCAACCCCAGATGGAATTCCTACAACCTGCGATAGTCCGCAAGAAGAATGCTAGTCAGAAGGTGAAGTGGTGGGAAGAGTCAAGACGATTCGATGGCGGGTCGCTTTTGTCCTTCATATGGATCCAAGACACTGTCGTGCAACATGTCTTCCTCACTGTATCCAACAAGACCACCGATCCGACAGAGGAGTATAGCTTGACACACCACAATCAGATGGCCTATATCAATGCAAGCCTGGTCACTCAAGATCGAACAACAGTCAAGATGCTCATGCAGGCCAGCATCAGAGCAACTCGCGGCATTCTACTAGAGTTTCCGAATGTCATACCGGCGACGTTCTCACCCACATTGGAGAGTTTGCAGGCAATGCAGCGACTAAATTGTCTACCGTTTCGGCAGTGGATCGTTCCGGACAAACACAGTGGCCGTCCACCAGCTGGTAGGACGCACGAGATTCCTCCGCCTCTGTACGCGCGTGCGCCTGGCTTCAAGTTCCCTGTCGCCGCTCTCCTAGAAGATGGGAAAAAGGAGGACTCGTTCTCTATCGAACCGACATCGTCGTGTGACGACCAGACGTTACTTGATAAGCTGGAAGCCAAGACGCAACTTGATCGTGGACAGTGTCGCGCGCTAATAGCTGCGCTAACCCGAGAGTTTGCCTTCATTCAAGGGCCACCAGGCACAGGAAAGAGCTTTTTGGGTCTCCAGATCATGCGGATACTGCTAGAAATTAAGAAAAAACGCAACCTCGGACCTATACTCATCGTTTGCTACACCAACCACGCCTTGGATCAGTTTCTCGAACACCTGATCGACATCGGCGTCCACAAGCTCATTCGGGTCGGCGGCATGAGCAAGTCCAAGAAGCTTCTCAACCATAATCTACGCACCATCGGCGAGTCGGAGTCGAAGACCAAGTCTGAAAAGTACATGGCGGCGATGAACTATAAGGATCTGGATCAGAATGAGCAGGAGGCCACGATGGTCTTTGGTAATCTCCATGGCTTATCAAAGCGTCCGGATTGGCATAAGCTCAAAGGCCATATCCAAGAGGAGTACCCGAAGATCTATAACCAGTTCCGGTCTGTCGATAATGAAGGCTTCAGAACGGCTGGCCGTCATCCATTCGATATTTGGATCGCAGGTACCGAGGTATACCAGTATGGTCCATCCCCATCTCCAGATGCGTTACGGCAAATCATTCGCCAGGCGACTACAGACGTGTTCTCTTTGAAAATGGTTGAGAGAAGCGCTATCGTTGCCTCCTGGGTGGCTGAAGCCCAGGGGAACAAGGTCAGTGAGCTTTACGAGATTATTAACGGCGCCGCCAAGACCCAACGCCAACTGAACAACATCCATGAGGAGCTGAACCGGCGACTACTGGAGGGAGCGGATGTGATTGGTGTCACCACGTCAGGCTTGGCAAAGCGTATCTCGGTCCTCCAGCAGGTGAGGTGTAAAGTCATTATCTGTGAGGAGGCTGGAGAGGTCATGGAGAGCCACATGATCTCGGCAATGCTTCCTGATGTTGAGCATCTAATCCAGATTGGTGATCATGAACAGCTTCGTCCCTCAGTCAGCAATTTCCGTGACTTGTCGCTCGAGAGCGAGCGAGGAAAGCTCCATGCACTGGATCGGAGTCAGTTCGAGCGACTCTCGATCGGCGAACCCGGGCGGCCTCTGATGCCCGTTGCTCAACTGAATGTACAACGTCGAATGCGCCCGCAGATCTCTTCACTGATTCGCGAAACCATCTACGATAAGCTACATGATCACCCATCTACCATCGAGCTGCCTGACGTTGTTGGTATGCGCCGCAACGTCTTCTGGCTTGACCACACCAACTTCGAAAACGAGAAGGACGCAGATACGCACAACACGAAGTCCAAGTCCAACTTATGGGAAATCAAGATGGTGCATGCCTTGGTCCGCCATATCGTTCGACAGGGCGTCTACAAGCCTGATGATATCGCAGTCCTGACCCCATACACTGGCCAGCTGCAGAGGCTCCGCGCTGCTATGTCTAGCGATTTTGAGATTTGCCTCAGTGATCGCGATCGAGAAGCGCTTGAGAGGGATGGTTTTGCGATAGAAGACGACGATACATCGAAGACCTCAGTACCCGCCCACGAGAGTTACCAAGGCAAGCCGCTAGAGAAGAAGCAATTGTCGGAATTACTGAGAGTTGCAACGGTCGACAACTTCCAAGGAGAAGAAGCCAAGATCATCATCGTCTCTCTTGTGCGAAGCAACGATAGACAGAATGTCGGCTTTCTCAAGACGACAAATCGAATCAACGTCTTGCTGAGTCGCGCTCAACATGGCATGTATCTCATCGGTAATGCAGACACCTACTCTAGCGTCGACATGTGGCAGAAAGTCATCGGAATGCTACGTGCGACCGAATCAGTTGGCAAAACCCTGGCTTTGCGTTGCCCTCGACACCCTGATACCGACGCTCAAGTGCAGCAACCCAACGACTTTCATAAGCTGAGTCCTGAAGGTGGCTGTAGGGAAGCGTGCGCCGATCGCCTCGACTGCGGCCATCAATGTGGGGCCCGATGCCACTCGGAAGCCATGCATGAGGTTTTCCTTTGCGAGCAGCCGTGCCAGCGCCGGCATCAGCCATGCGACCATGCATGCCAGAAGGCTACATGTGGAGAGCCTTGTGGGAAGTGTATGATCTTGATGGACCACGTACAGCTTCCATGTGGTCATGTCAAGCACGGCGTCGCCTGCCATATCACCCAGAATCCTACTCGCATACCCTGCGACGTCAAGATCTCGAAGCGTGTACCTGGCTGCGAGCACGATGTAGTCTTGAAGTGCTCGGTAGATGTCTCCAAGAAAGACTTCAAGTGCCCTACACTGTGCAACACACCTCTGTCGTGTGGTCATCCATGCCCCGGAACCTGCGCTCAGTGCAATACCAAGGATATGTACGATCAGCCGGTGGTGAAGCACGCTACTTGCAGGAAGACCTGTGGTAGAAAGCATGGGACTTGCAATCACGACTGTAATCGCCGATGTCACGATGGTACGGATTGCGGTCTTTGTCAAGCGCCTTGCGAAGTAAGTGATATCTATAAATTTTGTGACAATTTTCTAATCTCATTCAGGTACGTTGCAAACATACCAAGTGTCCACAGAGGTGCCACGAGCCCTGTGCTCCGTGCGTTGAGCCTTGTACATGGTCCTGCGAGCATAAAGGCGATTGCAAGATGCCTTGCTCGGCCCCGTGTAGCCGCTTACCATGCGACGAGCGATGCACCAAGCTTCTCCCGTGCGGTCATCAGTGTCCAAGCATCTGCGGTGAAGCATGTCCAGTCGATTACTGTCAAGATTGTGGCATGAAGCCAGACGAGCAGCCCGACATGATCATGATGTCTTGTTATGCTGATGTCGATCTGAATGAATCCCCCATCGTCGTTCTCGGTTGCGGTCATTTCTTCACCACTGAAACTTTGGACGGACTAGTCAGCCTCAAAGACGTGTATAGTGTCGATGCGAAGACGGGCGGCTTTACCGGACTGATTGAGGACGCCGAGCTTTCCGCATCGATTCCACAATGCCCGAATTGTCGGGAGCCTGTCAAGCAGTATGTCACCCAGCGCTATAACCGGCTCATCAACCGAGCTGTCATCGATGAGATGTCCAAGCGTTTCATCGTCAACGGTCAACAAGCCTTGCAGCAACTGGAGGGCCAGCTCATAGAAGTCAGGAAGGACCTCGAAAAGTCGCGCATGTCGGTTGTTCCCGATAAGCCAGTCCAACTCCGCGGTCAGGAAGCTCACGAGTTCACCATGCAGTCAATCAACGACGAGATTGGGAACCGTGCACAGGATACTATTAAGCTGCTGAATGCAGTCAAGGCCTTTCAGTTTAGGATGAATGTTCGACACCAACCGACCTACAAGCTGCACCAGGCGACTGTGCATAGTATGGCGCGAAGTGATCCACTGGATGTTGAGCTCGCAAGGTTAACAATCAACTCTTCCGAAAAGTCCGCCAAACGCGATCGCGATCAACGCATCACCCTGGGTGGTGGCCTACTCGAAATCAAGGTACGCTGTTTAGTGCTTGAGGAGAACTTCGAGATCATGCGTACTGTGAACCAGAAACATTTCCAGAGTACCTTGCCTCTGAGTTTTCCCAGTGGCTCGCCCCTCGCAAGGACAGATCAGTTCCTCAAAGACACGAGGAAGCTCATCGATGATTGCACATGTGAGAGTTTACCTAAACTTGCGGTTGAGGCTATACTGCACTATGCCCGGATCGCACAGTTCTTCGGTAGTGCCCAGTCTAGTCGGAACAATGATCGGACGAAGGCTACAGACTACCGCGACACCGCCAAGGACCTGTTGATAAAGGCGGACAAGCTTTGTGAGAGTTCCTTCAGTGGACGGGATAACTTACGAAAAGCTGTCGTCACTGCATCGAAAATGCTCAGCAAGGAGTTCTACGAGGCGGTATCTAAGGAAGAACTGGAGTCTATCAAGAAGGCCATGGTCAGCGGACGTGGCGGTATCGCGACTCACTCTGGGCATTGGTACAAGTGTGTGAACGGCCATCCAGTAAGTCTCTCCTGTTTGATTCTACATGTCATAACCTAACACAACGCAGTTCGCCATTGGAGAGTGCGGCATGCCCATGCAGCAGGCGCGCTGTCCGGAATGCGGTCAGCCCGTCGGTGGCCAGAACCACACTGCCGTCGCTGGCGTATCGCGCGCGACGGAGATGGAGGATTGAGGAAAGATGGATTGGCGCTTCGGTGATATTGCGAAGCCTTGTGCATCGTTCCAGCCTCATGGAAACTGTTCTTTTGGTAGATGAGTGCCGTAGATCTCGATTATCTCCGCCCAAGCTCTTGAGATATAGCTGTATACTTTGTACGCTATCGTAATGCATCGGCACTGCTTTGAATCGTACTATCGTTGCAGATGTTGTTCGTGAATCGTGTTGTGGTTGAAACGATAGTACGTAATAAAGCGCGATAGCGAGACCCGCGCTTTATCTTTGACCCTGACTACCAACGGTCCTCGTCGACTTGTTGCAGAATCAGGCCTCCTGCGCCGTGGGCGGGAGCATGTGAAAATAACCACCAGCCGTTATTCGACGGTGGAATGACCAAAAGAACATGTGTTCCGTTATAAACGAAATGT
>Ga0265780_10012017_pt1 | contig 10187 bp, 1 predicted proteins | sample P1T30metagenome_FD_192432 | JGI IMG/M metagenome (GOLD analysis project Ga0265780, IMG submission 192432) | Plant litter microbial communities from East Loma Ridge, Irvine, California - P1 T30 | ecosystem: Environmental > Terrestrial > Plant litter > Unclassified | place: USA: California... | reverse complement strand
CGTCAGCATATCAATATCAAAACCAAGTGTATTTAAACTTGCAGGGTTTCGGTTTAAAACACTATTACCTTCGTATGTAATAGTAGAGTTAAAAAAATCATTATTAAGATTAGCTCCATTAGACAGTACCCTAGGCGTTCCTCCTGGTGCCGGCGTAGTTGCTGTAAAAGTAAGTCCATCACCTGTATTTCCTAAATCTCCTTCAAGAGCCGCAATACCTAAACGGGCGTTAACCTGAAAAGGACTTGGTAAGGTCTTAAAACCAATAATATCGAACTCTGCGGTCTTATTAGCGGTAGCATCTGTATTAACACCTGAATATCCATCAAATGTTGAAATAAATCTACTGTCGAATTTTAGATTTTCATAAATCACGACCATTACCCAACCTGCGGAACCTCCTCCTAAACGCTTTCCTTTAACTGCCCTAATATTTGCTAATGTATAGGCCCCTTCCGGATTTGGTAAGCCCTGAACAAGGGTGGTAATATCTTTATAACAAATTACAGGGCAGTCTTTAAATGAATTAGCCAACTTTTGCGCATAAGTAGTACCTCCACCATATCCAAAACCATCAAAAATTGTCTGATCTGCCGTTAAATCCTGGTAATTAGCCTCAAAAGGGAATTTTATCTTAACATTTTTAAAGTTCGCAATATCGCGTACATTATCTCCAGTTCCGGATGATGGCGTAAAAGCCGCATTTGCATCACTACTCCTTTCAAAAGGATATATGGATGCCCAGTATAAACCGGCATAAACCACTCTGTAACATTGAGGATTAGAGGTAGTACTAGCAATCGGCCATGCAAGATTGGCACTACTGGAACTAAAAATACCAGGGGTTGCCCCATTATCAATGTTGATATATTCCATCGTCTGGGAATTATTCTGTATTGCTAAGTCATCATTTTTTGTATTAGGATTAGGAGATCTATTCAAAATGTGGTTACCCACTAACATAACATCTCCCTTTACTTTAATTCCTCCTGGCGTCCTTTGTGTAAATGGAACAGCATTTTGAGCCTGTAATGCGAAGCAGGACAATAGTACCCCAAACAGGATTGCTATCTTAAACTTTTTAAATGTAAAATTGTGCATTGGGTTCTTGGTGTTTTTAGTTGATGTATTGGTGCTTTGTAATGATTTCATTTTTAATTGGTATTGATACTCATTATCCATATGGATTCAAAATAGGTATTGTCAACATTAGAGTAATAAGATATCAGTGCCTCTCGCCAGGTTATATGTTTTTTTAAGTACACATAACTAAAGCCATTCTTGTAGAATACTCCCGTTTTAAGACCGCGTTCGGTCATTTTGGAAATAAACTTATCTACGTTTTTCTGTTCAGAGTATACGCCGGCAATAATGTAATAGCCCGCATCCATTCCTTCTACAGAAAGCCTGCTTACTTTTTTTATGGTTTCCCTTTGCTTAGAAGTTTTATCAGAATAGAATTCTTTGATGTCTTCTTCTGTCTTTAGGTTTTCAGGTTTTTCTTCTTTTGGAGAAATTCCTGCGGAGGTTTCAGGTTGTAATTGTGTTTCATCGTTTGGTAAGGTTTTAGGTTTAGATTCTTTAGTAATTTCTTCTTCAAGTTCAGGGTTTGGGTTGTTATCTACGTGAACTATATACACGCCCTTTTCCTTTCCTGATGCCCGTTTCTTTTCTGCTGCATTAGCAGCTCCGGTAAACGACTTATGCTTTTCTATTTTTACTTCTTTATCGCTGTCCTTCGCATTTATGTCTTTAGATACTACATAATATCCGTCAGGCGCATGCTTAAGATCTTCAAGTGTTAAGGGTTTATCTACCCTTTTTGCCTGCCTTATGTTTTTAAGCTCTATAGGTTTATTTTCAGTTGCTTTCTCTTTCGCCTCCTTTTCTGCTTTAGCATACTCTTTAAGGTTTTTAACCTTTTTTTCAAACTCTGCTTTTTTAATTTTTGCAACAGAATCTTCTTTTTGCAGTGCTTCTAGCAGGTATTCGCTTTCCGGATCAAGATCCAATTTTAACTTTTCAAGTTCTGCCTTAGTATCAAATTCTGCATTTTCTTTTTCGGCGGCTAATCGTGCTGCTTTTTCAGCTTTGGTTTCTTTTTTAAGACCCGCTTTTTTAAGGTCTTTTGCAGCCGTGATGCTATCTTTTTCTGCAATGCTGTCTTTTTCCTTTATATCATCCGGCAGTTCTTCATTTGCTGCAAGGGTATCCTTAGGTTTTTTAAGCCCCTCTTTTTTTAATGCTTCTTTTTTAGCAAGCTCTCTGTCTTTAAAAGAGAAAACCATCGTGATTTCATGCGACGGACCTAAATTTACAAGTCCCTCTTTAGTTGTCCTTTCAAAAGTGTACCCCAGCGATAGCCTTTTTGTAAAGTGGAAACCTGCGCCAATTGCTATACCGTAATAATCGTCTGTCCCGGTTTGAACCCATCCTATTCTTGGAAAGTTTACCAATAACGAGCCTCCTAATCCAAACCCATACTGTTCGCTTGTTCTGCCTCTCAACATTAGCCTGAATTCGCTATCCTGAAAGATGTCTTTAAGACTCGTCATTTGATGTGTATAGGCAATATGACCTGAAAATGATTTATTTGTATACTCTTTAGCCATCATGTTTGACTTAAAGTCGTAATCAATTAAATTTTCAGCATAAAATCCAAAGTCAAATTGTTTATAACCTACGTTAATACCCGGGTGGATACTAACTAATGAGTTATTGCGCAATGACATTATAAGTGGGTCAGGCTCGGCTGTAATAGCACGATCTTTGTTTACGCCACTATTGTAATAGGCAACATTGAAGCCTAGCGTGATATCAAATTTTTGTTTGAATTTCACGTTATAAGCGTAGTTGGCAATACCTCCAAAACTGGTTATAACCCCAATATTTTGCTGAAAGAGACCAAAACCAAAACCTGCTTTTTCAGACAACTTACCGGTATAGCTTAACATGTAAACTTTAGGCGAGTCGTCATACTGTACCCATTGGTTACGATGATACATTATTATGTAGGTGTTATCTTCTCTCACAAACGAAAATGCTGGGTTTACTAAAAACCTATTAAATTTTAAATTGTTTTGCGGCGGCGGACTAAAGGTTAACACAGGAGCATCCTGCGCCTTTAATCCATTAAAAGCGGTTAGAACAACCAGAAGAAGTAAAGAAATGTAGTTTTTTATCATTCGCCTTACTTCACTATTGTTATTGAACCTCTTTTGGTAATCACGTTATCTTCCATTATTGTAAAATAGTATACAGGATCCTTTCTTGACCATGTAAAATCGCTCTCAGGCCAGTTGTTGTTATAATGCGAAGCCCTGAAAACTATAGCACCGGTAGGAGAATAAATCACTACCTCTGTTTTATCATTTAAGTATTTAAGCGGTAAAGCCCATGTATCGTTTACGCCATCGTTATTTGGTGTAATAATATTAGGTATCGCTATAACTGTGTTCTCTACAATTGTTACTATAAACTCTCTTGTAACCTCACAGTCTCCAGCTTTACCTACCATAGTATAGGTACCACCCTCTTCCACTTTAATATTGTCTTCTTCAGATATTTTCTCACCATCTTTATACCAGGTGTAGCTCTCTGCTCCTTCTGCCGTTACAATTATGCTTGTCCCTTCAGGTAAGTCTACCGCCGGGCCTACACTTATTTGTACCTGATCCATATCATACGGTTCAAGGCTAAGTACGTTAGACATTAGTGTACATCCATTGTAGGTAATAGATAAATAATAGTCGCCAACTTCCGTCACTGTAATTGCAGGTTCATTTTCACCTGTAATTACAGTATTGTTATGGTACCATCTGTATTGATAATCCGGATTTGTAATATCGCTTGATAAGGTTACCGGAGTACCATCAGCACAAAAGATACCATCTTTAGTAATTGTAATACTTGCTGCAAAAGCAATCTCTACTGCAATACCGTTAGATGTAACAATTCCAAATCCGGGGATATTAACTTCGAGCGAATAGATGCCTGTTTGAAGTGCCGTGTAAGTAACTGCCGTAGCGCCACTAATAATGGCACCGTCTTTATACCATTGGTAACCATAGCCAAAATCGTTGCCTATAACATCTATAATACCTTCGCTTGTAACTGCTTTAAAATCTGTAATAAACAGGTTGGCCTCAGTACTTACACAACTTTCATACCCCTGCGTGCCTATTGTAAGTGCAAATCCTGAAGGATTAGAAAAGCCAAACACCACATATTTAGACATTACACAATCCTGATTTTGAGTAACTACAACCTTATATTCTCCTGCAAGTGTTACAGTAATAGAAGACGATGTTTCGCCTGCCAGTACAATATCATTCCTTGTCCACACATAAGTAGGCTGAAGGGCATCTGTAGTTACAGAAAGTACTTTTGTATCTCCCGGAATTATTACTCCTGTTACAGGACCATCGGCAGTAAGGTTAAAGCTGCTTTGCTGTATTGTTATCGTGTTTGATGTTGTTATGCATGTGCCATTTACAACTTTTACCGAATAATCTCCCGGTTCGTTTGCAGCGTATTGCGGATTGTTGCCTGAGCTAACCTGCATAGCGCCATTATACCAGGTGTAGGTAAAGGAGGCATCCGTTATATTACTGCTAAAGACTACCTGAGAATTTTCATCACATAATACTCCTGCAGAGGTAAGCGTAACCGTACCCACTCCAAGGTTAACTGTTATATTATTTGAGAATATTCCTGAAAAACCAGGTATAATAGCTTCTACTTTGTAAACCCCGTTTTGAGACTGATCCGGTATTGTGTAGGTTGCCCCTGTAGCTCCGGAAATTGCAACATTATCTTTATACCACTGGTATTGATACCCTGCTCCTGTAACATTTATAGAACCTGATGGGGCTAATGCTACAAAGCTTGATACGTTAAGCGTTACAGTATCGCTTGTACATGCTGAATAAGATAAATCTGTTACAACTACAATTTGAAAACCGGTTGGGTAATTAAGTGTAAATGTTTTTTCTTCAACAGCATTACATCCTGTTGTTTGTGTTACGACTACTTTATATTCTCCATCCTGGGTTGCAGTAAGCGTAGCCGAAGTCTCTGTAAGCTGTACATTATTCCTGTACCAAACATATGTTGGAGATGCAGCACTTGTTGTAACGGTTAAAGCTTTTGTACCACCCGGCAAAATAACATCTACCGATGGATTTGTACTTGTAACGGTAATAGCTACTACTGCAATAGTTAGTATATTAGACTGCGACGTACATGTTCCTGACGTAATTATTACATAATAATCTCCCGCCGAATTTACTTCAAAAGTTGATGCATTAGCATTGGCTAAAGGAGAACCATTTTTATACCACTGATAGGTATATGAAGAATCTGTAGTACCAGACATTAATGTAGCTGTTCCTCCATCACAAAGATCTCCGCTCTGGGTTATTGCTATAGATCCTGCAGGTATTGCTATATTAACCGTTATATTATTTGATGTTACAACTCCAAAGTCAGGAATTGTAGCTACCAGTGTGTAGCTGCCCGACTGTGCTGCCGAGTTTAGCAGTAATGTTGCTCCTGTTGCTCCCGTTAGCGGCATATTGTCTTTATACCACTGGTACTGGTAACCCAGTGCAGAAACATCTACAGTTCCATTAAGGGTAGTTGCTGTAAAACTTGCTATGCTTAAGGTTACCGGTGTAACAGCGCAAGGCGTATAGCCTGTATTGGCAGCAATCGAAAGGTTAAAGCCTGTTGGGTACTGTAATGTAAATGTTTTTTCTGCTGTAATTGTACAACCCGATGTTTCAGTTACCACTACTTTATATACGCCCTGCTGTGTTGCTGTAAGCGTTGCAGAAGTTTCGGCAATTGCCACATTGTTTCTGTACCATGTATATGTAGGCACTACAGCATCTGTAGTAACAGTAATTGTTTTTGTCTGTCCGGGCAAAATGAGATCTGTAGCCGGAGCAGTACTATTTACTGTTATAGTTGCATTTTGAAGATTAACTGTGTTAGACTGCGATGTACATGTACCGGCAGTTATTACTAAATAATAGTTGCCTATGCTTCCCGCTGTTAAGGCAGGTGCATTAGCACCCGCAAGCGTAACACCATCTTTGTACCATTGATAGGTATATGCCCCGTCTGTTACTGTTGATGATACTATAACTGTTCCGCCTTCGCAAAGTGCACCACTACTGCTTATAACAACCGTACCCATAGGTAGTGTGAGGTTAATCATAACGGTGTTAGAACTTACAGGAGAAAAATCCGGAATCGTTGCTACTACTTGATATGCCCCGTTTTGAGTAGGATTATTAAGAGCCAATGTTGTTCCCGTTGCACCTGTAACGGCTGTTGTGCCATTATACCACTGTAGTGGATATGCCATTGCAGAAGCATCTATATTTCCGGATGGTGTAATAGCCATAATTCCGGTTACAGTAAGCGTAGCAGTATTACTAATACATGCCGTGTAAGCTGTATTAGCAGCAACTGTGATAACAAAACCAGTAGGATATTCCAGGGTAAATGTTTTTTCCTCTGTTGCAGGACAGCCTGTCGTTTGAGTTACTACAACCCTGTACGTTCCTTCCTGCGTTGCAGATAGTGTAGGTGTAGTTGTAGCTAACAACACATTGTTTCTGTACCATGCATAAGCAGGTGCAATAGCATCTGTAGTAACACTAAGCGTTTTATTTTGTCCCGGCAGGATAACATCCAGAGCTGCGTTAGTTGTATTTACATTTATAGATGCAGCCTGCAAATGCACTGTATTAGATTGTTCTGTACATATACCACCTGATACAATAAGGTAATAATCGCCATCTGCGGTAACTGTAAGTGCAGGGGCTGTTTCACCTGTAATAGCTGTACCATTTTTATACCATTGGTAACTGTAACCTGCATCATTAACGTTTGCCGTTACAGCTACCGACGAACCCTCGCAAAGCGCTGCTGCATTAGTAATAACAATAGACTCAATTGCAAGGTTTATAGTAACATTATTAGAAACTATGGTACCAAAATCCGGTACGGTAGCTTCTAACCTGTATATCCCATTTTGAGAAGCACTGCTTACAATAAGTGGTGCCGAAGTTGCTCCCGGCACAGCAATATTATTTCTGTACCATTGGTACTGATAGCCTAATGTACTTGCATCTACAGTACCTGTTGGAATTGTAGCCGTAAATGATGACATACTTAGCGATGCTATTGTACTATCGCAGGATAAATATCCTGCATCGGCAGCAATAGCAAGAGTAAAGGCAGAAGGATAATTTAATGTAAACGTACTTTCGGCAGTAGCAGGACAGCCTACTGTTTGTGTAATTACTACTTTATATACCCCATCTTCAGTTGCTACATATGTTGCAGATGTTGCGCCAGAGATAACTACGTTGTCTTTATACCATACATAAGCAGGTGATGCGGCATTTGTAGTTACTGTTATTGTTTTTGTCTGGCCAGGGAAAATAATGTCTACAGTTGGAACATTGCCGGTAACATTTACCGTAACAACCTGTACAACTAAAGTATTTGATTGTGTAACACACGCTCCGCCTGTAACTTTTACATAGTAACTGCCCGCAGCGTTTACCGTAAGTGCTGCTGTTGTTTCACCTGTAATAGCCACCCCATTTTTATACCATTGGTAACTATAACCGGCGTTGTTCACACTTGCACTAAGATTAACTGTAGACCCGGCACACATATTTGTATTGCCACTTATAGTTATACTTTCTATGGCAAGGTTAACTGTTACATTAGCCGAAGTTACCGGAGGGAATGAAGGTACTGTTGCAACAAGTTTATATATCCCGTTTTCAGAAGCGTTATTGATAACAAGAGTACCAGATGTTGCCCCGGGTACTGCCACATTATTTTTATACCACTGATAGGTATAGCCCATTCCTGCAACATTTACATTACCCGAAGGGGTTTGTGCCAAAAAGCTTGTCATTGTAAGTGTAGCTGTTGTACTGGCACACGATGCATAGCCGGCATTAGCAGCAATTGCTATTGTAAACCCTGATGGATAATTTAATGTAAATGTAGTTTCGGCAGTGGCAGGGCAACCTACAGTTTGTGTAACCACTACTTTATAAGTTCCATCCTGGGTTGCTGTGTATGTTCCCGATGTAGCACCAGAAATTACAACACTATTCCTGTACCATACATATGTTGGTGAAGCTGCATTAGTTGTAGCTGTTATTGTTTTTGTCTGCCCCGGAAAAATAATATCTACCGCAGGAACACTAACAGAACTATTTACTGTTACGACCTGTACGTTTAAAGCATTAGACTGTGTTGAACATGCGCCCCCTGTTACTTTTACATAATAGCTGCCCGCAGCATTTACGGTTAACGTTGCTAATGTCTGGCCTGTTATAATTGTACCGTTTTTATACCATTGGTAGGTATAGGCTGCACTGTTTACACTCGCAGTAAGGTTTACTGTAGAACCTGCGCACAAATTAGTATTCCCGGCAATGGTAATATTTTCCATTGCAAGATTAACCGTTACGTTACCCGATGTTACCGGAGGGAAAGATGGCACTGTTGCGACTAACTTGTAAACTCCGTTTTGAGAAGAATTATTAACAAGTAAAGTAGCAGATGTTGCTCCGGGTACTGCCACATTATTTTTATACCACTGATAGCTGTAACCCATTCCTGCAACGTTTACATCGCCCGAAGGAGTTTGAGCTGTAAAGCTTGTCATTGCAAGCGTGGCTGTTGTACTTGCACACGATGTGTAACCTGCATTGGCAGCAATAGCTATTGTAAACCCTGATGGATAATTTAATGTAAATGTAGTTTCGGCAGTAGCTGTACAGCCTATTGTTTGCGTAACAACAACTTTGTATGTTCCATTTTGTGTAGCGGTGTAAGTTGCCGCTGTTGCACCCGATATTACTACATTGTTTCTGTACCAGATGTACTGAGCGCCTTGTGCAGTAGTTGTTACGGTAAGTGTTTTTGTCTGCCCCGGAAATATAATATCTGTAGCAGCATTGGTACTACTAACCGTAATTGCTACTATAGTAACATGAATCGTATTAGACTGTGCACTACAACTGCCTATAGATACTTTTACATAATAATCTCCGGCAGTATCGGCTGCAAATGTAGGGGTTGTTATTCCGGGTACAGCAATGCCATTTTTAAACCACTGATAAGTGTAACCAGAGTTGTTAATGCTTGATGTTAATGCCGCAATAGCTCCCTGGCAAATACTTGTAGGCCCTGAAACAATAACATTAGCCACAGCAATATTTACTACAACCGCATTGGATGTAATTACAGGAAAGCCCGGTATGGTAACTTTTAATGTATAACTTCCATTATTAAGTGCGTTGTTTACTACTAACGATGTAGACGTTGCTCCTGCAACAGCAACATTATCTTTATACCACTGATAAGCATAACCATAGTTATTACCAAGAATACTTGTTGAAACTGCACCCTTAACGGCATTAAACTGAGCTATAGAAAGTGTGGCAGCAGTACTAACACATGACTGGTAACCGGCTGATGTTTGTATAGCAATATTAAAACTATCCGGTTGGGTAACTGTAAAATTTACTTCTTTAGTAATATTACACGGAGCAGGTTCGGTTACTGCAACTTTATAAGTATCGGGTTGTGTAGCATTATATGTCATTTGGTTTGCACCCGATATAGCTACACCGTTTTTAAACCACTGATAGGTTGGGTTAGCAGCATCATTAATACCCGTTAGCGTTACCGATTGACCCGGTGCAATAACCGAAGATGTTGCAGGATCAGGATCAAGGTTAAAATCTACCAGTTCAAGATAAATATCGTTAGTCTCAAAAATGCAACCACCACCTGTCATTCTGAGGTGGTACGTTCCTGCCTGTGAGGCTACATATGTTGGGAGTGTGGCTCCGGGTATCACAACATTATCCCGATACCAGCTGTAAACAAAATTGCTACCCTGCTGATCGCACGTAAGTGTTTTGGTTGAGGCGGGACAGAGCTGGTTAGAATTATCGTTAGTTGTTATTTGTGGTGTTAATATTTCCTGTATAGTAACTGTAACGGTATTTGAGTAAGATGTAATATCGGGTGTACAGGCTCCATAATATGTTCTTGCAAAATAAGATCCTGATGCTGTAATATTCAACGTAGGTCCGGTTTGTCCCGGTATTTCCACGAAATCCTTATACCATACATAC
>Ga0265780_10012014_pt1 | contig 10188 bp, 6 predicted proteins | sample P1T30metagenome_FD_192432 | JGI IMG/M metagenome (GOLD analysis project Ga0265780, IMG submission 192432) | Plant litter microbial communities from East Loma Ridge, Irvine, California - P1 T30 | ecosystem: Environmental > Terrestrial > Plant litter > Unclassified | place: USA: California... | reverse complement strand
TGGCGTCGTGTCGCCAAAGTTGTGCCACAGGCCGAGCGACAGCAGCGGCAACTTCAAGCCGCTTTTGCCCACGGCGCGGTACTGCATCTGTTCGTAACGGTCTGCGGCTGCGTGGTAGGTCATGTGGTCTCCAGGTGATTGTCAAAGATGCGCGGCACTGGCCGTGCGAACCGATACGTTGCCGGCTTTGCCAGATTCTACCTGTTGGCAATCTTCTCCGCCGCCTCTTGTAGTAGCCGTTCCACGCTGGCCAGGTCGGCCGGCTTGGTCAGGTGTGCGTCGAAACCGGCGGCGTGCGCTTGCTGCCGGTCCTGTTCTGCGCCCCAGCCGGTCAGCGCCACCAGGGTGACTGCCGCCATGCCAGGGCGCTGGCGCAAAGCCACGGCGACGTCGTAGCCGCTCTGGTCGGGCAGGCCGATGTCCAGAAAGACGACATCCGGTGCAAAGCCGGCCACAGCGCCCAGCGCGGCGGCGCCGTCGTGCACCACCTGCACGGCATGGCCGCGTAACTCAAGCAGCGCGCCCAGCATGTTCGACGCATCGACGTTGTCGTCGACCACGAGGATGCGCAAAGCGCCCGCCGCGTCCGCAGCGGCCATTGTGGCAGCAGGCGCAGAAACAGAAACAGGCGCGGACGCGGAAGCTGCACCCAGCGGCAACGTCACCGTGAAGCGGCTCCCTTGGCCGAGGCCCGCGCTGTCAGCCTGCACCGATCCGCCGTGCAGCTCGACCAGCCGCCTGACCAGGTTCAGGCCCACCCCGAGGCCGCCCTGCGCCGTGCCGTTCGACTGCTGCGCCTGCGCGTACATGTCGAACACAAGCGGCAGCACACTCCCGTCGATGCCGATGCCGTTGTCCGTCACCGCAAGGACGATGCTGGCGCCGTCGATGTGCGCGGCAATGTCGATGGCGCTGCCGGGCGGCGAATATTTGGCGGCGTTGTTGAGCAGGTTGCTGAGGACCTGCACCATGCGGTGGCGATCGATCTGCAGCGTGACCGGTTCGGCAGGCAGGTGGCGCGACAGCGTGTGACGGCCGGCGTCGACCAGCGGCATGCTGATGTCGACCGCCTCATTGACAAGCGCGTCAAGCGCCACCGGTTCGCGCCGCAGTTCGACCTTGCCCTCCGACAGGCGCGCCATGTCGAGCAGGTCATCAACCAGGTGCGCCATGTGGTCGACCTGGCGGCGCATGATCGCCTGAACCCGCGTGGCAGTGGCCGCGTTGGGTGCGATCCGCATCAGTTCCAGGCCGGTGCGGATCGGCGCGAGCGGGTTGCGCAGTTCGTGCGCCAGCGTGAACAGGAACTCGCTCTGCATGCGGTTCTTGTCGGCCAGCGCGTCGGCCAGGACCCGCAGGTCGTGTTCGGCCTGTTTGTGCGAACTGATGTCGAGCGTGACGCCGTCGAAGCGCACCGGCTCGCCCTGGTCGTTCAGGTCGCACCAGCCGATGGCGCGCAGCGACCGCGTTCCTGCCGCATTCGTCAATGCAATGTCGAGCGGCGCACCGTCCCGCAACGCGGTGGCGATGGCGGCGCCCAGGCGGGCCTGGTCGTCCTGGGCCACCGCGGCAAGCACATCGCACAGCGGCACATCGGCAAGGCCAGGCAGGTCGAGGTGGCTGGCCATCTGCGGGTTGAGCTGGTACGTGGTGAATGGCGCGTCCGAATACCAGACCCCAATGTTCCCCGCAAACGCCACGTCTTCGAGGCGCTGCTGCAGCATCGTCCGCGCATGCACGTCGACCATCGTGCCGACATGCCCTTCGAACACGCCGTCGCGATCGAAGCGCGGCGTGCCGCAGTCGAGGTGCCAGCGGTACGCGCCGTCGCTGCCGCGCAGCCGGTAGTCGGACGAATACGATGCGCGCGCCGCAATGGCGTCGGCAAACGCGGTGCGCACGCGCACTACGTCGTCGGCGTGGATGCTGTCGACCAGCATCGCCGCCAGTTCCGGTCCGGCGGGGTGGCCGGTGTACGCATGCCAGCGTTCGCTCAGGTAAGTGATGTGGCCAGCGGCATCGGTCGTCCACAGCATCACTGGCGCGGTGTCCACCAGCGCGCGGAAATAGGCTTCACGTTCCTCCAGCGCCGCCTGCTGCTGCCGGCGTTCGCGCCCGATGGCCACCTGGCGCCCGACGCGCGCCAGCAGTTCGTTCGCTGCAAACGGTTTGACCAGGTAGTCGTCCGCGCCGGCCTGCAGGCCTTCCACCTTGGCCTCGGCGCCGGCACGTGCCGACAGCAGCATGACCGGCAACTGGCGCAGCGCCGCATCGGCACGGATCCTGGCGATCAGCCCGAAGCCATCGAGTTTCGGCATCATGACGTCGCTGACCAGGAGGTCCGGCGGGTCGTTTTGCAGCAACGCGAACGCGGCCTCGCCATCGGTGCAGACCGTTACCTCGGCGTGCGGCGCCAGCAGCGACGCGAGATACGCCCGCATGTCGTTGTTGTCGTCGGCAATCAGGATGCGGGGCAGCGGGCCGGCGCCGGCCAGCGCCGGGATGCGTGCCTCCACCGCCATGGCCGGCTGGTCCGGCAGCCAGCCCAGTGCTTCCTGCACATAGGCGGCGCCGCTGGCGTTCGTCTCTGCAGCAACGGCCGGGGCGGCGTCGGTCCCGCCAGCCTGGCCGTCGTGCTCGAACGGGATCGTGACATCGAAGCGGGTGCCTGTGCCCACCACGCTGCTGACGGCGATCGTGCCGCCATGCAGGTGCACCAGTTCCTGGATCAGCGCGAGGCCAATGCCGGTCCCTTCATATGTGCGGCCAGGCGTGCCCTCGATGCGGTGGAAGCGTTCGAACACGCGCGGCAGTTCTCCAGCGGGAATGCCGCAGCCGGTGTCCGCCACCGACAGCCGCACCATGTCACCATGCGGCGCCAGCGTCACCTGCACGCTGCCCGACAGCGTGAATTTGAAGGCGTTCGACAGCAGGTTGAAGACGATCTTCTCCCACATGTCGCGGTCGACCTCCACCGGACGGCCCAGGTCCCGCACGTCGACGCGGTACGCCAGCCCGCCTTTCTCCATCGCCGACTCGAACACGCCAGCCAGGTCGAAGGTCAGGCGCGCGAGGTCCACCGGGACATACGCCGCGCGCACGCGCCCGGCTTCGATGCGCGAGAAATCCAGCAGCGTGTTCACCAGTTTCAGCAGGCGCAGGGAATTCTGATGCGTCACCTCCAGGCGGCGGCGCTGCGCCGGACCGAGCGGCTCGGCCTGGTCGGCGAGGGCGTCGCCGAGCGGCCCCAGGATCAGGGTCAGCGGGGTGCGGAATTCGTGCGAGACATTCGAGAAAAACGCGGTCTTGGCGCGGTCGATCTGGGCCAGCTCCTCGGCCCGCCGCTGTTCTTTTTCATACGCGACGACATTGCCCACCGCGGTGTTCACGGCCGCTCCCAGCAGATCGTAAAAATTGCCGTAGTCAACGTCGAGCGCACGCGCCGCGCTGGCGCCGGCCACCACGAAACCAACCAGTTCCTGCTGGCCGGGCACCGTGACCGGCAGCACCAGGGCTGCATCGGGCGGATTGTCATACGGGCCGCACGGCGCCGCGCCAAATGCCGCGGCCAGGCCGTCGACGCGTTGTGCGGCCCGCGCATGAAACGTGCGGGCAAACGGCCAGCATGCATCGTCAAGGCTGGTGATCTCCGGCGCCAGGCCGGGATGCGCTTCCAGCCCGGCGCTGGCGCGCAGGTGCAATGCGCCGCTGGCGGCATCGAACTGGTACAGCAGCACGAATGGCAGGTCCAGCACCATGCTGGCATGCACCGCCTCGATGTCCCGCCCGACGTCGCCGATATCGCGCGCATCGGCCAGCGCGGCGGTCAGGTCGCGCAGGGCGCGGGTGCGGCGCGCGTTCAGGACCGTCGCCGTGCTCTCGGAGATCGGGTGAAAAATCCCGCCCACCTCGCCCGATTCGTCCCGGATCGGCGAAAAGGAAAACGTCATGAACGCTTCCTCGAGATAGCCGTAGCGGTCGAGGAACATGCGCTGGTCGCGGATGTAGACGCCTTCGCCCTGATGGGCCCGGTCGAATGCGTCGCCCACCACCGGCAGCGCGCTGGCCCAGATTTCCTTGAACGGCCCGCCCATCGCGCGCGGATGCAGTTCGCCGCAGATCGGCCGGTAGGCGTCGTTGTAGATCTGGATATCGTCGGGGCCCCACGCGACCAGGATCGGGAAGGTCGACGACAGGCACAGGCTGACCGAGGTGCGCAGGCTCTGCGGCCAGTCCTGCAAGGGCCCCAGCGGCGTGTTCGTCCAGTCCATGGAGCGGATCAGCGCGCCCATTTCGCCACCGCCGGTCAGCCAGCTGAGGTCGTCATTGATCGGAGGCGCGGGAACGGGGGCAGGAAGGGGAGCGGGCAGGGGCATGAATGGAATGGACTAGTAGTAGCGTGCGTGCACATTGTAGTGCAAACGAAACTATTACAGTCGTGCAGGACCCGCGCCAACCTCGAGACAGGTTCGGTTTGCGCCGAGGCCAGGTCTGGTGCGCAGAAGGCTGGCAGGATCATGCCGGCGGCAAGACGAGGGAAAAGTTTCATGCAACGAGCGACACCGTACCGGGTCATGCGCGAACCTGTCATTGGAGCGGACTGGCTGGCGCGGCGTCGTAATTGATTGGTATCCAGTCATATCCGGCGCCGTTCTTGCGGACGTGTCCCAGCCCCGGAAAGGCGATGTGCGCCGCGCCGATCAGCAGGTGCTGCCGCGCCGCGCGGTCCAGCAGCGCGCGGCGGGTGGCCGCGGCCGCTGCGCCATCGGTGTCGTATGTGACGGTGGCGCCCGGCTCTGGCAGCTGGATCGCGGCGACGTGGACAATGTCGCCCCATGCCAGCAGCGCCTGTCCGCGGCTGGTGATGGTGAATGTCGTATGTCCCTCGGTGTGGCCGCGTGCGGTGGTGGCCACGATGCCGGGCGCCAGTTGGGCATGATCGGCGAAGCTCTGGAATCGCCCGGCGGCGATATATGGCGCGGTCGCCGCCACCGCGCTGTCGAAGAACGAGCGCAGGAACGCCGGCGCCGCGTCCCTGCTGGCGGCGCTGAGCCAGTAGGCCGCGTCCGCCTGGTTCACGCGCAGCACCGCATGCGGGAACGCCATGGCGCTGCCTTCAAGGATGCCGCCCACATGGTCCTTGTGCATGTGGGTCAGGAATACCTGGTCGACCTGCTCCGGCCGGTAGCCGGCGGCGCGCAGGTTGGCCAGCAGCTTGCCGCAGCAATCGCCGTACAGCGCGCCGGCGCCGGTATCGATCAGGATCAGCTGCGTCCCTGTATTGAGGAGAAACGCGTTGATCGCGCCCTGCACCGGCGCGGAAAGTCCGGCACGCGCCAGGTCGCGGGCGATGGCAGGCGCGCTGACATGCGCCATCACGGTGTCGACCGGGAACGGGTGCGTGCCATCGGACAGTGCGGTCACTTCGATATCGCCCAGCATCATCCGATAAAAGCCCGGGGCCTGGGTGCGCACCTGGGGCGCCGCCCCGCTGGCTGGCACTGTCCACACTGCCAGTCCGGCAAGCAGGCAGCCAGAAATCGCTTGCTTAAAACGCTGCATGATGTTTTCCTTGGATGGTCGCCATTGATGCCGGCTATCGCTACGCATTGTGCGTGGCGAGGGCTGCCCGGTACAGCTATATCAACGGATACACTGCGCGCGCGTAGGTGGCCTCATTCACGATGCGGACTAATTCATCCCGATTGCCGCTGGCTCCATCTTTCGTATGAGGGAGAAAAGCGCCATGCGGCCGATACTGAGGTACGCGCGCCAGCCTGGCCGCGCAATGCTGCCCGGAGCGTCTCGATGAACGATCTTTCCTCTTCCGCAAACCCGGCCAATGGGCGCGCCCGGCGCCGCGTCGTGCAGCCGCCGCCTGGCCGGTCACCGGCGCCACGTCCTGGCGCTGCCGCGGTGCAGGCGGCCGCTGCGCGCCACGCGGGTGCGCGCGGTGAACTGGCGTGCCGCGCAGCGTGGATGCGGGTCCTGCAACGCGGCGTCGCGGGTGTGCTGGCATTGCCGCGCTACGTTGCCGGCACGGCCTCATGCGGCGTCGGACCCGATATGATGGACGGACCGTACGGGGCGCGGTACAGCGCCATTGCGGCCGAAGTCGACCATGCGCTGGCACGCGGCGTGCGGGCCGGCAGTGCTTCAGCGTTGCTGCTCCTGGCCGTCATGGCCGAAGAGCGTTTCGACGGTGCCGGGCAAGCGGCATCGATGGCAGACGCCGCGCTGGCGCTGGCCCGCGATACCGTCGACGCGCCCGCGGTACAGCGCCTGCACGCAGCCCTGGTGCTGGCGCGCCAGGCGCCGTTCGCCGACTGCCTGCAGGCGTTTGACGCCGCCGGGCCACAGCCCGATGCACGCGCGGCGCTGCTGGCGGCCGGCCTGCGCTTTGGCGCCGGCGCTTCGCTGGCGCAATTGAGGCACAGCGTGGCGCAGGCGCACGCCGCCGCTTCCGCGTCCGCCGGCACGACCGGGCCAATCGCTTCAACCACGCCAGTGGTGGCCAGCGAACTGGCCGCCCGGCGGTTGCTGCTCGATGCGCTGGTGACGCCGGGGAGCGGTGTTGCGCCTGGTGCTGAACCGGCGTCGTTTTGCGCGTGGGTCAGCCGCCTGCAACTGGCGTACTACAGCGGTGACCGCCACGCTGCCTGCCGCGCCGCGCTGGCCGCCGCACCGCTGGCGGGTGCGCTGGCGCCGCCTGCAGACCTCCTTTGCTACCACCTGTTCGCCGCCCTGGCGCTGGCCTGGGATGCGGCGCCCGCGCATGCCCATGCGGCGCGCTGGCACCGTGCGGCGCTCGATCGGGCGGCTGGCCGCTGCGCCGCCAACGCCGGCGCCGTTGCCGGCCTGGCCGGCGCCGCGGAGCTGGCCGGCGGCGGCGATGTGCCGGGTGCGCTGCGCGGCTACGAAGCCGCCGCCACGCTGGCCGATGCGCACGGCCAGACCTGGGTCGCCGCGCTGGCATGGGAGCTGGCCGCCGCGCTGTGCCACCAATGCGCGTTCGGGGCCGCCATGCCGGCCTATCGCCGGCGGGCATTGATGGCCTGGCACGCGTGCGGCGCACACGGGCGCATCGCCCAGTTGTGCCAGGGCTGGAACGACGACAGCGAGCGTCGCGCATCGGCGGGCAGCGGCGGCAGCAGTGGCAGTAGCCTCAGCACCACCGGTAGCACCGGCAGCACCGGCAGCACCGGCAGTGGCCCGGACGACGAAGCGCGCCGCGCCGCGCGCGTCGACACCGTCGGCGAACTTGGCGTCTCGATCGCGCACGAAGTGAACCAGCCGCTCGCGGCCATCCTGTTGCAGGCCGCCGCCGCACGGCGCTGGCTGCGCCGGCCCACACCGGACATGGACAAGGCGCTCGACGCCATCGAGCAGATTGCCGTGGCGGGCCGGCGCGCCGGCGACATCGTGCGCAGCGTGCAGGACCTGGCGCGGCGCCATACCAGCGACCTGTCGGTCTTCGCAGTCGATGCGGCGCTCGAGGAAGTGCTGCGCCTGCTCAGCCGCTCACTGCGCAAGCACGCCATTAACGCCAGGCTGGCGCTGGGTGTGCCCGACTGCCACCTGCACGCCAACCGCGCGCAGGTGCAGCAGGTGGTCATCAACCTGGTCCTCAATGCCATCGATGCCCTGGCCACCGTGACCGACCGGCCCCGGGCAATCGTGCTCACGCTGCGCCGGCTGGCGCCCGACACCGTCGATATCAGCGTATCCGACAACGGCCCCGGCGTGGCGCCAGGCGATCGCGCGCATATTTTCAGCGCGCTGTTTTCCACCAAGCCAAACGGTACGGGGGTGGGACTGTCGATCAGCCGGGCGATCGCCGAAGCGCACGGCGGCCATATCGAATACCGCCCGCAAACGCCGCATGGCGCCGTCTTTTCGCTGGTCCTTGGCAGCGTCGCCCCCTGAACTGATCCTAATGCAGGGGACGCGTGTCCCCCACGCCGATAGCATGGCTGCATGCCCTCAACGCGACCCAGGCGGCCAGCATGCAGATCACCGAATCAACCCAGCCCGAACCGATCGACGTGCGCCGCATCCGCCTGGTTGCGCCGGCCGGCGCCTGTGCCGTGGTCAGTGAATTTCGTACCGCCGACCAGGTGCTGGCGCGCTGGATCGACCATGAACGCGGTGGGAAAACACGCCGTCAATTCAGTTTCGAGATCACTTTCGTCGACGGCTACACGTTTTGCGGCTGCTACGAATTCTGGCGCGGCGCGCGGCGCCGGCCCTCGCTGACCCGTTTCGTGCGTGCGCTCTTCCATGCCCCCGGCGCGGCCGATCTGGCGCGCTACGCCATCGACACGGTTTGAATCATTCAACTATCCAGGGACTTCCATGAATCATCGTATCAAGACCACGCGTACGACGGCGATTTCCATGTCGACCCTCACCGGCACCAGTGCGATGGCGCGCCTGTGCCTGATCCTGCTCTGCGGCGCCTACCTGCAGGGCGGCATCGACAAGGCGGTTGACTTCCCCGGCGCGGTTGCCGAGATGACGCACTTCGGCCTGGCGCCGGCCGCGCCCATGGCGCTGCTGACGATCCTCGGTGAAATCGGCGCCTCGATCCTGGTGATCAGTGGCGTCAGGCGCTGGTGGGGCGCCTTGTATCTCGGCGTGTTCACGTTGGCCGCGACGTTCCTCGCAAACCGCTTCTGGGAGCTGGCTGGACCGGCGCGCATGATGCTGGAAAATGGCTTCTTCGAGCATCTTGGCCTGGCTGGCGCATTCTTCCTGGTGGCGTGGAGCGATTTTCACGCCACCGGCAAGCTGGCATGTTAACCTGGCGCGCCCGCGCCCGCGCCACGCCGGCGCAGCGCGCCACCATCGCCCAGTGCCAGCGGCATGGCGCGCGCCCAGCGGTTCGACGACAGTGAAAAGGTCAGCGCGCGCACCTGGTGGTACCAGCCGGCCGGCACATACAGCATCTCGCCCGGCGCCACGACGCATTCGACCAGCTGCGCCTGGCGTGCCAGCGGGAACCGCTCGAAGTCCGGCGCTTCGGGATCGAAGGGCGAGCCGGACAGGATCGCATTGGCCTCCTTCGGATACAGGTAGGCGTCGTGGTGCGGCGGCGCCAGGAAGATGCGCTTGGACCCCCAGACCTGGGCAAAGATATTGTCGTCGTAGTCGCAATGCAGTGGCGTGACGGTGCCCGCGGGGCCCAGCCAGAAACGTGGCGGGCCCATCTTGTCGAACCAGGTCGGCCAGTGGCACAACCGGTTCAGCGCGCGCAGTTCCAGGTTGCCAAGGTACGGTGGTGGCCCGCCCGTGACGGGGGCGGTCGTGGCTGCGTCGAGATAGTCACGCAGCGCCATGTCCTGCATCGCTCGGTCCGGTGCAAACGCGGTGTCGATGTAGTCGCCCACGCGGGCCCGCACCTGCAGGTCGCCATACTCGGTGTGCAATGCGGCGGGCGTCAGGCCGGACAGCGGCCAGCGCGCCACGATGCCCGTCATCAGGAACGGCAGGCCAAGCGCGGCGCGGGCGCGAAACGTGGCGGCGTCAGGCCGGGCCACGCGCGCGATGGAGGTGATGGTGGAGGCGGCGGGCAGGGCGCGCGCGGCATCGCGCAGTGCGTCGCGCATGGCGGCAATCGATGTCACGCCGCGCACCTCGGCGTCGCGCGCCTCGCGCGCCAGCATGGCGGCGGCCAGGGCAGCGGCGGATGCCGGCCGTGACGCTGCCAACGGCGGCGGAGCGTGGGAAATTTTCTTCGTCGTCATCGGGCGACAGAATACACCCTGGTCCGCTTAGTCGACAGCTTGAAAGGGTACCGCTGTGTTCTGCCAGGCCGACAGCGGCGCTTCATTGGCGCAGGCGAGCAGCGCGAAGTTGTTTTTGCCGGAGCGCTTGGCCGAGTACAAGGCCGCGTCCGCACTGGTGCCCAGCGACGTTGCAGTCGAACGCTGGCCGCCCAGCGCAATGCCGATGCTGGCCGAGATCTGGATGCGATGCATGCCGGTGATGAACGGATCGGACAGCGCCTGCAAGATCTTGTGCGCCACGCGCTCGCCGCCTTCGAAGCCGCCGCTCGACTCGAGGATCACGGTAAATTCGTCCCCGGCCAGGCGCGCCAGCATGTCGGTTTCACGCAGCACCGATTTGACGCGCCGGCCGAATTCGATGAGCACCTCATCGCCCACCGCGTGGCCCAGGGTATCGTTG
>Ga0265780_10012013_pt1 | contig 10188 bp, 7 predicted proteins | sample P1T30metagenome_FD_192432 | JGI IMG/M metagenome (GOLD analysis project Ga0265780, IMG submission 192432) | Plant litter microbial communities from East Loma Ridge, Irvine, California - P1 T30 | ecosystem: Environmental > Terrestrial > Plant litter > Unclassified | place: USA: California... | reverse complement strand
GTCATGCATCAGGATGATGACATTCTGACGATCGAAGGGCTTGGCAGCGCGGACAATCTGCATCCGATGCAGGCGGCGTTCGTCAAGCATGACGGATATCAGTGCGGCTATTGCACGCCGGGACAGATTTGCTCGGCGGTCGGGATGCTGGACGAGGTTTCCAAGGGTTGGGCCAGCCACGTTAGTGACGATCTCAACAGCGTTTCGCTCAGCAATGACGAGATTTCAGAGCGGATGAGCGGCAATCTCTGCCGCTGCTCGGCCTATCCCAACATCGTCGATGCGATCTCCGAAGTTTCGGGCCTTGCGCCCGCCAAGAAAGAGGCAGCGGACGCATGAAGACCTTCGCTTACAGCCGGGTGGATAGCCCCGAAGCCGCTGTTGCCGCGGGTGGTCGTTTCATCGCGGGCGGGACCAACCTGCTCGACCTGATGAAGCTCCAGATCGAGACGCCGGAATCGCTGGTCGACATCAGCCGGCTCGATCTCGCGAAGATCGAGCAGCGCGAGGATGGCGGTCTCACGATCGGCGCGCTCGTCCCCAACAGCGATCTCGCCGCCGATCCGCGCGTGATCGAGGGCTATCCGGTGCTCAGCCGCGCATTGCTCGCGGGCGCATCGGGCCAGTTGCGCAACAAGGCGTCGACCGGGGGCAATCTGCTACAGAGGACGCGTTGTTATTATTTCTATGACAAGGCGACCGCTTGCAACAAGCGCGAGCCGGGCACGGGCTGCTCGGCGATCGGCGGGGTCAACCGCATCCTCGCGATCCTCGGCACCAGCGAGCATTGCATCGCGACGCACCCGAGCGACATGGCGGTTGCCATGCGCGCGCTTGATGCGACGATCGTGACGCTGAAGGCAGACGGCGACCGTCGTCGCATCGCGATCGGAGAGTTCTACCGGCTCCCCGGCGATACGCCGCATATCGAGAACGTCCTCGAAGCAGGCGAACTGATCACGCACGTCGAATTGCCGACGCCGCCCAAGGGCGAGCAGCTCTACCGCAAGGTGCGGGACCGTGCGTCCTATGCATTCGCGCTCGTTTCGGTCGCCGGGATCGTCTCGGTCGAGAACGGCAAGATCGCGTCGGCGTCGCTGGCGTTCGGCGGGCTGGGCCCGATGCCGTGGCGCGACCCCGCGGTGGAGGCTGCGCTGGTCGGTCAGGCGCCGTCCGATGCGGTGTTCGGTGCGGCGGCGGATGCGCTGCTTAAGAACGCCAAGGGCTACGGTACGAACGATTTCAAAATTCCGCTCACGCGCCGCACCCTGATTGCGAGCCTGCGCGAGCTGACGGGAGTGTCCGCATGAGCACCACCAATTCGCTGAAGATGGACAAGCCGACCCCGGACAGCCTGTTCGATACGAGCACGCAGGGGATCATCGGCAAGCCGCTGGACCGCAAGGAGGGGCCGCACAAGGTCTCCGGCGCGGCGACCTACGCCGCCGAATATCAGATCGAGAATTTGGCCTATGGCGTGCTGGTCGGTGCGCCGTTCGGCAAGGGCAAGATCATCGGGATCGAGTCGGATGTTGCCAAGGCATTGCCGGGCGTGATCGACGTCGTCACCGATTTCAACACGTTCCTCACCGCCCCCGCACAGGGGCTGGCACCCAAGGCACCGCAGGGCGTCGAGAACGTTCAGTATTTCGGCGAGATCGTCGCGATCGTGCTGGCGGAGAGCTTCGAGGCTGCGCGCGATGCGGCGCAGCAGGTGGTCATCAAACACGAGGCGGCAGACGATGGCCGCTATGATTTCGAGGCGCTGAAGGGCGAGGCCGAAAAGCCGGCCAAGGGCGATATCCCGCCGCACTATTCGCAGGGCGATCTTGAAAAGGCCATGGCGGAAGCAGCGGTGACGGTCGACTCGACCTTCACCACGCCGAGCCAGAACAGCGCGGCGATGGAGCCGCACGCCAGCATCGCGACCTGGGACGACAGCGGAATGCTGACGCTCCACGGCTCGTACCAGATGCCGGGTAACGACGTGGAGCAGCTTGCCGCAGCGCTTGGCGTCAGCAAGTCCAAGGTCCGCATCGTCGCGCGTTATGTCGGCGGCGGATTCGGCTCGAAGCTCGGCATCGCGCCGGAATCGGTTGCGGCGGCGCTTGCTGCCAAGGCGCTGGGTCGCCCGGTCAAGGCGGTGATGGCCCGGCAGCAGGTGTTCGATGCGACCGTGCGCCGGTCCAACACCGAGCAGCGGATCCGTCTCGGTGCGACCGCAGACGGCAAGCTGACCGCGCTGGGGCATGAAACGCTCACCTCCAACTTGCCCGACGACGATTATTTCGAGCCGACGGGGCAGGCGACGCACTTCCTCTATTCGGCTGAGAACCGCGAGATCAACCACGACATCGTCCGGCTCGACTGGCTTCTGTCGGGCTCGATGCGTGCGCCGGGTGAAGCGGTCGGGATGCTCGCGCTGGAAGGCGCGATGGACGAGCTGGCGGAGAAGCTCGGGATCGACCCGATCGAATTCCGCAAGATCAACGAGCCCGAGATGGACCCTGAAAAGGGCGTGCCGCACTCGTCGCGTGAACTGGTGCGGTGCATGGACGTGGGTGCGACCAGCTTCGGCTGGGACAAGCGCAACGCGACCCCGGGCACCCGTCGCGAAGGCGAGTGGCTCGTCGGCATCGGCATGGCGGCAGCCGCACGGTCGAACATGCTCCAGCCGTCGGAAGCGCGCGTCACGCTGTCCGCCACGGGTCGCGCGACGGTCGAGACCGACATGACCGACATCGGGACGGGGACGTACACGATCCTTGGCCAGATCGCGGGCGAAGTGCTTGGTTTGCCGCTCGAGCACGTCGACGTGGAACTGGGTGACACCAACTTCCCGACGGCAGCAGGGTCGGGCGGATCGTTCGGTGCAGGGTCGAGCGGGACGTCGGTCTATCTCGCGGCGGAAGCGATCCGCGAGAAGATCGCCAAGGCGATGGGCGTCGACGTCGACGCGCTGACGCTCAAGGACGGTCACGCGATCGCCGACAACCGCCGCGTGCCGCTGGGTGAGTTGGCAGGCGAGGGCATGGTTGCGGTCGGGTCGATCAAGCCGGGCAAGCAGGAGAAGGAGACGACCCAGTCGTCCTACGGCGCGCATTTCGCCGAAGTCGGCGTCAATGCGGTAACGGGCGAAGTTCGCGTTCGCCGGATGCTGGGCGTGTTCGCGGCGGGGCGGATCCTCAATGCGAAGACCGCACGATCGCAGTGCCTTGGGGGCATGACCTTCGGGATCGGCACCGCGCTGACCGAGGATCTGATCCACGATCCGCGCAACGGCAAGCTCGTGAACCGCGATCTCGCGGAATACCACGTGCCGGTCAACGCTGACGTCCCGCAGCTCAAAGTCGAGTTTCTCGAGGAGCGCGACATCCACGCCAACCCGATGCACGCCAAGGGCATCGGCGAGCTTGGGATTTCGGGCGCGGGTGCGGCGATCGCGAATGCGGTTTACAACGCCACTGGCGTTCGTGTTCGCGACTACCCACTTACGCTGGACAAGATCTTGGACGGCCTGCCCGCGCTGTAAGGGCAGGCCTTGGCGGGGAAATTCATGGCCGATTTCAAAATGGACGCCGATCACCCCGGCCTCGCGCTCGATCGCGGGGTCCAGTGGGTGCTCGGTGCCGCACTCGACCGCAGCGAAGGTGCGCTGAAGGTCAGTGGCGCGGCGCGGTACGGCTATGAGCATCAGATTGCGGGAGAAGTAGCCTACGGCTATCTGATCACCGCCCCCGCCGCCAAGGGTAAGATCACCAGCTTTGATACTGATTCGGCGCGGAGCCTGCCGGGGGTGCTCGACGTGATTGTCGATGATCCCCGCATCCCGCGTCAGGCGGCTGCGTTCGTTCCGGCGCATGCCGGCAACGACCAGATCGACCATTGGGACCAGATCGTTGGCGTCGCGGTCGCGACCAGTTTTGAGGCCGCGCGGGATGCCGCGAAGGCGGTGACGATGACGATCGAGCCCGAACAGGGCCGGTTCGACACAATGGCTGACGTCGCCGACGCGAGTGGTCCGCCCAAGGACAGCCGCCTGCAGGATATGGCCAAGGGCGATATCGATGCGGCGATGGCGGATGCCGCGGTCACAATCGATCAGGTTTATACCACGCCAAATCAGGTGCATGCCGCGATGGAGCCGCATGCGTCGGTCGCCATCTGGGAGGGTGGCACGCTGACGCTCCATTCGAGCCTGCAGATCCTTCACGCCGCCAAGGGCATTCTCGCCAAGTCGGTCGGGATCGACGCGGACAAGGTTCGGATCCTGTCGCCCTACATTGGCGGCGGGTTCGGCGGTAAGATGCTCGGGCCGGAAGCGGTGCTCGCGGCGATTGCTGCGCAGAAGATCGGGCGTCCGGTCAAGATCGCGATGGCGCGGAGCCAGCTGTTCCACAACGTTTATCGCCGCACCGATACGCATCAGCGAATCCGCTTAGCCGCTGATCAGGACGGCAAATTGACCGCGCTGGCGCATGATAGCGTGGTGAGCCAGGGGCCGGATGGCGGGTTCATGGAGCCGGTCGCGCTGGGGTCGATCGCCTTGTACGATGCGCCGGTGCGGCATTTCACGCACAAGATCGTCACGCTCGATATGGTTCAGGCGGGCGCGGTGCGCGCGCCGGGCGAGGCGGTCGGGATGCTCGCGCTCGAGACTGCGATCGACGAGATGGCGGAGGCGCTTGAGCGCGATCCCATTGATTTCCGGAAGCTAAACGAGCCGCCGGTCGACCCGATGACTGGCTCGCCATTCTCCACGCGCGCTCTGGTGGAGTGTCTCGACAAGGGCGCGGAGCGGTTCGGCTGGGCCAAGCGGTCGCCGCGACCGGGGCAGGTGCGCGACGGCGAGTGGCTGATCGGCATGGGGATGGCGGCGGCTGTCCGGATCAACCTGCTGGTCGATTCGCAGGCGCGCGTGACGCTTTCGCCCGACGGACGTGCGCGAATCGAGACCGATATGACCGATATCGGTACCGGAAGTTACACGATTCTGGGCCAGATTGCCGCAGAATCGCTCGGTTTGCCGATGGATTGCGTCGATGTGATCCTCGGCGATACCGATCTGCCGCCGGGCGCGGGGTCGGGCGGGTCGTTCGGCGCGGCGAGCGCCGGATCGTCGGTCGCGCTCGCGTGCGAGGATATCGTCGCGACGCTCGCGCAGCGGATGCAGGCGGACCCGAAGGACATGACGCTCAAGGACGGCCATGCGATCGCGGGCAACCGCCGCGTGCCGCTGTCCGAGCTGGTCGGGAACGAGCCGCTCAAGGCGCTCGGCAAGATCAGCCAGGGGAGCAACGCCAAGACCTTCAGCCAGGCCGCCCACGGCGCGCAGTTCGCCGAGGTCGCGGTCAACAGCGTGACGGGCGAGGTTCGCGTGCGGCGGATGCTCGGCGTGTTCGAGGCGGGGCGAATCCTGAATGCCAAGCTGGCGCGCAGTCAGGCGATCGGTGGGATGATCTGGGGGATCGGCTATGCGCTGATGGAGGATGCGGTGCTCGACCAGCGCCACGGCGCGTTCGTCAACCACGACCTCGGCGAATATCACATCCCGAGCCATGCCGACGTGCCGCCGCTCGACGTATTGTTCGTCGAGCATATCGACCGGCATGCCAACCCGATCGGGGTGAAGGGGCTGGGCGAACTGTCGATCTCGGGCGCGGGCGCTGCGGTGACCAACGCGATCTACAATGCGTGCGGGGTGCGGGTGCGCGACTTTCCGCTGACGCTCGACAAGATCCTCGGCGGATTGCCGGAAATGTGATTCCTTGGGGAGGGGGCTGTGCGAATAGGGTGACGGCCGGGTTTCGGCACGCCCCTCTCCCCGGCCCTCTCCCGCAAGCGGGAGAGGGAGTAGAGATGGCTGACAATGATTCCGTGCTGAATGCCGCCACCCAGTGGAAGGGCGCACCGCTTGCGCTCGCCACCGTGGTGTCGACCTGGGGCTCCGCACCGCGTCCGCGCGGGAGCCATATGCTCGTCCATGCCGATGGCCGGTTCGAGGGATCGGTCTCGGGCGGGTGCGTCGAGAACGACATCCTCACGACCGCCGCCGAGGTGATCGCGGGGGCGCCGTTCCAGCTCAGGAATTACGGCATCGCGGATGCCGCCGCGTGGGAAGTCGGGCTGCCGTGCGGGGGCGAGATTTCGGTGCTGGTCCAGCCGGTGTCGGCGGAAGGCTTCGACCCCGAACTGTTCGACCGGATCGCCGAAGCGCGCGACGACGGCAAAGCGTTGCAGGTCGTGACCGATCTCGCGTCGGGCCAGAGTTCGCTGCGCCCGCAGGAGGGTGCTGCCTTCGTCAACCGCTACGATCCGCCGCGCCGGTTGCTGATCGTCGGCGCGGTGCAGATCGCGCAGGCGCTCGCGGGCCTCACGCGCGAGATGGGGATCGCGACGACCGTGATCGACCCGCGCGCGCGATTCCTTACCGAGGAGCGTTTCCCCGGCGTCACGCTCGACGATCGCTGGCCCGACGAGGCGGTCGAGGCACTCGATCCCGGTCCTGCCACCGCGGTGGTGACGCTCAGCCACGATACCAAGATCGACGATCCCGCGCTGATCGCGGCACTGGCGCATCCGACCGCTTATGTCGGGGCGCTCGGGTCGCGGCGGAGCCATGCGGCACGGCGCGAGCGTCTCGCCGCGGCGGGCGTGTCCGAGGCGGACCTCGACCGGATCGACGCACCGGTCGGGATCGACATCGGTGCGGTCGGCCCGGCGGAAATCGCGCTGTCGATCGCGGCGGCGATGGTCGGCGCGTTCAACGCGGACGAACGCAGGAAGGGATGAGCGCGGTGCTGACCCCGGAACGGTGCGTGCTGATCCTGCTGGCGGCAGGGCGATCGGTTCGGTTCGGGGATCTGGACAAGCTCCAGCAGGACTTCCTCGGCAAGCCGCTCGCCTTCCATGTCGTGACCGCGCTGGAAGCGATGCCGTTCAAGGCGCGGCTGGCGGTATGCTCGGGGTCGGACCTCGACTTTGCCAGCCGCGGCTACCGTGTGATCCACAATGACGATCCGGGGGACGGCATGTCGGGCTCGGTCAAGCTCGGCGTGGCGGCCGCGCGCGCAATCGGGTGCGAGGCGGTGGTGATCGCGCTGGCGGACATGCCGCGCGTGACCGCGACGCACATCTACCGACTGCTGGAGGCGGCATCGGGGCGGGATGCGGTGATCGCGTCGAGCAACGGCGTCCACCCGACCCCGCCCGCGGTGTTCGGGGCGGATCAGTTCGAGGCGTTGCTGACGCTGGAGGGCGACGAGGGCGCGCGCGCGATGGTGCGGGCGGGGCGGCATGTGATCGCGCCGGAAGCGGAGTTGCTCGACGTGGACCGGCCCGAGGATCTGGAGCGGTTGCGGAGCTTGCGGTGAGGTTTGGGGCGGGTAGCGGCTGGTTGGGATAGGGTGCGGGCTTGTAAAGCGGTTCTTCCGCTAACGCCCAATTGTCGGCGTTCCATGGGCTTTGCCGCCGGCCGAAACCGGACGCTCGGCGTTACCTCGGCCAGCGCCGTAGCGGCTCCTCTCGGGCAAGCGCGACGGTTGCGTCGTCCTTTTCTTGGATGTTGATAACGTGTTTGGCAGAGAAGGGCAGCTCCGTGCCAAGCCAGAACTCGTCATTTTCTGCGATGGCATCCGGCTCGTTATCGAGAATACCGAGATAGCCGCCGCCTGAGGTCCTCTCGCGGACGAGAACCCACATCCGTTCAACTGCGACGTTCTCCTCTGAGTTATCAACGCTGATCCGGAAAATGAGCTTTGCAATGTCACCGGGTTGAAGGCTTTCCCGCCGCTGCCGCTCGGGTAGCCAGAACGTTTCCGGTGCGTCGGCGTGGTAAGCCTCCCCATCCTCAAGGCACCACCCGTCGATCTCAAAGTTGGGCTCACGCATCACAAGAGCTTAGCGTAATGGGCGATGTCTGCAATGCGCCTCAGTCTTCCAAAACCTGCCTGTCCGCTCCCCACCAGCTCGCGACGTCCATGATAGGCAAGTAAGACGCTAGAACCTGACGGTCGGCAAGCGCCCAAAGTCGGACGGTGAGCAGAGTGTTCGCATTTTCTGATAGCGGACGTTCACTGCTTCACGGTTTTGCACCGCATAGAAGTCTGACTGTGGCCGACCTTGTGCGGCCGCGTATGGGAAATCGACCATCCATCGTCGGTTTTCTCGAAATCGGCTAAGCAGATAAGAGCTTCGGGAGCTGCCTCTCCCATCACCTCTTTCGGACTACCGTCCTGATGGAGTGCAAATGAGCATCGCTGAACCGAACCATCCTGAGAGCACATTAGCTCGCGGATGTGCAGATCGGACGCTGTGTCGCTTCCGGCGTTATACCAGAGTGAGGCGAGCCAATTGCCGTTCCCGATCATGGCGTTCAACTGAAGGTCTGCCCAGATCGCGGATTGTAGCTGCCCCCTCAGCGGCTCGGCGGGCGGGGTCAGGGCAGCTGCTACCGCTGTTAGGAGGAGGGCAAACATAGCCAATCGTAACCGATCCTATGTCCGCTATCCACACGGCTTTACCAAGAGCTGCCGGACCGCTCACCAGCAGTTCGCGATATCCGCAGGCCGAAAGCGGGCCCTGAAAACTGCCGGTCCGGTAACGCCCACTTGCGGTCATTCAAACATGCGACCATCCTGCTTTGATGGATCGTAGAAGCCTCTTAGGGTTAGTGGCAGCTTTTGCCGCAACGCCAGCGGCGGCTCGAAGTTTCGCTCTCAAGTCACCCCGCTCTTCGGGACTGGAAAATCAGCAAGTGCAGCGGCTGTTCGAAGCGTGGTGGCAGCGTGACGAAGTCCAATTTCGTGATATATTCGTCAAGAGACTGATGAACGACGGTTCTCCTATGAAGCCGGATATTGCGGACGAACTTGCTCGCCTTGACCCGCTACCCGCCAACACGTTCGAAATATTCTCAAAAATGTTTCTGGACGAACGTAAAAGCCGAAAGATTGTGCTGTTGGTAAATACCGATGGCGGAATTTTTGCCGCTTGTTCTGAACAGAACTCCGAGGTCGACCCCAACGCAGAGACCGACCTGCCGGACCTTCATCTATTTCTGATCAAGATGTTAGGTCTTAACGCCCGGTCGGTGATGCATCTTACAACGGTTGCGACGCCCGAACCGAGCAAGTTCGGCATCTGGTCTGGCAACTGACCACTACGTCCGCTTTCCACCACCTATTGCCGTTCAACCCAATGCGCGATGGTCTGCAGTTTATGGTGCATGTGCTAGCATGAGATGGTCTCTACCCAGAGTATCCCACCCGTTCAGTTTGCGGGAAGTCGAGAAGTTGGGCGTAGCGAGACGTCTACGAAACCACGTTTGTGCTCCCGCGAACGCGGGAGTCCAGGAGTCGCAAATGCTACAGGGCGTTGTTCTGCGCGGCTCTGGATCCCCGCCTTCGGGGGAAAACGGGAGAATCTGACGTTCGCGGCGATCTCGTCTTGGCCGGAACCGAAGCACCACAGAAAGCCAAAGCGAACTTTCGTGAAGGTCCCTCACAGCGCAGGGTTCTCGCCTCCACTCGACAACGAGCGGATCGGGGTGGCACTCTCGAACGGCAACCAACGCAAAAAGGGCCGCGAGCATGTCTGCTCGCGGCCCTTTCCAGTTGCCCGATCGGGCGACCGATCAGAGGAAGCGGTTGATCAGATTCTCGATCCGCTCCTGACGGCCCGAGCGCGGCTGCGGGTCGATGCTGTGCTCGACCGCGAGATCCGCGATCCCCGCCAGGTCGAGACCACCGACCTTCTGCCCGAAGTCCGCATCCCAGCCCGCATAACGCTCGGTCTTGATCGCATCGAGACGACCGTCCTCGATCAGTGCTGCCGCATTGAGCAGGCCCTTGGCGACGACGTCGATCGCGCCGACATGGCCGTGGAACAGGTCGACCGCGTCCATCGACTGGCGGCGGACCTTGGCGTCGAAGTTGAACCCGCCGGTGGTGAAGCCGCCCGCGCGGATGATCTCGAGATTGGCGAGCGTCAGTTCCTCGACCGAGTTGGGGAACTGGTCGGTATCCCAGCCATTCTGCGGATCGCCGCGGTTCGCGTCGATCGAACCGAAGATGCCGAGCGCTGCTGCGGTCGCGATCTCATGCTCGAACGTGTGGCTGGCGAGGGTCGCGTGGTTCGCCTCGATGTTGACCTTCACTTCATTCTCGAGGCCGTAGCGCTTGAGGAAGC
>Ga0265780_10012012_pt1 | contig 10188 bp, 9 predicted proteins | sample P1T30metagenome_FD_192432 | JGI IMG/M metagenome (GOLD analysis project Ga0265780, IMG submission 192432) | Plant litter microbial communities from East Loma Ridge, Irvine, California - P1 T30 | ecosystem: Environmental > Terrestrial > Plant litter > Unclassified | place: USA: California... | reverse complement strand
CATCTCCGACAGCCGCAAGCCGCCACAGATCGAGCCGCACCATGAAGGGCTGCGCATTATCGTTCCGCAAAAACTGCTGAGCACCGACCCGGCCGCCATCGTCGACATCGAAACCCGCTCCAGCGGCAGCTCGATCAAACTGTTCGAGCGCATGTCGAACAACCCGCTGCGGCCGAAGGATGTATAGCATGCCGTGACGGCGTGCATTTCGGGTGAGTGACGGGTGTCGCGTTACTTGCAGACGACCAGCACGGTGCGGTTCTTGTAGTTGCCCACGTCTACGCCCAGGGTCTTGTCGTCTTCCTTGGGTTGCGGGGTGCCGTTGGTGCTGACGATGTTGTAGCCGGTGCCCGCGCACGAGGCGTCGGCTTTTTCATAGCAGGCGGCCCACGACATCGCTTCGCCTGAACAGTCGATGCTCAGCGCCTCTTTGCCGTTTTTCAGATACGTGTTCTGCGCAGTCGCGCACCCGGTCAGGGCCAGTACAGCAATGACGGACAGGATTTTGATCATGGTGGAGAGCTTCGCGATGAGGGGCGGTGTGGAAATTGCTCTGTTGAGACTGGGGCGCAGTGCCATCGTTCCGGCATCACCCGACATTTTTTTCACAAATCGCGCCCGGGAGCTGCGTCCGGCCTGCGCACCCTCCGACGGCCCCCTCCCTTGCAGAGGCGGCCGCATCAGCAGTCAGTCTTTCTTGTCAGCCTTGCGGCGCGGGGCCGGGGTGTCTTCAAACACCGCCGCAACCTCTACAGCGCTGCCCTCGCTGGGAAACGGGCCTGCAACCGCTTCGTTATCATGACCGACCAGCCACCACTGGCCGTCCTGCAGTTTTTTTATCAGGTAACCGTTAACGTTTTTGACTTCAGCCATCGACTTATCTCGATCAGTAATTTCAGGCGGCCATGATAAAGCCAAATGCCGTCGGTGAATCGCACAATTTCACACGTGCCGCAGCGAATCGGGCTACGCTTGCCGAGTCATTGAACGGCCGTTGCAAGGCGCTGGATGCCCTTGTACGCAGGACAGGATGGAATTCACATAATCAGTGGGTGAAGCGTGGCACGTTCGCGGCGAATAACGCTTTTTACGTGAAGATTAACCTTCTGCACGCTCCAGCAGCGCTATGTGCGGAACTATCTGCGTCAGTGTTCCTCTACCTAGGCAGCGAACGGCCAGTAGCGGGCATTGTAAGGTTATCGCCGCCTCATTAGACTGCGCCGCAACACCCCCAGCCTCATCAAGGATTTATATGATCAAGAAATGCTTGTTCCCTGCAGCCGGTTACGGCACTCGCTTTTTGCCAGCGACCAAGGCCATGCCAAAAGAGATGCTGGCGGTTGTCAACAAGCCACTGATCCAGTACGGCGTGGAAGAAGCACTTGCTGCGGGTCTGAATCAGATTTCCATCGTCACCGGCCGCGGCAAGCGCGCGCTGGAAGATCACTTTGATATCAGCTACGAGCTGGAGCACCAGATCAAAGGCACCGACAAGGAAAAATACCTGGTTGGTATCCGTCGCTTGATCGACGAGTGCAGCTTTTCCTACACTCGCCAGACCGAGATGAAAGGCCTGGGCCACGCGATCCTGAGCGGTCGTCCGCTGATCGGCAACGAAGCATTCGCCGTGGTGTTGGCGGATGACTTGTGCGTAAACCTGGACGGTGACGGCGTCCTCGCGCAGATGGTCAAACTGCACCAGCAGTACAAGTGCTCCATCGTTGCGATCCAGGAAGTCGATCCGAACGAAACCAACAAGTATGGCGTGATCGCTGGCGAAGAGATCAAGCCGGGCCTGTTCCGCGTCACCGACATGGTTGAAAAGCCAAAGCCGGAAGACGCCCCGTCGAATCTGGCGATCATCGGTCGCTACATCCTGACGCCGGACATTTTCGATAAAATCGAAAACACCGAGCCAGGCAAAGGCGGCGAGATCCAGATCACCGACGCCCTGATGAAGCAAGCCGCCGAAGGCAACGTGCTGGCCTACAAATTCCAGGGCAAACGTTTCGATTGCGGTGGCGCTGAAGGCTACGTGGAAGCGACCAATTTCTGCTTCGAGCACTTCTACAAGACCGGCAAATCGACGCAGTAATCATCTGTACCGGCAGCCGCCTTTCAGCTGTACTGCCACACAAAGCCACCTTCGGGTGGCTTTTTCGTTTATGCCTTGCAGCCCTTGCCGAGCGCGCTCAAGCGGTTATGCTTACGCTTCGCTCAGGAGAACCACATGCGCTACGATTTTGACCTTTTTGTAATTGGCGCGGGCTCGGCCGGGGTACGGGCGGCGCGTTTCTCCGCGGGCTTCGGTGCGCGCGTGGCTGTCGCCGAGAGCCGTTATCTGGGGGGCACCTGCGTCAACGTGGGTTGTGTACCAAAGAAGCTGATGGTCTACGGCGCGCATTTTTCCGAAGAATTCGAGCAAGCCAAAGGCTACGGCTGGAACAGCGGCGAGGCGCATTTTGACTGGCCCACGCTGATCGCCAACAAAAATCATGAAATCAACCGTCTCAATGGCGTGTACCGCAACCTGCTGGCGAACAGCGGCGTCACGCTGATGGAAGGCCACGCTCGCTTGCGCGGTGCTCATGAAGTCGAGATCAACGGTCAGGTGCATACCGCCGAACACATCATGATTGCCACCGGCGGCTGGCCGCAGATCCCTGAAATTCCGGGTCGCGAGCACGCCATCACCTCCAATGAAGTGTTCTTCCTCGAACAGATGCCCAAGCGCGTCGTCGTGGTCGGTGGCGGTTACATCGCGGTGGAGTTCGCTTCGATCTTCAACGGCCTGGGTGCGGAGGTGTCGCTGATGTACCGCGGCGAGCTGTTCCTGCGCGGTTTTGACGAGAGCGTACGCACTCATCTGCACGAAGAACTCGCCAAGCGCGAGATGGACATTCGCTTCAAGACTGAAATCAATTCCATCGAGAAACTGGCCGACGGCACCTTGCAGCTCAGCCTGAACGACGGCACCACATTCAACACAGACTGTGTGTTCTACGCCACCGGGCGACGCCCGATGCTCGACAATCTGGGCATGGAGACGGTCAACGTCGAACTGGATGACAAAGGTTTCATCAAGGTCAACGAGGACTATCAGACCACCGAGCCGTCCATCATTGCCGTCGGCGACATCATTGGTCGCGTGCAGCTCACGCCCGTGGCGCTCGCCGAGGGCATGGCGGTTGCGCGGCGGCTGTTCAAGCCTGAACAGTTTCGCCCGGTGGATTACCGCCACATCCCGACCGCTGTCTTCAGCCTGCCGAACATCGGCACCGTGGGGCTTACCGAAAGCGAAGCGAAGAAAGACGGGCACGATGTGCAGGTGTTCGAGAGCCGTTTCCGGCCCATGAAGTTGTCGCTGACCCACAATCAGGAACGCACCCTGATGAAGCTGGTGGTCGATGCCAAGACCGATCGCGTGCTGGGTTGCCACATGGTCGGGCCGGACGCGGGGGAGATCATTCAGAGCCTGGCCATTGCCTTGAAAGCCGGCGCTACCAAACAGATTTTTGATGACACCATCGGCGTGCACCCAACAGCGGCAGAGGAATTTGTCACCATGCGCACGCCAACGCGCTAGGCTCAGGCTGCGCAATCGCGTCAATCGCTACACATGAAGGGCCGGTGTCCATGGAGGGAGCCGGGCGGCAACAGATTTCAGGGACGGACCCATTCTTTGACCAGCACGAGTTTTTTGGCAGCCATGCCTTTGAATCCAGCAGGACCCGACGACCAGGCGTTTTCCAGAACCGAAACGCTTGAAGAAAGTGAGCGGCAATTTCGCACGCTGGCCGACAACATGAGTCAGCTCGCCTGGATTGCCGAACCCGCCGGGCGAATCTATTGGTACAACGAACGCTGGTACAGCTACACCGGCACCTCCCATGAGGCGATGATGGCCCTGGGTTGGCGGTCCTTGCATCACCCCGACCATCGCCAGCGGGTCGAGTCGCGGCTGCAGCGTTGCTTCGCCACCGGTTCGCTGTGGGAGGACACCTTCCCGTTGCGTGGCAAAGACGGGCAGTACCGCTGGTTTCTGTCCCGCGCGCTGCCGATTCGCGATGAGCGCGGCAACATCACCTATTGGCTCAGCACCAGCACTGATATTACCGCGCAGGTCAGCGCCGAAGACGCACTGCGTGAACTCAACGAGAGCCTTGAACAGCGCGTGGCGGAGCGCACGCGAGAGCTTGCTCAGAGCAACGAGCGGCTGCAGATCGAGATCAGCGAGCGCGCACAGGCCGAGGAAGCATTGCGCCACGCACAGAAGATGGACGCCATCGGCCAGTTGACCGGTGGCATCGCCCACGACTTCAACAACATGCTGACTGGCGTGCTCGGCGCGCTGGACCTGATTCAGCGGCGGGTCGCGGCGGGGCGTGTCTCTGAAATCGACCGCTACATCGAGGCCGCCATGAGTTCGGCCAATCGGGCCGCTTCGCTCACCCATCGCCTGCTTGCGTTCGCCCGCCGTCAGTCGCTCAACCAGCGCCCGGTGGACGTCAACCAGATGGTGATGTCGATGGAGGAATTGTTACGCCGCACCATCGGCGAAAGCATCGAGCTGGAGGTTGATCTGCACACGACTTCCTGCCTGACCAACACCGATGAGCACCAGCTGGAAAACGCTTTGCTCAACCTGGTCATCAACGCCCGTGACGCCATGCCCGATGGCGGCCGGTTGCTGATCCAGACCGAGCTGACCCATAACGCACTGCTTCAGGATGCGCTGGCGCCCGGTGATTATGTGCGCCTGCGTGTGCAGGACACCGGGCAGGGCATGTCCAGTGAGGTCATCGCGCGGGCGTTTGATCCATTCTTCACGACCAAACCAATCGGGCAGGGCACCGGCCTGGGGTTGTCCATGGTGTACGGGTTTATCAACCAGACAGGAGGAAGGGTCAGCATTACCAGTGAGGAGGGCCGGGGGACACGCATCGACTTGCTGTTGCCCGTTCATCATGATGCCGCCGAGTCGCCCGTGCCGGTAGACCGCAGAATCGAACCGCCCCGTGCCAGCCAGGGTGAACGGGTGCTGGTGGTGGAAGACGAGCCTGACGTGCGGATGCTGGTGGTGGATGTCCTCAAGGAGCTGGGGTATCGGGTTGAAGTGGCCTGCGACAGCCATGAGGCCCTGCCGGTGTTGCAGGGCGCCGAGCCCGTAGACTTGCTCGTGACGGACGTCGGCCTGCCGGGCTTGAACGGCCGCCAGCTTGCCGAGGTTGCGCGACAGCACCGCCCGCAGCTCAAGGTGCTGTTCATGACCGGCTATGCGCGTGAAGCCGAGGTGCGCGGCGACTTTCTGGACCCCGGTATGGATTTACTGACGAAGCCCTTCAGCATCGACGAGCTCGCCCAGCGGGTGCGTCAACTCATTGAATCCATTTGAAAGATTGCGGCACTATTGTCCCCGGACCAGAATGGCCGCCTTCGCGCGGTCTTCTATTCATAAAGCGCTTTTATAGTGAAAACCAATCGTTGGCATGAGCTTTGGCAATGAGCCCTTGTCGATGATTGTGGGTAGTATCCTCCCCATCGAATTTGTAGCACCTCATTTCACAACCCTAAGGAGATTCACCGATGCCTATCATCAACAGCCAAGTAAAACCGTTCAAGGCTACTGCTTACAAGAACGGCAACTTCGTAGAAGTGTCGGACGCCGACCTGAAAGGCAAATGGTCTGTGGTGTTCTTCTACCCGGCTGACTTCACCTTCGTTTGCCCAACCGAGCTGGAAGACCTGGCCGACAACTACGCTGCATTCCAGCAGCTGGGCGTCGAAATCTACAGCGTCTCCACCGACACCCACTTTGCTCACGCTGCCTGGCACAACACCTCGCCAGCCATCGGCAAAATCCAGTACACCATGATCGGCGACCCAACGCTGACCATCTCCCGCAACTTCGACGTGCTGATCGAAGAAGCTGGCCTGGCTGACCGCGGTACTTTCGTGATCAACCCGGAAGGCGAGATCAAAATCGTCGAACTGAACGACGGTGGTGTTGGCAGTGACGCTACCGAGCTGCTGCGCAAAATCAAGGCTGCTCAATACGTCGCTGCCCACCCGGGCGAAGTTTGCCCAGCCAAGTGGAAAGAAGGCGAGGCTACCCTGGCTCCGTCCCTGGACCTGGTTGGCAAGATCTAAGTCGTCATGACCGGATCGGGGGCGATGAGCCCATAAGCACGTAAACCGCATCGCCCCCAAAAAACGCCCGGGCGGTCATCGTCTGGGCGTTGTTATTTCCAGAACCTGCAAGTGTTAGATATAGGAAGCCGAACCATGTTGGACGCCAATCTTAAAGCTCAGTTGAAATCTTACCTGGAGCGGATCACTCGCCCGATCGAGATCGTTGCGTCCCTCGATGACGGCGCGAAATCCCAGGAAATGCTGGCATTGCTCAACGATATCGTCAGCAGCTCCGACAAAATCACCCTCGACACCAATGGCAGCGATACACGCACGCCGTCCTTCGCCCTGAACAGCCCGGGTCAGGACATCAAGCTGCGTTTTGCCGGCTTGCCAATGGGTCACGAATTCACCTCGCTGGTGCTGGCACTGCTGCAAGTCGGCGGCTACCCGTCCAAGGCCACCGAGGACACGATTGAACAAGCCCGCAGCCTGACCGGCGAGTTCAAGTTTGAAACGTACTTCTCGCTGACCTGCCAGAACTGCCCGGACGTGGTCCAGGCTCTGAACCTGCTGGCCGTGCTTAACCCGAACGTGCAGCACGTCGCGATTGAAGGCAGCCTGTTTCAGCAGGAAGTCACCGACCGCCAGATCATGTCGGTGCCCAGCATCTACCTTAATGGCGAGCTGTTCGGCCAGGGCCGCATGAACCTGGAAGAGATCCTGGCAAAGATCGACACCAGCGCCGGTGACCGTCAGGCCGAGAAGCTGAACGCCAAAGAAGCGTTTGAAGTTCTGGTCGTCGGTGGTGGCCCTGCCGGTTCCGCTGCGGCCATTTATGCAGCGCGGAAAGGTATCCGCACCGCCGTGGCGGCCGAGCGTTTCGGTGGTCAGGTGCTGGACACCATGGCGATCGAAAACTTCATCTCCGTGCAGCACACCGAAGGCCCGAAACTGGCCGTCGCCCTTGAAGAACACGTCAAGGAATACGAAGTTGACATCATCAACCTGCAGCGCGGCGAGCAGTTGATCCCTGGCCAGAACGGCGAACCGCATCAGGTGAAGTTTGCCAGCGGTGGCGTGCTCAAAGGCAAGACGGTCATTCTGGCCACCGGCGCACGCTGGCGTGAAATGAACGTCCCGGGCGAACAGCAGTATCGCAACAAGGGCGTGGCTTATTGCCCGCACTGCGACGGTCCGCTGTTCAAAGGCAAGCGTGTCGCGGTCATCGGCGGTGGTAACTCCGGCGTGGAAGCGGCCATCGACCTGGCCGGTATTGTTTCCCACGTAACGCTGCTGGAGTTCGACGCCAACCTGCGCGCCGATGCGGTGCTGCAGCGCAAGCTGCACAGCCTGCCCAACGTCACGGTGCTCACCAGCGCCCTGACCAGCGAAGTCACCGGCGACGGTCAGAAGGTTAACGGCCTGCGCTACAAGAACCGCCTCACCGGTGAGGAAATCACCGTTGAGCTGGAAGGGATCTTCGTGCAGATCGGCCTGTTGCCGAACACTGAATGGCTCAAAGGCACCATCGAGCTGTCGCCACGCGGTGAGATCATCATCGATCAGCGCGGCGAGACGTCCATCCCCGGCATCTTCGCGGCGGGCGACGTGACCACCGTGCCGTTCAAGCAGATCGTGATCGCGGTCGGCGAGGGCGCCAAAGCTTCGCTTAGCGCGTTCGATCACCTGATCCGCAGCAGCGCCCCGGCTTGATGGTTTAACGAGGGGGACCGGCTTCAGCCGGGAAGGCGTCGGTAGCCCCATCATCGGACCGATGCCGGGAAACAAAAAAACCTCATGAGCAATCATGAGGTTTTTTTTGATCCATATTTGGCTTCGGCATGAGAACCCGGCGTTGCCCTGCTCAAACGCCGTGATACTCTCGCGGCCGTTTTGATAACTGCTCTGGAAACGCCGTGAAATTTATCCATCAACGCGAACACCTCAACGAAGGCGACATCGTGGTGATCGAGTCCTCGAATCCCTGCAATATCCGCCTGATGAGCGATGCCAACTTCCGCAGTTTCAAGAACGGTGGACGGCATACCTACCATGGCGGCGCGTTCGACCGCTTTCCTGCCAAGATCGTCGTGCCCAGCACCGGCTTCTGGAACATCACGCTGGACACGGTGACGCAACGGGCGATCAGCGTGACGCGCAAGCCCAACTTGAAACACTCCATCAAGATCGTCCGCCGTTCGGGCTCGACGCTTCAGCACTGAAGTGCCGGGAACGGGGGATGGTCAGGGCGGCAGAGTCGGGCCCGCCATTGCAGCGGGCCCGGGGCAAGCGGTCAGAGCTTCGGCAGTTGACCGATACGGCCCATCATCTCCGTGACGATTTGCAGGTCCAGCAAGAACTGCTCGGTGGTCTTGAACTCGGCGTCCGTGTGCCCGGTGTATTTCACGTCTGGTTTGGCCAGACCGAATTGCACACCATTTGGCAGCTCATGGACCGACGTGGCGCCGGCTGATGTGCCGAATTTGTGTTCCATGCCCAGATTTTCGGTGGCCACGGCCAGCAACGCCTTGACCCACTCGCCTTCCGGGTTGCGGTACATCGGCTCGGCAATGGAATACGTGAACGCAGGGGCAATGTGGCTTTGCTGGCTCCACGCGGTGAGCTTCTGCTCAATCTGCGCTTTCAGGGCTTCGGGCGACTTGCCCCGCGGCACCCGCAGGTTGACCGCAAGCTTAAAGGCTTTGTCGTCCATGGCCACATAGGTCAGCGAAGCCGTCAGCGGACCCATGAATTCGTCGCTGAAGCCGACGCCCAGTTTGCTCCCCAGGTAATCCAGCCCCCAGTTTTCAGCGGCGTAGCGAGCGGCGTCGGTAATGGCGTTGCGCTTGAGCGCAACCTTGCCGTCCAGGCCGTTGATGAAATCGAGCATCCGCGCCACCGGGTTGACCCCCGACTCAGGCTCCGAGGAGTGCGCCGAAACACCCGTGACCGTCAGCTTCACGGCCTTGCCCGTCACTTCAGCAGCCACTTCAAAATTTGCGCCGTTGCGTTGCGCATACTCTGCACCGGCTTTCTGCAGCTCGGCCGCCAGTTCGGCAGGGCGGTCAGTCACCAGCGTGGCGACGGACTTCGACGGAATCTGGTTGGTCGCCATGCCGCCGGTCATCGAGGTGATTTCCGCGCCGGTGCCCTCGGCGGTTCGGCGCGGGAAGCTGGCCATGACCGTTCCGTAACCCTTCTCGGCGATCACTACCGGGTAGCTGCCGTCGAGCGCCAGGTTGTAGGCCGGCGTCGGGTTGCGTTCGAAGTAGTAGGGGATGGCGTCGCCGGAGGTTTCTTCGGTGGTGTCGATCAGCAGCTTGAAATGGCGCGCCAGTGGCAGCTTCTCTTCCTTGATGACTTTCATGGCGTACAGCGCCACAACGATGCCGTTCTTGTCATCCTCGGTACCGCGGCCGTACATGCGGTCACCGATCAGAGTGACTTTGAATGGATCAAGCTTCGTGCCATCGGCCAGCACCCAGTTGTCCGGGGTGACCGGGACGACGTCGGCGTGGGCATGGATGCCGACCACTTCCGGGCCTGAGCCTTCAAGGGATATCTCGTAAACGCGGTTGTCGATGTTGCGAAAGCTGAGGTTGAACGACTGCGCGAGGGTTTTGATCTTCTCCGCCATCTTGATGAACGCAGGGTTGTCGTGCTGCGCTACGCCCTCGGTTTGCACCGTCGGAATCGCCACCAGCTCGCGCAACGTGTCGGTGGCCGCGCTGCCATATTTGATCCGCGCGTACAGGCCCAGGAGGCGGTGGATGTCATTCTGCTGCTCGGCTGACAGTTGTTTGCTGGCGAGGAAGGCGTTGATAGCGGGTTCGACGCCGGCCGCTTTGATCACATCGGTGTTGCTGACAGTCTTGAGAAACTGACGGAAATCGGTGACCGATTTTTCCTGGAAGCTGCCGATCAGCGCGCTGCTCTGTTGCGCGCTGAGAGTGGCGTTGGCTGCAGGCGCAAACGCCGAAACGCTGGCGAGCATCAGGGTAGTGGCGGCGAGATGCTTGAGTGAAAAATCCATACTTGGGGCATTCCTTGGCA
>Ga0265780_10012010_pt1 | contig 10189 bp, 7 predicted proteins | sample P1T30metagenome_FD_192432 | JGI IMG/M metagenome (GOLD analysis project Ga0265780, IMG submission 192432) | Plant litter microbial communities from East Loma Ridge, Irvine, California - P1 T30 | ecosystem: Environmental > Terrestrial > Plant litter > Unclassified | place: USA: California... | reverse complement strand
GAGACGGGTCTTCGTCGGAGACAGCACGACGGCAGGCGGCGACTGGTCGGCCTGGTTCCCGGACGACGACGTCGTCGCCCTGGGCCGAGACGGCGACACCACGGCCACGCTCACGGAGCGCGTCGACGAGATCGTCGCCGCGCGCCCCGACTCGGTCGTGCTCCTCATCGGCAACGAGGACTTCACCGCCCGCCGCTCGGTCGAGCAGGTCGTGCGCGGGGTGGAGGCCCTCATGGTGACGATGCGGCGCGAGCTCCCCGGCACCCGCCTCCTGCTGCAGTCGATCCTGCCGCGCAGCGCCGACCAGGCGCCCCGCATCCAGGACGCGAACCGGCACCTTCGCCAGTTCTCCTCGACGGTCCGCGCGCAGTGGCTCGACCTGTGGCCCGTCCTGGCCGACGAGTCGGGCGAGGCGATCCGGCCCGAGTTCACGACCGACGGCGTGCACCTGAGCGACGACGGGTACCGGGCGTGGCTGACCGAGCTGGTCCCCGGGCTCGAGCGCCTGCGCGGCGAGCCGCCGATGAGCCGCCCGCTCACGGTGCTGCACGTCCCCTACGACATCGACTGAGCCGACGGGCGGCCGCGGCTAGGCTCTCCCGGGGCGCGTCCGCGTCCCCCCGAGCCACGACGAGAGGCGGCCCCGTGCCCACGCCCCAGGCCCCCGACTTCCTCCGCCCGGCGCTCGCGCCCGGCCTGCTGGGCGCTGTCGTGCTCACGGTCGGTGCGTTCCTCCTCGACTCCAGCACGTTCACGGTGGTCCGCTACGTCGTCGCCATCCTCGCGCTCATCATGACGGTCTTCGCCTGGCGCGGCCGGGCCTGGTGGGCGGTCGTGCTCCTCGGCGCCATCGCCGTCCTCTGGAACCCCGTCGTCGTCGTGCCCCTGAGCGGCCAGCCCTGGGCCGCGATGCAGTTCGCGGCGGCCGTGGTCTTCATCGTGGCGGGGGTGCGCACGAAGGTCCCGAACTCCGAGGCGGGACGGGGCGCAGGAGGCGGTCGTCCCGTCACCGGTGGCCGTCGCTGACCGCCTGAGGACGCCCCTGCACGCGGTCGGTCCCCGGGACCGCTAAATTGGGACCCGACGTGCACGGCGCCTGCCCGAGGCGAGCACAGGGAGCAGAGCCTGAATGGTCACCGAGATCACCGGAACGACGGAGAGTCCGCTCCTGACCCCCCGTCCCCGAGCCGGTGGTCTGGACCGCGACGACGTCGTGGTCCGCAAGGGCCAGTACACGCTGCTCAACGGGCACCTCACGCCGCAGCAGTCGATGATCGAGGATCTCCTCTTCATCCGCCGTGTGCTCGACGAGGCCGAGATCCCGTTCCTCCTCGTCCGCGGCAACGACGTCCGCCCGGTGATCGCCGTCGACACCGTGCACCGCGACGCGTTCGTCCGGGCCATGGCCGACGCCGCGGCCGCCGAGCCGTTCTACGCGAAGCCCCCGAAGGGCCAGGCGGTGCTCGTCTCCGAGGGCGGCCTCGAGGCCGACGACGAGCGGGTCTTCCGGATCTACCGGCCCCGCGTCGAGCCCATCGGCCGGCTCCGCTACGGCGCCGGGACGGCCGTCCAGGTCGAGTTCTGGATCCTCACCGACGACGAGGTCCTCGTGCCCGTCGAGAACGCGCTCATGCGCACCGACCTCCCGCGGTCGGAGGCCGTCGAGGAGACCGTCGAGCGCTACGGCATGCAGTGGCCGACGCTCGCCCACATGTTCGACGACCACGCCACCGACATCACGTTCGACGTCGACATCGTCTTCTCCTGGGTCGACGGCAACTCGGTCGAGTACCAGCGCGCCCGCGCCGCGCAGGCGAAGAGCCACGTCGTCGGCGAGGGCGACGACGCCCCGGCGCGCTTCCGCCAGATCGACGAGCTGAAGTACGCGCTCCGCTCCGTCTACATGTTCGCCCCCTGGGTGCGCAACATCTACATCGCCACCGACTCGCCCGTGCCGGAGTGGCTCGGCGAGCACCCCCGCGTGCGCGTGGTCCGCAGCGAGGAGTTCTTCTCCGACCTGTCGTGGCTGCCGACGCACAACTCGCAGGCCGTCGAGTCGCAGCTGCACCACATCGAGGGCCTCAGCGAGCACTTCCTCTACTCGAACGACGACATGTTCTTCGGGCGCCCCGTGGCGCCCTCCATGTTCTTCTCCCCGGGCTCGGTCACGAAGTTCATCGAGGCCGAGACGCGCATCGGCCTCGGGCTCAACAACCCCGAGCGCAGCGGCTTCGAGAACGCGGCGCGGGTGAACCGCCGTCTCCTGCAGCAGCGCTTCGGACGCGTCACGACACGGCACCTCGAGCACGCGGCGGCGCCGTTGCGCCGCAGCGTCCTGTTCGAGATGGAGCACGAGTTCGCCGACGAGTTCGTCGCGACCGGGTCGAGCCCGTTCCGCGCGAAGGAGAACATCTCCGTCACGAACTCGCTGTACCACTACTTCTCGTTGATGACCGGTCGCGCGATCGTCCAGGAGAACGCCAAGGTGGCGTACGTCGACACGACCATGGTGTCGGGCCTGGCCGAGCTGTCCGAGGTGCTCAAGAAGCGGTCGTACGACTTCTTCTGCCTCAACGACGGGAGCTTCCCCGAGGTCTCCGACGAGGAGCGCACGGACGCCGTCACGGACTTCCTCGAGCGGTACTTCCCCTTCGCCGCCCCGTGGGAGCAGGCCGAGATCGACCGGGTCGCCCGCGAGTCGGCCGAGCAGGAGCGCCGTGCGCTCCGCGCCGGCGGGTCCCAGGGCAGCATCGAGTCCTAGGGTCCCGTCGGGGCGTCCTGTCGTCCCGTGGCGCCGCCCCTCGGCTCGCCCGCCGCGGTGAAGCGGGCGCCGACCTCCCTCGAGAGCCCGGCCTCGATCCGTCCGAGCATCTCGTCGCTCATCGGGGGCAGGGCGTCCCGGGAGAACCAGCGCGCCTCCGTGTTCTCGCCGTCCGCGGGGGAGGGCTCGCCCGCGACCCAGCGCAGCGCGAAGGTGTGGTCGAGGTAGCTCGCCCGGTCGCCGTTGCCGTACACGACGACGTCGGTGACGCCGACGGCCGCGAGGCGGAGCGGCTCGGCCGCCACGTCCGCCTCCTCGAGGACCTCGCGCACGGCCGCGTCGGCGGGGTGCTCGCCCGGGTCGACGATGCCCGTCACCGGGGTCCACGCGCCGGTGTCGGCGCGGCGGACCAGGAGCACGTCGTCGCCCCGCGTCACGACGGCGGTGACGCCGGAGAGCCACAGGGGCGCGGTGCCGACGGCCTCGCGGAGGGACAGGACGAAGTCGGGCGTGGCCATGGGGCGAGCCTACCCAGGCGCGCGTCCTAGTCTGGGCCGGTGCGCGAGGACGACGTGAGGCGGGGCCGGGACGTCCGCGGCATCCGCGACATGGCCGGAGAGGCCCTGCTGCTCGGCGCGGGCGGACGGGCGATCCTGCTGCAGCTCGCCAGTCCCGGCGTCGGGCACGGCGTGGCCGAGCACAGCGACTTCGTCGACCGGCCCCTCCGCCGTCTCCACGGCACGATGACCTACCTCTACGCGATCGTCTACGGCACCGAGGCCGAGTCGGAGGCGGTGCGCCGTCTCGTCGACCGGGCCCACGCGCCCGTCCGGAGCGACGCCTCCTCGTCCGTCGCGTACGACGCACGCGACCCGCAGCTGCAGCTCTGGGTCGCCGCGACCCTCTACGAGTCGGCCGTCGACCTGTATGAGCGCGTGTACGGCCCCGTGGGGGCCCCGGAGGCCGTCTACCGGGACTACGAGCTGGTGGGGACCGCCCTGCAGATGCCGGCCGAGGCGTGGCCCGCCGACCGGGCGTCGTTCCGGCGCTGGTGGGACGAGCGCCTCGACGAGCTCGTGGTCGACGACGTCACCCGCGACGTGGCGCACCAGCTGCTGCACCCGCGGGCCGTTCCGTTCGCCCTGCGGCTCGCGATGCCGCTGGCGCGGCTCGTGACGACCGGGCTGCTCCCCGCGCGCCTGCGCGACGAGTTCCGGCTGCCCTGGGGGCCGGTACGTGCGCGGGCGTTCGACGCCGTCGTGCGGCTCTGCCGCGTCGTGGTGCCGCGGCTGCCGTCCAGGGCGCGGCACGTTCTGCGCGACCACTACCTGCGGCGGCTGCGGGCCTGGCTGGCCAGCGCCTGACCACCGGGTCGCCGAGCACCTGACCGCCCCCGACGTACCCCGACGGGTGTCGTTCGGGGTACGCGCCGTGGTAGACAAGTCCTGCCCTCCCGCTGCCGGCCCCGTGCCGAGCCGCTCCGCGACGTCGTCGTCCGGTCGGGCGCACGCCGACGTGCGCCCCGCAGGCAGGAGGCGCGCACAGCCGTCGAGGAGGACGCCGACCCATGCCCCACCAGATCACCCCCGCCCCGGAGCGACGTCAGGGTCGACTCCGCGACGGCCGCGGCCGCCGCGTCGCCGCGGCCCTCACGGCCGTGGCCGTCGCCGTCGGGGGCGGAGCCCTCACGGGTCTCGCCGCCGCGGCCCCGGCCCAGGCTGCCCCCGCGGCCGCCGGCGTCGCCGCCCCCGAGACCGGCCTCTCCGAGCTCGTCGACCCGTTCGTCGGCACCGAGAGCGAGGGCAACGCGTTCCCCGGGGCGACGGCCCCGTTCGGCATGGTCCAGCTCAGCCCGGACAACACGAACTCGTACGCGTCCACGTCGTACAGCAAGGAGGCGGGCGAGGTCTGGGGCTTCAGTCACCAGCACGTCAACAGCGCCGGGTGCCCCGCCGCGGGCGAGGTCCTCGTCACGCCGGGCACCGGCGCCGTGCCCGTGACCGAGCGCACGGCGATCGCGCTGAAGGACCAGGCGACGACCGAGCAGGCCTCGGCCGGCTACTACACCGCGCTGCTCGCGGACGACGTGACCGTCGAGCTGACGGCGTCGACACGCGTGGGCGAGCACCGCTACACGTTCCCCGAGGGCGCGACCGGGAACGTCTCGGTGAACGTCGGGCAGACGCTCCGCGACGCCGGCGAGAGCAGCGTCACCTGGGTCGACGACCGGACCCTCGAGGGCTGGGTCGACAACGGCGGGTTCTGCGGCGGCACCGACGCCTCCGTCCGGTACTTCTTCAGCGCCGAGTTCGACCGGCCCGCCGTCGGCCACGGCACGTGGGGCGTCGACGGCGCCTGGGTGCCCGGGTCGGACGCCAGCGCGGTCGACGCGGGGCTCAACGGCGCGGCGGCGACCTTCGACACGACGGTCGACCGCGACGTGGAGGTCAGCGTGGGCGTCTCGTTCGTCGACCTCGACGGCGCCCGCGGCAACCGCGTCGCCGAGACGACCGTCGACGGCGAGCGGGTCGGCTTCGACGCCGTGCGCGCCGCGACGGCCGCCGAGTGGGACGCCGCGCTCGGCCGCTTCGACGTCACGACGCAGACCGAGGATCAGCTGCGCGTCTTCTACACCCAGCTCTACAAGAGCCTCCTGTCGCCGACGATCGGCAGCGACGTCGACGGCCGCTACCTCGGCCTCGACCTGCAGCAGCACACGGCCGACGGCTGGACCTACTACCAGCGCTTCTCCCTCTGGGACACCTACCGCACCCAGGCGACCCTGCACGCCCTGTTCGAGCACGACAGGGCCGAGGACGTCGTCCGGTCGATGCACCGCGCGAGGATCGAGGGCGGCTGGCTGCCCCGGTGGTCGCTCGGCGCCCTCGAGACGAACATCATGGCGGGCGACCCGGTCTCGCCGTGGCTCGCCGAGAACTTCGCCCTCGGCACCGTGCCGGACGACATCTCGGACGAGCTCTGGGGCTTCCTCACCGAGAACGCGACCACCGCGCCCCCGGCCGGCGTCGCCTCCGTGGGGCGCCAGAGCGCCGAGTTCTACCTCGAGAACGGCCACGTGCCCTGGTACGCCGATGACGGCGGCGGCCTCGGCGGCGAGTTCGAGGAGTACCGCCACGGCGGCTCGGCGACGATGGAGTTCGCCCTCGCCGACGCCGCGATCGGCGCGGCGGCCCAGAGGCTCGGCAAGGACGACGAGGCGACGCCGTTCCTCGACCGCGGCCGCAACTGGCGGACGCTGTGGAACCCCGACGTCGAGCTGACCGGCGGGTTCACCGGCATCGTCAACGCGGTCGGTCCCGACGGCACGTTCAACTCGGCCCCCGAGCTGGCCGAGGTGCAGCAGTCCGGGTTCCACGAGGGCACCCCGTGGCACTACCAGTGGATGGCCCCGCAGGACGTTCCCGGCCTCGTCGACGCGATGGGCGGGCGCGAGGCGTTCCTCGCGCGGCTCGACCAGTACGTCGACCTCCCCGCGCTCCGGGCCGAGCCCGGCGTCTCGCCGGACAGCTGGGCCGAGGGCGGCAGCGACTACTACTCGAGCATCGGCTACAACCCCGGCAACGAGCCCATGCTGATCGACCCGTGGCTCTACGACTTCGTCGGGGAGCCGACGAGGGTCAACGACGTGCTGGCCGCGAACCTGAACAGGTTCCCGGACACCCCGGGGGGAGGCGTCGGCAACGACGACCTCGGCACCCTCTCGTCCTGGTACGTGCTCGCGTCGCTCGGCATGATGCCCGTCCAGCCCGGCTCGGGCATCATGGCCGTCAACGCGCCCCGGGTGCTGTCGGCGACGATCACCCTCGACGACGGCGCCGTGGTCTCGGTGTCGGCGCCCGCCGCCTCCGGGGACGCCCCGCGCTACGTGCGCGGCCTCACCGTCGACGGCGTCGCGCAGACCCGCACCTGGCTCGACGCGACCGACTTGCAGGACGGCGCCGAGATCGCGTTCGACCTCGCCTCGTCGCCCGACGGACTGACCTGGGGCACCGCGCCCGGCGACGCCGTGCCGAGCGTGTCGGCGTACGACGAGGCCGACCTCGCGCTCTCGCCCGCGGGGGAGCAGCCCGTCCCGGCGACCGTCGGCGTCCCCGTCGAGCTGAGGCTCGCCCGGGCGTCGCTCGCGCCGGTCACCCCGCCGTTCCCCGCGTCGTCGGGCGTGACGGCCACGCCGACGGTGCTCGCGCCCGAGTCGACGGCCCTGGAGGCGCGGGTCGCGTGGGACGACGGGCTCACGGCCCCGGCCACGGTCGTCCCCGACGGCGACTCCTGGCTCGTGACGACGACCCGGTCGTTCGACGCGGCCGGCACCCGGTCGGCGACGGTCACGGTGTCGAGCGCGGCGACGCTGCCCGCCTTCGCCCCCGTGCCCGTCGACGCCCGGTCGCTCGTCGTGCCCGTGGCCGTGGCGGCCGCCCCGATGGACCCGGGCACGCCACCCGTGTCGGGCGGCGACCCGGTCGGCGGGGGAGCCCCGGGCACGGAGCCCGCGGGCTCGGGTGCCGCCGGCGCAGGCCCGTCGGACGGGACGTCGTCGTCGGCGAGCGATCGGGACGCGCTGGCCTTCACGGGAGCCGGCCCCCTCGGGGCGCTCGTGGCGGCGGCGCTGGCGGCGCTCCTCCTCGGCGTCCTGCTGCTGCGCCGGGCAGGACGGGCGCGACGGGCCGACGTGCGCTGACGCCCGTCAGGGCGGGAAGACGACGACGCCGCCCCCGGGAGACCGGGGGCGGCGTCGTCGTGTCGGACCGTGCCGGGTCAGAGCGTGTCGATCGGCCCCGTGAGCGCGAGGTCGCGCACGACCGGGACCGGAGCGGTGTCGGTACGGCGGTGGCGCGGCGCCGCCGGCTCGATCCGCACGCCGGCGAGGGCCAGGCGCTCGGCCGCCGACTCGGCGGAGACCGGCTCGCCGACCGTGTCGTAGGTGCCGATGGGCACGACCGAGTGCACGATGGTGTCCCGGTAGGCGTGCACGAGGTTGAACGACTGGGCGCCGTCCCGGCCGCGGGTGCCGCCGAGGTGCGAGTTGAGGTCCTGCGTGTAGCAGGTGGCCGAGGCCACGCTGACGGGGACGCCGGCGAACATCGCCGTCGTCGAGTAGTGCAGGTGCCCGGCGATGATGCCGCGGACGTCGCTGCCCTCGATCACCTCGGCGAGCGAGGCCTGGTCGCGGAGCTCGACGAGCACGCTGAGGTCCTGGACGCTGGGCACGGGAGGGTGGTGCATGGCGATGATCGTGCCGTCGGGGGCAGGGGTGCTGAGCTCCTCGGCGAGCCAGTCGAGCTGGGCGCCGCTGAGCTCGCCGTGGTGGTGGCCCGGCACGCTCGTGTCGAGGGTGATGACGCGCAGTCCGTCGACGTCGTAGACGAGGTCGACGGGCCGGTCGGAGGGGAGCTGCCCGAAGAGCTGCTCGCGGAACGCACCGCGCTCGTCGTGGTTGCCCATCGCCCAGATGACCTGGGCCCCGAGTCGCTCCGCCGCCGGCTCGAGCAGGGCGCGGAGCTTGCGGTACGCCTCCGGCTCGCCCTTGTCCGTGAGGTCGCCCGTCAGGACGATCGCCGCGGGGCGCACGCCGGACGCCTCGATCTCGCGGACGATCTGGGCGAGGCGGGCCTCGCTGTCGACGGCCCCGTACAGCGGGCGGTCACCGCCCACGAGGTGCGTGTCGCTGAGGTGCAGCAGGACGTGCTCGGGCCGAGGGTGCTCAGCCGTCCGGAGATCCATGGGTTCTCTCATTCGATGTCACCGACGCGGACCTCGGGATCGGGGTCCGCGCTGTTGATTCGACACCAGTCCATCATCCGCTTGCCCTGCGTGGGGTGAACGGACCAGCGTGTTCCGGTGAACGCTGGGCGAACTCAGGGCCGGTCCGGAGGCCGAGGGGCGCAGGAGGCGCGTCGTCGGCGGTCCGGACCGGCCCGGTGAGTCGGTGCGGTGCGGTGCGGTGCGGTGCGGAGTGAGGTCAGGGCTTGAGGACGACCTTGATGCAGCCGTCCTCCTTCTGCTTGAAGAGCTCGTACATCTCGGGCGCACGGTCGAGGGGCACCGGGTGCGTCACGAGGTCCTCGGTGCCGAGCGGGTCGGCGGGGTCCTCGACGAGCGGCATCAGGGTGTCCATCCACTGGTGGACGTTGCACTGGCCCATCTTGATGGTGATCTGCTTGTCGAACAGCATCATGAACGGCGTCGGGTCGGCCGTGCCGCCGTAGACGCCGCTGAGCGAGACGGTGCCGCCACGGCGGACGACGTCGAACGCGAGGTGCATCGCGCCGAGGGCGTCGATGCCGGCCTTCTCCATCACGGCCTGGCCGATCTTGTCCGGCAGGGCGGCGGCGAACTTCTGCACCATGGTGACGCCGCCGTGGTCGTGCGCCTCCATGCCGACGGCGTCGAGCACCGAGTCGGGCCCGCGGTCGTCCGTCATGCCGAGGAGGACCTCGGTGACGTCCTTCGTGAGGTCGACGACCTCGACGCCGTGGCGCTCGGCCATGGCGCGACGCTCGGGGACGGGGTCGACGCCGATGACGCGGTAGCCGCGGTGCACGCCGATGCGGCTCGCGAACTGGCCGACGGGGCCGAGGCCGAGCACGACGAGGGTCCCGCCCTCGGGCACCTGGGCGTACTCGACGCCCTGCCACGCGGTGGGGAGGATGTCGCTGAGGAACAGGTAGCGCTCGTCGGGCAGGTCGTGCCCGACCTTGACGAGGTTGGCGTCGGCGCGACGGACGCGGAGCTGCTCCGCCTGGCCGCCGGGGACCTGGCCGTAGAGCTTCGAGAAGCCGTACAGGGTGGCGCCGGAGTCGTACTCGGTCACCTGGGTGGTCTCGCACTGCGAGAAGAGGCCGCGCTGGCACATGTAGCACTCGCGGCAGGCGATGACGAAGGGGACCACCACGCGGTCGCCGACCTGGATTCGGGTGACCTCGGACCCGACGGCGGTGACGACGCCCATGGTCTCGTGGCCGAGGACGTCCCCCTTGTCGAGGTAGGAGTCGAGGACGTCGTAGAGGTGCAGGTCGCTGCCGCAGATGGCGGCGGAGGTCACCTTGATGACCGCGTCGGTGGGGTCGACGACGCTGGCGTCGGGCACCTCGGTGACGGCGACGTCGGCGATGGACTGGTAGGTGAGAGCCTTCATCCTCCCCGTCTACGCCCACGGGCCGGGAGCGCGCTGGACCAGGAGGGGTACACGACCAGGGCCCGGCTCTCGGGCGGGCCCGCAGACGACGACGGCGGTCGCCCCCCCTGAGGGGACGACCGCCGTCGGACGGTTCCGCGAACGAGCGCGGACCGGGTGCTACGCGTCGACCGCGACCTGGGTCGCGACGATGTTGACGACCTTGCGGCCGCCCTTGTTGCCGAACTCGACCGCGCCGGGGGCGAGGGCGAACAGGGTGTCGTCACCGCCAC
>Ga0265780_10012009_pt1 | contig 10189 bp, 8 predicted proteins | sample P1T30metagenome_FD_192432 | JGI IMG/M metagenome (GOLD analysis project Ga0265780, IMG submission 192432) | Plant litter microbial communities from East Loma Ridge, Irvine, California - P1 T30 | ecosystem: Environmental > Terrestrial > Plant litter > Unclassified | place: USA: California... | reverse complement strand
CGGATCGTGTTCGACGGCTTTATAGGCGTCGATCGATTTCCAGTAGGCCTGGGCGGCCTGTTCGACTTCGGCTGGACTATATTTTTCTTGCATGATTTCTGCAGACGTAATGTGGGAGATGGAACCGAGCATTATAGCTGGTTCAATTTGCAGTGCGGCGTGGCGAGGGAGAGGCTTTGGGGATGGCAACGTGTGGGCCATGTCAGCCGGCGGCTGTCTTCAGGGAGGCGCCAGGGGATGGCAGCGCAAGTTTGACGGCAGGCGATGTTGCCTGCAACCCGCGTCCGGCACTAAAGATCAGTTCAGTGTTGTGAAAATTGGTAGGGCAAGTGCCTTGGCGAACTGCCGATCAGCTTGCCACATCATGCTGCGCCATCTGGGCGCATCCGTTTACGTAGCACCACTACAGAGCATGCGAATCAGATTGCGCTGACAACTGACCGCCACATTACGCCAAGCTGGAGATCAGGCAACAACCGCAGGTGGCGCGATGCCCGTGCCGTGCAATCGGCGCACCGTCATCCGTCATCGATTCATCGCCTTCTTCAATGACGTTCGGTTTTACGCTGGGGTGCTGCGGGCATGACACTTCATCACCCTTGCGCGCCACTGAACGGTTGTCGAATCGCATTGTCGACGAGGCGGTGATGACTTTCCCACCATGGTCGGTGTCGTCTCCTAAGCGTATCAGATTGATCATGATGATTGAGAGATTAATTACCATGGCTTGGCCGAATTCAGAAGAATAAGGCTCCCAAATAAGATTCGTTTAGTTCCATCCCTGATAAAATCTACGCTACATCAGGTTGCTACCGGGATGTTATAACGAAAATAACGTTCGCCGAAACCAAGAATTTTATATTCCCCTGGGTTCTCCTTGGAAGTCTTTCGCAGATCAATTTTCTTCACATCTGGCCAGCCGAATGTCCTGAATATCGCTTCGGCCATACAGACAGATTCCATGTACATCCTGGAAATTCTGAAGGCGATTAGCCCAATTGCAACAAAAGAAACTACGATCAACTCTTTCATGAAATCCCACATCTCTTTCTCAAACAAAATACCCAAACCCATTTCCATTATGAAAAAAACATGAATAATAGAGTTGCGATAACTGAAAACCATAACCAGCCTCTCACCGAATTTCGATAGAGGACGTTCCTTCCCGCAATCACATAGGGATAAGCGGCAACCAAGCCGTCATCAATGCGTCTTATTGCATAAACTGTGTAACAAAGGCCCCCGGCATGTTTAGCAACGACCTCGACATTGTCCCCAGTACCCAAAGGCATCACCCAAACCCAGCCTTGTATTTTTTTACCGTCAAGTTCAAACTCTAGCCAGTGGGCTTTTTCAGCTTTATTCGCGGCTGAGCCCACCAGGCCTGCAGCTTGTGCACCCATTCCCATCGCTGTGGCGATTATTGCAGTTATTCCAATTTGCTTTTGTTGATCTGTGGTCGATATGAAATCATGTTCACGTGTGTAGCATCTGAGCTTTGATATTTTCCCTTTTAGCAACAACAGAGAATCGTGAGGGTCATCTCTTTTCATCATAGCTCAAACATGGCTTAGTCAAAATCAGACGAGTCAGGCTCCTGAAGAAGATCATTTTATTTCCGGCCTTGATAAATTCATGCTATATCCGGATGCCACTTTAGCTTTATAACGAAAATAATGTTCACCGAATCCAGGGATTTTGTAGTCCCCTGGATTCTCTTTGGAAGTCTTTCGCAGATCGATTTTTTCTACATCTGGCCAGCCGAATGTACTGAATATATCTTCGGCCATATAAACAGACTCCATGTACATCCTTGAAATTCTAAAGGCTATTACTGCAATTACCACAGGACAAACTACAACCCACATTTTCATAAAGCTCCACATTTTTTCGTCAAACAATGCGCTCACCCCGATTTCTATCATGAAAAATAAGATAGGCAATAAAAAACAGATAACTGAGAACCATAACCAACCTCTTACCGAGTTACGATACAGGACCTTCCTTCCAGCAATCACGTGAGGGTAAGCGGCAACCAAGCCGTCATCAACGCGCTTTATTGCATAAGCTGTGTAGCAATTGCCTCCAGTATGTCGAGCAACAACTTCGACATTATCCCCAGTACCCAAAGGCATCTTCCAAACCCAACCTTGTATTTTTTTACCGTCAAGTTCAAATTCCAGCCAGTGCGCTTTTTCAGCTTTATTCCCGGCTGAGCCCACCATGCCGGCAGCTTGTGCACCCATCCCCATTGCTGTGGCTACTATCGCAGTTATGCCGATTTGTATATGTTCATCTCTGGTAGTTATGAAATCATGTTCACGAGTGTAGCATCTTAGCTTTGATATTTTTCCTGCCGGCAATAAAATGAAATCGTAATGATCTTCGTTTTTCATAATAATGAGGTCATAGCGTTGAAAAAATCCTTCTCTTGTTTAGAAGGGTCTGAATAAAGGGTGACGTTACTGTTTATAACGATTATTCCTGGTGCTTTTCCGGCACTGAAAACACATCGTGAACACCATTCTTCCAATTCGGTTGGAGTGAGCCAAGCGGCCATTGCTTCGATTACAATTAAAAATATCATCGTTTCCCAACCTGTCAGCCACGTAAAGTAGCGAATTGCTGCCAAAGCAATCGCCCGTTTTGTGACTGTCTCCACAGCTTCAATGACAATAATCGTTCCATATCGGTTCGCGATTTTCTTGAGCAGAGGTGCTGCAGTACTCGTCGCTTCAACTAAAATTACACCGCCTGAGCAGAAACCAGCTATGCTTTTTAATGCGTAAATTCCCATTAAATCCATTTTTCCTTCATTCCACAGCTTGATCGTTTTCTCCCCGGCTATCCAGGTAGATATAAATGTCCCAAAACTGCTAAGCCCTCCACCCACTAGTTTCCAACTCTGCGAGCGAACAGAATCTTTCAAAGCCACATAAAAAGGCGTCATCGTGATCGTGATGAGCGACGACAGCAACGATGCTCCCGACTGAATCAGTTTCAACTCAGTATCTTCATCCGTTGCAACCGTCATGATCTTGTAGAAATTTACTGCCTCCATTAGTGCGGCAACTACCGCAATTCGACTTGATCTCAGTGCTTTCACGCCATTGTCAGTCGACTGCATTTCGTCCCACACGTCATACAGAGCCAGTGTCGACCTCGGCACATGGATCGGTGCATCGGCGCGCAATATAGAGCGCGTTCTTACCAACCGCTCGACTGTTTCACGGCGGCTCAACATCTCCAGCTTTGCCTGCTGACGCACCAATTTCATCGCGTCCGCGTAAGAAATACCGGATCGCTGAAGGAAAACACTTTGAATGATCTTCTCTCCAACGAAATCACCAAGCTGATTGATCCGGAATTGCTTGAAGATTGCATCGCCGACAGTCATGCCAAATGTGTCAATCCCAAGGCGTTTGAGCAATGCGCCTATCGGTGATATTTTCTTGGGATCGGTTTCGAGCGCCAACTTTGAGAGCTTTCCGTAATAACCGTTGAGTTTCCCGATCATTGCCGCAGCCGAAGATACCGCCTCGACACCAGCGCTGTTGCTGGTGCCTGCCTGGGCCGATTCCAGCGGCATGTCCTTTTTCGCCAATGCCGCCTTCAATAACTTGCCGAGCTCTTGCCGGGCATCTTTCTGGTTCATGGCAAACACACGCCAGATGATGCTCCCCGGTTGGAGTGGATCCCACTGGGTGACAAGCGCATCGAGGATTTGCTTGCCTTTTGGCGTGGAACCGAGGCCTGCAATCGCATCGGTGATGGTGATCTCGAACGCGGCAGCGTCAAGCAGATCCGGCGACTGATAATCTTCGAGCGTATCGAGAAAGAGCTTCGCCTGCAGCCATTTGCCGACATCCGCACTACGTGACTCTTGCAGGTCGAAAACTGCGGATTGAAGCGCCTTGTATTGCGCCCGAAACCGCTCAATCTCTTGGCGCTTGAGCAGGACTTCATACTTTGACCAGTTGTAATCGAAGGTCTTCGCCACATTCCGGTCATGCGCGCCAGGTTGTACCTTCAGGTAATTCCGCGCGTCGTTCAAGGTCTCATCGCGATAGGTACCGGTGTAAGGCACGCTTGATTTCGCATTACCAGCCGATGTCGACTGACTTAGCCGGATCAGCTTGTTCTGGTAGGTACCGGGAATCTTGTTGGCGGCCATCCAGTTCATGTCGTCGTAGTAGGCGTTGACCTGCGCAACCCGATGCGGGGCAGCACCGGCCAACGTCCGGGCGCGTTGCGCATCGAGCGCACCTTGCGCCATTGGTTGCGCAAGCGCAGTCGTCGAATGGGCATTTCGCGCCGTCGTTTCCCTGCCTTTTACCTCATGGTTCGTGCGCGACTGGACAATCGCATATGCGGCGTCGATGCTTTGCAGTGCGCCGACCTGTAACGCACGTTCCTTTGTGACGTACAGATCGAGCCATGAGACGGGGTCGCCACGAAAACCATTCAGCTCATGCACAATGCCAATGCCGTCCCACAGCGCAAGCATCATCGGCGGACAATGCGAGGCATCGCCGCCGGAATCCGCACCAGTTGCGCCGATCTGATTCATCAGTTTCACAAGCGCCCGACTTGCTGAGGCAGGTGATGCCTGCCTGATGAACGGGTGGTAGCGTGACACCTCATGCTTCAACAAGCCCTCGTTGTAACCACCTTTCTGGTCACTGAACGCCTGCTTTTCATCGGGAAGAGCAAGAAGTCTCGGGTCGAAACCGGGCATGTATTCGACAATACTGTCTACTACCTTCTCAGTGGCGACGATGGCATGTCCGGTGGCATCCGTACCACTGACGATCCATTCCGATGGCTTGATGAATTGCATCCGGGCCTGCATCAATGCCGCATCCGAGGCATACCGATCAAGGACTTCCTTATGCCAAGTGTGCGCCGAGAACGCAATGAATACCCGGCCGGTACACTTTTCCGGTCGTTCGATGGCAATGATATCCATCGGCACTGTCATCGCGCCGCGCGCGCAGCTTGGATGGATTACCAGTTCCCGCGGCAGTGGCAAGCTCTGCTTCCACAGGCGTCCATCTGACGTTACCTTGTACACTTCCCAATACCGACTGCCGCGCGCGCCGACTTCGTAAAAGAGGTAGATCCAACCGTCACGTAGTGTGCGTAATCCGTAGTGGTGTGCATCCAACGCGACATCCGTTACCCGTGCGCCGCCGATTCCTGCGGGCAGAGCGGCTTTTACCTTGTTGGGTAAAACGCTATAGCGCACTGGCAGAATCGGGAGGCCGGTTTTTTCGCAGTTCTTGCATGTCTGGTTATTGGTGGTCATACGTTGTCGTCGTAGTCAATGCCATGCGCGTGCTGCGCTTTTGCGGGTGCCAGAGCAGCCAGATGCTCATGCCAGGAGCCTTGCTGTATCTCGTCGGTGTCGTCTGCAGTCAGCTGCCCAATCACGCTGGTATAAAAATCGTCGTCAGCCTTGTTTTCGAGAAGCAGCAATACCTTCGGATGCAAGTCGAACTGCGGGTGCCATGTCAACGCATGGCCGATAAACGCCACCCAGTCGTCACGGTCGGTCAACCGGTATCGCTCAGCGCGCTCAGCGGCAGCAATAGCAGTCTCGATTTCGCCAGGCGCCGGCTGGCGGCAACATGCCCGCGCGTGCAGTGCCAGTGCCCGATTGACGAAACCGTGCCGCTGGATCTTCTGCCACTGTGCGGCCGACAATACAAAATCCGGCCGGGGTTCTGACGACGCTAAATGAAGTTTCGGCGTGGCACTTGCGTCGAGGAGGTGCCATGCCCGCACCGGCCCGAGCATGGCTTGCCGCTGCATTCGCGACAGGGTTCCCCAGATCAATGCCATGGCACGCGAATCGTAGAACCGCAGCACGCAGGTGCGTCTGTTGTCATCACACTGAAGCGCAAGCCTGGACCAGTACATGGCGATTTCTTCAGGAGAAGCACGGCTCCCCAGCCAGCCACCGACGCGTTGGCCGAGACCCTCGGCCATGGATTCCGGCCGCCGGTCCTCGTATGCCACGCGGACACTGTGCGCCAGCGCATTCACGCCAACTGGAGTTGCCAAATCAAGTTTTAGAAGATAGGGCCGATGCGCTTCGGGAAAGGCACCATGATCGATGTCCACATCAACCCGATGCAGCTCGGAGAACTGCGGCTTGTCATCGGCATCGTCGCTTGTCCAATCTCGCTGACTGGGGTCGATAGCGAGGTAGCAGTGCATGTCACGGTGCCGCCCGAACCACTCCTTGAGGAAGACGTTCAGCGATGCAATGCGCGCGTTTTCATCGACAGCAGGTGATGGGGCTGCGCTGTCGAAACAAAGGGATTGTCCAGGCTCCAGATTACGCATCGCACTACTCCATGACGATACTTGACGCGCTGTCCGCAGACGCTGAGGCGGTTTTCCACGAACAGCCATTGGCAACGCTGGTAACCTGCGCCGGGAGGCGCATCGACGATGCTCCGAGCTTGTCCCACGACGCACATTTTTCGAGAATCTGACCGGATGTACCATTCTCGATCGACTCGGCTGTGATCCGGATGTATGAGCCTCCGGCACCGATCCAGATTTCCTTTTCAGCCGAGAGCAGCACTTTTCCACTGACGCTGGTAATCGTCACATCGTTCAATGCGGACAGGGCCAGTGCATCTTCCTGCGCCTGGATGTCGATCTTTCCCTTTGCGGCAAATAACTTCACCCCGGCGTTCTGCGCAAACAGACTGATCTTTTCCATCACGCTGACGATCAGCGATTTGCCGGCTGCGACGTGCGTGCTCTTGCCACTCACGATATTGACTTGCTGACTTGCGGTAAGTTGGGCCGAATCGTGCGTCGATACGCACACACCAGCGGGACTCGCCATCAGCATGATGGGCGTGGAAAATCCATTCGCGTTGCCAGTTCCACCAGCGCCAGTATTGTCTGAAACGTTGTGTTGGGTGGCATCAGTGAACTTCTTCAGTGCAGTGTGTCCTTCGTCCAGACTCTCGGCCTGGTTCGAAGCGCTCGACTGCGAAGCCAATTCCAGCACCATATTGGCACTCGCCAGCTGCTCGGTTGCGGCTGTGACATCCAGCGGTTGGTTGAACGCCGCCGAGTGGGTCGAGACGAATAACCCCTGCCCCGCGCGAATGGCTCCGTACGCATCCGATTTGAGATCGAACCCATTGCCCAGCAATGCACCACGTGAATTATCCGATTGCTCGACGAGATAGCCCAAATGCAGCTGCGATCGGTAACTGCTCGAATACAAATGAAGCCGGCTCTGCGAGGTTGAGTCGTCCATCACCAGTTGGTTATAGCCATTACCACCGAATTCCTTGGAGCGGTACCCCGAAAGCCGTCCATTTGAATGCCATCGGGGTGCCGCTGAACCGCTATACATGCGCGAAATTACCACCGGCCTGTCACAATCTCCGCCGATATGATCAATGAGGACTTCCTCACCGATGCGCGGCATATGCACGCTCCCATAGCCATTTCCTGTATCTGACTGCGCCACCCGTATCCAGCATGACGATTTTTCGTCACCGCTATTCAGACGGTCCCAGATGTACTGCACCTTGATCCGATTCAGCGCGTCCGTGTAGACCTCTTCGCCTTTCGGACCCACGACAATTGCGGACTCCAGATGGGTTTGCGGCTTTCGATGTTCAAACGGGCTGTGATAAGGCACAGTCGTACGTTGCGCCTCGATCTGCGTCATGTAGAAACCTTCCGAGCCATCTGAGCAAGAGACACTGAAGGTTGCGTCACTGGCGTGACGCGCCCGCACTTCATCGACAACCCCTTGCAGGCTGTGTGGGAACGCCGAACCTTGCTTTCCAATCGGTAGATTGTTCACGATTGCCCAAGTGGTTTCGATCACGGCGAATTCTTTTTGAATCGGTTGATCGTCGTCATGATCCGGGTGACCGTTCAGAACAAACAGCCGCCCTGCATCGACGCCGCGCAGGCTCCCCACGCCAATGAAACGTTTCGTCCGGGATTCCCATTCCTCGACCCTGATTCGGGAGAGTTGGTAACCTCGCTGCTGCATCGGATATGTGTATGCGCCGGTGTACTCGTAGACTTCGGCCTGGGCCGGCAAAGCGCCCTGATTCGCCACTGTCGGGACGCTCGTGCTTTTCGGGTGAAACAGCATCGCCGAGCTTTTGTAGTCGAAAGTACGAGTCGTCAGCGTGGTACTTTGCAGCGTGCGTGTGCCCGACCATTGCACCAGTGCGTCCGTCTCGTTACCGGTGCTGTTGCGGCTGAACGATACGGTTTCTGGTGCAAGCGGATCGAGCATTGCAAGGCGGTCGGTGATCACAAGCGTGTGCGTTTCACCGTCCGGCGCCTGCTGCCAGAAGCCGTACAGGCCTTCAGACTCGAGCAGCCGATGAACGAAATTCCAATCATCCTCGTCCTGCCGGCAGTAAGAACGTGAGGGCAGCGGATTTAACGTTGCAAACCGAAACCGACCCCGTGCTTGAGGATGCTCATTGAAGACATCCGTGACGATATCGACCGCAGTCCTGTCCTGCCAGATGCGCTGGTCCCGACGAAACTTCAGGAAGTGCATCCAGGACGCAAAACCGAGTTGGTACGTCGTCAGGGCGCCGTTCGATCCCAGTCGTCGCGCCGTGTGCACATAACCGTGATGGGGTTGGTACGACTTGTCGGATTGTTGAATCCACAGCGTTACGGGCTGTGTGATGAGTGTCTTGAGTTCGACCTTGTTCGAGATGGAGATTACATCGACAGTAAATTCGAAGTGCCGTCCCAGACGTGAGCAGCCTACGACCCGTTGTGGTACCAGACAATCCCGGCCCAGACTGGTATCAAGTTTGATCAATCGGTCATTCTGCGACAGACCGTTCCGGATTGTGTCAGTGAGATCCTGCATTCCCGTTCCACCTTTATTCAGCCTGATTCAGGTTGTCATCGTTGCCGCATGCATAGGCAGACAGCCAATCTAAGGCGAGCAGGAACCTGCTGCATTGCCACAGCGCAAATTATGGAAACGGGTAACAGCCCGACGCAGATTCAAGGCAAATATTGCCGTTCTGCTCTCGGTCTTGCTGAAATGATGGGGGAAGCCTTGTCCATGGAAGGAGATCAGGACAAAAAAAAAGCGCGGGTAAGCCCGCGCGTCGGATGCTGCCAGTCGATAGCGCCGCTATGCGCTATTCGACGTTTGCTGCTAGCGCAGCACGAGTTTCAGTGCCGGCGTTTCGCCATAATCTTCATACCGCTCGTTGATGCCGCCAATACAAAAGGCCAGCTCCTCGAACAGGTCCGGCGCGGCGGCTTTCATGGCCGCAGCGTCGCGGAGTACGATCTCGAGCACTTCGTCCGGCGCCAGCTGGAAGCCGGTCATGTTTTCGTCGTCGCGCAGATAGCTCAGGCAATCGACCCAGGCGTCGATGCTGTTCGCGTACGACGCCGGGAAACCGAACGCGGCCCGGCTTTGCGCATGAAACGACGCCTCGTCGACGATCGCAGCGCCGTTTAGTTCTGCAACGGCCATATCAGGCTTTCAGGCCCAGCACGTCCTGCATGTCGTACAGGCCGTGCGATTTGTCTGCCAGGAAGCGCGCGGCGCGCAGCGCGCCGTGTGCGTAGGTCACGCGGCTGCTGGATTTGTGGCTGATCTCGATGCGCTCGCCCGTGCCCAGGAACATGACGGTGTGGTCGCCCACGACGTCGCCGCCGCGCACGGTGGCAAAGCCGATCGTCGAGGGATCGCGCTCGCCGGTGACGCCTTCGCGGCCGTACACGGCGCATTCCTTGAGGTCGCGGCCGATGGCGTCGGCGATCACTTCGCCCATCTTGAGCGCGGTGCCCGATGGTGCATCGACCTTGTGCCGGTGGTGCGCTTCGACGATTTCGATGTCGTAGCCTTCGGCAAAACTTTTTGCCGCCATTTCGAGCAGCTTGAGAGTGACGTTCACGCCCACGCTCATGTTCGGTGCGACCACGAGCCCGATTTTCCCGGCGGCGGCGGCGATTTCGGCCTTGCCGGCGTCATCGAAACCGGTGGTGCCGATCACCATCTGCTTGCCGTTGGCGGCGCAATACGCGAGGTGCGCCAGCGTGCCTTCGGGGCGGGTGAAGTCGATCAACACGTCGGCGTTGTGCAGGCCGTGCCTGATGCTGTCTTCGATCATCACGCCAGTGAGGAAGCCCCCGAAGGCGCCGGCAT